>WNFU01000541.1_pt1 | contig 119256 bp, 148 predicted proteins | sample 5400121 | NCBI WGS metagenome assembly WNFU01 (sample SAMN13153360, study PRJNA577476) | soil metagenome | isolation source: 100 cm soil or saprolite under grassland replicate 1 | place: USA:California | collected 2016-06-15 | reverse complement strand
GAGGAGCCGGCGCACCACTGACGCCGGTTACCGGCCGGCTCGTGCTGCCGCGCTCGTCATCGCACGCCAGGCCACCACGTCGGTCTCGTCGGCCTCACGGCCCACGTGTGTAACGGTGTCGACGTCGGCCGCTTCCGACCGCAGCGCAGCGACGGTGCACCGCTCGGGCGACCGAACCGCGAATGGCTCGAACTGGTAATGACGCATCGCGTTCTCGTGGGTGATCTTGGCGATCGCGCCGTCGTCGATGTCGAGATCGGCAACCAGCTCGGCGAACTGCTCGGGCCCGTGCGGCCACGTGCTGTCGGAATGCGGGTAGTCGGACTCCCAGCACACGTTGTCGACGTTGAACTCATCGAGGAGCTTCAGTCCGACGTGGTCGTTGATGAAGCAGCACAGGATGCGCTCACGGAAGATCTCGCTCGGGCTCTTGCCTTGCGGCTGCTCGTGACCCATCCACGCGTTGTGCCGGCGAAGCGTGTGCTCCCCGCGCTGGAGGAAATACGGGATCCAGCCGATGTCGCCCTCGGTCAGCGCGAACCGCAGATCGGGAAACCGGTGCCAGAAGTCGGCCCACATCAGGTCGCCCAGCGTGTAGATCGACATCGCCGACGACAGGTTCATCGGAACGGGCGCGGGCGCGTCGGGGACGGTCGAAGCGGCCTTCGAAGACGACCCGACGTGACAGCACAGCACCGTGCCTTCGTCGGAGCACGCGGCGAACATCGGATCCCACGCGTCGGTGTGGATGCTCGGCATCCCGAGCCCGGCCGGGTTCTCGGAGAACGTGACGGCGTGACAGCCCTTCGCGGCGAGCCGGTGAACCTCCTTGGCGGCCTGTTCGACGTCGAACAGCGGCAGGATCCCGCACGGGATGAAGCGCTCGGGATGGGCGCCGCACCACTCGTCGACGTGCCAGTCGTTGTACGCCTGGATCATCACGAGGTTCACGTCGCGGTCAGGCCCGAGCTGGAGCACTTGCCCGGAGAAGCCCGTCCAGTTCGGGAAGTTCAGGCCGGCCAGCTGTCCCCCGGCCGACATGTCGCGGACGCGCTCGTGCACGTCGTAACAACCGGGCCGCATCTCCTCGTAGCGCGAGGGATTCACGTTGAACATCTCGGGTGGCTTGCCCGCGACCGCGTTCAACCCGAGGTTCCGTCCGCGAATATCGCCGTAGTACCACTGTTGCGAGCCGTCGGGCTCGTCAACGACCCGCGGCGCGAGCTCTCGATACTTCGAGGGGACATGGGCGTCGAACATGTCGGCGGGCTCGCAGATGTGATCGTCGACCGACACGAGAATGAGGTCGTTGGCGTCGATCACGGCGTCTCCGAGGATGCGCTCGATTGCCTCTGCTCCGTGCCCGGAGCGTAACGACCGTGAACACGTCGCTCAACGCACCGACCGACGGTTCAGGCGGCCGAGCAGGCCAGCGACCCGATCACCCCGTCGTTGGCGGTGGTGCCCAGTGAAGGCAGGGCCCCGAGGTCGACGTCGAAGTCGATCACGCCCCGCTCGGCTGCGCTCGTATGCGCACCCAATGCGGACAGCAGCGCTCGCATCGGCGCGTTCTCTGCGAGCACTTGTCCCTCGAGCCGCTCGAAGCCGTTCGCAACCGCGGTTCGAGCGAGGAGCTGCACCAGCAGCGTTCCGACGCCCCTGCCCTGGTACTCGTCGACGACCGTGATCGCGATCTCGACCGAGGAAGGGGTGTTCATCATCACGAAGTAGCGCGCGACAGCCACCGGTACCTCGTGATCGTCCTCGCGCACGAGCGCGATCCATGCGAACCGGTCGTGATAGTCGAGGTCCGTGAGCTGCACGAGTAGTTGCGGGCCGAGCTGCGTGAGCGGCGAGAAGAACCGGTGATAGCGGGACTCCGGCGAGAGATGCTCGAATCCCTCGACCAGCAGTGGCTCGTCGTCGGGCACGAGCGGGCGGACGACCAACGTCGTGCCGTCGTCGAGGCGGAGCTCTCCGCGGCGCGCCGCGAGCTTCGAAGGTTCGCCCATGACGCGCCGTTGTACTACTGAGTGTGCCGATGAGTGATCGTGGCCAGCCCCGTGAAATCTTGACCTGGGAGGACTTTGGCGTGGGGGGGAGGTAGCTCGCGCAACTGGTCCGCGACGACGGGTTCGACCCCACGGTGGTCCTCGCGATCGCACGCGGTGGACTCCCCGTCGCCGGCACCCGTCTCCTACGCGCTGGGCCTCAAGAACTGCTGCGTGATCAACGTCGAGTACTACACGGGCGTCGACGAAAGGCTCGACGTACCGGTCATCCTCCCGCCCGCGCTCAACCTCGTCGACCTCGGCCACGCGAGGGTGCTCGTTGTCGACGACGTGGCCGATACCGGCGAGACGCTTCAGCTGGTCGCCGAGACGGTCCGACCGGAGGTGGCCGAATTGCGGACGGCGGTGCTCTACGAGAAGCCGCGGTCGGTCGTTCGGTGCGACTACGTGTGGCGACGCACGGAGAACTGGGTCGAGTTCCCGTGGTCGACACGCCCTCCGGTGAGGACCAGGATCTAACGGCGCTGCCCGCGATTACTGGATGTGCATCCCCGAGATCGCTCTGGCGATCACCAGTCGCTGGATCTCGGACGTGCCCTCGAAGATCGTGTAGATGCGGTCGCGCTGTCCGGCGCGTGCCGACGAGTGCGCTGACGTGCGGATTCGCGTCCGCCGCGTCCAGCACGTGCCACCCATTTCGGTGAGTTGTAGGGACGCGAGTAGGGACGCACTCACCATGCTGAAGGAACGCCAACGCAGTTCTACGTGAACGTCGTGCCCCTATTCCAGGCGTCATCGAACGCCCCCACGACCATCGCGCGAATGTCGTCGCCAACCGTGACCACGAAGCTTTGCTTCAGCCCGATCGAGTTCAAGCTGGTTCCGACAATCATCATGCCGTCGTCGTGGATCACATAGCGATCGTGCAGATGACCAGCCGGACCGATCCGAACCACTCGGCGAGTCCGTCGCGAGTGCGATCTCCGATGCGATCGAGGGCATCGAGCTATACCTCGCGTCTCGATCTCGACGACGTCCTGTGACGCGCTGTTGGTTGCAACACGGTGCACCCAAGAGTGTGTCGGTGTTGAGTTCTGGAATCGCGGCGTCGCCGTAGTCGTTGTGGTCGGTGGCGGCGGCCGTTTAGGGGCTCGTTTTGGGGTTGTTCGCGATGCGGTTGTTGGCCGCATGATGGCTCGGGTTCGAAGAGCCGGCGCTCGAACGGCCACTGGATTCGAGGCACGTCACAGCCACCGACAGGGCACGGATCGCGTCCAAGGCGTGGGCGGCGCCGCGCCTTGGCCCGACAGCCGGCGCGTCGTCGGACGGGAGCGATCACGCCCGCGATGGACGGCGATCCACGTCGACGACGGGAGCGATCGCGGTGCAGCCCGGCCGCGGCGGGAGTGATCACAGCCGACGCCGGGAGCGACCGTGTGTTCGCTCCCGAAGAAATTCCTGTTGAGCGCACGATTCGGGAGTGATTCCGGGAGTGGTGAGGCGGATCCTTCGGGCGACGAGCCGCCAGTGGAGGCCGTCGCAGCGGCAAGCGCCCGACCGAAGGGAGTCGATCGTGCAACGTCTCACCTACACGGTTACCGAGACCGCAAGCCTCCTGGGGATCTCGCGAACGAGCGCCTACGGGCTTGTGCGGGTCGGCGTGCTCCCCGCGCTCCACCTCGGACGGCGCATCGTGCTGGCTCGGAGCACGCTCGAGGAACTCCTCGGTTGCGCGCGCTCCCCGCCCCAGGCGAGCAGGCGCGGACACTCGTGAGACCCGGTTGAGCCGCTTACTTCGACGCGGCGCTGTACCCGCTCATCGTCTGCACCGTCTCGTCGAGCCAGCCCTGGACGATCGTGATCTCTTCCTCGGAGTGACCGAAGGCCCGCAACCTGGTGACCTCGCTGTCGAGTGCTTTGGCGAGGGAGGCGAGCACGGCAAAAGGCTGCTCCGCGATCACATCGTCCGGTGTGTGGAGGATCGCGTGCGTCTCGGGAACCAGGGCGACGCGGGGTCGATCGTTGATGCGTCGGAGAAGGTCGCGGATGAGCGTGGCGAGCTTCGGCGGGCGGCCGTCCTTGCGCGGCCAGTCGTCGACAAACCGGTTCAGACTCGGCCGAGTCCAGACCGGTCCGGAAGCGAGTGTCGCGATTGCTGTAGGAAACCCAGCCGTCTTCGCAAGCGCCGACGCTCGTTGTCGCGTCACTCCCAGGATGTCTGCGATCTCGCTCACGCCGACGAGCTCAGGAAAGTTGGGCAACTCAAGCTCACGATCCTGTTCCTCGAAGGTGAGTGCATCGGCGCGCACGACCGGCCATGTCGGCAATCCGGCCTTCGCGGCAAGCATGATGAATACGTCGTAACCGACCGCCACGGCGACGGCAGCGTTCTCGAGGGGCTCATCGATGCTGAAGGTCGCGCCGTATCGATCGCCGAGGATCGAGCTGCTCACCGCGCCCCCGCGATCGACCAGCAGGTCAAGGAACTCCTCGAGTGCGTCGTCGAGCCTTGTCGGCGCCTCACCCTTCGCCTCGAAGCTCACCGTCCAACCGAGGGCGTGCCGTGGATCAGCACCTGCGTCACGCCGTCGGGCGACTTGAGCATCCAGCCCTTCTTGGTCTCGTCGGCCCGCCAGCCCTGCCGCTCGGCATGGCGGATGAACTCGATCGGCTTCACCCTACCACCGAACTATTGACGATGACAATAATAAATGGGGCTCGCCGTTCACTGCGTACCGGCTCCGTCGAGGGCGTCGCCGAGCGCGGTGGCGAGGGCCTGGTCGGCGCCTTCGACGGCGTGGGCGTAAACACGCAGGGTCATCGCAGGGTTGGCGTGCCCGAGGCGACCGGCGACGGTGCGCACGTCGTGGCCGCTCGTGATCGCCATCGTCGCCGTCCAGTGGCGCAGGTCGTGGAGGCGCCAGCGCTTGTCGATGCCCGAGAGGTCGCGCGCTCGTTGCCACCACCAGCCGATGCGGTCGGGATTCGCCGGGCCGACGGTGTCGGAGAACAGGTACGGCGAGACCTCGTCGCGCAGGGCGCGGAGCTGCTTGATCTCGTCGACGGTGCGCTCGTCGAGCGTGACGACGCGCGCGTTCGCGGTCTTGGTCGGCACGTCCTCGACAACCAGCTCACCGTCGCCTCGCACGACGCACGCGCTGCTGTCGACCTTGAGCTGTGCGCCGTCGAGGTCGTCCCAGCGCAGCGCGGCGATCTCGGCTCTCCGCAGGCCGGCGACCGCAGCGAGCCGCAGCGCGAGCCCGGCTGCGGGGTCGAGCGCCCGCGCCGCCTTGATCACCGCCCGCACGTCGTCGGCACTCATCGCCTCGCGCGGCGTGCGGCGCGGCATGCGCAACCGCGCCTGACTCGCGACGTTCACGCCCACCCAGTCCCATCGCACGGCCTGCGCGAGCGCGGCACGGAGCGTGGCGTGCCGGCCGCGGATCGCCGACTCCCCCACTCCCATCTTGCGCATCCGCGCGTGCCAGCGCTCGACGTCGCCGACGCTCACGCGCGCCACGTTCGTCGCCGCGATCGGGTCGGCCTCGATCTTCGCCACCCGACTCTCGTAGTCACGCCGCGAGGTCTCGGCCCACACCGGGTCGTTCACCTCGCGCCACGCCCGCAGCACGTCGGCCACGGTCCGGCCGCCAGCGTTAGACGGCGGGCGGGCCTCGAGCGTGGCTGCGGCCCGCTGGGCCTCCCGCTTGGTGCCCCGGACCGTCTTCGAGACCTGCGTCGGGCGGCCGTTCTCGAAGATCGTGTAGATCTTTGCGTCCCGGTGCCAGCGCTCCACCGGGTACTCCCGGGTGTAGCCGTAGCCGCCGAGGATCTGGATCGCCTCCTCGGTGACCTTGACCGCGACCTCGCCGGCCTTGAGCTTGCTCATCGAGCCCTCGCCGTTCTCGAACGGCTTCTTGGCGGCCGCCATCCACGCGGCGCGCCACACGAGCAGGCGGGCGGCGTCGATCTCCATCTTCATGTCGGACAGCTTGAACGCGATGCCCTGGTTCTCGATGATCGCCCGCCCGAATGCCTTGCGCTCCTTCGCGTAGTCGAGCGCGTACTCATACGCGGCGCGAGCGATGCCGAGCGCCTGAGCGCCGACCAGCGGCCGCGTGGCCTCGAACGTGCTCAGGGCCGCCTGCACCTTCGAGCTCTTGCCCTCGCGGGCACGGGCGAGGCGCTCGTCGAGCTTGTCCTTGCCCCCGAGCAGGCAGCTGCCCGGCACGCGCACGTCTTCGAGGATCACCTCGGCGGTGTGGCTCGCGCGGATGCCGTGCTTCTTGTACTTCTGGCCCTGGCTGATGCCCTTCGTGCCGGGCGGGACGACGAAGCTCGCGTGCCCGCGCGCCTTGAGCTCGGGGTCGACCGCGGCGACGATCACGTGCAAGTCGGCGATGCCGCCGTTCGTGATCCACGCCTTCGTCCCGTTCAGCACCCATTCGTCCTTGGCCGCGTCGTAGACCGCGTGCGTCCGCAGGCTGCTGACGTCGCTGCCGGCGTCCGGCTCGCTCACCGCGAACGCGCCGAGCTGGATCTTGTCGGGCGTGCCGAAGCACTGCGGCACCCACTCGCCGATCTGCTCGGGCGTGCCGTTGCCGACGATCCCGGCGACCGCCAAGGTGCTGCCGAAGATGGAGAGCGTGATGCCGGCGTCGCCCCAGCACATCTCCTCGCTCACGATCGGAAACGTGAGGCCGGTGGGGTCGGCGAGCGCGTTCGCGCAGAACTCCATCGAGTACAAGCCGATCTTGGCGGCCTCCTCGATGATCGGCCAGGGCGTCTCCTCGCGCTCGTCCCACTCGTGCCCGGCGGGGCGGACCACGTCTTCGGCGAAGTCGTGGACCCACTTCTGGATCTGGATCTGGTCCTCGTTGAGCTCGAGCGAGAACTCGGCCACTGGTGCCTCCTCCGCCCGGGCCTGCCGGCCCGGTACAAGTTACTGACGAGTAACACCATACCCCGGGCCACCCGCCCGAAACAGGGATCGAGCCCGGGAGTCACACCGGGACCTGCGCCCGCCATGCGAGGTATTGCGGCTAATTTCTTGCTATGAGCGAGCTTCGGATCGGGCAAGCCGCCGATCTGCTGGGGGTGAGCGCCGACACCGTGCGTCGCTTGGCTGACAGTGGCGAGCTCGCCACGCGGCGCACCGCGGGGGGCCAGCGTCTGGTCGACGGCGAGTCGCTCGCCCGCTTCGTCGGCGAGCACAGCGGCGTGGCCGAGGCCGGCGCGATCGTCGCCCAATCCGCCCGCAACCGGTTCGCCGGCATCGTGACCCGCGTCGTCAAGGACCAAGTGGCGGCCCAGGTCGAGATGCAGGCAGGTCCGCACCGGGTCGTGTCGCTCATGACCAGGGAGGCCGTCGACGAGCTCGGGCTCGAGCCCGGGATGCTCGCGGTCGCGGCGGTGAAGGCGACGCAGGTCGTCGTCGAGCTGCCTCGCGGGGGAACGTGATGCGTCGTCGCGCTCGCCTCATCGTGGCAGTCCTGGCCGTCGCGGTACTCGCGCTCGCGGGGTCGAGCGCATCCGCAGCGCCACGAGGGTCGGGCCGCAAGGCCGCGGGCTCGATCACCGTGTTCGCGGCGTCGTCCCTGACCGAGGCGTTCACGAAGATCGGCAAGGACTTCGAGAAGAAGCATCCGGACGCGACGGTGACGTTCAGCTTCAACTCGTCGTCGACCTTGGAGACGCAGATCGAGCAGGGCGCGCCCACCGATGTGTTCGCGTCGGCCGACGACGCGAACATGCAGAAGCTGGTCGACGCCGATGCCATCGCAGGCGATCCCGCCGTGTTCGCGCGTAACCGACTCGAGATCGCGGTCGAGCCCCGTAACCCGAAGAAGATCGAGTCGCTCGCCGACACGGTCAAGGGCGGGGTCACGCTGGTGCTGTGCGTATCCGAGGTGCCGTGCGGCAAGTACGCGCGCCAGGCCTACGACAAGGCGGGCGTCAGCGTGCCACCAGTACCCACGGCCGAGAACGCCAAGGCGACGCTCTCGAAGGTGACGCTCGGGGAAGCCGACGCCGCAGTCGTCTACGTGACCGATGTCAAGGCCGCCAAGGGCGACGCGAGCGGGGTGAAGATCCCGGCCGCGCAGAACGTCGTCGCCGTCTATCCGATCGCACCACTCGTCGACGCGCAGGACGGGCCGCTCGCGAAGGCGTTCATCCGCTACGTGCTGTCTTCGAGTGCGCAACGGACGTTGGGGCGGTTCGGCTTCCTCCACCCGTGACGCCACCCCGTCGCCCGCCCGCCTTCGCGCTGGTCCTGGCCGGCCTCGCGATCGCGTTCTTCGCGCTGCCGATCATCGGGCTCCTCCAGCGTGCACCGTGGTCGGAGGTCTGGAGCGACCTCACGTCCGAGACGACGGTCGACGCGCTCCGCCTGTCGCTCGTGTGCTCGCTCGGCGCCACCACGCTGTCGGTGGTCTTCGGCGTGCCGTTGGCATGGGGGCTCGCACGCCTCGACGTTCCCGGCCGGCGCCTCGCCCGCGCGGTCGTCACGCTGCCGATGGTCCTGCCGCCGGTGGTCGGCGGCGTCGCGCTGTTCCTCGCCTTCGGGCGGCGGGGCCTCGTCGGCCAGTACCTCGACGAGTGGTTCGGCATCCGGCTGCCGTTCTCGACCGGGGGTGTGATCGTCTCGGAGACCTTCGTGGCGATGCCGTTCCTCGTGATCGCGGTCGAAGCCGCGATCCGGAGCCTCGACCAACGCTACGAGGACGCGGCTGCCACGCTCGGAGCCCGACCGTTCACGGTGTTCCGGCGGGTCACGTTGCCGATGGTCGCCCCGTCGCTCGCCGCGGGCGCGGCCCTGAGCTGGGCGCGCGCCGTCGGCGAGTTCGGCGCGACCATCACCTTCGCCGGCAACTTCCCGGGCAAGACCCAGACGATGCCACTCGCGATCTTCCTTGCGTTCGAGACCCACCCGGAGTCTGCGATCGCTCTGAGCCTCGTGCTCGTCGCGATCTCGGTCGTGGTACTCGTCAGCCTGCGCGACCGGTGGCTGCGCGCATGATGCTCGACGCGACCATCAGCCTCGACGTCGGCGGCTTTCGGCTGCGGGAGGTGGCACTCGCGGTGGACAGCGGCAACACGGTCGCCGTCTTGGGCCCCAACGGAGCGGGCAAGACCACCGCGTTGAAGGCGCTCGCGGGGCTCGCCGCGCTCACGTCGGGCTCCATCCGTCTCGGTGGAGCCGTTCTCGACGATCCCGCGGCGGGCGTGTTCGTCCCACCCGAGGAGCGCGCCGTGGGGGTCGTGTTCCAGGAGCACTTGCTGTTCCCCCACCTCGACGTCCAGGAGAACGTTGCCTTCGGTCCCCGCGCCCGCGGGATGCGGCGACGAGCAGCACGGCGCCGCGCCGACGAGTGGCTCGCTCGGCTTGGGCTCTCCGGTTTGGCCACTGCCAGGCCGCGCTCGCTCTCCGGCGGCCAGTCGCAGCGCGTCGCGCTCGCTCGCGCGCTCGCGGCGGAGCCCCAGCTGCTCCTGCTCGACGAGCCGTTCGCGGCGCTCGACGCGAGCGCACGGCCCGAGCTGCGGCGGTCGCTCCGTCGGGACCTCGCCGCGTTCGCCGGTGTCGTGGTCCTGGTGACCCACGAGCCGCTCGACGCCCTGAGCCTCGCCGGTCGTCTCCTGGTGCTGGAAGACGGCGAGGTCGTACAGGAGGGCACGCCGGCCGACGTGCGCGAACGACCACGCTCCCGTTACGTCGCCGACTTCGTCGGGCTGAACCTCTTTCGCGGTCGTGCGGAGCCCGACGGGCTGACCCTGGACAGTGGGACACGGCTGATGGCCGCCGAGCGTGGCGTGACGGGAGATGCGTTCGCGGTCGTGCATCCGCACGCAGTCGCGATCCACCGTGCCCGACCCGAGGGAACCCCTCGCAATGTCTTCGAGGGAATGGTCCGCCATATCGACCCCGAAGGTGCCCGCGCCCGTGTGACAGTCGCCGGTGCGCTGCCGATCACCGCCGAAGTCACCGCGCGCGCCGTCGCCGAGCTCGGCCTGACCGAGGGCGCGCCTGTGTGGATCAGTGTGAAGGCCACCGAGATCGACGTGTTCGCTGCGTGACCGCCCTGGTTCTACGGCGAAGACGTCACCGTGATCTGTTGCTGCGGCTTCTGCCCGTTCGTGCCGTTCGCGGTCAGGAAATACGTGTGCGACGTCGTGGGGTCGGCGCCGCACGCGAACGGCACGTCCGCCTGACCGCTCGACGGGTAGTTGCCGTACGGCCCGTTCGGATTGTCGATGCTGATCGTGACGTCCGTCGTGTTCTGGGTTGCCCACTTCAGCGTGATCTGCGTGGTACCCGGGCACGTCGGGGTGCTCGACTGATTGACGAACTGCGTGATCTGCGGCCCCGGCGCTGCCGTCGTCGGCGGTGCGGTGGTGGTCGTCGGCGCGGTCGTGCTCGTCGTGCTCGTCGTGGTGGTGCTCGTCGTGGCCGTGGTGGTCGTCGTCGAGTGCTTCTTCCCGTCGTCTCCACCGCTGGCGAGGATCGCGATCAGCGCACCGATGAGGAGCCCGAGCACGAGCACGCCGCCGACGATCATCCACAGCTTGCGGCGGTCGCGCTCCTCCCACTCGTCGTCACCGTCGTAACCGCCGTCGTCCGGCCCGTCGGGACCGCCGTAGCCGCCGGCGCGCGTGGCCGGCATCGTCGGGTCGGCACCGGGCACACCGCCTTGCGTGCCCCCCGCCGGCCTCGTCGGTTCGTCGCCCCACGTGCTCACAGCTTGCACCTCGCTCTCGACCCCGGCAGACCCGACGGGGCTCCGCCGGACCGTAGCGGACCACCATCGGCGGTCGGGGGAACTCACCGCGACCGCGCCGGTGCATACTGCCCGGCGCCATGACCGACCACGACGATGCGGCGCGCTACGCCACCGCGGCCGGCGAGCTGCTGCTCAGCCTCCGAAGCGCCGTCCGCACAGGGACCGCGCGCTGGACGCTGGGCGACACCGGTGACGTCCAGGCGAACCACCTGCTGCTCGAGTTCCTGCGAGCGGAGCACCCCGATGACCCGGTGCTATCGGAGGAGTCGGTCGAGGACCCGCGCCGGCACGACGCCGACCGCGTGTGGATCGTCGACCCGCTCGACGGCACGCGCGAGTTCACCGAGGATGGGCGAACGGACTGGGCCGTGCACGTCGCCCTCTGGGACCGGACACACGGCGTGCATGCGGCCGCTGTCGCGCTCCCCGCGCAGGGCATCGTCCTGTCGACCGCATCGCCGCCCGCGGTTCCTCCGCGGGGCGATCGGCCGTTGCGCGTCGTGGTCAGCCGGACCCGTCCGCCGGTGGCCGGAAGCCGCGTCGCGGCCGCGCTCGGTGCCGAGCTCGTCACGATGGGTTCGGCGGGCGCCAAGGCGATGGCCGTCGTGCAAGGCGAGGTGGACGCCTACGTACATGCCGGCGGGCAGTACGAGTGGGACTCGGCCGCGCCTGCGGCCGTTGCGAGCGCGGCGGGCCTCCACGCGTCGCGTCTCGACGGCGCGCCGCTCACGTACAACCGGCGCGACCCATGGCTTCCGGACCTCGTCGTGTGCCGACCCGAGCTCGCCGATGCGGTGATCGAGGCTGCGGCAGCTTGAGCCCGGCCCTCGATCTCGTCACCGTCGACGCCGTTCACCTCCACGCGCATCGGCGCGCGGCCAGCGGCGTCCGCCGGGGTGCGGCCGTCATCGTGCACGGGTTCGGAGGGAGCGGCGACGAGCCACACGTCGCGGCGCTGGCGGATGCGCTCCAGGACTCCGGCCTGGACGTGCTCACCTACGACGCACGCGGCCACGGTGCGTCGGGCGGCGAGGCGACGCTCGGCGACCGGGAACGCCTGGACGTGGCCGCCGCGGTCGACGCGATCGCCGTGGACGGCTTGCCGCTGGTGCTCGTCGGGGCGTCGATGGGCGCGATCGCCGCGCTGCGGTACGCGGCCGACGCACGGGGGCGCGTCACCGGCGTGGTCACGGTGGCCTGCCCGGCTCGCTGGCGACTGCCACGCAATGCCCGGGGCGTACTGTCGGCGCTGCTCACGCAGACGTGGCTCGGGCGCTCGTTCGCCCGCCACTCGATGCGGATCCGTATCGCGCGCGGCTTCTCGCGCGTGGCGCCCCCGATCGAGCTCGTCGCGATGGTCGGCGTTCCGCTCGCTGTGATCCACGGGCGGGGTGACCCGTTCATCGCGCCGGCCGACGCGGAGATGCTCTACGCAGCTGCCGCCGAGCCCAAGCGCCTCGCGCTCGTCGACGGCATGGCCCACGCGTTCGAGCCGGCCGTCACCCCGTCGATCATCGACGCGATCGAATGGCTTCTCTCGCTCGCCTAGCTCGTTGGCTCCCCCCACCATGCAAGGCCGGCGAGGCCAGGGCCGGTGTGGACGACCATCACCGGCCCGAACTCGCCGACGAACGACGTCGCGGGTTGCAACTCCTCTTGGACCCGGTCGAGGAGCACGTGCGCGGTCTCGACCGCCAGCGCGTGGAGCGCCGCGACGTGCAGACGCGCGCCGGCGATGCGCGACCGCGCGACCAGCGCGACGATCCGATCCAGCGCTGCCGCGTTGCTGAGCGCCGGCCGCAAGCGACGTACCTTGCCGCCTCGAAACTCGAACAGCGGGTTGATGTTCAGCCGTCGACCCGCCCAGCCCGCGATGCCGGGAACACGACCGCTGCGTACGAGGTGGTCGAGTGACGGAATGGTGGCCACGAGCCGCACGCGGTCGATCACGGTTCGAGCGCGTGCTTCGACCCCTGCGAGATCGGCACCGGCCAGTGCAGCTTCAGCAGCGGCGAGCACGACGAGGGCCTCGGCGCCCCCGGCCGTCGCGGTGTCGATCACACGGACCGGGCCGCCGACCGATTTCGCCGCGACCGTCGCGGACTGGTGCGTCGCGCTCATCGACGCCGCGATCGTGAGCACCACGACGCCGTCGCTGCCACGCAACCCGTCCTTGATCGCGCTCTCGAACTCACCCGGCGTCGGCGCGGACGTCGTGACCTGCTCTTCGCGGACGAGCTCCTCGAGCAGGCGAGATCCCTCGAGCTCGGCTTCGCCCCGAATGGTCAGCCACATCGGCACGACGGCGATGCCATAGCGCGCGGCGAGGTCGGGTGGCAGCGCCGCCGCGCTGTCGGTGACGACGGCAACGTTCACGCCCTGACCTCCCGGCCCTGCCGCTGCGACTCGGGCACGCGGAGGCGCACGAGCGAGGACGCCAGGATCACCACGATCCCCGAGCACAGCAGGACGACCCGCGACGGCTCCAGTCGCCCGACGAACGGCCACTTGACGTCGTCGAGCAGGTCGCCGGCGAGCCCGGCTCCGATCGCCGCGAGGCTCAGGCCGAGGCGGATCACGACGTGGAACGCCGCGAAGGCGATCACCCGCTGGTCCCCATCGAGCCTCGACTGGATCGCGCCCATGCCCGACGCCAAGGAGTAGGCAGCGGCGGCGCCGAACCCGGCCGCACCGACATCGACGAGCCACACCGAGCCCGCGAGGCTGAAGAGCGCGACGATCCCGCCGATCGCAGTGACGCCGAGCCGGCTCTCGAGCAGCGGATCGTGCCCGCGCCGGACGCGGAGCAGTCCGAGCCCAAAGGCGGCGCCGACACCGAACAATGCGATCAGGACCCCGAACTCGGTGTCGGACGCGTGCAGCACGTCACGGACGAACACGATCCCGAGCGAGAACAGCGCTCCGAGGCCGAGCGCGACGGAAGCGGTTGCCGGCATGACCGCACGCACGAGCGGGATGCGGAACGCGTCGCGGAAGCGGAGCTCCTCGGCGTCCGGAGGGCGGGCCGCGCGCGTCGACAGCATCGTGAGCCGAGAGATGCAGAGGAACGAGACCATGAACGTCGCCGCGTCGATCCAGAACACGAGCGCGAGCGGACGGCCGAAGAGGTCAGAGAAGGACAACGCAGCCACGGCCGCGAACGCGCCGGCACCCAGCGGGATCGTTCCGTACGAGGAGCCGAGCACGAGTCCGTTCGCGACCGGGAGGTCCTCCTTGTCGACAAGGTCGGGAATGGAAGCGTCACGCGCGGGGAGGAACACGAGGCTCGCAACTTCGAGCAGCACCGCGCCCAGGTAGACCCACCAGATCGCGCGGATGAGCGGGACGAGTGCGATGATCCCGGTGCGCAGTAGGTCCATCGCGAGCATCGTTCGTCTGCGATCCCACTTCCGCACTGCGCGCGCCGCGAGTGGCCCCCCGACCACCGCGGGAAGGAGCCGCAGCGTGAGGATCCCGCCGACGGCGGTCGGCGAGCCGGTCAGCTCGAGCGCGAGCGCCATGAATGCGACGGTTCCCATCCAGTCGCCGAGGCCGGAGACCGCCTGTCCGACGAGGAGGTCGCGAAAACCGCGCCGGCGCACCAGCGAGGCGACGCTCACGTGACCGGCGCGTCGTCGCGGTCGAAGAGCAACCGGCGCCCGTACGCACGGATGCCGGCATCGGCCGGACGGCCGTTGCCCAGCACGCGTTTCGTGAGCATCGGCACGGCGACCAATGCGCCGGCGAGCGCGCCGGATGCCCCGTTCGTGATCGCGAGGACGGGTGTCAGCGCGACCTCGGCTGCGAAGCCACCGAGCCCCGTCTGATCGAAGACCTTCCCGGCGACGAGCCCTCCCAACAGCAACGGCGCGCCGGGCCACGCGTTCACGAGGAGCGCACCGAGGGCCGGCGCGACACCCCGTCCGCCGGCGCCGCGCAGGAACGGCGACCAGTTGTGGCCGACGACAGCGAGCCCGCCTGCGAAGGCAGCGACCACCGGTCGACCGTCACCGGCGAGCAACGGACCGACCGCACCCTTCGCAACGTCACAGACGCCCGCGAACGCGAGAGGCACGAAGCCCGCGACGCGGTACAGCGAACTCCCGGAGACGGTGCCGGCACCGACGTCACGCAGGTCGACGCCGCGGGCGCGGCGCGCCGCGATGTTCGAGTACGGGATCGCGCCCATGACGAAGGACAGCAGCAGGATGCCCACGGCCTCGACCACGCGGTCATTCTGCCCGCGCCGGGGGAACCGCTGTGCGAATGCGTTCGCGCAGACGGTGCCATTGGCGACGCGCGCGGCCCCGGCGGAGCCAGCGCGTACGGTCGGCAACCTCGACCACGTTCGTGATGACCTCGCCGAACCGGTCCGGGTCGGCAAGCAGCCAGTTGTGACCACCGGGCACGGTGATCGTGCGTGCCCCGCGGAGCGCGTCCTTGAGTGCGGCGAACGACGCTTCCGTGATCACGCCGTCGCGCGGTGCCCAGACGACCACGACGGGTAGGCCCCGCCGGTGCAGCGCGCCCAGCTCCTCGGTCAAGTCCGCGTCGCGCGCGAGACGCGCGGAGCGCAGGAACGCGCGCGGGTCGAACACGAGGTTGGGAACTGCCTCTGCGAGCATGACGGGCAACACCCGCGTGACCCGCGCGCCGATCGAGCCGAGGTCGCGAGAGACGTGGAGGCCCCAGTCCCAGAGTGGGCGGTCGGTCAGCGGGCGGGCGAGCTCGCCTTCTCCCGACCAGACCGCGCCGCCGATCGAGTTCACGAGCACGAGCCCGCCGACGCGATCGGGATGATCGTGCGCTGCACGAATTGCGACTCCGCCGCCGAACGAGTGGCCGACCAACAGCACGGGCTCTTCGATCCCCATCGCGTCGAGGAACGACACGAGCCAGCCCGCGTACCCTTCGAGCGTGCATTCATCGCTCGGAAGTCCGGCGGTGCCGCTGCAGCCGGGAAGCGCCGGCGCGGGCACGTGCACACCATCAGCGGCGATGCGACGGAGCGATTGGCGGTAGGCGCGATGGCTCAGCCCCCAGCCGTGGAGGAACACGACCCGTCGGCCTTCCCCCGCTTCGAGGTATGCGGCAGCGCGCGCGGCGCGGGTGCGACCCCAACGCAGCCGCGGCAGCTCAGGAGTAGCGGGCATCGACTCCGCGCGACTCCCCGTGGTTGGCGACCGCCTCGACGAGGTCGGCGAGCAGCGCGTCGGCGACCGCGCCGTGTGCGGGCGAAAGCATGAGGTGCAGACCGTGCGGCATGATGTTGCGGTTGAGGCTCCACCCGCGGTCGTCCATCACATCGGCCACCGCGTAGAGGTCGACCGCGTCGGAGCACAGTGCGAACACCGGACCGATCGGGTCACCGACCACGTCGATGCCACCGATCGACTCGATCCCCGACTGCACCTTCTCCACCGTGGTCATCAGGTCGCGCATGAGCGCGACGTACCCGTCGACGCCGAGATAACGCATGACGGCCCACGCGGTCGCGATCGGCGCGGCCGGCCGCGCGCCCGCGATCGCAGGCGAGCCGTACAGTCCGGACGGCCACCGGTCATAGAGGAACACCTGGTGCTCGAACCAATCCGCGTCACGGTGCAGCACGACGGACGCGCCCTTCGGCACGTATCCGTACTTGTGCACGTCACCCGACATCTCGGTGACGCCAGGGACACGGAAGTCCCACGGCGGCACGTCCACACCCAGCCGCTCGAGGAACGGGAGCACGAACGCGCCGATGCACGCGTCGACGTGGCAGCCGACGCCGTGGGCCGCCGCGATGGCAGCCATGTCTTCTACCGGATCCATCAGGCCGTGTGGGTACCCGACCGCCGACGCCACCACGACCGCGGTGCGCGAGCCGATGAGGCGCTCGAGCGCCCCGAGATCCGCGACGTATTCGTCGTCGAGTGGAATCGGGACGAGCTCGAGGTCGAAGTAGTGCGCGGCCTTGGCGTACGCGGGATGCGCCGACACCGGCGCGAGGATCTGCGGCCGGTCGATGCCGCGGGCGCGGGCGCGCTCCCGGCTCACGAGCATCGACATCAAGATCGACTCCGTGCCGCCCGAGGTCATCGTGCCCCCACCGGCTTCGGGGAGATGCACAAGGTCGCCGACCATGGTGACGACCTCGCGTTCGAGTGCCGCCAGCTCGCGGAACTTGAACGGGTTCAGCGCGTTGCCGAACAGGTAGCGGCGGTTGGCCTCGACGATCAGCGCTTCGAGGTCGTCGCGCCCACTCGGATAGGTGAGGCCGAACAGCCGCGCTCCGTGCGGTGACGGGTCGAGCCCGCGACGTCGGTCGAGCTCGGCAAGGATCTCGTCGGCCGGAAGACCACCATCGAACATCAGGCCGCGTGCGTCAACCGGACGCGGCGAGTCGACGGCCCGCTTCGCGTTGGAAATCGGAGATGCCCCCGGGGTCGAACGGGCCGACGGAGCCCGCTTCGATCGCCTCGCGCGACTTCGCCTCGATCGAGAGCATCTCGCGCACTTCGTCGAGCGGGCGCTCGGCAACCTCGTGGTAGTCGACCGCGAACAGGTCGCACCCACACTTCGCGCCGCGGCACATCGCGTCGGCGAGCCGTTCGTCCATCCCCGGCTCGGCGAGCCACCGCTTGCTCAGATCCATCTCGAAGAGTGCCTGCCCGTGGACGAAGCCGGACTCGAACAAGCCGATCATCATGGCCAGCCACGCGAAGCCCTTGGGCTCGGGATCCGCGCGGCCGCACAACGCGAACACCTCGAACTCGTTCGGGATGCAGGAGCCGTAGTCGGCGATCACGTGCACGAAGTCGTGCTGGGCGAGGTACGGACTCGCGCTGCCCGGCGTGCCGGGGAAGCTGAAGCCCCGTGTCCGATAGAACTCCCACACCGCGCGACCAAGCGAGCCGGGCTCGTAGTGCTCGAACGCTCGCCACCGTTCGGCGAGCACATCGTCGGCCGCATCCTCCTCGAACGGATCGGCACTCGAGGCGCGCGTGTGCAATGGGGCCGAGTTGTCTGGCGACCAGTGCTCGAGGAAGCCGAGCCGGCGGAGGTCGACCCACGCGAGGCCGAGCGCGCCCTCCGCGTACCGCCGCCCGACGCGCACCATGTCCTCGTCGACACCGAGCGCACGCGCGTACGCCTCGACCCGAGTTGCCACGCCCGCCGGTAACGGATGGAGCACGAGCTCGGCGAGCACCATGAGCTGCGTGATCCGGCTCCTGAACTGGTCGGTGCGGTCGGCGAGGAGCTGTGCCAGGTCGTCGGCGGCGAGTGGCTCGACCTCGTCGAAAGCGACGTCGAAGCCGGTCATCGCACGCGTGACCGCGTGCACGACGGAGACCTGCACCGGGGTCAGGGAACGTCCATCGGGCGCGGCGGCGCCGACCAGGCCGCCCGCGATCCCGAGCACGACATCGGCCCCCGGACCGCCGGGAACCCGGGGGGCACCGGCGATCGTCATGCGCGGTCCCAACGCCCGATCTGCACGTCTGCTTCCCGTTTCGAGCCTCTCCGCCGCTCGGCTCAAGGCAGTGTGACGTCGGGCAGCGGGTGCCGATAGAGCCGTGCCGCATTGAGGTGGGTCATCTTGCGGAGCTCCTCGACCGGGAGGTGGCCCCAGTACTTCTCGATCACCTTCTGGGTGTCGGGCCACGTGCCGTCGCCATGGGGGTAGTCGACCTCGACCATGATGTTGTCGACGCCGATCGCGTAACGGGTGTCGATCGTCGACGGGTCATCGATCGTGCAGAACGAGAAATTTCGTCGCAGGACGTCTGCCGGGCGAAGTCCCATGAAACCGTCGAGCCCGTAGCCCGATCGGTCGATGATGTTGTCGAGGCGGTCGATGAGCATCGCCACCCACCCGATGCCACCCTCCGACATCGCGATCTTGAGCTCGGGGTACTTCACCGCCCACGCCGACCACAGCCATTCGGCGCACGCGGTGAGTGAGAGCTGCCCGAACAGCGTCGCGCCGAGCTGGAGACCCGGCGCATACGGCGGGAAGTCGACCATGCCCGAAGAACCGACGTGCAAGCTGATGACCGTGTCGGTCTCGGCACAGGCTGTGATGATCGGCTCCCAGTAGCGATCGAAGATCGACGGGAACCCGGTGCGGTGTGGACGCTCCGGGAGCGTGACCGAGCGGAAGCCGCGCGCCGCGTTGCGCCGGATCTCCTCGGCGCCGATCTCGGCGTCGGCCAGCCACGTGATACCCATCGGGATGATCCGCTCCCGGTACGGCGAGTACCACTCGTCGAAGAACCAGTCGTTCCACGCGCGAGTGACAGCGAGGCCGAGCTCGGAGTCGTTCGCCTGCGAGAACACGCGCCCGCAGAAGCCGGTGATCATCGACGGGAAGTTCAGCGACGCCCACACCCCGTTGATGTCCATGTCGCGGACCCGGGCGTCGATGTCGAAGCAGCCGCGGCGCATCTGGTCGAACCGGAACGGCTCGACCTTCACGGTCTCCGGGCGACGGCCCGCGACGGCGTTCTGCCCGACCTGGAAGTGCGTCTGGCCCTCGAACTGCCAGACCTCGTGGCCGTGCTCGTTCTCGATGATCCGCGGCGCGCGGTCCTGCAGGTGTGCCGGAAGACGACCCTCGAACATGTCGGGCGGCTCGACGAGGTGGTCGTCGACCGAGACGATCGTGTACTTCACCTGACGCGGCTCGGGCTCCGGCAGGAAGAGCTCGGCCGGGTCTGCAGTCGCGGTCACGCAACGAATCTAGGGCGCATGAGACCCGGCCGTTGCGGGTACTCGGCGACCGTGGCCGATCTCGACACGCTGCGGCGCGAGGCCGCTGTGTGCACCGCTTGTCCGCTCTATCGACGAGCCACGCAGACCGTCTTCGGCGAGGGCCCGCCCGACGCGGACCTCGTGCTGCTCGGCGAGCAACCCGGCGACCGGGAGGACCGCGCCGGCCGGCCATTCGTCGGGCCGGCCGGCGGGCTACTCGATCGAGCGCTCGCAGAGGCAGGCATCGACCGGCAGCGCGTGTACGTGACGAACGCGGTCAAGCACTTCAAGTGGCGACCGGCTGGAAAGGTGCGCCTGCACCAGAAGCCGAATGCCGAGGAGATCCGGGCATGCCGCCAGTGGTGGGAGGCCGAGCTCGAGGCGATCCGACCGCGGGTCCTCTGCTGCCTCGGGGCAACCGCCGCGCAAGCGGTGTTCGGACCGAAGTTCCGCGTGACTCGTCAGCGCGGCGAGATCATCACGCTTCCGAACGGGATCGAGGCGACGGCAACCGTGCACCCGTCCGCGATCCTGCGGGCCGACGACGACCGTCGTGATGCCGAGTACGCGGACTTCGTCGACGACCTGCGCCACATCGCCGAGCGGCTGTCCTGACCGGTCGACACCGGCGCGCTCGTTTCGCGTCGGCCGGCAGCGGGTAGCGCGCGGATGACACACCCGACAGACGAGGACCAACTGTGGCCGACCCCGAGCGCAGTGGCGCGGACGAAGAGGCGACCTACGCCGACACCGAGGAGCAGCAGGCTGAGTTCGAGCAGCTGCTTCGGGAGCACGACGGCGACTTCCAGGCGGCAGTGGACGCGCAGCGGCGAGGCGAGAAGCCGAAGCGGCCACCGGGCCGTCCGACGTCGGCGTGACGACGGTCGAAGGAGGAAACGGGCCATGAGCACGATCGAGAAGTCGATCGACATCGAGCTGCCGGTTCGCACCGTCTACAACCAATGGACCCAGTTCGAAGATTTCCCTCGGTTCATGGAAGGCGTCGAAGACGTGCGTCAGCTGGACGACACGCGGCTGCACTGGGTAGCCGAGATCGCGGGCCAGAAGCGCGAGTGGGACGCCCAGATCACCGAGCAGCTGCCCGACGAGCGCGTCGCGTGGACCAGCGTCGACGGCGCGTACAACGCGGGCGTCGTGACGTTCCACCGCATCAACGACGACAGGACCCGGGTCATGCTCCAGCTCGAGTTCGACCCCGAGGGCTTCGTCGAGCAGGCGGGCGACAAGCTCGGATTCGTCAATCGGCGCGCCGAGGGCGACCTGAAGCGCTTCCGCGACTTCGTCGAGAGCCAGGGCCACGAGACCGGGGCGTGGCGCGGCGAGGTGCACCAGACCGGCACCACCGGCGCGAACTAGCGCCGCCGCGACGCAGCTGAAGTGTCCACGACCTCGCGCCACGCGCGCGACCTGCGGCCCGGCTCGTACACCGATTCGAGCCGCTTGGCGACCATCCCGGTGAACCCCGCGTCGCGCGTCGCCTCGAGGAACGCCTTGCCGTCACCGGTGTGAAAGCGCGGCGTCTGCCACGCCGGCCCGGCGAGCTCGAGGCCTTCGAGGAGCTCGCGCCGTTCCAAGTACGTGCGTGGCATCACGGCGTGACCCTCCAGCCACAACAGGTCGAAGGCAACGAACGAGACCGGCGATTCCTTCGCGAGGCGTCGTGCAGTCGACGCCGATCGGGCGTCGAGGCGGCGAGCGAGCAAATCGTCACTGTCGTCACCCGGTACGACGACCACGCCGTCGACGATCGCCTCGGTCGCGCCGAGCGCGCCGCCGATGCCACGGAGCTCTGGCAGCTGCTCCGTGACGTCGCGGCCGCCGGGGGCGACCACGCGAGCTCGGCCACCCTCGACGTAGACGAGCGCGCGCAGGCCCTGCCAGCGCGGCTCGAAGGCCCAGCCGTCCGAGTCGGATGGCGTGCGGCCGCGCGTTGCGAGCATCGGCTCGATGCGCTCCGGTAACGACTCACGGGTCGGGTCGTCGGGCGGATCCATGCGGTGGATCATCCAGTCGTCGCCGCGCGTGCGGAACAACACGTAGCGGCCGCGGGCGCGCTCCCCCACGAGCGTGACCATCACCTCGCGTTCGTCCCACTTGTGTGTGGTGTACGTGCCGCGGTCCCAGACCCGCATCACGCCCGCGCCATAGCTGCCACGTGGGATCTCACCCTCGAAGTCCAGGTACTCGAGCGGGTGGTCTTCGGTGCGCACGGCGAGGTGATTACGCGAGGGATCGACCGGGATGCCCTTCGGCACCGCCCACGACGCCAGGACGCCGTCGCGCTCCAGGCGGAGGTCCCAGTGCAGCCGACGAGCGTGGTGCTCCTGCACCACGAACCGGCGCAGCACGGCGTCGTCCTCGACCGCGACCCGTCCGGCGGGTTCCGGCGTGTGCTCGAAGTCGCGCTTGGCCCGGTAGGTCTCGAGCCGATCGGAGCGCTCCTTGCCGCGTGCCATGGCGCCCATCTTGGTGCGGACGCGGGCGCGACTCAGCGGCTGACCGTCTCTGCGCCCGGAGGTGACGGCGGGTCGAGCCGGACCAGGACGTCGTCGTCCTCGGGGTCGCTTCGGGGCCGTAGTTCACGACGAGGGTGCCTCGCGTCCCGCACCGCGGGCAGGTCAGCGCAACCACCGCGAGCATGTCAGCCGGGTCGGACGCCCCCCGAGCCGTTGAAGCTGGTAGCGGCCCATTTCGTCCGCACTGATACGCGTGTGACACGACACGCACTCGACCTGACCGCCGGCGCGCGCGACGAAATGCCCGCGGTAGCCGTCATGTTCGAAGCTCGCGAGCACCTCGGTGATCGTCGACGCGTCGCGCGCGACACCGGCGAGGTCAGCGCGCTCGGGCATCCGTTCGTCGCTCACACCTTCGGTCTGCCCGCGCCTTCCCGGGACAAAACGTCGGCCAACCGCTCAACCCATGGCGGCGAGCACGGCGATTGCGTGTTCTGACTCGGCGAAACCCGCGCTCATGCCACGCGCTCGGATTGTGACAGTGGGGGACGCGAGCGCCCACCGGCCGAGCCCGGGGAGACCCGCACCGACTCGTCGGACCCCGTTCACGAGGCGGCCCCGTCGCCCGGGTCGCCGAGCGCATCGGTGACGCGTCCGACTTGCGCCCCCAGTGCCTCGAGGCTGCGAGTGAGAAGGCGCGAGACGTGCATCTGACTGATGCCGACCTGCTCCGCGATCTCCGACTGTGTGAGGCCTTCGTAGAAGCGCAGATAGACGATGTAACGCTCACGCGGTCGCAGGTGCTGCAAGAGCTCCTCGATCGCGATCCGATGTTCGACCGCGTCGATCTCCGGGTCGTCGTCGCCCAGCCGTGCAGCCGCACCGCCGTCGGCTTCGTCATCTGGGCGCCCCGCATCGATCGACGGCAGGCGGTACAGACTGCTCGCCTCCATGCCCTCGAGCACTTCTTCCTCGGTCACTCCCGCCTGCTCGGCGATCTCCGCCGGTGTCGGCGCGCGACCCATCTCCTGGCTGAGAGATGCGACTGCGCGCCCGAGCTGGAGGTGAAGCTCCTGCACCCGGCGGGGAACGCGCACGGCCCACCCGCGGTCACGAAAGTGCCGCTTCAGCTCGCCGAGGATCGTCGGCGTCGCGAACGACGAGAACAGCACGCCCCGACCGGGATCGAATCGCTCAACGGCTTTGAGCAGCCCGACGAGCGCGACTTGGCGGAGGTCATCGATGGGCTCGCCGCGGTACGCGAAGCGACGAGCGAGATGCTCTGCAAGGCGGACGTGCTCTTCGACGAGCGCGTTCCGCAGCTGGACCGACGGATGCCGACGGTACTCGACGAAGCGAGACAGCACCTCGTGGTCGTCGCGCTCCGTCGCCGCGTCATGAGCGTCGCGAGCCGCGTGACTGAACAGAATGCGGTCCGGATCGGGTCGGGCGTCAGGTGAAGACGCTCACACCGCCGGGCCCGACCAGGAACCCGGCGACGTCAGCACGAGTCCGGCGCCAACCACACCGCGCAGCAACGTCACGATGCCGCTGATGACAAGGATCACCGCAATGAGCCACAGGATGAATTCCATGGTCGTTGATGCCCGCGGCATCAGCGGCCGAAACGGACTGCCGATTACCCCTGACGATTACCCCTGAAATGGTGCGTTTGGGCCGGGCGGCGGATGGGTACGTCCGCCCGATTCCGCAACCGGGAATGCAGAGAGGCACGGGACCCATGACCGAAGCGCTCCTCGACGGCTTGCGACCGCACACCTTCCCGGGCGTGCTCCCGTGGGCCCGCTCCGGCGCCTGCCGGGGGAACAGCCACCTCTTCTTCGCCCCGGCGCGGGAGCGACCCGAGCGCCGCGCCGTCCGCGAGAACCGGGCCCGCACGATGTGCAACGCGTGCCCGGTGCTCGCGCCATGCCGAGCCTGGGCTCGCGAGAACCGAGAGTACGGATTCTGGGGCGGCGAGTCGGAAGAGGAACGAGCGGCGGCCGGCTTCCGCGTCGCGATCCCGATCGGTGACGTCGCTCGCTACCCACGTGGTGACGGCCAACCGGTCTCGCCCAGGGGTCCCCGCGCCGCCTGAGTCGCGTTGGTCCGGCCATCGGTGCGTTTCGACGCGTCACGAGCAGGGCACACGCACTGCATGAGTGACAACGGAACTCGAGCGTCGAGCACCCTCGACCATGAGTGCGACGAGCGCGACGTCATCGAAGCGGTCGCAGTCGACATCGACGAGGCCGAGCTCGACGAGTTGCCACGCCCGATCGAGGTCGAGTCGGACTAGCGCTCGATCCGCGCTCAGGACGCGACGGAGGGGCGGCATCGCCGCCCCTCCGTCGTTGGTTTTCGCCGCAGCGTGCGTCAGAACGCGACGTCCATGTTCTGCCACATGCTCGGCCAAAACGTGAGCGCGAGGCCCAGTGCGATGAGCCCGAGCGAGCCACCGGGGAAACGCCCTGCCACGGGCGAGAAGAACGCCGCGAGGATGTAGCAGACAACCCCGGCAAGGAGGAAGAGCGCAGTCTCCTCGCTCCCCGGTTGGAAGGCTGCGGCCAGAACGACGTCCATGTGCACCTCCTGGTCCGTTGACCGTGGTTCGGTCAACCGACGGTCACGTACCCGCCCCCGAACGTCGGCAACCGCAGGTGCGCGGATCATGATCCCGTGGTCGGCGGTACGGGAGGTCGCCGATGAGCGCATCGTCGTCGAGGTCCCGAGTGCCGAGGAACCGCGATAGGTCAGAATGCAGCGCCCGAAGGGGGAGGAGACAGCGGCCTTCCAGGCGTTTCGGCGCCGTCCACATTGGATAGGCCCAAGGATGGCAGCCGAGGCGGACACGATGGTCAAGCACGCGCACGGCAGCTTCGAGGCGACAAGCGACGCCCCGGGCCGCGCGCGGCTGTTCGTGGCCGACGCCCTCGAGCGCTGGCGGCTGACCGATCCCGACACCCGGGCCAGCGTGTTGCTGCTCACGAGCGAGCTGGTCACGAACGCGATCCGCCACTGCCGGCGGCGGGTCCAGCTCCACGTCCACTACGAGGACGGCGCGTTGCGGGTCGAGGTGCTCGACGAGAGCCCGCTCGAACCGAGCGGGGCGACGACCGGCGCATTCCCCGAGAAAGGACGCGGGCTGCGGATCGTCGACACGCTGTCGACGAGCTGGGGCGTCACGCCCGACGACGAGGGCAAGCGGGTCTGGTTCGAGGTCGCAACAGCGGAGCCGATCACACGCTCGAGCCGCACAGGCGCCGCACCTCCACCCGCCGGCTGAGCTGCTCGATCGTCTCGGCGTGACCGGTCGCGAGGCCATGGCGCGTGACGTTCAGCGTCCCGGCCGCGGCTGCGAGCCGCAGTGCGTCCTCCTCGCTGAGCCCTCGCGCGAGACCGACCGCGAGCGCGGCGGTCATCGAATCCCCGGCGCCGCGATGGTCGATGACCTCGACCTTCGGTGTCTTCACTTCGTACAGCGTGCCGTGGAGCGACGCGATGGCGGGCTTCTCGGCACGCGAAACCACCACGTCGCGCGCGCCGCGATCGCGGAGGCGGCGTATCGCCGTCACGATCGCATGCTCGTCCGCATGATCGGCTTCGTGGTCCTCGAGCAGCTCGTCGTCGCTGACCTTGAGCATCTGGAGCCCGCCCGCGAGCGCGGCACGCTGCTGCTCGCCCTTCAGGTCGGCGACGACCGTCACGTCGTTCTCGCCGAGGTCACGGGCCAGTCGCCGGTAGGTGTCGTCGGCCAGGACACCGGGCTCCGGGCAGCCGGCGAGCACGCACACGCCGGCCTGGAACGCGCTCCCGATGATGATGCTGTACAGCTCGTCGAGGGCGTGACGGTCGAGTGGCGGGAGGCGCGTCTCGACGATCTCGCGGCGCGAGCCTTCACGCCGGTCGTGGACGTACGCACCGTTCTCGGCCTCCATCTCGACGGCGCGAACCGAGATGCCCTCGTGGTCGAGCAGCGGGCGGAGCACCAGGCCGACTTCACCGCCGAACGGCGCGCACAACACGGCTTCGAGCCCGAGCTGGTGGACCGCGCCACCCAGACGCCCTGTCCGCCCGCGTGGAGATGCACGCCTGGCTCGTCGTCCGCGTGCTGCTCGACCGTGACCGTGAGGGGCGGCGCCGGCGAGAACACGCACACTGCAGGTTGGGTGGTCACGGCTGACGCGCTACCCGCCCCCATATGCCCGCAAACGCGGACGTTACGGGCGAGCGCGCGCCCCGGATCCGTAGGCGCTCCGACGGGCTGATCGCAGGCGGGAATTTCATGTAGACCAGGAGCAACGCACGAGGAAGGAAGGCACCCATGTCGCTCTATGACACGCCGATCGACGCGCTCGACGGCAAGCCGGGCAGGCTCGCCGAGCAGGAGGGCAATGTCACGCTGATGGTCAACGTCGCGTCCCGCTGCGGCCTCACCCCGCAGTACGAGGGCCTGGAGCGGATCCACGAGAAGTACGCACCGAAGGGGTTCTCCGTGCTCGGCTTCCCGTGCAACCAGTTCCTCGAGCAGGAGCAGGGCTCACCCGACGAGATCGCCCAGTTCTGCTCGGTGACCTACGGCGTGACGTTCCCGTTGTTCGAGAAGATCGAGGTGAACGGCGACACCCGCCACCCGCTCTACGAGGAGCTCACGAAGACCGAGGACGCCGAGGGGCACGATGGCGACATCCGCTGGAACTTCGAGAAGTTCCTCGTCTCGCGCGACGGCTCGGTGATCGGACGCTTCTCGCCGACGGTCGAGCCGGAGTCACCCGAGTTGACGAACGCGATCGAGTCCGCGCTCGCCTGATCCCCCTCAATGCTCCGCCGCGAGACGGTTCGTGCGCGGGTGGCGACGGCGGAACACGAACGTCGCGATGATGCCGACCGGCAACGGCAGCCAGAAGGAGAACAATCGGAACACCAACGTCGCGAGCACGGCTGCCTCAGGTCGGATGCCCGCGAGCGCGAGCGTCGCCGTCAGACCCGCCTCGACGAAGCCGAGCCCGCCGGGTGTGAACGGGAGCATCCCGAGAGCCGACGCGGCGACGAACGCGAACAGCACGAGCCAGGGGTCGGGACGCGCGCTGATCGCGTAGAGCGCGAGCAGCAACGCGACGTACTCGAAGCCCCAACGTCCGATCGCGGCGGCGATCGCTTCGGGCCAGCGCGATCCCGTCGTCGCTCGGATCTGATCGCGCTCGCGCAGCATCCGTTCGCCGAGGTCGCGGACCGGTGGACGGTTGCGGCGAACGAGATTCGCGAGGCGTTCGATGGCCTGCCCGAGCCAGCACACCGGTCGACGCGTCGCGAGCAGGATCACGCCGACGATGACCATGACGACGAACACTGCGAAGCCGATCCACGCCGCTTCGACGAGACCCCCCGGCACCTGCGTGCCGCCGATGACCGCCGGCAGTGCGAACACGGGCATCGCCACAACTGCGGCGGTGATGAGCACCGACTGCGCAGTGAGGCCGTACGCGGCCTGCGTGGTGTCGAAGCCGGCGTCGCCCAGCATGCGCACCTGCAGCGCCGTACCGGTCGCGCCTCCACCCGGGGTGACGCGGTTGAAGGCGTTGCCGGCGAGTTGCGTCGTCGCGATAGAGAACAGGTCGTCGCTGCGCAACGCGATCATCTGGAGCAGCCACACGCACGCGAAGCTCAGGATCTCGCAGGCGAGGATCGCGGCCAGCCAGATCGGGTGGAACTGGCCGAGCTGGTCCCACGCCGAGAACACGTCGGCGATGCTCGGGGCGAACAGGTAGAGGCACAGGCCGGTCGTGAGCAGCAGCACCGTACGCCCGACCGGCCATCGCGGGCGGATCGTCGCGGCCTCGGCCGCGATCGCCTCCGCGCGTGACGGCCCGCCCTTGGCGTCCCGAGGCCGCCGCACGACCGTCACGACGCGGACGGTAGCGCCCCGACCCGACACATCGCGCGTTCAGCTCGCCTCGTGCACGCGCGCCGCGATCGGCGCCCACCGCGCGAGCGCGGCCGGATCGTCGTTCCAGATCGTCGTCGCGAAGTAGCAGACGACGCGGTCGGCCAGTCCCCGGTAGCGATCGATGATCGCGTCGGCGAGGCCCTCCCAATCGGAGGTGACGGTGAGCTCGTCGAGCATCTCGTCGGTGATCGTCGCCGCCATCCCCTTGACGTCACCCTTGGCCTGGAGCTCGTGGAGCCGTGCCGACGTGCCCGGCCATCCATGTAACTCGAAGATGCCCGCGTACGTGCGCGTCGACCCGTAGAACGCGAGCTGGAACCGCGCCCGCTCGCGCCAGGTAGCGCGCTCCTCGTCGCTCTCGCCCACGATCGTGAGCAACGGGCAGACGATCTGCACCTCGGACGGGTCACGCGCCGCTCGCCGCGCGCCTACCTCCAGGTTCGGGCGCACCACCTCGCGGAGATAGCGGATGGAGTGGAGAGGGTGCACATGGATGCCATCGGCGACCTCACCGATCATGCGACACATCCACGGGTTGAAGCCCGCGAGATAGATCGAAGGGTCGGGCGCGTCGATCGGGCCCGGCGACCACATCTCCGGCAGCAACGAGAACGAGTAGTGCTCACCCTCGAAGCGCAACGGCTCCTCGCGACGGAACGCACGGAAGATCGCCTTGAGCGCGAGGACGTACTCGCGCAGGCGTGGGCCGGGCGGCGCGAACGTTGACGAGTAGCGCCGTTCGATGTGCGCCTTCACTTGCGTGCCGAGGCCGAGCACGAACCGGCCACTACTTGCGTCGGCGAGCTCCCACGCGTCCTGCGCCGTGACCATCGGGCTGCGCGGGAACGCGACCGCGATCCCGGTCCCGAGCTCGAGCCGGTCTGTCGCGAACGCCGCCGAGAGACATCCCGTCAGCGCGGACCGGCCGCTCTCGGTGACCCACAGCCCGGCGAACCCCGCGTCTTCGACTGCGCCGGCCAGATCCTGCATCCGGCGCAGGGACAGGCCGCCGGTCATCGCATCGAGTCGCAACACGCCCCCCAGAGCGCTCGGGCCGGCCGATGTTCGCGCGACCGGCGTGCCTGGTCAGGCGGCGACCGACCCGTCGCTCAAGCTGCGATCGATGTTGATCGTCACGCCCCCGTGCGTCTCGTCGTGGCCACCTTGGTACTGGTGATGACGCTGGTGGTTGGCCCAATGGGCGTTGTTGATGTACGGGTCGTTGAACACGCTCTTGCGCCCGTCCCAGTTCGCGAACCAGATCACGTCCGGCTTGCGGTACAGGCGGTTGTTGTAGACCGCGTCCTGGTCGGCCATGCCTGAGGCCGAGCTGGAGTACAGCCCGGCTACATAGCCGCGCTGGTGCAACTGGTACACCCAGGCGTTCACGAAGCTCCGGACGGCATCGATGCATGCGGGATCGCGCCCGTAGGCCTCCATGTCGAAGAAGATCGGGCTGCGCGCGCCGAGTCCGAGCGCCTGCGCCTGGTTCGCCGCGTCGTTGGCAGCGGCGATGCCCTGTTGGGACGCGTGGGCCGGGTCGATCCTGGCCGCGTTGAAGGAGATGCACGGCGCCTGGAGCCCGACGTAGAGCGGGAGCAGGTGCCAGTTCTGGGCCTTCACCGAGCCGATCCAGCCCGGCGTGAGCTGGGGCTGGCCACATGCGCGGTTCGCGCCACCGATGTAGACGCCGACGCCGCCGAACGTGCTCCGCCACGCCGACATCTGCTGCACCGTCGGCGCGGTGCACGCATCGAACGTGTTGCCGTAGTACAGGGTGCCCCTGAGCGCGGTCGGCGGCGGGCCGTACAGCGGGCTGCACGCGACCACCGTGATGGTCGCGGCGACGACCAGCGCGACGAACCGGGCGCGGCGGTGACGTGCTCGTCGGGCCATGCGGTCAGGCGAGCGTGAACGTCTGGAGCGTGGCGTCGGCCAGGCTGCGATCGTCGCGGTAGGTGATGACGACCACGAGCTGCTGATCGGGGAACACGACCGTAAGTGCGCGGTTGGTGTCGGCGTCGGGGTCCACGCGTGCGGGGAGCCCGTTCACCGTCGCGACCTGCGTCGCACGGTCCGCGTCGAGCTGCGAATGTGTGTCGAGCGGTTCGACCTGCACGGTCTCGGTCCGGCCGAGGATACGAGCCGGGCAATCGGGACTCGGGCCCTGCTGCCCGAGGTACACCGCGTGCTCGTCGGCGCGGACGCAACGCGTCGTGTCGACCGCGAGGTCGTAGACCGGCCAGTCGGCCGGCGCCGCGAACCGCAGCCCTCGGTACGTCACCAGCTGCTTCCCCGGCGGGGCGGTCGGCGACGCTGTCGTCGAAGGGGTGGTGGTCGGCGTCGTGGTGGAGCTGGTCGACTCCGGCACGGTGGTGGTCGTCGTCTGCGACTGCGCGCGCACACTCGGCCCACTGTCGCCGCTGCACGCGCTCAGTGCGAACGCGGCGAGGAATGCGGCTGCAACAGGCGGTGCCGCGCGATGGAGGAATCGGGGGTCGAGCCGGATAGAGCCAGGCTACGCGTCAGCCGAGCTCGAGTCCGAACAGCTCGATCGTGTTGGTGCGGACGATCTTCTCCGTCAGGTCGTCGTCGAGGCCGGCGAACAGCTTCTCGGCGACTGCCTTGCTGTGCGGCCATGTTCCGTCGGCATGCGGGTAATCGGTCTCGAACGTCACCTGGTCGGGGCCGATCGCGTCGATCGCAGCGAGACCAGCGGCGTCGTCGAAGAAGCATCCGTAGACGCGTCCCCAGTAGTAGGTGCTCGGTGGCTCGGGCACCAGGTCGCGCGAGTCGCTCCACCCGCGGTTGTGCTCCCAGACGCGGTCGGCGCGCGTGAGGATGTACGGGATCCACCCGATTTGACCCTCCGAGTACGTGATCTTCACGTTCGGGTGGCGCACGAGCAGCCCCGAGAACAGCCAATCGGCGAGTGACCCCTCGGCGAGCTCGTGGGTGAGGGTCGACGACACGGCCGGCGGAGCGTCCGGCGAGGTCGACGGCATCTTCGAGCCCGAGCCGCTGTGCATGCAGATGACCGTGCCCGTCTCGTCGCACGCCGCGACGAACGGATCCCAATGGCGAGCGGCATCGTGCACCGATGGGAGGCCGAGGTTGGTCGGGAGCTCCGAGAAGCAGACCGCGCGTACGCCGCGCGCAGCATTGCGACGAACCTCCCCGGCCGCGAGCACCGGGTCCCAGAGCGGGATCAGGCACAGCGGGACGAGTCGCCCGCCCGCGTCCGCGCACCACTCCTCGACCATCCAGTCGTTGTAGGCCTCGACGCACAGCAGCGCGAGGTCCTTGTCGCGCGCTTCGAGGAACTGCTGCCCGCAGAATCGCGGGAAGGTAGGGAAGCACAACGACGCGTCGACCCAGTTGAGATCCATGTCGTCGAGACGCGCCACCGGGTCGTAGCAGCCCGGGCGCATCTCGTCGTAGGTCATCGGGACGACCTGCACGTCTTCGGGCGCGAACCCCGCGCATGCGCTCAGGCGTGTGTGCGGGATCGCGAGGTCCTCGTAGAGCCACCAATCGGCGAGCGGACCGTCGTCGCCCATCCGGTACGCGTACTTGCCACCGAGGAAGGTCATCTCGGCGACGGGCTTGCGCGCGACGCGCGGCCCGACGTCGCGGTACTTGGCCGGCAGCCGGCTCGTCCAGACGTGGGGCGGCTCGACGACGTGGTCGTCGGCCGACACGATGCGTGGCAGCTGCTTCATCGGTCCCACATCCTGTTCCAGTCGTCCACGTGGACGACCTCCTGCAACGGCTTGCGCCGCGGCTTGCCGAGGTGCTCCGCCCCGTAGCCGAGGAACACGGCCGCCTCGAGGAACAGGCGCGGCGGCACGTGCAACAGCTCCTTGACCTCTCGCTCAACCAACCCGAAGAACGTCGTGAACAGTGACGACACGCCCAGCGCGTGCGCGGCCAGCATCATGTTCTGGCATGCCGGGTAGAGGCTCGAGCCCCGCCCACCGGGGATCGGGCGCGTCGGCCGGAGCGTGCCGTCGGGGTTCTCCGCATACTCCCCCTCCATGCGGATCCCGCGGTCCGGGTTCCAGAACACGAACACGATCGCGGCGACGATGTCGACGTTCTCGATCGCTGCATGCCCGGTGACGGGGCGGCCGGCGCGGTCGACGAGCTGCTCTGCGGCTTGCGCGCGCTGCGCGTCGACCTGCGCGAACGCCGACGCAAGCGTGGCCCGCAGCTGCTGCTTCAACGCGCGGTCGTTGACGACGACGAAGTCCCAAGGCTGCGTGTTGCCGGAGCTGCACGCCCGCGTAGCCGCATCGAGGATCCGCGCCAGCAAGTCAGGCGGGAGTGGTCGATCCTCGTAGACGCGCGTCGCTCGCAGCCCGTCGATCGCGTCGAAGACGTCCATCGCCGTCATCCGCTCGTCGTCATCCGGGTTCGAGCCCGTAGAGGCGCAGTGCGTTGTCGCGCAGCACCCGCTGTACGGCCGTCTCGTCCAGCTCGTCGGTCGCGAGCAGCTCGGTCGTGGACCCCGGGAACGTGCCGTCCGCGTGTGGGTAGTCCGACGCGAAGACGACCGACCCCGGGTACTCGGCAAGCATCGCGGCGAGGCCCGGCTCGAGCTCCTCGACGGAGACGAAGCACTGCCGCCGGAAGTAGTCGGACGGTCGCATCGTGAGGGCGCCGCGGTCGAACCCGAAGAGCTCGAGGTGCTCGTCGAGGCGGTGGAGATAGGACAGCGCCCAGACCGCGCCCGACTCGAGGAACGCGACCCGTAACGACGGGTGACGCTCGAGGACGCCGTAGGCGACGAATGTCGTCACCGCGAGCATCTGCTCCATGACGAAGTGCGCGGCGTGCAGCGGCGTGAAGTAGTCGTCGTAGCGGCCTTCGAGCTCGTCGAACGGGACGAGCCCGCTCATACCGGGGTGAATCGCGAACGGGACGTCCGCTTCCTCGAGGTACGACCACAACGCCTCGTACACGTCGTCCTGGAGGCGCGGGAGCGATCCGAAATGCTCCGGCCGGCGCCAGACGCCGCGGAACCCAAGCTCCTCCACGCAGCGGCGCGCCTCGGTGAGGGCATCGCCGGCATCGGTCATCGGCAACGTCCCGATCCCGACGAGACGCCGCGGATCGTGCGAGCAGTACTCGGCGAGCCAGTCGTTGACGGCCCGGCAGAGCGCGAGGGCCGGCTCTCGCTCGGTGACGCCCTGCATCATCAGCCCATAGGTGGGATAGAGCGCGACCGCCCCGATGTGGTCGATCGCCATGTCGTCGATGCGCGGACCGGGCTCGGAGCCGCCGCGCACCGCCACCGGCGCCTCCGACTTCTTCGGCGTCTGTCCCGGTGCGCCGACGGCCTCCGGGCGACCCTCGATCCGGAAGCCGACACGCTTGCCGCAGGCGAACCGGTAGTGGCCGTCGCCTCGGAGCACGCGTGGGGCGTACTCACGGAACTTTGCCGGGAGGTACTCGTCCCACACGCGCGCGGGCTCGACGACGTGACCGTCGGCGTCGAACACCCAGGCGTCGGTCCCATCCACCGGAGCGAGTGACGGTCTGGTACCCATGCGACTCGGAACCGTCACGTGTTCGCCGCGCGGCCTGGCGCCAGCACCTGCCCGGGCAACCCTCCGGTGAGCTCACCGTCGAGGACGATCGGCTCGCCGTTGACGATGGTCGCGTGCACGCCCTTGCCCCACGCCTTGAACCGTCCGACGCCACCCGGCAGGTCGTGCACGAACTCCTTCTTCCAGGGCCCGACCGTGTCGGGATCGAACACCATCAGGTCGGCAGGCGCCCCCTGCCTGATCAAGCCGCGGTCGACGAGCCCGAGGAGGGCCGCCGGCACGTGGGTGACCTGGCGAATCCCCTCTTCGAGCGTCCACACGTGCCGGTCGAGCACCCACGAGCGCAGGAAGTACGAGCTCCAGTCGGCACCGTCGTCGCGGGCGAGATGGGCACCGCCGTCGGAAGTGCCGATGATCATCCGGGGGTCGAGCTGCGCCTCGCCGACCGCGGCGGTCCACTCCGGACTCTCCGTGCGCCAGCGGAAGCGCGTCGCGAGGTCTTCTGAGAGCGCGAGATCGAGCATCGCGTCGGCCGGCGCGACACCGCGCTCGTCGGCGATCTCCCGCAGCGAACGGGTCAGGTACTCCTCGTTCTCGGGCTTGGCCACGTGGTCGACGAACACGGCATCCCACAACGGCGGTGGCACGGTCGTTCCCTTGCTCGGGTCGCGGTTGTACCGATCGACCGCGTCGCGCAGCTCGGCGCGCGCGGCCGGGTCGCGCAGCAGCGCCACGCGCTCCTCGAACGGCAGGTGCAGCATGCGGTTCCACGACGGCACCGCGAGGTAATGGAAGTTGGTCTCGTCGAGGACGACGGGTCGGTCGAACGGTCGCGCGATCAGCATCGAGTACACGGGGGCACCGAGATCGGTCGCGCGGTCGAGGAATTCCTGCGCGGCCTCCCACGTCGCGGTCGGTGCGTCGACCTTGTTGCGCCCACCCAGGCCCTGGATGATCACAGGGAGCCCGCTCACTAGCGACAGCCGGATCAGGTACTCCTCGTCCTCGTGGTCGAGCCCGCCGATCGCGCTGGCCGGCAGGAACGCGATGGAGCCGGCACCGGCGCGACCCGCTTCCTGTGCGAGCGCCACGAGCTCCTCGCGATCGCTCACCCGCGAGGGCACCGGGCGATCCGCGATGTCGAAGTGCGTCGGCGCGGCGGACGACGACAGCCCGGCAGCGCCGGCGGCCATCGCCTCGGCGACGAGGCGCCGCATCTCCCGGACCTCGGCGTGCGTGGCCGCACGCTCCGACGCGTTGGGTCCCATCACCCAGCGCCGCAGGTTCGAGTGACCGACGTAGCAGGCGAAGTTCACCCCGAGCGCGCCGCGCCGGCTGTCGAGGAACTCCGGGAACGTCTCGAACTCGTCCCAGGTGATCGCGCTCAGCGCGACCGGGTCCATGCTCTCCACGCGGGCGAAGATGCCCGACAGGAATTCCCGATCGTCCGGCTTGCACGGCGCGACCGAGAACCCGCAGTTCCCCGCGACCACGGTCGTCACACCGTGGAAGCACGAGACCGTGGCGTAGGGGTCGAACGTGATCTGGGGGTCGTAGTGCGTGTGGGCGTCGACGACGCCGGGCGCGACGATCATGCCGTCGGCGTCGATCTCGTCGGCTGCCGTCGCTCCGTCGAGGTGCCCGAGGGTGGCGATGCGGCCGCCGCGCACACCGACGTCGACGTGACGGCGTGGGAGGCCGGTGCCATCGGCGACGAAGCCATTGCGCACGACCAGGTCGAAGTCGGGCGCGCTCACGTGTCGACCCCGGCGAACGACGCGGCGCCCCGGCGGACGACGAGGAACGACAGGCCATCGTTGCCGGCCACGAACCCGTAGGGCTCGTTGGCCGCGACGACGGTCATGTCGAAGCGCGTCATCGGCTGGTCGTCGAAGCGGCAGCTGCCCTCGAGGACCATGAAGATCTCCTCGTGGTCGTGGCTGTGCACCGGGGCCTCGAACCCCGGGGGCATCCGCACGACCTGCGCGTAGAAGCCGCCGTCGCCCTGAGCGAGGAGCTTCCGGCGCGCTCCTTGGCGCCCGGCCTCCGCGGCCTGGTCCGGATCGGTGCCGGGCGCCACGGGCACGTGCCACTCGGCGTCGTCGAAGCGGTAGATGCGCCGATCGGTCATCGTGCGAGCGCTCGACGGAGACGCTCGACGACCTCGTCGCCGAGGCGTGCGATCTGTTTCCGCGCGGCTGTGGGTGACACACCCGGGACGTGGACACGAAGATTCACGGCATCGGCGCCGGCTCGTCGCGCACCGTCGGCGAGTGCTTCGGCGACCGCTCGCGCGTCCGACGCCCCCACGAGCTGATCGCCCTCCCAGTGCGCCTGCGCGGAGCGCGGCGCGTAGCTCCGATAGACGTCGAGCTGCTGCTCGACGCGCTCGCGCGGCGCCTCACCCAACCACGCGCGGCGGATCACGACGCACGGTCCGTCGCCACCCGCGTCCCGGTATGCATCGGAGAGGGCGCGACAGCGCTCGGGCGCGGACAGCGAGTCGAAGAGGAGCCCGACGCCGAGCCGGGCGGCACGGCGCACCGCGGTGAAGCCCATCGCCGCGCTCACGATCGGGACCGGCCGCTCCGCGCACGCCTTGATTGCCGGGTCACCGGCCAGCATGCCCGGGTCGGAGCCGGTCAGCATGCCGACGACGGCCTCGAGCCCCGCAGAAAAGCGCGCCGCGAGATCGTCGAGCGTCGTGCCCATGATCTCGAAGTCGTCGCGGAGCGCGCCCGCCGCGACGCCGAGACCGACACGTCCGGGGAAGCGCGCGGCCAGCCACGCGATCTCCTCGGCGACGAGCGGGGGCGGGCGCAGGGGCAAGAGCAGCGGGCACGGCGCGGCCCACCCCGCCGGCATCGCGTCGAGCATCCAACCCGCGGCTTGCAGCGGGTTCGGCAGGTAGCCGGCGAAGCCGCCGTGGTGCTCGGCCGTCATCACGCCGTCCCAACCGTGCTGCGCGGCGAGGGCGGCCTGCGCGCACAGCTCCTCGACGATGGCCGGCGCGGGGAGGTCGTTGTGTGGGTAGAGGCGCAGCGAAACCGAGCCGGGCTCGAACGGCGCCATCTCAGCTCCGGGTGTCCTCGAGCCAGCCGGGCATCTCGATGGGCGGGTTCGGCAGCTGCCGCACACCGCGGTCGGCGAGGAGCCGCTCGTAGCCGTCGGGGTCGGCGGGGAACGACCGCGGGTCGCCCATCATCACCTCGAAGAGCACGACGCCGTCGGGTCCGGCGACGCACGGGCCGAACGTGTCGCCCCGGTCGAGCGCAAGGTGCGTACCGGCGGGGCACCGCACGTCACCGCAGCTCATCTCGCCCTCGAGCACGAACACGACGTGGTCGCTGTTGTGGCCGTGCGCGTGCACGATCATGCCGGGGTCCCACCTCGCGTAGAGCGAGAGGTAGCGGGGCGAGAACTCGAGCCACTTCTCGCGTACCGACGCGGTCCGGTCGCCGTGCTGCTGCCGACGGACCTCCTGCCACGAGACGTCGTCGAGGTGGCGGATGCGCGGACCACCGGCCATCGGATTCCTGCCTTGCCTAAGATTCTTAGGGACGAGAGACTACTGCCGTGGCGCTTCACGTCAAGCCGCTCACCGCGGCGATCGGGGCCGAGATCTCGGGTGTGACGCTCGCCGACGAGCTCGGCGACGACACGATCGCTGAGATCCGCCGGGCGTTGCTCGCCCACCAGGTGATCTTCTTCCGGGAACAGCCGATGGACGACGAGCAGCACCTCGCGTTCGCCCTGCGGTTCGGGCCCATGAGCATCCCGCCGCTCGCGACGAAGTACCAGGACCGCCCGACGGTCACCGTCCTCGACCAGATGAGCCCGAAGGGCGAGGGGGCCGACGAGTGGCACAGCGACAACACGTTCATGCCGAACCCTCCGATGGGATCGATCCTGCGCGCGGTGCAGCTGCCGGCGGTCGGCGGCGACACATGCTTCGCGAACATGTACGCGGCATACGAAGCGCTGTCCCCACCGGTGTGCACGCTCGTCGACGGGCTGCGCGCCGTCCACGACATCACGAAACCCATGCGCAAGGCGATCGCGGCGGGACACACGAGCCTCGACCTCGCCGAGATGCAGCAGCGCTGGCCGCCGATCGAGCACCCCGTCGTCGTGACCCATCCGGAGACCGGTCGCAAGGCGCTGTTCGTGAACCGCAACTCGACGACGCACCTCGTCGGCGTGAGCGAGCGCGAGAGCGACGTGCTGCTGCCGTTCCTGCTCGACCACGTCCGCTCGCCCGAGTTCCAGTGCCGCTTCCACTGGGAGCCCGACTCCGTTGCGTTCTGGGACAACCGCTGCGTGCAGCACTACGCCGTGGCCGACTACACGGAGCGCCGCGTCATGCACCGGGTCACGATCGACGGACCGTCGTCTCTGGTCGATTCCGCGAGCTCCGGCTCCTCGGGGTGCTGATGGACGTCGAGGCGCGCTATCTGTCGGAGCCCGGTCCGAACGGGCTGTTCACCCGGCTGACCCGCATCGGGCTGCTCGTCGATGCGTTCCAGCACCGCTGCCTCGACCCGTTCGGGCTCCTCTTCATCGATTACTCCGTGCTGCGCGTGCTCCAGCTCGCGGGTGAGCCGTACCGGATGTCGCCCACCGAGCTGAGCGAGATCGTGCTCCGGTCCAGCGGCGGCATGACCCAGATCCTCGACCGGCTCGAGACCGCGCGCCTTGTCGAGCGGGGAGCCGACCCGTCGGACCGGCGCAAGGTCCTCGTAGGCCTGACACCCGATGGGTTGCGCGCGGCCGAGCAGGCCAACGCGAGCTACCGGCGCGAGCGCGAGCGGATCTTGGGCGGACTGTCGGCCGACGAGATCGCCCAGCTCGATGCCGCGATCCACCGTCTCCTGGAAGTATTGAGCGACGACGCGCGCACGCGCGTCTGAATCGAGCTGCGCGATGGACCACTGCGACGAGTGCGGCTTCGTGTACGCAACGTTGCCGGCGTCGAGGATCCCGGATGCATTGCGCGCGCTCGCGCCTCGCTACCGCGAGCGGCTGACCGAGCCCGTCGCCCGGCTTCGTGCCCACACGTTCCCTGACGTCTGGTCGGCTCTGGAGTACGCGTGCCACGTCCGCGACGTGCTCGGCGTGCAGCGAGAACGGCTCGCGCTGGCGCTCGTACAGGAGCGGCCCGAGTTCACGCCGATGGGCCGCGAGAAGCGGGTCAGCGAGCTCCGGTACAACGAGCAGGACCCTCGCGTGGTCACCGAGCAGGTCGAAGCCGCGGCCGGCGCGTTAGCCGACGCGTTCGCGGCGCTCGATGCGGACGGATTGGAGCGGACTGCGATCTACACCTGGCCGGCTCCCGCCGAGCGGACGATGGCGTGGGTCGGCCGCCATACCGTCCACGAGGGCGAGCACCACCTCCGCGACATCGACGCGGCGCTCGCGGCGACAGGCAGCTAGCCGGCTCCCGGCGCGAGCGCGCCGAACTCGTCGGCAATCAGCCTCGACGCGTGCTGCTGGCGTGTCGCGCGCCAGTCGCGCATCGGGAACACAGTCTGCCAGCGGTGGAGCTTCTCGAAGCTCAGCGTCGCGCTGATGATCTCCTCGCCATCACCCGCCTCCGCGTAGACGTGGCTGAAGCGCGGGAACGCGGGTCCCGCGATGACGCTGTGCCCGAGGAAAGCGTCGGGCAAGGCGTCGCCGAGATGCTCGGCCGAGTAGTCCTCGTGCCCGGGCCCGCCGACGAGGTTGGCGCTCGCGGCGTACACGAGGTTCTCCTGCGCGCGGACACTCGTGGTCTGCACCATGTAGTCGCGCTTGCCGGGGCCGGCGAAGGTGGCGCATGGGTTGAGGATCAAGCGCGCGCCCTTCAGAGCCAGGATGCGCGTGAGCTCCGGGTTGAACCAGAAGTCGTAGCAGATCTGCACGCCGATCGGCCCGAAGCGCGTCGGGAACACCGGGAGCTCGTTGCCGGGCGCGAACACGATCCCCTCGGTCACCCACGGCAGCGTCCCGAGATGGATCTTGCGGTACACGCCGAGCAGGCCCTCGGGCCCGACGACCGCGGCCGCGTTGTACAGCACCTTCGGGTCGCGCGCGTCGCGTTCGGGAAGGCCGAACACCACGTAGACGTCCAGGTCACGCGCGAGCTCGGCGACGTGGTCGGTGGCGGGACCCGGCACGGGCTCGGCGAGCGCGAGGTGCGTCTCGCACGCAGCCATCTCGGCGCGGCACGCGGCGCACGCGGAGGCACCGGTGAGCGCCTCCTCCGGGAAGAGGAGGATGTCGATACCCTGCGCGGCGGCTTCCACCACGTTGGCCTCGATCTTGGCGAGCGTGCGCTTCTCGTCACCCCAGACGGGCGAGAAGTTCACGCAGCCGACGGTCACGACGGTCTCGAACGCCTGGTACTCGTCGGGGATCACGGCTGCATGGTAGGAGCGAGCGTCGCGGGGCGGGTATCCCGCCCCGCAGCAAGCGACCAGTGATAGGAGCGAGCGTCGCGGGGCGGGTATCCCGCCCCGCAGCAAGCGACCAGTGATAGGGATGCGACGTGATCGACGGTCTCGGGCTCGCGGGTCGCACCGTCGTGGTCGCGGGCGCCGGCGGCGGCGGGATCGGCACCGCGTGCTGTCGCCTGCTCGCCGAGGCGGGTGCTTCGGTGGGCGCGGTCGACCGGGACCCTGACCGTCTCGAGCCGGCTCGAGCAGCGATCGAGGCCGCCGGCGGCGCCTGGGTGCCGGTGATCGCGGACGTCACCGAGGAGCGCGACGTCGCGCGCGCAGTCGAGGAGTCGGCTGCCCTCGGTCCGCTGCACGGGCTGGTGCACGTCGCCGGAGGTCTGGGAGTCGACCAGTGGGCGTCGCTCGTCGACGTGCCGTCGGACGTGTTCACCGACGTGATCCGGCTGAACTTCCACGCTGCGTTCCTCACGTCACGCGCGGTCGCGCGCCGGCTGGTCGAGCAGCGCACCGGTGGCAGCATCGTGCACCTCGCGTCGATTGCGGGTATGTCGGCGATGCCGTTCGGCGCCGCGTACGCGGCCGCGAAGGCGGCGATGATGTCGCTCGCGCGCACCTCCGCGCTCGAGTGGGGCCCGCACGGCATCCGCGTCAACGCGGTCGCCGCGGGCACCGTTCGCACGCCGCGTAACGTCGATGGCGGCCTGGCTGATGACGACGACGCCGATCGCGCCGCGATCCCACTCGGCCGGAGAGGCCGTCCCGAAGACATCGCGGGCGCGGTGCTGTTCCTGCTGTCCGAGCTCGCGAGCTTCGTATCGGGTCAGGCGCTGGCGGTGGACGGTGGCTCGTCGGCGCGGCCGTCGTTCCTCGACGACGAGAACCTGCCGGTGTTCGTCCGCGACCCGGAGCTGCGGTCGCGACTGCGCATGACGTAGCAGATGGGCGCGGCCATTACACGAGCTTCGTGTCGGACGCGCCGGTTCGGATCGTCATGAACTTCATCCCCGCCGGGCCCGCGGTGAACCCGTACTCGTAACCGGCACGCAGCACCATCGAGTCGTGCGCGTCGAGCGTCGGGCCGCCGTCGAGCAACGTGCAACTCCCGTCGAGCACCACGATCAGCTCGTCGTGGTCGTGGCTGTGGAGCGGCACCGTGTAGCCGGGCGGAAAGATCGAGTACTGCGAGTGGAAGCCACCCTCGCCCCGAGCGAGGAACTTGCGGCGTGCGCCCTCGCGCTGCGCCTGCTCGACCAGCTCGCGCGGGGCGCTCCCCGCCTTCGCCTCGTCGGGCCAGGGCACCTCGTCGAGCCGGAACAAGTTCGGGCCGCCGTCGCTCGTCGTCATTGCCTCTCCCGCTGGCTCCCCGGCCGTACCAAGCGCGCGCTTGGTACGGTACCAGCGTGCGTGTGATCTCCGCCGACAGCCACGTCCTGGAGCCGCCCGACCTGTGGACGCGCCGGCTGGGATCCGGCCCGTTCGCCGAGCAGGCGCCGCGGATCGCCGTCGACGCCGGCACCGGCGCCCAGACGTTCCTCATCGACGGGCTCGCGCCGCAGCCCGTCAGCTTGCCCGGCGCGGCGGGCAAGTCTGCAGAGGAGCTGCGCGAGACGGGCACGATCGAGGACGCGCGCGCCGGCGGCTGGGACCTCGATGCCCGCGTCGCCGACCAGGAGCTCGACGGGGTCGAGGCCGAGGTGCTGTACCCGTCGATCGCGATGTCGCTCACGCGGATCGAAGACGTCGAGTACCAGCTCGCGTGCGTCCGCGCGTACAACGACTGGCTTGCCGAGCTGTGCGCGGGCGCGCCCAGTCGCGTCGCGGGTCTCGCCCTCGTCCCGACCTTCGACGTCGACGCTGCGGTGGCGGAGGTCGAGCGGGCGCACGACCTGGGCCTGCGCGGCGCGCTCGTCCCGGGCCGCCCGGCGACCGGCCACTACGCCGAGCCGCGCTTCGACCGGCTGTGGGCGACGTGTGCCGAGCGCGGATTGCCGGTGTCGTTCCACATCGCGATCAGCGGCGACCCTGTCGGCGACCCGACACTCGGGTCCGGCATCAAGATGATGACCGTGATGAGCGTCGTGCAGGCAATGCAACAGACGCTGTCGCTGTTCGTGTTCGGCGGCATCTTCGACCGCCATCCGACGTTGAAGCTCGTGTCGGCCGAGCACGACGGCGGATGGGTCGCGCACTACACGCACCGGCTCGACCAGCTGTTCGAGCGTCACCGGCACTGGCTCGGGACCGACGTCGAGATTCGGCGCCGCCCGAGCGAGTACGTCGGCGCAACGCGTACTTCACGTTCCAAAAGGACCCGATCGCGGTCGAGACGCGGCACCGCGTGGGTGTCACGCAGCTGATGTGGGCAAGCGACTACCCGCACTCCGACTCCACGTGGCCGCATTCACGCAAGGTGATCGAACGCGACTTCGGCGGCGTCCCCGACGACGAGCTCGAGCTCCTCGTCGGGGGCAACGCGGCGCGCGTTTACAACTTCTAGCTTCTGGCGGCGATTCCGCCGAGGAGCACGTCGAAGTACTGGTCGGCGAGGTGCTCGGGCGCGATCGCCCCATCCGGGCGGTACCAGCGCACGCTCACCCAGATTGCATCGCGCATGAACCGGTACGTCATCCGAGGATCGAGGTCCGACCGGAACGCGCCGCGTCGCACACCCTTCTCGAGCACCGAGACCCAGAGCTGCTCGGTCTCCTCCGCCGCTTCCCACAAGTAGGCGAACCGCGGTTGCTGCACGAGGACGTTGAACTCGTTCAGCATGACGGCCACCGCCGCCCGGTGCGACCCGAGCGCGCCGAACGCCTCTCGAACGAGTGCGCGCAGCACCGTGACCGGTTCGTCGCCGCTGGCCACCGTCGCCCGGTACGCCGCGGTGATCTCGTCGAGGAGCCCGCGGAGGAGCTCGTCGACCATCGACTCCTTCGAGTCGAAGTGGTGGTACAGGCTGCCCGAGAGGATGCCGGCCGCGTCGGCGATCTCGCGGACGGTGGTCGTGGCGAAGCCCCGCGCCGCGAACAGCTCCGCGGCGAGCGCCAGGATCTCTCCACGCCGCTCGGAGACGGCCGCATCAGTCGCCTCCGTCGTCATCCCCATGCAACCTAGCGCGCGCTTGGTCGGCGCTGCTTTACTGGACCCGACGAGGAGGGGAAGCCATGCGCAACGGGTTCAAGGTCTTCGACGCCGACGCGCACGTCATCTATCCGAGCGACCTGTGGCCCCGCTTCCTCGACAAGCAGTTCCGCGACCGCGTGGGGCGCCGCGCGCCGGCGGGCTTCGACCACTACAACCCGGTCACCGTCGACGGACGCTGGAGCCAGCACCCGACGTCGATCTACGGCCAGTTCCAGAAGGCGATCAACTGGACGACCGAGGACATGATCGCCAAGTACGGCGAGGACCTCGTCATGAAGGGGTTCACCGGCGACCGGGTCGCGCAGGCCATGGAAGCCGAGGGCGTCGACGTGATGGTGATCTACGGCCCCGAGTACGACATGTGGCTCGAGGGCATCGACCCCGAGCTCCAAGCCGCGATGGCACGCGCGTACAACCGGTGGGGCGAGGAGATGCGCGAGACCTCGGGTGGGCGCGTGATCACCTCCGGGCCGGTGCCACTGAACGACGTGTCGCGCGCGGTCGAGGAGATCCAGTTCGCATACGACGAGCTCGGGATCCGCTGCTTCTGGGCCCGGCCCGACCAGTTCAACCACCGGAGCCTCGGCGACCGCTACTACGACCCGATCTACGAGCTGCTGCAGAGCCTCGACTGCGCGTTCGCCACGCACGAGTACATGGGTCTCAACGCGCCAACCGCCGGCTCCGACCGCTTCGACACGTTCACCGAGTGGCACACGGTCGTGCATCCGCACGAGGCCCAGAACGCGATCCTCTCGATGATCGTGCACGGCGTGTTCGAGCGGTTCTCCTCCTTACGGGTCGCGTACATGGAAGCAGGCTGCGGCTGGCTGCCGTCGTGGCTGCACCGCATCGACGAGCACCTCGAGCTCGCGGGTGCGGCCGAGGCACCCGAGCTCACGATGTCGGCAACCGAGTATTTCCGCCGCAACTGCTGGATCTCGACCGAGTGCGACGACCACTTCGTGTCCGACGTGATCCGCTGGATGGGCGACGACCACATCGTGTTCGAGACCGACTTCCCGCACCCCGACTCGAAGTACCCGCACGCCACCGAGCACTTCTTGGCGCTGGACGAGGTGAGCGACGAGAGCAGGCGCAAGATCCTCTGGGACGACGCGGTCGACCTCTACCGCTTCGCCGACGGCTACCTGCCGGTCGCGTGAGCACTCGATGATGCGCCGGCCGTGGCAGGCCGTCGACTACGAGGAGCTCGTCCGGGAGTTCCCGCCGCCGCCCGACTACTTCGAGACCGCGTGGTTCGCACCGGCCGACGAGATCGAACGCGTGCAACTCGCTCGGCTGCGCGCCCGCGCCCTCGCCGCGGCGCGCGTTCCGTTCTTCGAGCGGCGCTGGGAAGCCGCGGGCTTCGACCCACGCGCCATCGCCACACTCGACGACCTCTGGCGGGCGCCCTTCTACACCGTCGAGGACATCCGCAAGAGCATCGAGGCGCACCCGCCGTGGGGCGATTACCAGGCGCTCACTCCCGCCGACGCGTTGCGCGAACCGATACGCGTCTACATGTCGGGTGGCACCACCGGGAAGTCGCGGCCGACCTTCTACACGCAGTGGGACCGCGAAGTCGGCGCCGTACTCACCGCGCGAGCGCTCTACATGCAGGGCATCCGCCCCGGCGATGTCGTGCTGAACTCGTGGGCGTACGGCACCCACAACGGCGCCTTCGCCTTCGACGAGGCGCTGCACCGCTGGCTCAACTGCGTCGTGCTGACGACGAGCACGGGAAACGTCACCAGCACCGAGCGCCAGGTCGAGCTGGCCATCGAGTACGGCGCGACCGCCATCCTGACGACGGGCGACTACCTGCTCCGGCTCGCGCAGGCCGCTCGCGACCTCGGCTACGACCCGGCAAGCGACCTCAAGATCCGTGCGTTGCCCAACATCGGCGACCGCGAGCTCCTCGAGTCGACGTTCGGCGTCGAGTGTTTCAACTCGTACGGGTTTCACGAGGTGCAGTGGGTCTCGGTGGAGTGCCCTGCGCACGATGGGCTGCACATCTTCGAGGATGCGTTCGTCGTGCAGATCGTCGATCCGGAGACCGGCGAGCCGATGCCCGACGGCGAGCTCGGCTCGATCTGCATCACCGAGCTGTACAAGACCGGCAGCCCACAGTTCCGTTACAACATCATGGACCTGTCGTACCTGTATCCGCGCGAGCGGTGCGCGTGCGGCAGCTGGCTGCGCAAGATGGCGCCGTTCGCCGGGCGGGGCGACAACATGGTGAAGCTGCGCGGCGTGAACGTCTGGCCCGAAGCGGTCGGCGAGATCGCGATGTCGGTGCCGGGCGTGGCTCCCGACTGGTTCGTCCGCGCGGTGCGCGAGGGCACCCGCGACGAGCTGATCGTGTCGGTCGTGAGTGAGCGCGAGCCCGGCGAGTTCCCCGCGATCGCGGCGGCGGCCGAGGAGCGGCTCAAGGAACGTCTCGGCGTGAGGATCAAGGCCGAGGTCGTGCGCGCCGGGGAGCTCGACGACTGGACCGAAGTCGACGTGTCGCCCAAGCTGAAGCGGTTCCGCGATGAGCGCTGACGGGCCCGAGGCGAGCGACCGGCGGCGGCCCGAGGGCGGGATCGTCGATTGTCTCTCGAACGCGTTCACGCCCGACCGCCGAGAGACCTGGGACGGCGCGATCGCGACAACCGGGGTCCAGGTGAAGGTGCGGCGCGACGACTCCGACGCCTTCGCGGAGCCCGAGGCGATGATCGACCGCATGGACGAGCTCGGCGTCGCGACGGTGCTCCTCATCACCGGCGACATCGGGCGTCACGGCCGGCTCGACCGGTACGACTTCGAGCACATCGTGTTCCGTTGGGAGGAGACGGAGAACCTCGTCGGCAAGTGGCCAGGCCGGTTCGTGGCGCTCGCGTTGATCGACCCCGAGCGAGGCATGATCGGCGTCCGCGACACCCGGGCCCGTCTCTCGGAGCCATGGGTCGTCGGTTGCTACCTGCACACCCACAGCTTCGACCGGCGCCTCGACCACGCCGACTACTACCCATTCTACGCCGCGTGCGCAGAACACGACGTGCCCGTGGCGATGCAGGCCGGGACGTCGGGAGGCTTGATGGCGAGCGAGTGCGGCCGGCCGATCACGATCGACCGACCCGCGCTGTACTTCGCCGAGACCCGCTTCGTGCTCTCGCACCTCGGCTGGCCCTGGGTCGACGAGGCGGTGGCGATGGCGCTCAAGTTCCCCAACGTGTACCTGGGGACCGCCGCCTACCCGCCGCGCCACTGGCCGGCACCGGTGCGGGAGTTCCTGCGCGGGCCCGGCCGTCGGAAGGTGGTCTTCGGCACCAACTTCCCCACGGTCGGCCAGCGCCACGCGCTCGGTCAGATCGACGAGCTCGACCTGGATGCCGACACGCAGCGCGCGTTGCTCGGCGACACGGCGCGCAATGTGTTCACGAGGCTCTCGGACCAAGGAGGCGCCCGATGATCGGCAAGGTCTACAACATGCCGCCGCAACCGCCGGTGCCCGAGAACACGCGTCAGCTCCCGGCCGGTGTGATCACGTTCGGCATCGAGTACCGCGACGTCGACCCCGAGTCGCTCGCTGCCACGTACGCCGGCAACGAAGCCCATCTTGCCGAGCTCGAGGAGCAGTCGCCCGAGGGCGGCTTCTCCGACCAGGGCGTCTCCATCCACGTCTGCGGCACCGAGGACGGCCACGAGTACGTGCGGTTCGACGTGTTCGACGACGAGCCGCACTACCACTACATCCACGCGTCGTCTTCGGGCGCCGACCTCGTGAACAACGTGATCGACTTCGACACCGCCGCCCACGGCGAGATGCTGCCGTGGGCGATCCGCTGCCTGCGCACGCGCCTCCCCGCGATGCTCAGCGAGGCTGGGGGTGGGCTCGTCGCAGAGCAACTCGACATGGACGTCGTCAACCGGGTGGTCGACGAGGTCCAGTCGATCGCGGACGCCGCGCAGCGGGCGCACCGTGCCGCGCGCCGGTAGCCGAGCGGCCCGACGCATTCGCCGTAGCGCTCACGTGAGGGCGTAGACCACTCCCACGGCGATCAGGTTGAAGACCGCGTGGGCCACGATGCCCTGGCCGAGCCGTTGGAAGTGCCATCGCAACACGCCGAGGAACACGCCGGTGGCACCGATGCTGAGCATCGTGACCGTCGCTTGGAGCGCGGTCATCCCAACCGTGTAGTGGACGGCCCCGAAGCAGACGCCCTGGGCCCAGATGCCGATCGTCGGACCGAAACGCCGGGTGAGGACCGACTGCACGAGCCCGCGGAAGAACAGCTCCTCGACGATCGGCGCGCCGACGGCGACGATCGTGACGACCACCAGCACGGCGAGCCCACCCCGGTGGAGCAGGCCGTTCGTGAAGCTCGTCTTGCGCGGCGCGGTCTGATTGCGGAACAGCGGGAGGAACGGGATCACCAGGATCATCACGCCGAAGCGCGCCGCCACCCCGCTCACCGCGCCGATCCACAGGTCCCGCCCCGTCAGTCGTGTGAGCCCGAGCCGGCGGAGCGAGCCGTCTCCGTACCGGCGCACCGCGAGCACGCATGCGCCGAGCAACCCGGTCCACAAGCCGAGCTCCGAGACCACGATGATCCAGAGCGAACCCGCGGCGACACCCGCGGCGCGCATCGCCAGCGCGGAGCCGAGCCCGAGCACGAGCGCGGTGACCACTCCCGCGCACGCGATCCCGCCACCGCGGATCGCCATCGCGTCGTCGCGCTCGCCCCGACGAGGGAACCATGAGCGCGAGGGCACGACGGGAGCGACGTCCGGACCCGCGTACCCGGTCCACGCGGTGCCGTCCCACCACCGATACGCGGCCTGGCCCCAAGGGTCCTGGTACCACCCGGGTCGATAGATCGCCTCATCGGTCGTGGACTCGGGGCGAGCCGGCGCGGCCTCGGTTCCCGTGCCGTTGAGGTAGGCGATGCGGTCGTCGACGTCCATCCGACGGGCGACCGGAACGACCAGTGTCGTGGACCGCCACTCCGGTTCGACATCCAGCTCACGGACGAGGAAGTCGAGTGCATCGCGCGACGCAGCCGGCCACGACGCGAGGTCGTACTCCGCCGTGTCGGTCGGAACGGCCGACCGCGGCGAGCCCATACCAGCAGCCTGAGGTCCCTCCACCGCCCGAGTCAATCCGTTGCCTCCGTCCGGGACACGACCGCGTTGCTGTCGCCGCGCCTTCCGACATACCGTTCGCCGGCACCGACGGAGGTGTCCATGAAGCCGGCGCCCTTCGAGTACCACGCGCCCGAGAGCGTGGAGGACGCCGTCGCCTTGCTCGCGCAGCACGGTGACGAGGCGAAGCCGCTCGCGGGCGGGCAGAGCCTCGTGCCGATGCTCGCACTGCGGCTGACGCGCTTCGAGCACCTCGTCGACCTGAACCGTGTCGATGCGCTCACGAGGATCGAGCGCAGCAACGGCACGCTGGTCGTCGGTGCGATGACGCGGCAAGCTGCGCTCGAGCGGTCGGACGCGGCGGACGACGTCCCGCTGCTCGGCTTGGCCGCGCCGCTCATCGGGCACTTCCAGATCCGCAACCGAGGCACGGTCGGCGGCTCGGTCGCGCACGCCGATCCCGCCGGGGAGCTCCCCGCGGTGGCGCTGGCGCTCGACGCCGAGCTCGAGGTGACGTCGTCGTCGGGCGGGAAGCGGGTCTCGGCCATGGACTTCTTCGTCGACACGTGGACGACCTCGCTCGAGCCCGATGAGCTGCTGACCGCGATCCGTTTGCCTGTCTGGTCCGGGCGGTGCGGCTTCGCGGTCGACGAGGTGGCTCGTCGCCACGGCGACTTCGCCCTGACCGGCGTCGTGTGTGGCGTCGCACTGGGGAAGGGCGACGTCGTCGAACGAGCCGCGATCGCGCTGCTCGGCATGGCCGCCACGCCGGTGCGGGCGAGCGACGCGGAGACGGCACTCGTCGGTCTTGCCCCCGCCGCCGGGGATCTCGCGGAGATCGGGCAGTTCGCCGTGCGCGACCTCGACCCGCCCGACGACATCCACGCGTCGGCCACGTACCGTCGCAAGGTGGGTGCGCACCTCGTGTCGCGCGGGCTGGCACGGGCGCTCGATCGGGCGCGGGAGACAGCAGGCTCGTGAGTGAGATGGCGATCACGACGACGGTGAACGGCGAGCATCGCCGGGGGGTCGTCGAGCCGCGCAAGACCCTGGCCGACTTCCTGCGCGAGGACTGCGCGCTCACGGGCACGCACCTCGGCTGCGAGCACGGCGTGTGCGGCGCGTGCACCGTCCTGGTCGACGGCGTCGCGGTGCGGTCGTGCCTGATGTTCGCAGTGCAGGCCGACGGGTCTGACATCACGACGGTGGAAGGAATGGCGCCCCCCGGCGAGCTCAGCGCGGTGCAACAGGCGTTCCGCGAGGAGCACGGCCTGCAGTGCGGGTTCTGCACGCCCGGATTCGTCGTCTCGGTGCACGCGTTCCTCGCCGAGCACGCGAACCCGTCACGCGACGAGATCCGCGAGGCGCTGTCCGGGAACCTCTGCCGCTGCACCGGCTACCAGGGCATCATCCGAGCGGTCGAACGAGCCGCCACCGAGATGTCGCGTCAAGAGTTGCGCGGGTCGCCGGGGAGCAGGCAGTTGCACAGGTAGATCGGGAACGGCAGCGCCGTCTCGTCGAGCAGCAGGAGGTGGTCCCAGCGCTGCGCGACGCGCACACCCTCGTCGTGCAGGGCGGACTCGGCGGCGTCGAGTGAGCCGACGAGCAAGCCGACTCCGTGCATGCGGGGTCGCGGGCCGGTGCGACGCTTCAACGCGAGCGTGCAGTCGACGAGCGAGACCGCCGCTACGAGATCTCCGCACCCTTCGAGCGCCTGCGACGGCGTCCGCGTCAGCGTCGCGATCCGCGCCGCCGCGTCGTCGGGGCTGTCGACCTCGGCCGAGACGAATGCGAGCCGTTCGACCGGCACGACCGGCGGCGGTCCGTTCGGGACCGGCGCGCCCCGGCGTGGATCGTCCTCTTGGACGAGGGAGTACCACTCGAGCAGGACGCCCGCGGTGTCGCCCGGGCGTGTCCAGACCATCCCCTCGTACGGCTCCGACGCGACACCGGCGTCGTGCGCGACGAGGTGCGCCTTGGCCGCGCGGATGTCCTCGACCTGGAGCGCGACCGAGTGCATGCCGCCGCCGAACGTCTCGACGAAGCGCCGAACCGGGGACCTCGACCCGACCGGCTCCCCGATCTCGACCGACCCGTCACCGATCCAAGTCATCCCGCCGCGCCGGCCGATGCCCTCGTCGGGGACGACGTTGTCGTGGAGCACGCGGAAGCCGAACAGCCGCGCGAGTGGCTCGAGCGTCGCGTCGTAGTCGGCGACCATCGCGGTCGCGTGGAACATCCACTGGACACGCACGGCCGCCACCCTGGCACGCGAGCAACGCGCCGCAGCGATTTCCCGAGATCAACGACCTCGATCTGACCGATCCCGCGACCACGTTCAACGTTCAACTGGCGATCCGCGCCCGACGGACACTGGTCGCGCTGCGTGACCCTCAGGCAGCCAGCGCCGCTGCCGCGGACCCCATCAGGTCGACGAAGTTGTCGCAGTAGAAGCGGCGGCGCACCGACTCGTCGGTGTCACCGAGCGAGTCCTCGAACCGCTCGAGTGGGCGGCGCCCACCCTCCACGTGCGGGTAGTCGGACGAGAACATGCACACCTCGGGCGCAGAGTTCTCGATGATCCAGCGCACGTCCTCGGTCGGATACGGCGTGAAGCGCATCTGTCGCCGCACGTACTCGGTCGGTCGCAGCTCGAGCTCGCGTAGCCGCTCCTCGTGGCGCGCGAACGCGTCGAACGCGGCCTCCATCTGGCGCAGCCACGACGGCATCCAGACCGCGCCCTGCTCGATCACGCCGACCCGCAGCGTGGGGAAGCGGTCGAACACGCCGTCGAAGATCATCGTCGCAAGCGTCTGCTCCGGCGGATGCGGGATGCCCATGTAGTCGACCGAGCGGAAGTTCTCTTCGCCGCCGTGGAAGTCGGGCGGGATCGGGAGTCCGTTGCGGAAGTAGTTGGCGTCGATCAGGTCGCCCGTGCCGCCGACGTGGAACACCACCGGGATCGCGGCCTCCTGCGCCCGGGCCCACACCGGATCGAGGCCGATATGGCTCGGTGAGTGCGAACGCGGGCAGCCGGATGCGACGAGCAGCGCGGCCGCGCCCATCGCGATCGCCTCGTCGGCCATCGCCTCGGCACGGTCGAAGTCGGCGAGCGGCACGTAGCAGGTCGGGAGCAGCCGCGGGTCGCCCGCGCAGAACTCGACCATGCCGCGGTTGTGGGCACGGGCAACGCCGTATGCGAAGTCGAGGTCGTCGCCGTGCTCCCAGTCCCGCAGGCGGCGGTTGTGGAACGTGTTGAAGACGAGCTGGCTCGAGAAGCCGAGGAGATCGAGTGCTCGTGACCGGTCTTCGGGGACGAACGATCCGGTAGCCGCGAAGTTCTTGCGTTGCATGATCTGCGTGTCCTCGTCGGCGCGGTACTCTGCCGACGCATGGCGAGCCCGCAGGCGCTCGAACGCGGCGACAAGATCACGCTGCTGCTCGGCGGGGTCGCCGGTCTGGCGCAGCTCGTTGCCGCTCGGGTACCGCAACGGCTCGATGCGGTCGCGGATGCCGGGGTCGGCGTGGTCACGCAGCCACATCGGGGTCTCCATGATGTGCGCGTCGGCGTCGTGCACGATGCGCCCCGTGCTGTACGGCATCACGCCAGAGGTTACCGAGCGCTACTGGCCTCCCGCCCGTGGCCGGGGAGCACATCCGTCTCGGACTTGTGCCACACCGGGCTGTCACCCGCGGTCTCCACGTTGAAGCCGTAGTCGAACGCGAGCGTGCCGCCGATCGTGCCGCCGAGCACCGTCAGGCCTGCGGCAACCAGCGACAGCACCAACGGCAGCACGTGCGTGTAGTGATTGCCGGCCTGGGCGAGGATCCGAACCGCGATGTTCGCGAGCACGATCGCAGTGACAGTCAGCATCGTGACCGCATGCGAGTTGGCGGTACGACGGGCTTGGGTGCCGGGCTCGGTCGAGCGCAGCCAGTCCCAGAACCCGGTCAACGCCGCGAGCAACGAGACGCTCGCGCCGCCAACGAGCGTGAACGTACCCGCCCGATAGAAGTCGCGGGCCCACTCCTCGTGCCGGCCGAGGATCGAGATCACGTCGAACGCGGCAGTGAGCACGTAGGCCCCGACCGGTACGTCGGTGAGCGGCGGGTGCAGCGGCTTGCCCGACCAGCCTCGAAGGCCCTTGAAGGTGCGTCCACGCAGAGTCAGCGCGGGACGGAACGAGAAGTGGCGCATGCCAGCCCCCTCTTCGAAAAGATGACCAGGACGTACCCCAACGCGGCCCCGACTCAACCCCGGGTCAGCGGTCCAGCCGGAAAGGCGGATACTCGTCGGTGACCAGCACGAATGCGTAGCCGACGACGCGGTTGTGCCAGCGCATCACGCCGACCACGAAGTCGAACGCCCAACGCGGGTAGCGCCCCGTGAACAGGATTGCGAACCACGAGATGACGACGACCAGAACACCGCGATGTCGAGGCCGATCAGCACGATGTAGTGCGGGATCGCGAGGAGCCACTTGACCACGGGCATCCATCGGGTGAGATCGTCGGCCACGTTGGGGTACGCGACGTCGAGATGCACGCTCTGCTCCTCGTCGGTGGACGGATACTCGTCGCGCAGCAGCAGCAGGAATGCCACGACGCGGTTCTCGAAGCGCAACAGCGCCACGTTCCAGTCGAACCACCAGCGCGGGTACTTCTCGCGGAACAAGATGAGCAAGAGCGGCGCGACGAAGAGCAAACCGCCGGCCGCGGCGATCGTCGCCCGGTTGCGCCCGGCGCCGACGACGAGAGAGCCGCCGCCGACGCTCGCGAGGACGACGAGAATCGGGATCGCGACGAAGATGCGGAAGGCCGTCGTCACCCGATTGAGCTCGCGGTCGGGGTACTCGATCTCCAGCGTGACCGGGTACGGTGCGGATGTCGGTTGCATCACGGGCCACCTTTCGAGCCGAGAGGGTGTCGAGTCGAAGACGCCGTTCACGACGGTAGGCCCGTGTCGGCAGCGCAGCGCGGTTCTACGACGCGGCGACGACCACGACGACCGGTATCCGGTGCAACGGGTGGCCCATTGGCTAGCAGCTGACGAACAACGCCCGGAGATCCGAGTAGTCGGCCGGCTTGTCGCGACAGAGCTGCTCCTGCTTCTCGTTCAGCACCGGCCGCTCGTCATGGTTTGGCTTCGAGGATCAGGTTGAGCGGGGTCTCGGCCGCCTTGCGGAACCGCGTGAACCCGGCCTCCTCGAAGACCTCGCGTAGGCGGGCCTCGCCCGCCTGTGCCCCGAGGCCGAGTCCCACCTCCTGGGACAGCGAGTTGGGGGTGCAGATGGCCGACGAAGCCGCGTAGAGCAGCGCCGCCATCGGGTTCTCGGCGATGTTCGTCGCGCGCCCGTCGAGCGCGAACGGCTCGACCAGCAGGACCGCGCCGTCGGGCTCGAGGTGCTCGCGCGCGTATCGGGCGATGCCGACGGGGTCGCCCATGTCGTGCAGGCCGCCGTGTCCACAGCCGACGTCGGCCACCTTCGCGCCGTCTCGGAGCTTCGCCTCTACCCCGTCGAGCGCGGGGATCCATTCGGCGGGCAGGAAGGCGCGGTAACCCGTACGGAAGAACCACTCGGTGCCCTTGAAGAGGCACGGATGGTGGTCGCCCCAGCTGAGACCGCCGTCCCCTCGGAATGCCGCCTTGATCTTCTCGATGTCCATGAAGAACGCGCCGAACGCGTTCATCCCGCGCGCGACGAACGCGGGTGACTCGTCGTCGGCGAGCGCCATCGCCGCCTCGTCGCCGAGCTCGTAACGATCGCTGTCGGGATCGAACGACACGAGCCCGGCCGCGGCCTGACTGTCGAGCCACTCTCGCACCAGACGTGGGTTGCAACCCGCCTTGGCCGCCACCTCATCGGCGTTCACGCGCCCGGCGCCGGCCATGACCCGGTACAGGCCGAGCTCGTCACCCAGCCAGATCCCGAAGCATGCGGCACCGCCGGTCATGAAGCCGGCGATCGTTCCGACCAGCTCTTCGAGGCGTGCCTCGTCCATCGGATCCCCCTCATTCGGTGTCGATTCGGTGTCGACGCACGGTGCCGCGGGCGCCTCCCAGCGTTACACGCCCAGAACGCGGGGAACGCTCGAACCGGCTCGGGGGACGGCGAGCCGTCGAGCCAACTACGGCGCGAAGTGCTCGATGAGGCCTCGCGCGTAGTAGTCCTCCCAGGCCCCACCCGGCTGCTCCGCGGTGTACTCCTTGTCCAGCTGCACGAGCATGTACACGAGCTGGCTGCGTACCGGCTTGGCACCGAGGAGGGCCGGCAGCTCCGAAAGGTTGATCAACCAGTCTGCATACCAGGATGCCCAGTCGTCGTCCGCGCCATCGACGATGCGGAACACCTGATGGTGGGTCTCACCCGCCTCGTGGAGCAGGTCGCTGATGCGCTTCGTGCTGTCGACACCGCTCACCGGTCCTCCTCAGCCTCTGTGCGCCGCGAACCATCCGGCGCGACTCGCGCACCGTGCGTCGACCGGTGCGCGCGTTACAGGTCACCGGCGTCCGGCGTGAAAGCTCCGGAATGCCTCCATGAGCTCGGATCTCGCGTCGGGGCCGAGGGCGTCGACGTCCGCGGTCGTGAGCCGGCCGGTCAGGTCGATCGTCTTCCGCATCTGGGCGAGGTAGCGCTCGCAACCGTCGCACCTTCGCAGGTGCCGCTCGAACCGGCGGCGCTCCGCGGCCGCCATCGAGCCTTCGAGGTAGTCGGTGACCGCCTCGACGAAGGCGCGACACGGATAGTCGCGGGCGAGTCGGAGGAGGATCCGGTGGAAGATCATGCGACTGCGTCCTGGAGATGCGTCTCGAGCGCGCGCCGGACCTTCGAGCGTGCCCGGTGCAACAGCACCCGCTGGTTCGTCTCCGAGATCTCGAGCGCGTTACAGACCTCGCCCGCCGTCCACCCGTCGAGATCGCGCAGCGTGATCACCGTCTGCTGACTGGGTGGGAGCTCGGCGATCGCCGCCCGTACGACGGCGAGCGTCTCCCCGGAGAGCAGCCGGTCCTCCGGTTGATGCTCCCAGGGCACCGGCGGCGACGCCCAGTGACCGGGCCACCGGTCACGTGGACCGCGGAAGCGATCGGGATCGACCGCCGGCTCGTCGGCGTCAAGGTCCGCGCCGACCGACGCGAACGGGATGCTGCGGTGCTCCTTCACGCCCTTGGACCGCGCGACGTTGATCAAGATCCGGTGGATCCATGTCTTGACCGACGAGCGCTGCTCGAAGCGGTCGACCCCCGTGAACACGGCTACCCAGGTCTCTTGCACGGCTTCGTCGGCGACCGCGGCCGACGCCACGTACGAACGGGCCAGCCGGTGCAACGAGGTGCTGTAGCGGTCGACGAGAAAGGTGGCACGCCGGTCATCTTCCCCCAGACCCGCGACCGGGTGTAATACCGAGGCGTCTCGGGACGACGAGACCGGTGGCCAACCGTGGCGACGATTGAGAGGGAGACCATGGCCTTCGTGCAGATCATCGAGTACACGACGAAGAAGCCGGACGAGATCAAGCGCATCGACGAGGAGTGGGCGGCAGCGACGGAGGGGCGGCGCACCGCTACCCGCGTGCTCACGTGCCGCGACCGCAGCAACCCCGACCGGTACGTCGTGATCGTCGAGTTTCCGTCGTACGAGGTGGCGATGCAGAACTCGGAGATGCCCGAGACGAGTGAGGCGGCCGACAAGATGCAGGCGCTCACCGACGCGCCGCCGACCTTCACCGACCTCGACGTGGTCGACGAGTTCTCGTAACCGGCGCGGCGCGGTATGCCGGTGCAGCTGAGCGAGCTCGTGGCGCCTGCTCATACCGCCGTCGTCACCTGCGAGATGCAGCGGGGCGTCATCGGCGATCTCGCCCCGATGCGCGAGCTCGCCGACGAAGTGACGGACCGCGGCGTCGTCGCCGCAACGGTGGACTTGCTGCACGCGGCGCGACGTGCCGGTGTGCGCGTGGTGCACGCGGTTGTCGCGCTTCGCGGCGACCGTGCCGGCCTCAGCATCAACACGCCGCTCATGAGGATCGTCACGAAGAATCCCGACCAGGTGCGCGAAAGGACGCCTGCAGCCGACCTGCTGCCCGAGCTCGGCCCGGAGCCGGCGGACATCGTCGCCGGGCGCATCCACGGCCTGACGCCGTTCACCGGGACCGAGCTCGACAGCATCCTGCGGAACCTCGGGATCCGCACGATCGTCCCGGTCGGCGTCTCGGTGAACGAGGCCCTGCTGGGCCTCTGTCTCAGCGCGGCCGACCTCGGCTACCAACTCGTACTGCCGACTGACGCCATCGCGGGGCTCCCGCGCAAGTACGCCGAAGACGTCGTACAGCACACGCTCGCGATGCTGGCGAAGATCTCGGATACGGCTGCGATCCGCGACGCCTGGAGCGAGCAGCCGGTTACGTGATCTGACCTTCTCGGCGCAGCCAGTCGACGGTGGTTTCCATCGCGTCCCGGAGCGCGCGCGGCGCGTAGCCGAGCTGCTCACGCGTGTGGCGGTTGTCGAACCACGGCACCGGGAACTGCCGTTGCGCGAGCGAGACCAGGCTCGGCCCGTACGTAGCGAGCGCGTCGGGGTCGTCGGGAGCGATCACGACCTCCTCGACGCGATGGTCGACGCCCGCGACCTCGCACGCCACGTTCAGGAACGCGGCGGTGCTCTGCGCGTCCTCCCTGCCGAATGCCAGGTACTTGTGACCGGTCTTCCCGAGGCGGATCGCCGCGACCGTCGCCGCCGCGACGTCTTCGACGAACACCCAGGGGACCGGATACTGCACGTACTGCGGGATCTTGCCGGCGATCGCGCCCCGGATCGCACGGTTGAAGCTCGTCCGGCTCATCGCCCGCGTGACCGACACACCCGGGCCGAAGGTCCCGCCCGGGATGACCATCACGATGTCGCTGCCCTGCTCCACGCGCCGCATCGCGTCCGCGAAGGCTGCGCCTTTCGTACGCGTGTACGGATCGTCGCTCCAGTCGGAGGCCATCGGCGACGCCTCCGTGAGCGTGACGTCGTGCTGGAAGAACGTGGTCGTGCTGAGACCGACGACGCGCGCGCCGTGCGCAGCGCCGGCGTTGTACACGTGCGACGCACCCTCGATGTTCGTCGCCTGCTGCTCCTCGGCGTCCTGCTCCGCGCCGCCGAGCACGGCGGCCGAGTTCACGATCGCGTCGCAGCCCGCCGCGGCGCGCAACACGTCGTCGGCGACGGTGATGTCGCCTTCAGCCAGCTCGACACCGATCGCCGCCAGCGGCCCCGAATCGCTCCCCGGACGGACGAGCGCGCGCGCATCGTCTCCGGCGTCGAGCAGGAGCCGGCACACGTTCGATCCGATGAGCCCGGTGGCGCCGGTGACGAGGATCTTGGCCACGCTCGTCTTGGTCCTCAGCTCCGCAGGGGCGCGAGCAACGCTCTGAGCTCGCTGGGTCTCGTGATGCCGTCGAGCCCGTCGCGCGCGAGCCACGACGGCGACGGCGCCCGGTCGGTGCGCGCCCACTCGGGCGTGTCGGGCCAGTGACGCCGGGTCATGCGCTGGAGCGGTTCGGACACACCGGCCCGCTCACATGCGGCGGCGTACTCGACGCTCGTGCGGCGCGCGCCGTCGCGATCCCAGTAGTCCTCCTCCGACGCCCACAAGCCGTCGCCCGCGTACCGGATGACCGACAAGCCGGGGAAGTCGAAGTACGGCGGCCCTTCGGCATCGGGGTTGTCGCGCCGGTTCTGGCAGCGGAACACGACGACGTCCCCGTCGACCGTGTGCCAGTCGTAGACGGTGTAGATCTCGGGGACACCCTTCATCACCGCGTGGATCCAGAGGTCCACCTCTTCGCGGCCGTGGAGTGGTCCCCAGAAGTAGTCGTGGTAGAAGACGTCGGGGACGAACAGCTGCGTCCAGGCCGCCCAGTCCTCGTCGACGTTGCCCGTCTTCCACCAGCGCGCGAGCGCGCCCTCGACCTCTTGGCGGGAGTGGGTCATCGCCACTCTCTTAGCACTCACGCCCGAGGCCAGAACGGGCTCGGCCGCTGGTCGCTGTGTATCTTGCGGTCCTCGTGACGCCGAACCTCCTCGTCTCGCTGCCCGTCGGCACGCACGTGCACGGCGGCAACCCCCGCGGGATCATCGAGCTCGCGAAGCGAGCGGAAGGCGCGGGGGCCGACGGCATCGTGCTCGCCGATCACGTCCTGCTCGGCAAGCACGTCGACCGGTACCCGTGGGGCAAGTTCCCGTTTCCCCCGGATGCGCCCTGGCTCGAGCCGCTCACGATGCTCACGGCGATCGCGGTCGCGACCGAGCGGCTGAAGCTCACCACGGGCATCCTGATCGTGCCGCTCCGGCCCGCGACACTGCTCGCGAAGACTGTCTCGACGATCGACGTGCTGTCGGGTGGTCGTGTCGAGCTCGGTGTCGGTACGGGGTGGCAAGAAGAGGAGTTCACCGCCGAGGGCGTCGACCACGCGAGCCGGGGCCGGATCCTGACCGACTACGTCGCCGCGTGCCGCGCACTCTGGCGCGACAGTCCGGCGAGCTTCAAGTCGCCGTCGGTATCGTTCGACGACGTGTGGTCCGAGCCAAGACCGCTTCGCGACGGCGGTCCGCCCGTGCTGTTCTCCGGAACGCTCACGCCTCGCAATGTCGCTCGCATCGTCGAGCTCGGCGACGGGTGGATCCCGATCATGGGCGAGACGGCCGAGGGAATCGCGAACGGCGTCGAGCAGCTGCGCGCCGAGTATGCGGCGGCAGACCGGCCGCCTGACGATCTGCGCGTGCGCGCGCCGCTGCCCCCCCGAAAGGGCAGCGAAGGCGCGCCGTCGCTGCCTGCGACGCTCGACGGCGCAGAAGCCCTGGCCGAGCTGGGCGTCACCGACCTCAACCTCCCGTTGACCGCGTTCGTTCGCGACGAGGCCGGAATCACTCCATGGTTCAACGAGCTCGGCCGTCTGCGCGGCCGAGGAGCGTGAAGTGACGGTCGAGGTCGACCTCGGCGACCGGGTCGCAGTCGTGACCGGCGGTGGCGCGGGGATCGGCGGTGGCGCGTCGGAGGTGCTCGCGGCGGCCGGCGCCCACGTCGTCGTCGTCGACATCGACGCCGACCTCGCCGGCGAGCGCGTCGAGAAGATCACGCACGACGGCGGGAGCGCCGAGGCGATCGTCGCCGACGTGCGGGATCGTGAGCAGGTCGCCGAGATGGCGACCGCGGTCTTGCAATCATCCGGCCGGGTCGACGTGCTCGTCAACAACGTCGGTCACTACCTGAGCGTGACGCCGTTCCTCGAGAGCGACGAGGACCACTGGGCGGCACTGCGCGACGTGAACCTGCAGCACGTCTTCCTGTGCTCGCGCGCGTTCCTGCCCGGCATGGTCGAACGGGGCTCGGGCTCGGTGGTCAACGTCTCCTCCGTCGAGGGCATGCGCGGCTATCCGCCCGACCCCGTGTACGGCGCGTACAAGGCCGCGGTCATCCACTTCACCCGCTGCCTTGCGTTGGAGGTCGCGTCGCGGGGTGTGCGGGTCAACGCGATCGCGCCGGACGTCACGCAGACCATCCAAGTCGATTACGGCAGGACGACCCCGGAAGAGCTGCGCGACCGCTGGCCGATCTGGGTGCCGATCGGCCGCGTCGGGGCACCGGCCGACAACGCCGACGTCGTGTTGTTCCTCGCGTCCGACCTGTCGCGCTTCGTGACCGGCCACGTGATCCCGACCGACGGCGGCACGGTCGCCGCGGGCGGCTGGTTCCGAACGGTTGGGCGAGGGCGCTGGACGAACCGACCGCGCAACCCCTGACCCGCTCGGGCTGGGTTTCCCGTTCGGGCCGTCCTCGACCGGGCGTGAATCCCTCAGGTCACTCTTTCGCCGCGCGCAGCTGGAACGCGAGCACGATCTCGGTGATCCCGCGGAACAGTGCGCCGAAGCCCACCCAGATGAAGATCAGCGCTGCCCGTGCCGGATAGAACTGCTGCGACGCCCAGAAACCGAGGAACAACTCGAGGATCCCCGTCACCAACCAGAGCCACCAGAGGTCGTTGACGGGCTTCGACATGGTCGCGAGGAAGATGTCGAGCGTGCCCTTGAACACGAAGAGGAAGCCCAACACGGACGCGAGCGCCCAGAACGCCTCCTCCGGTTGCGTGAACGCCCAGATCGCGCCGAGTGCGAGCAGCACACCCATGGCGACGTGCAACCAGCGCCACGCCCGGGTCAACGCGCTGATCAGGAACTCGTTGGCCGCTCCGAACACGAACACGACGCCCAGCAGCACTCCGACAGTCGCGACCGAGGTGTTGTCGAACCGCAGGATCACGAGCGAGGCGAGGAGCCACAGCAGACCAGTGACGAGGAGTACCCACCAGTAGTCGCTGACTTCCACCACAACGACCCTGGCCTGTGCACGCTTGGCCATCGTGCTGCCCCTTTCGTCTGCTCCGAGCGCTTCTCGAGCACCTCCGTCTACTCAGGGCTGCTGCGGCACGCAAACGACGCGGATGCCGGGCGAGGGCCCACGCGCGTCAGCCGAGGATGCGTGCTTTGGCGCGCTCGTACTCCTCGTCGGAGAGTGTCCCGTCGTTGTGGAGATGCTTCAGCTTCTCGAGCTCCTCGGCCATTGAGAACCCGACGGCGTGGCGCATCGCGTCGATCTGGGCCTGGTGAGCCTTCTGGGCGCGCCGCGCCATCCCCTCCCCTTGGGTGACGAGGTACACGAGGATTCCGAGCAATGGGAAGAAGACGACGAAGATCACCCACCCCGCCTTCGGCCAGCCCGAGACGTCGTGCCGAGCAAACAAGTCCGTCAGCACGACGAACAGCAACCAGAAGAAGATGACGAGCGCGAGCACGTAGAGCACCCAGAGAACGAAGTCGCCGAAGCCGAAGTCGTCGGCCAGGATCGGAGCCATCAGCCGGCCCCCTTTCGTGTGGGACGCGCCCATTGTTCAGGGCGGCGGAGATCGACACCAAAGAGTCGGTGCCCACGACGGGCGACTTCGATGCGTGAAATCCCGGGGCGCGGGTACGAACGACGGCATGACGTCGTTCGGGTACGCGCTCTCCGGCGAGGAGCACCGTCCGACCGACATGGTCCGCAACGGACGGCGGGCGGAAAAGGTCGGCCTGGAGTGCCTCTCGATCTCGGACCACTTCCACCCGTGGGTGAGCAAGCAGGGGCACTCCCCGTTCGTGTGGTCGGTGCTGGGAGCGCCGGCCGAAGCGACCGAGCGGGTCGACGTAGGCATCGGCGTGACGTGCCCGATCGTGCGGATCCACCCGGCGATCGTGGCGCACGCCGCGGCGATCGGCGACTTCCTGCAGTTCGCCTACGCGAAGGCCGAGCAGTCCGCGGCCGAGAGCTGACCCCTCAGACGCGGTCGGGAAGCCCGAACAGCGACGCGAGACCGGAGATCTCGATGGGCCGCCGGCACGCCTCATCCACGTTCGTCATCGAGCAGTTACGACCCTCCTGACGGAGCCGCCGCACGACGAACACGAGTGCACGCAGGCCGCTGGAGTCGAGGAACGTCATCTCGGAGCAGTCCAGGACGAGATCGCCGGTCGTCGACACGGCATGCGCGAGCAGCTCGGCACCCAGCCCCGGGGCTGTCGCGACATCGATCTCGCCTCGGATGATGAACGGCTCGGCCATCGGGTTCCATCCGACCGGGTTCGCGGAAGAGGCGAGAAGCCCAGGAAGGTTCGAACAGGCCGACCCGAACGAGGCGTCGCTCCCGTGAGAGGGGGCTGGTGCACGAACCCTAGCCCGCGTCTTGGCGGAGGCAAACAGCCGGCTCGCCGTGTTTGGCGACGGTCGCGCCGGGGCTTCTGCATCGTGATGCCCTGAATCATTGCTGGGTGCGGCGCGCCTGAACGGAGCTTCACGTGCACGTCGACTGGGCCGGCTGGGCGATCTTCGGACTCATCGCGACGGCAGTGCTCACCATCGTGATGACTGGTGCGCAGTTCGCGGGCTGGACACGCCACGGCGCTTTCGATCACATCTCCCGTTCGCACAGCGCCGAGCTGTGGCTCTCCGAGCACCGACGCGCGCTGGCAACCGCCGGGTTGTCGTTCGGGTGGCGGCGCTCGAAGGTTCGCCGGTCGTCGCACGAACAACGGGTAGCTCCGTGGAGAAGGTCGCTTGCCAGCTACGAGGCGTCGGCCTCCGTGCAGCTGCTCCGCGGCGACACGATGTTCGGGATGGAAGGACGCGTGCCACGCGACCGAGTGGTAGGAACTGCGACATGAAGATCGCTGGATGGACCGCGCCGGGCTTCGAGAATGTGCGCGAGGCGTTCGAGAAGAACTTCGCCGACGGACTCGAGATCGGAGCCGCGTTCGCCGCGTACCACGACGGGAAGAAGGTCGTGGACGTCTGGGGCGGCTTCGCCGACCCGAAGACCGAGCGGCCGTGGGAAGAGGACACGATCATGCTCGTGTTCTCGACGACGAAGGGCGCCACGGCGATCGGCGCGAACCGGCTCGCCCAGGAAGGGCGCCTCGATGTGGACGCGCCCGTCGTGCGGTACTGGCCCGAGTTCGCCCAAGGCGGCAAGGAGCGCATCCCGGTCGACTATCTGCTCTCGCACCGCGCGGGGCTCGCTTGGGTCGACGAGCGACTCACCCTCGACCAGGCGCTCGCGTGGGAGCCGATGATCCACGCGCTCGAGCGTCAAGCACCCTTGTGGGAACCGGGCACGGCGCAGGGCTACCACGCGATCACCTACGGCTACCTCGTCGGCGAGGTCGTGCGCCGGGTCACCGGTCGCACCATCGGCATGTACTTCCGCGAGCAAGTGGCGGAGCCACTCGGTCTCGACTTCTGGATCGGCCTGCCCGAGGTGCACGAGGCACGCGTCGGGCGCCTGATCGGCGCCTTCGGTGACGCGGACGACGACGCCGGCGCCGGCGCCGATGAGAGTGGCGCGACGCTCGCCGACTTGGCGGGTCCCGATTCCATGCTCTGGAAGGCCCTCACCGCCGGCGGCTCGTTCGGGCAGAAGGGCATCTTCAACACGCGCGCCGTGCACGCAGCCGAAGTGCCGGGGGCGGCGGGCATCGGCGATGCGCGCTCCATCGCCCGCATGTACGCCGCGTGCATCGGGGAGGTCGACGGCATCCGGCTGCTGACACCGCAGCAGCTGCGGGACGCCACCACGCAGCGAACCCAGGGCCCGAACATCGTGTTGCTGGACCTCGACCTGCAGTTCGGGCTCGGGTTCATCCTGCGAACGGGCATCGTCCAGCTCGGTGGGCCCAAGTCGTTCGGTCACTTCGGCGCGGGCGGCTCGGCCGGCTGGGCCGACCCCGACGCCGGCCTCGCGTTCGGCTACGTGATGAACCGCCTGGACATGGGCCTCGCCGGCGATCAGCGCAGCTACAAGCTGGTCAACGCCTGCTACGACGCGTTGAGCTGAGGCCCGGCGAGCGTCAAGAGCTGGATGACGGTCCTCCAGTTGCGGATGGTGGCCCGAGTCCCGAGCACACGCTCGAAGTAGTCGTTGGTCAGCTTGCTCCGACCGATCCCGTTCGGGCAGCGCAGGTAGATCTCCCGGCGGCTAACGACGAACTCGTCGGGCGGGGAGCGCCGCACGTCGAGCTGCGCGATCGCCTTGGCTTTCGGAGCGTCGGACAACAACGCCACGTGGAGCTGCTTGGCGTCGGCGCGGGGTTTGACGAAGGGGTTGCGCTTCACGATGTCGGCCAGCTCCGCCCGTGTGCGGACGATGACGGTGACGGGGAACCCGAACTCGGCTTCGAACCGGTGCTCGATCTCCGCGGCGATCCGGGACCCGCTTCGAGAGCGGCTCCCGAAGACCACGTTGCCACTCTGGATGTAGGTGGTGACGTCGTCGTAGCCCAGCGACTCGAACAGCGCGCGCAAGGCCTTCATCGGGACCTTGGTCGTGCCGCCGACGTTGATCCCGCGGAGCAGGGCGACGTACGCGCTCAGGGTTCGACGCTCCTCTCGTACATCAAGGACCGGCGAGGATCTCGTTCCACTCGGCCGCGGGCGTGGAACTCGTCGAGGCGCTCGCGGTGGGCCGGGAAGTAGGCGGGCGCCTTCGACGCGACGTCGTCGGCAGACTCGTAGAACAGCACGTACTTCACGATGCACGCGCCACGTTCAGCTACGCGGGACGCGCGTCCGCCGCGCTCCAGTACGCACGCTGGCTCGTGATGCGACCTTCCTCGTCGAAGGTCATCACGTCGATCGTCGGCATGACGATCGCCCCTCCCGCGGTCTCGGCATGGGCCTCCATCGCGAACGCCGCCTCGTGATCGTTGCCGCCGGGCCCCTGCACGAGGTGCAACGTGATTCGCTCGGCGACGGCGCGGCTGCGATCCCAGAACGCGCCGATCTCCTCGCGTCCCTTGCACGGCGCGCTCCCCACGGGATCCTCGAGGGTCGCGCCGGGCGAGAACAGGTCGAGCCAGCCCTCGCGGTCGCCGGCGCTGAACGTCGCGAGGTAGCGCTGCACGGTCTCCTTGATCTGAGCCTCGGTTGCCATGGACGAACGATACGAGATCATTCGCCGGGTTGCGGCTCGTACGTCCAGTCGGGGCGCTTGTGGTTCTGCCGTTCGTCGTACACCGCGACGCCGTCGCGGATGTCGACGATCTTCGGGACGGGGAGCGATTCGAGCCGCGGGGAGCCTTCGAGCGCCGACGCGAACTCGTCGGGGAACGAGCGAAGCAGGCTGCTGATCACCCGCTGCTCCTCCTCGCCGAGGAAGCAGCGGTTCTGGTCGGTGATGGCCTCGAGGCGAGCCCCGATCACCTCGATGTCGTGGAGGTTCCCTTGCGCCGCGGCGATCTTGTCGAGCTGGCGCGTGACCTCGCCGCAGCCAAACTTGCACGCGCGGCACTGACCGCACGACTCGACGTAGAGAAAGCGCGACACCATGCGCGCGACCGCGAGCATGTCGGCGCGGTCGTCGTAGACGATGAACCCGCACGAACCGAGCCCGCTTCCCACGGCGGCGAGCCCCTCGTAACTGACCGGCGCGTCGACGTGCGCGGACGTGATGACAGGATTCGCGACGCCCGACAGGACCGCTTTCACCTCGCGACCGTTCGGGATGCCGCCACCGATCCGCTCGATCACCTCAACGAGCGTCGTTCCCGGCTCGACTTCGCCGTACCCTGCACTGACGACGTCACCGACCACCGTGCAGATGAGCGGTCCAGGCGTCTCACGCGTCCCGATCGTGCGGTACCAGCCGGCGCCACGCGCGAGCACCAGCGGGATGCTCGCGAGCGTCTCGACGTTCGAGGCGAGTGTCGGGTTCGAGCCCTGGGCGCCCGCTTCGGGGGCCGGGCCCAGACCGGCAGACCATCCTTCCTGCGGCGTCGTGGCGAAGAGACCGTGGAGGTACGGAGGAAGCCAGCGCGGCATCGGGTCGTTGCCCTCGATCACCTCGAGCATCGCCGTCTCCTCGCCGAAGAGGTACTCCTCGGGCCCACCAACGAGTGTGATCGGCGCGTCGCACAGCAGGTCGGCCGCCGCCATCTCCTCGAGCGCGCGCTCGAGCGCAGCGATCTCCTCGGTGAATGACGCCTTCACCGCGATGAACGCCTCGCGAGCCTCGACGACGGTTGCCGCGATGGAGACACCCTCGACGACCTGGTACGGGTTGGCGCGCATGAGCGGCCGGTCCTTGAACGTGCCCGGCTCGCCTTCCGCGCCGTTCGCCGCGACGTAGCGGCTGCCCACGGCCGCGCCTCCCGCGCGAATCGAGCGCCACTTGCGCGCCGCGGGGAAGCCCGCGCCACCGCGGCCGCGCACGCCGGCGCGTTCGATCTCGTCGAGCACCCACGCCGCGCCGCGGCTCCGAGCCGCGGCGAGCCCACCGCCACCACCGACGGCCAGGTAGTCGTCGAGCGAGCGCAGCGGCTCGGCCGGCAAGAGGAGGTTCGGCTCCATCATCACTGCCTACCCCACGCGCGAGGTCTCATCCTCACCGACCGCGAGTCCGGCGCGGTCGTCAGGCTGCACGCCCTACGCTCCCCGGTGTGAGGGTGGTCGGGGCGATCGTGTCGACGCGCCGCACGGCGGTCTGGGTGCTCGTTTGTACTGCTGCGGTCGGTTGGGGCCTGGCGGCGGGGGTGGAGATCAGCGGCCACGCCGACGCTTTCCACCATCACATGTTGCTCGAGGGCGGGCAGTCGTTGGGCGGAGCGCTCCTCACGTTCGTGCTCGCCTGGCAGGTGATGGTCGCCGCGATGATGCTGCCGTCGACATTACCGATGGTCGAGCTGTTCGCCGCTGCGTCGTCGCGCGAGACCCATCCCCGGCGCACGATCGCCGCGTTCCTCGCGGGCTACGCGGTCGTGTGGATGGCGTTCGGCGTCGTGGCGTTGCTCGGCGACGCGGCGTTGCATCGGATCGTCGACGACACACCTGCTCTTGACGCCCGTCCGTGGCTGGTGACCGGTGCGCTCTTGGTCGTTGCCGGCGTCGCGCAGTTCCTCCCGCTCACGCAGGCGTGCCTGCGATCCTGCCGGCATCCCTTCGCCTACCTCCTGGAGCACTACCGGCCGACTGCGTTGGGCGGGTTCTCGGTCGGGAGCAATCACGGCCTGTACTGCCTCGGGTGCTGCTGGGCTCTGATGTTGGTGATGTTCGCGCTCGGCGTCGCGAACCTGATCGTCATGGCGACGCTCACGGGCGTCATGGTCTACGAGAAGACCGGGCGTCACGGCACCAGGCTGGCCGGCATGGTCGGCATCGCGCTGATCGGCCTGGGTGTCGTCGTGCTGTTGCATCCCGGTTGGCTTCCCGCCGCGCTGCGCGGAGTCGAGTGAGGTGAGCACGAAGACCACGACACGCGAGTGGGAGGTCGCCGGCTCGTACTTCGAAGCGTGCAGCTGCGAGACGATCTGTCCTTGCCGGTCCATCGGTGGCCAGCCGGGCGGGCGATCGACGTACGGGATCTGCCAGTTCGCGCTCTCGTGGCGGATCGAGCGCGGTCACGGCGGTGCCGTCGACCTCGCCGGCCTCGACGTCGTGATGGCGGGCTTCTACGACGACGACGAGCCGGGATCACCGTGGCAGGTCGTTCTCTACGTCGACCACCGGGCCGCCGAAGAGCAGACCAACTGGCTCGCACGCATCTTCCTCGGTCAGGCCGGCGGCACCTCGCGGCACAACTTCGCCGCTGCTATCGCCACTGTCCACGCAATTCGTTCGGCGAGAATCGAGCTCGAGCACGCGCCGGGCAAGTGGGCGATCGGGGTCGAGGGCAACGTCATGGTCAGTGCCGTCCGAGAGGTTCCGTGCGCCGAGACGGTCGCGTGTGGCATCCCGGGGCTCGACCGGCCCGGCCAAGAGCTCGAGGCCAACCTCCTCCGGGTGCGCGACGACCCCCTCGAGTGGTCCGTGCGCGGGCGGTGCGCGTTCGCCAGCGACTTCGACTACCGGTCCGACGGGTGAGTCGATCCGCCAGGAGACGATGAGCGCAATCCCTCGCCCTTGACGGTACGCGCGAGGTCGAGGATCGTTTCCTCGACGCGTGCCGCGACAGAGGACAAGGAGGCGGTATGGCCGAGAGCGTCTACAAGGTCATCGAGCTCGTCGGGACCAGCACCGAGTCCTGGGAGAAGGCCGCCGCGGCGGCGGTCGCACAAGCCGGGCAGTCCTTGCGCGACCTGCGCGTCGCCGAGGTCGCCGAGCTCGACGTGACGATCGAGAACGGCGCGGTCGCGAGCTACCGGGCCAAGGTCAAGATCTCGTTCAAGTACGAGGGCGGCGGCTGAGCAACCGACTTCTAGGAAGCGGTCGTATCGACGCCCACTGACGGTTCGCCGTCGTCGATGTAGAACTGGCGCGCCCACTTGCGGAGCGTCTGAATCGGCCCGTCGCCGGGAACGAGGACCGGTCGCTCCCGAGATGGGGACGTCCCGCGCCGTGTTCTCGATCGTCGCCTGGAGCGCGGCTCGGCTGGCCGGCGAGAGCTCGGTCGCGCCCGCGCCTTCGTGGACGAGGAAGAGCAGCCGGAGCTCGACGTGCTCGTCGTCGATCGGCGTCGTCGCGGTGAGGAATCGGTAGGTCACGTCGCCGTCGACCTCGAGCCAGACGAGCCCGAGACCGAACGCCTCCTGACGCGTTCGCCACAGCTCGTGGCCGTTCACGCGTCCGACGGTCAGTTGGCGGTACACGTGGCCGTCGATCTCGACCTCGGCGTCCGGCATCGCCGGCACCGTGTGCACATACAGGAAGTGGGTGGTGTCCGGGATGTTCTCGGCGAGCTCCTGCACGTGCATCCGGATCCGCCACGAGACCGTCTCGTATCCGATCCAACCCGGCGCGCCCCACTCGGGGCGGTCGGGCATCCACCATGTCGGCGGCCGGCCCAGCTCGTCGAAATGGACCAGCACGAGTCCGCTCGTCTCGTGCACGGGATAGCACGACAGGCGCGCGTTCGGCACGAACGGTCGCGTCGCGTACGGCACGTCGTCGCAGCGGCCGTCGGCCGCGAAGTGCCAAGAATGGAATGGGCAACGAATGCCTTCGCCCTCGACGGTTCCCCCGTAGCCGACGTGCGCGCCCATGTGCGGGCAGTGCGCGTCGACGACGGCGGCGAGGCCGCCCTCCGTGCGAAAGAGCACGAGGTCGCGCCCGAACCACTGCATCGGGACGACGTCGCCGGGCGCGACCGCCGCCGACTCCGACACGAAGTACCAGCCCGTGGGGTACGGCGGGAACGGATAGCGGTACTCACCCATCGCCACTCATCTTGCCCACGACCGGCGGCGGCGGCCACTGCTGCTGTAGCGGGACACCTACGACCGCCGAGGGCCGACCGAACCGGCGGGAACGGATGGCGGCACGTGAGAAGGTGAGGTGTGCACGTCCGTCATCGTGGCGTGGAGGTGCGGCCGTTCCCGTCCGATCGGCGGCTGGTGACGGCGGCGATGCGTGCCGGCCGGCGCATCGCGCCGATGCACGGCCTGGTGGATCTCGACGTCACGGAGGCGCGCCGGCTCCTCGCGGCGCATGAACCTCCGCTGTCGTTCACCGCTTTCGTGATCGCGTGCGTCGCGCGCGCCGCCGCAGCCCACCCGGAGGTCCACGCATACCGCAACTGGCGCGGTCAGCTGGTCCTGCACCACCACGTGGACGTCGCCACGCTGGTCGAGATCGCCACACCCGAAGGCCCTTTCGCCCTCGCGCACGCCGTGCGCGACGCCGACATTCGTGACGTTGCCGATCTCACCGCCGAGCTCCACAGGGTGAAGGCCGATCCGGGCACGAGCGCGAGCGGCCGGCTGCTGCAGCGCTTCGGTCCCTTCGCCGCGCGGGTGCCCGGCTTCGTGCCCGTCATGTACGCGGTCATGAGCAGATCGGTACGCGCGCGGCAGAAGACCGGGACCGTGGCCGTGACCGCGGTCGGGATGTTCGCCGGCGGTGGCGGCTTCGGGATCGCCCCGCCCACGCTGGTGTCGCTCGGCGTCGTGGTAGGCGGCGTGGGTGCGCGGCCGCGAGCGGTGGACGGACGCGTCGAGATCCGGGACGTCGTCGATCTGACCGTGACCATCGATCACAACGTCGTCGACGGTGCCCCGGCGACGCGGTTCGGCGCCGACCTACGCCGGCTCGTCGAGAGTGCCGCGATCTTGCGAGCGTGAACCGGGCGTGACGATCGTCGTGCGGGCCTCAGGAGTACGCGCGTGGGTGAAACGCCCATTCGGGTGGCGGAGCGTGCAGACGGCGGCCGGTGATCGAGAAGGGGTCGACGACCAGCCAGGCGTCGCGCTCGGCGACGAGCCAGGGCTCGGGGTCGAAGCGCTCCCGGAAGTCGGCGGCATCGGGATCGACGTGGTGGAGCGTCCCCCGGACGAGCACGGACCAGCCCTCATGGTGCACGGCGTCGATCCCGTCGATCTCGAACGCGGCGTGCATCGCTGCCCGTTCGATGACGTTGCCCGGCCGCGTGCGGAGCGCGAGCCACGTCCGACCGGAGGTCTCGACGAGTCGAAAGTTCACCGGCAGGACGACGGGAAAGTCGTCGATCACCACCGCGATGCGCCCGACCTCGTGAGCACGCAGGAGAGCCAGGCAGTCCTGGTACGGCAGCTCCTCGAGCCATGCGTCTTCCATTCGACCTTCCCGTGCCGAGACCATGCGAGCCTACGTCTCCACGTCTCGTGACGGGACCGACTGACATGTCCGCACGCCCCCGTACGAACCTGGCGCGTCGCGCGCAGGACGTGCTCGAGCGCAACCGCCGCGGCGCCTGGACGTGTCCGTCGGGCGCGCTGTATCCGCATCAATGGCTGTGGGACTCATGCTTCGTGGCGATCGGCCTGGCTCGTTACGACCCGCAGCGAGCGGCCGGTGAGCTGCGCGCGCTGTTCCGCGGCCAGTGGACGAACGGCATGTTGCCGCACATGATCTTCGCGGACGGTGTTCGCGACGTCGGCAGCCGGAGGATCTGGCAATCGCGGAAGGATCCCCGGGCGCCGCGCGATGTCGAGACGTCGTGCATCACGCAGCCGCCGTTGCCCGCGGTCGCCGCCTGGCGCGTGGCGCAGGCCCTGCCCGGCGCCGATCGGAGCGCGTTCCTCGCCGAGTGCCTCCCCCGGCTCGTCGCCTACCACCGGTGGCTCTACCGGGAGCGCGACCCGCAGCACCGTGGCCTCGTGACACTGATCCACCCCTGGGAGTGCGGACTCGACACGACACCGCCGTGGATGGAGGGGTTACGCCGCATGCCGGCACCGCGGTGGATGCGACTCGCGCTGCGGTTGCGCCTCGCGCGGGTCGTGCGCTTCGTCCGCAGGGACACGCGGTTCGCGCCCGCTGCCGAGCGTCCGAGTGACGACGACGGACTTCGGATGCTCGTGCTCGTGCACCGGGCCAAGCGTCACGGCTTCGATATCGCGCGCATGCCGCCACGCGAGTCGGTGCTGATCGAGGATGTCGCGTTCAACGCCCTGCTGGCGGTCGCCAACCGATCGCTGGTGCGGATCGCGCGCGCCCTCGGCTCGACGATCGACTCGGAGCTGGAAGACTCGTTCCGTACGACCGAAGTGGCCCTGGAGCAGCTCTGGGGCGAGTCCGCCGGTCAGTATTACTCGCGTAACGCGGTCACCGGCGCGCTGATCGAGCTGTCGACAGTGGCGACCTTCCTCCCGTTGTGGGCGGCTGTCCCGTCGCGAGCGCGCGCGACACGGCTCGTCGCCCTCTTGCACGAGCGTTCGAAGTACTGGCCACGCTTTCCCGTACCGAGCGTGCCGATCGACGTGCCGCAATTCGACGCCGATCGCTATTGGAAGGGACCGACGTGGGTCAACACGAACTGGATGGTCATCGAGGGGCTCCGCGCGTACGGCGAGACCGATGTCGCCGACGAGCTCCGACGGCGCACGCTCGACCTTGTCGAGCGCGCCGGCTTCGCCGAGTACTTCTCCGCGCTCACCGGCCACGGCTTCGGTGCCGACGAGTTCTCCTGGACCGCCGCGCTCGTCCTGGACCTGCTCGGGTCATCGGTTGTTCCGAGCCCATGAGCCGGGCGAGCAGCTCGGAGCCTCCGCGAGGTCACGCCCTCGAGGCGACTGCGATCTCCCAGGTCTGCGTGTACGACAGCGTCCCATTGTCATCGACCGGGCGCATGCCGGTCGGGCTCCCGCCGGCGAGCTCGACCCGGAGGTCTGCGACGATCGCAGCAGCGGGTGATTGCACGCGGTGGGCCTTCATGCGAGGCTGCGCCCGTCCTGACAGGCGATCGCCGAGGAGCGACCGATGAGCACGTCGAGACGTCGGCACTACCGCGGTATCGGTATCGGTGTGGCGCTCGCCGGCCTCGGGCTCGCGGCGGCGGAGGCGGCGCCGGCGGAGAGGTCACGACCGGAGGCGGCGGCGGGGGCTCCGGCTTCGGACCCGCGGGCGTGGTCTTCGAGACCGGTGTTCGCGCCGGCGACGGCCTCGTGACGATCACGTTCGAGGCACCCGCGGCTGCGCCTGCGGCGCCGGTCGTGGTCGGGCCGCGCTTCACCGGCTGAGGCGCGATGGGCAACGGCACGAAGGTCAACCATCCGGTGTTCGCGCGGATGTACGCGCGGATGGCAGCCGACGCCGAGGGGAGAGGCGCGGCCGACCACCGTGAGGAGATGCTGGCGGGCCTTCGAGGTCGTGTGATCGAGGTCGGCGCGGGTACCGGCCTCAACTTCGGTCATTACCCGGCAGCCGTGGACCGCGTCGTGGCGGTGGAGCCGGAGCCAGTGCTCCGCAAGCTGGCGACCGAAGCTGCGCGACAAGCCACAGTGCCCATCGAGGTCGTGGATGGAGTCGCGGACGCGCTGCCGGCGGAAGACGCGTCGTTCGACGCCGCGGTCGCCTCGCTCGTGCTCTGCTCGGTCGCCGACCAGGGGCGCGCGCTGGCCGAGCTTGCACGTGTTCTCCGTCCGCGTGGCGAGCTGCGCTTCTACGAGCACGTTCGTTCCGAGCAGCCGCGCGAGGCGCGCGTCCAGCGTGCGGTCGACGTGTTCTGGCCACTGTTCGGCGGTGGCTGTCACACCAGCCGCGACACGGTCGGCGCAATGGAGCGTGCCGGGTTCGACGTGGAGACCTGTCGGCGCTTTCGTTTCGTGCCCTGCTTCCTGGCTCGACCGGTGGCGCCGCATGTGATCGGCATCGCCCGTCGAGCGCCCAGTGCAGCCGACGGCTCCGCGTAGCAGACTGTCGACATGACGTCGCAACCTCTACCCGAGCAGCACAGCGTCGGCCTCGTCCTGGATTGCCGTGATCCGAAGGTGCTGGCCCCGTTCTGGGCTGCCGCGCTCGGCTACGTCGAGCTCGGAGGCGTCGACAACTACCTCTTCCTCGCCCCGGACGATCGCCAGGGACCCAACCTTCTCCTTCAGCGCGTACCGGAACCGAAGTCGGCGAAGAATCGGATGCACTTCGACATCCACACGCCCGACATCGAGCGCGAGGCGCAGCGTCTCGAAGGGCTCGGCGCGCAGCGCCTCGAAGCCGCCCCGCGCAGTGAGCACGGCACGAACTGGTTGCTGATGGCCGACCCGGAGGGCAACGAGTTCTGTGTGTGCGATGGCGGCGCCGGCGCCTGAGCCGGCCCGGCTCAGGCGGCGGTGGGGTCGCGCATGCGCCGCGCCACGACGACACCGGATCCGGCGGTGAGGCCCGCGACCACCAGGATCGCGACGGGCGCGTCGAATGCGTCGGTGACGACGCCGACCAGGAGCCCCCCGACCGCGTAGCCGAGGTCGCGCCACAAGCGGTACACGCCCACCGCCGACGCGCGCCACGTCGGGTGGGCGCGGTCGCTGATCGCGGCGATGAGCGTCGGGTACACGAGCGCAGTGCCCAGCCCCATGGCGAGCGCGCAGCCGGTCCACCATAGGTACCCGTCGACTGCGGCGAGACCGGCGATGCCCAACGCCTGGAGCCACAGCCCGGCGACGATGAGCGGCTTGCGGCCCACGCGATCGGACCACGCACCCGTCGCGAGCTGCGCGATCCCCCACGAAGCGGGATACGCGGCTGCCACGACGCCGATCCTCCCGACGGACAACCCTTGGCCGGCGAGGAACACGGGCACGAGCCCCCAGACGAGCGCGTCGTTGAGGTTGTTGACGAGCCCCGCCTGGCACACCGCCGACAGCGACGGGTCCCGCACGGTGGTCGTGACGAACGTGGTGCGAAACGACTGCCGCCCATCAGCGTCACCATCGTGAAGCCGCGCCTCCTCGCGGGCGTGGTGGTGGGTCTCGCGCACGAGGCCGGCCGACAGTGCGAGCCCGACCAGCGCGATCCCGATGCCGAGCACGAACGGCCACGGCCGGGGACCGTGCGACGCAGCGATCGCGCCGGTGATCGCGGCAGCCAGCGCGACCGCGCCGTAGCCGGCGGCCTCGTTGAGACCCAGCGCGAGACCCCGACGCGCGGGGCCGGCGAGATCGATCTTCATGTTGACGGTCATCGACCATGCGAGGCCCTGGTTCACACCGAGGAACACGTTGGCGGCCACGACCCACCCCCACGACGGAGCCCAGATGATCATCGGCGCCACCGGCAACGCCGCGACCCAACCAGCGACCAGCACCCGCTTGCGTCCGTAGCGGTCGGCCAGATGCCCGGCGGCCAGGTTGGCGAGCCCCTTGGTGAGGCCGAACGCGACCAGGAAGGCCAGCGTGGCGGACGCCGACGCGATCCCGAAGTCCCGCTCGGCCAAGAGGGGCAGCACCGTTCGCTCGATGCCGACCATGGCACCGACGAAGGCGTTGACGACGACGAGCAACGTGAACTGGCGCCAGTTGGGACCGAGCCCGAGCGTCGGTCGCGCGACCGGCGCCGCGCCGGTCGCGTTGGTCATCGCACGACGGCGAGGCCTGCCTCGAGCCAGGCAGCGGTGCCGCCGGCGAGATTCGCGACCCGGAACCCGCGCTGCTGGAGGAGGCTCGCGGCGGTCGCCGATCGCTCGCCGTGGCCGCAGAGCGTGATGATCTCGCGTGCAGGCGGCGTCGCGCCCGCGATGACATCCCCGAGCTCGAGGTGCACCGCGCCTGGGATCCGCAGCGCGTCGAGCTCGGCGTTCTGGCGCACATCGAGGAGCAGCGCGCCCGCCTCGTGACGTTCGTGCGCCGCGTACGGATCGACCACTTCGACGGCGGCGCTCGGTAGGCCCGCCTCGCGCCACGCCCGCATGCCCCCGTCGAGAAACGCGAGGTCGTCGTAGCCGATGCGTCGCGCCAAGCGGGTTGCTTCCTCGCGGCGTTCCGCGTCGACGATCAAGATGACCGGCTCGCCGAAGGGCACGACCCAGCCGAGCCACGACGGGAACGCGGGGCGCAGCTCGTTGGAGACGGCACCGACCGGGTGCTCCGCTGCCCATTCGTCGATCGGACGGGCGTCGACGAGCCACGCGCCGCGTTCGACGCGCGTTGCGACTTCCCGCGCGGTCAATGCGGGTGGGGGCGACATGCCGGCGAGCGGCCGCGGGCCGGCCTGGTTGACCGCTTGCAGGTGCCGGTAGTACGTGGGAAAGGAGCCGAAGCCGTTGACGAGCGCCTCGACGAAGGCATCCTCGTCGTCGATCGCCAGGAGCGGGTTCGTCGCCCGTTCACTCGCCACCGTCGCGTTCTCGACCGTAGAGGCGGCCGCGAGGCAGAACGAGCCGGCTCCATGCGTCGGGTACAGGGCAGTCGTGTCGGGCAGCGCCCCGAGTCGCCGCAGGCTGTGGAACTGCGCCCGCGCGAGCTGCTCCGTCCGTTCGTCGCCGAGAAGATCGGTTCGGGCTGCGCCGCCCAGGATCAGCGACCCGCCCGTGAACGCGCCCCGGGGATCGCCGTCGACCTCGACGACGTAGGTCATGTGCTCGGGGGTGTGCCCGGGGGTTCGCAATCCTCGGAACGTGACCTCGCCGAACACGAGGCGCTCGTCGTCGGCGATCGTGCGGTGCGGCCACCGGGGACGGGCGCCCTCGGGTACCACGGCCTCCGTCCCGCGCGCCGCCAGCTCGGTCGCGCCGCTCACGTAGTCCGCGTGCACGTGGGTGTCGAATGTCGCGACGATCTCCGCCGCGAGCCGGTCTGCAATTGCGAGATGCTCGTCGACGTCTCTCGGCGGGTCGACCGCGACCGCGCGGCCGTCGCCGACATCGACGAGGTATGACGTGTTGGCGAGGGCGTCGTCGCGCACCGGGTGAACCCTCGTGGTCAACGCGGCTCCTCAACCGATGTGAGTGCGCGCTCGAGCGCTCGCAACGAGGCGCCGACTTCGCGGCGGAGCTGCCGGTTGCGGACCCGCGCCAGCAGCACCTGACGCCAGAACGTCTCCGGATGCAGGTCCCAGGTGACGGTGACGTTCGCGCCATCACCGTCGTCGTCCACCTGCCAGACCCAGATGCCGAACGACGGGTTGCCGTCATCGGTCTGCGAGCGGTACTCGAAGTGCCTCGCCGCCGGGTCGTGGCGGAGAAGGCGGGAGCGGCTTCTCCACGAGCTTCCCATCGCCTTCAGCTCGACCACCCACTCAGCGTCGCCGGCGAGCGTCGCCGGCTGCTCGGTGACTCGGGTGATGATCCCGTTCCACTCGGGCAGCCGCGCGATGTCTGTGACGAGCGTGAAGACGTCGCTCCCGGGCGCCTGGATGCGCCGCGTGACCGAACCGTGAATCGCCATGCCCCTAGGTCGGCTTCCGCGCGACGAACGAGTACCCGTACACGTCGAACGCCCTCGCCTTCTCCTCGCCCTCGGCCCCGTCGAACGTGTCGACCTTCCCGCCGATGCGCACGTCGACGAAGCCGGACTCTTCGATCATCTGCTGCCAGCCTGCGCACGGCAGGCCACCGGCAATTCAGCCGGTCCACAGGTCGATGTCGCGCAACGCCTCCGGTGGCACCGGCCGCCCGTTCGCGATGTCGGCGAACTGCAGATACCCACCAGGGTGCAGCACCCGCTTGATCTCCTCGAACACCCGACGCTTGTCCGGACACAGATTGATGACGCCGTTGGAGATCACGACGTTCGCCCAATCGTCATCGACCGGCATCGCCTCGAGCAGGCCCTCACGGAACTCCACGGACGCGAGGCGGAGCGCCTCGGCTGTCTGCCGGGACTTCTTCAACATCTCCTCGGTCATGTCGATCCCGACGACCCGGCCGTCGATCCCGACCTGGTGGGCCGCGACAAAGGAGTCGAATCCGGCACCCGAACCGGCATCGACGACACGCTCGCCCGACTGGAGCATGCGCATGGCGAACGGGTTGGCGACGCCGGCGAACGACTCCACCGCCTGATCCGGCAGCTCGTCGACGACGGCCATGTCGTAACCGCAACGCTCGGCCGCGGTGCGTCCCGTGTGGAAGTGGTACACGGCGTTCGGCGCGACCGCGACCTCCCGGTACTTCTCGCGGACTTGCTCGCGCAGTGCGTCTGCGTCGACTGGCGGCGTGTCGCTCATGCGCCCCTCCTACTCCCCGACCGCGACGCCAAGGCCGGCGCGCCGCCACTCCGGGAAGCCGTCCTCGAGCCGATGCGCGCTATATCCGCTCGCCCGCAACGTGCGTACCGCTTCATCGGCGTACACGCAGTACGGGCCCCGGCAATACGCAACGACTTCGGCGTTCCGCGGCACGGCGTTCAGTTGCTGCGCGAGCTCGTCGACCGGGATCGACCGCGCGCCGGCGATGTGGCCCGCCGCGTATTCGATCGCCGGCCTCACATCGATGACGATCACGTCACCTGTGCTGAGTCGCTGCACCAGCTCCTCGCGACTCACCGGCACGAGCGGGTCGTCGCCACCCAGATACGTACGCGCGAGCTGCTCGACCTCGGCAATGTGCTCGTTCGCGAGGCCACGGATCACGGTCCAGAGCTCGGCCACGCGGTCGCTCGCAAGCCGGTACAGGATCCGCGTACCGTCGCGACGGCTGAGCAGGAGGCCCGCGTGCGCGAGCGCGCGCACGTGATGCGATGTGTTGGCAATGCTCTGACCGATCTCGCCGGCGATGTCGTCGACGGACCGCTCACCTTGGGCGAGAAGGTCGACGATTTCGGCCCGCCGGCCGCTCGCGAGTGCCTTCGCGACACGAGCTTGGGCCTCGAACAGTGCTTCCTTCGCGGCCCGTGACGTCACGTGCAGAGGGTACGGCGACCCATGGCGCTTGTCAAGTGTTCATTTGATTACTTGAAGATCGGGCTCAGCCGGAGCCGCGTCCTGTCGTCGTCCGCACTCCCGCGGCACCTCGCTGCCTGCCCGTGATAGGGAAGACGGGTCCAGGTTCCTCCCGAGAAGGGACCACCCGGTCGGTGGACCCCGATACCGCGCGAGGTCGCTCTTGATCGCCCCCCGAAGCCTCGCCCGGCGCCGCGTACGCCTCGGTGTCGCGGTGCTCGCCACGGTGGTGGCGGTCGGCACACTGTGGTACTGGCTGATCGAGGACTTCGAGCCGCTCGACGCGGTCTTCCAGACGGTCACCACCATCTCGACCGTCGGGTTCCGCGAGGTCCATCGGCTCGACGCCAGCGGTCAGGTGTTCACGATGGTCCTGATCCTGATCGGTGTCGGCGCGGCGCTGTACACGCTGACGGGGGTGTTCGAGGAGCTGGTCGAAGCGCAGGTCGGAGGGATCGGGAGGCGACGCATGGATCGCAGGCTGGAGAGGTTGCGGCGCCACTCCGTCGTGTGCGGCTACGGGCGGATCGGCGCAAGGGTTGCGGAGCTGCTGCACCGTGACGGCGAGGTCCTGGTCATCGAACATGACCCCGAACGCGCCGTTGTCGCAGTCGAGTCCGACCTGGTCGTCGTGCAAGGTGATGCCACCGACGACGCCACGTTGAGCCGCGCCGGCCTCGAGCGCGCTGCGACCCTCGTCTCAGCCCTGCCAACCGATGCCGACAACCTCTACGTGGTCCTGAGCGGACGCGCCATCAACCCGGAGCTCCGGATCGTGGCTCGGGCACAATCCGTGCGCAGCGATGCGAAGCTGGTGCGCGCCGGTGCCGATCGGGTCGTCAATCCCGAGGACATCGGCGCGCAGCGCCTCGCCGCATTCGCCCAGCGGCCGATGGTGTCGGAGTTCCTCGACGTGGTCATGCACGGTGCAGTCGAATACCGGCTGGAGGAAGAAGTGGTGATTCCGCCCGACTCGCCGCTGGACGGCTGCACGGTGCGCGAGGCCGGCGTGCGGGATCGCACGGGCGCGCTCGTACTCGGGCTGCGCACGGAGGACGGCTCTTTCATCACGAACCCCGCTCCCGAGACGCCGCTTGCGGCCGGCTCGGTGCTCATCGCCATCGGCACGGACGCCCAGCTGGACGCCCTGGTCCGGTACGCCACCGCGGCGACCGCAGCCGACCACCGAGGCCCATCTACGTCTGATCGATAGCCGGTGACGAGGTTCGCGCACGGACCGGCACGGTCAAGCTCCACCGCCCTTCGTGATACCGACGTCGATACCCGTCGCGTGTGCATCGAGCTCACGCAGGGCGGTGATGACGCGTGCAGCGACGCTGCCCTCGAGCCCGGTTGCCGTCGGGGAGCGACACACCGACATGTGAGTTGTGAGTGGCCGGCGCGTGGCCGGCGACTTGGCCTCGCCGGGCGAGGCGCAAGCCCGAGCGCCGACCCGTCAACCCACTCGGGGCGCCGACGAGGCACGCAGGTAGCGGTCCGGGTCGGCGAGGAACACGTCACGACACGTCGACGAGCAGAAGGCGAAGGTCTGACCTCCGACCGTGGCGCCGAGGGCCTTGGACGGATCGACGAGCAAGCCGCACACCGGGTCGCGCTCTTCTCCGCCGAGCCCGGCCGCGGCGCTGTGGATGACGTCCGCCGCCGGCCGCTCGAGCATCAGCGTGTAGAGACGCAGCTCGTCTGCCAGCAGCCGCGGGAGCAGGAAGCGATCACGGACCGCCGATCGTCCGCGCCGGCCGAGCAGCTCGGCCTCGTCCGGGTTGCGAAGCAGCTCGAGCGCGCGTGCCGCGCACTCCTCCACCGAGTCGACGAGAAAGCCGCCGGCGCCGTCGGACAGCTGGAGCGGGATCCCTCCCGCACGCCCGGCGACGACGGGTGTGCCCTTCCAGAGCGACTCGGACACGACGAGCCCGAAGCCTTCGCGAATCGATTTCTGGATGATCACGTCGGCGAGGCGCTGGAACGCGTTGACCTCGATGTTGCCGACCCCCGTGACGTTCGTGAACACGTGGATCTCGGGATCCGACCGGGCCGCGTCCTGGATCCGGTGGTACACGTCCCACCCCTCGGGATCGTCCAACGCCATCGAACCGACGAGCGCGAGCTGGAGATCCGGGACCTCCGCCTTGAGCAAGCGGTACGCGGCAATCACCCCGAGCGGGTCCTTCCACGGATCGAAGCGCGACACCTGACACACCAACGGCCGGTCGAGGTCGATGCCGATCCATCGCAGCACCCGCTCGGCAAGGTGGCTCCCCAGGTCGATGTTCTTGGGACTCTCGGGATCGATGGCCGGCGGGATGATCTCGACTTGGCGGACCGGGAACGCCGGTGGGACGAACCCGCCGAGGGTGAACACCGCGGCGTCATAGGCCTCGAGAAACGGGCGCAGTCGCGCCCACACGTCCGGATTCGGCTGGGACGTGTCGATGTGGCACCGCCACACCCAGCGCGCCCCGCCACGGCCGTGCAGGCTCGGGAGCGCAAGCGGCTGCGGATCGTGGATCACGACGAGGTCGTAGTCGTCCTTGAGCGCGTGCGCCGTCTCCTCCACGGTCTGCAGGTACTCCGTCCACTGCGCCTCCGTGAGGCCCTTCTCGGAGCCCTGCAGGCCGTTGTGGATCGCCTTCGTCGTCGCGAAGAACGTCTGGTGATCGGCGATCAGCTTCCAGTCCGCGACCAGACCGAGGTCGTTCAGGAGCGGGACCTCGGATCGCAGGAGCTCGGCAACCCCGCCGCCGTACGGTGTGGCGTTGACGTGCAGGACCCGCGCACCCCGGAGGGGCGCGGCGAGCGCACGGAGCCCGTCCAGCGCCGCGTCGCCCGAGCTCGCGCGATACGACTCGAGGCGCTGAGCACCGACGTCGACGGACTCCAGCACGGTGCGCGAGACGTCAACGTGAGCGAGACATCGCCACGTCGCGACCGTGGGTCGGGTCCGATGCGTCACGCAGCCGCGCGAGCTCGAGGGCACGGTTGACATCGGTGGGCGAGACGATGCCCACGAGGGTGCCGTCGTCGAAGACGAGCGCGCGACCGTCGCCGGCGCCGGCGCGGGTGATCCGGTCGAGCAGCTGGACGACACACTCGTCCGGCGTGGCGCTGGGAACAGCCGCGGCCGGCCATCCCACGTCGGCGGCACGGACCTCGTTGCGTCGGCCCGGCGAGACCTCCTTGACCTGGCGCAGTGTGACGAGGCCCGAGATGCGGCCCTCGTGGTCGACGATCGGGAAGGCGGAGCAGTGGTGACGCAGGAGGTAGTCATCGAGCAGATCGGCGATGGTCGCGTCGGCGGGCGCGGTGACGGGGTCGCGGGTCATCACGTCACCCACCTTCACTCCGGCGAGGGCTTCCTGGATCAGCACGTGCGTGGCCTCGGCCCGCGCCGCGGTCAGCAGGAACCATCCCAGGAAGACGAACCACACACCGCCGACGTCACCTCCGGCGAACAGGAGTGCGCCGATGCCGACGAGCACGTAGCCGAACCAGCGTCCCGCGTTGGTGGCTGTGATCGTGGCGTCCGAACGGCTACCCGAGCGTCGCCACACGAGCGCATGCAGCACACGGCCACCGTCGAGCGGCGCGGCCGGAACGAGATTGAACACGGCAAGCAGGCCGTTGATGAACGCCAACCACGCGATGCAGGCGACGAGCAGATCGGGACCGCCGATCGCGCTCACGCCCACGGCGACGACTCCGCACGTTGCGGCGATCGAGATGCTGACCGCCGGGCCCGCGAGCGCGATACGCAGCTCGTCGTCAGGGCCCTTGACCTCCCCGTGCAGGCGCGACACGCCGCCGAAGAGCCACAACGTGATCCCTTCGACAGAGACGCCGCGGCGGACCGCGACCAGGGAGTGGGCGATCTCGTGGGCCATCAGGCCCAGCCAGAACAGGCACACGGTGACGAGCGCGGCGAGCCAGTACAAGGCGGCCGGCTCGCCCGGTGCCTCCGCCGGGAACGTCCCCTCGGCGAGCGCCCACGCGAGCAGCCAGCCGATCACGAGCACGCTCCAGTGCGCGCCGAGACGGATTCCCCGGATGCGGCCGAGCCGGATCGTCTCACCCATGGCGCGCTCTCGACCTCGTGGACGTCTCCGGTAGTCGACCACACCCGGGGCCGGCGGTTCAGGGCCGCCCGACCACTCGCCCGGGGACCAAGGTCCGCGGACCGAAACGCCGGCTCCTGCCGCGGGGAGTGACCTTCGCCCATGCAGTGGGAACTCGAGGCCTACCTCGAGCTCGTCGACCGCGAGTCCGCTCGGGCGCCGGCTCGGTTTGCACCGCTGGGTGATGGCGAGGTGCCCTCGGTCGTCTGTCGCATCGCCAACACGCGACGCCGGGGATCGACGGCGTGTCGGTCCGCTCGATCGAGGGGTTGCTGCCGGACCACTCGACTCAGGACTCGTAGCGGCCGGTTCGGTGCCCGAGGACGATGCGATAGACGACTGCTGGAAAGGCTTGGCCCTCCCCCGGTAACGGGGCCGGCGGGTATCGGTGCGCGGGCAGGCGCGGCCCGCTCGTCGTCGCCTGCTCGAGGCGCGCCACGAGCACCTGCAGCGCCTGGTCGGCCTCGTTGCCTTCCAGCTCCTCGAAGCGACCCCACGCGACGACGCACTGCCAGCGCGCCAGCTCGTCGACGCGCTCGACCTCGAAGCACACGTCCGGGGAGGTGCGCATCATGCGCAGCTTCATTCCCTCGGTGCTGCGGCCGTAGACGGCTCGACCGTCGTACGCGTAGGTGATCGGAACGATGTAGGTGCGTCCCTCGGCGTGACACCCGATCCGGCCGACGACTTCCCCTCGGAGTACCTCTTCGATCTGGTCGTGATCGAGCTCACCCAGCACGGACACGCCTCTCCCCGGGAGCCGCGACCTCCGGCGGCTGCTGCGCGAGCCAATCGCGTACGAGCGTGGCGATCAGCTCCGACGGGCAGGTCCCCTTCCGGGCCGCAGCGACGTGGAGTCGGGCGGCGTCGGAGCGTGAGATCGTCACCGTGAGCGTCACGGGCGAAGCACACGCGGTCACGTTCGACCACCTCTCGTATGGTTGCTCGTTCACACCGAGTTTCAGCGCGTCCCGTGGTCCGAGCCCAGGGCCGGAAGTCCCGAATGTGAAGGACCCACCCCATCGCGCGCGCGACACCAGTCGCACCGCGGTGAGATACGAGACCGCGGAGGACCTGTGCTCGATTCGCGCGTCAGGCGGCCTCGCTCCCCCAAGCGAAGCGCTGGGCTGCCGGAGACATCGGCCCCGGGCGGTGCACGAGCACCACCCTCCGGCGCAGGACCGGCCGGGTCGACCGGATGACCGCCCCGAGCGCCGCGGCTGCGGTCGCGATCGACACGGGGACCAAGGTCGTTCCCGCGCCGGCCAGCACGAGCGGTACGAGCGCGTCGCGTTGCGCGGTCTCGACCACGATCTCCGGGACGACCCCCGCCTCGGCGAGCCCGGCCTCGACCAGGTTGCGCACCGACGTGCCGGGGAGCGTCAGCACGAGAGGGACTCCGCGCAGCTCGCGCAACGGTAGGGGGCGACCGGTGCCGGTGGTCCGCGGCGGCGAGACCGCCACGAGCTCCTGCTCGGTCACGGCCAGCTCCTCGAGCCCCTGGTTGGCCACGCCCGTCTCGGTGATGCCCACCTCGGCGCGCCCCGAGCGCACGGCGTCGGCGAGGTCGCGCGGCTCGCTCGGGGCCGCGAGGCGCACGGTGACCGCCGGATGCGCCTGGCGGAACCGGCCCACCATCGCGGCGAGGGGGTCGGCCGCGAGTGTGGGCAAGGAGGCGACATCCAGGCGACCAGCCATCAATCCCGTCACGGCCGAGACCGCGGCTGTGGCCGTAGCGACGTCGCGCACCGCCTGACGAGCGGGTCCGACCAGCGCCTCGCCGGCCGTGGTGAGCGCCACGCCGCGACGCGATCGCACCAGGAGCTCCGCGCCGAGCTCCCGCTCGAGCTCGCGGACGGCGAGCGAGATGGAAGGCTGCGCCACGCTGACCGCCTTCGCCGCCGCGGTGAAGCCTCCCTCGTCCACGACGGCGAGGAAGAGCTGGAGCCGCCGAAGATCCATACTGCAATCATATGTAAACAAGCAGAACTATGTCTTGGACTTCTGGAGCAGCCGGCGTTTGGATGGAGGCGTGCTCTACGCGGAGATCGCAGCGGCGGGTGTCGGGGTCGGTGCCGTCTTCGGGCTGTTCGGTGCCGGCGGGTCCGCGTTCGCCACGCCCGTTCTCGCGCTCCTCGGTGTGCCCGGCACGCTGGCGGTTGCGTCGCCGCTCCCGGCGATGCTGCCCGCGTCGATCACCGGCGCCTGGCGTTACCTGCGAGAGGGCAGGGTCGACGCACGAATCGCGGGTCTGGCGATCGGCGGGGGCCTGCCCGGGACCTTGCTCGGCTCGCTCGCGTCGAGCACGCTCGACGGCGCACGGCTCCTGACGCTGTCGGGCCTCATGCTGCTCGTCGTGGGCGTCAGGGTCTTGACCCCCGATCCCGTCGGCCACGCCTCCAAGACCGCGGCGCGCCGCGGCAACAGCTCGCTCGTGCTCGCGATCGCGTTCGTGGTCGGGCTGCTCACGGGTCTCCTCGCGAACGGCGGCGGCTTCTTGCTCGTCCCCGTCTTCGTGGTCCTGTTCGGCCTGTCGACGGGCGAGGCGGCCGGCACCAGCATGCTCGCGGTCGGTGCGCTGACCGTTCCCACCCTGGTCACGCACTCCTTGCTCGGCCACGTCGACTGGCCGTTGGCGGTCGCGTTCGCCGCCGGCGTCGTACCCGGCTCGCTCCTCGGTGCGCACCACGCCCAACGTGTTCCCGCGGCGCGGGCGCGTCGTGCCTTCGGCGTCCTGCTCGTGGGGTTCGCCGTCTGGTTCCTCGTCCGACAGCTCGGCTGATGCCAGCGGAACTGTGTGTTGCGCGCTCGTGCGCTACCGGCGAACGATGTCCCGGCGGCGCCGGTATTCGGCTTCATCGAGCTCGCCGCTTGCGAAGCGCTCGGCGAGGATGTCCTCGGCACGCCGTTCACCGCCGGTGCGTTCGCTCCCCCGCACGAGCGTCACCACACCCCAGATCACGAGCGCCCAGAAGGCGATCATCACCGGGGCCATGAGCCACCACCAACCGCTCATATGGCCAGTCCAGTCCCACATTGCGGGCACCTCCCCGATGCGCCTCGACTCATGTCGTCGGCGCGAATCGAACCACGAATGGGCTGCGTCGGCACGAGGCCAACTTCCTCGCGGTTGGTGACCTTGGACCCTGCCGGAAGAACGGGTGTGGCTGATCAGATCGCGCGAACGCCATCCAGTCCCGCGCGCCGCCTGCCAGGGCCGAAGCCCGCCCCGGACAGGACCAAGGACCCTTTCCGACGGGCCCGGACGGAGGGCAAACTCGACCGAACAGTGCACGGCGATCTGGGTCGCCGTGCGTGCCGGAAGGAGACACGATGAGTTCGAAGCGCATCGTCGCCATCGCATTCGCGAGTTGCGTACTCGGCGCGGCCGCGTTCGTGTATGGCACGGCGGCCGGAGGGAGCGTGTCCGCCAAGCGCGCCGCGAAGGTGAAGGTGCGGCTCATCGAGTTCCAGGTGAAGCCGAACGTCGACTTCGTCGCCGAGGGGAAGGCGAAGCTTGTCGTGAAGAACGCAGGCACCGAGAAGCACGAGCTCGTCGTCGTACGCGGCGATGACCCGAAGGCACTACCCACGAAGGCTGACGGGTCAGTCGACGAGAAGAAGGTTCCGAAGACGGACCAGCTCGGCGAGCTCGAGGACATCAAGCCCGGGAAGTCCAAGACGAAGACGTTCAAGCTCTCCGCCGGCTCCTATGTCCTGTTCTGCAACACCGTCGACAAGGAGAAGGACGGGACCGTCGTGAGCCACTTCGCGCGGGGCATGTACACCGTCTTCGAGGCCGGCTGATCACACCTCGGTAGGCGACCACACCATCCCTCAGTGCTCTCGGTCTCGTGGGACACCATCCGCGTCTTCGTGCACGTTCTCGCGGCCACAGTCTGGGTCGGCGGCCAGCTCACCCTGGCCGGGCTCGTGCCGGGGCTGCGCCGTGTTGCACCCGATGCGCCGACCGCTGCCGCCCGGCGGTTCAACCAGATCGCGTGGCCGGCATTCGCGGTTCTCGTCGCAACCGGGGTCTGGAATGTCCTCACGGTGCGACCCGACTGGTCGAGCCCGTACGGCACGACATTGATCGTGAAGCTCACCGTGGTTGCCGCGTCCGCGCTAACGGCACTCCTGCACATTCGTGCACGTTCCACGGCCGGGCTCGCGGCATTCGGTGCGCTCAGCGGTCTCAGCGCTCTAACAGCTCTCTTCCTCGGCGTCCTGCTCGCGGGGTAGCTATGCGGGCTCGTGGCCGCCCGCCCTGCGCGGAAAGTCGCGCGTCGTGCAGCTCGTCGTCACTCAGCTGTCGGAGCAGTAGAACTGCTCGTACCAACGCCGGTACTCGAGGATCGGCTTCTCAGTGGGCGCCAGGGCCGGGTTGGGGACGTACCGCTTGTGCTCCCAGATCGGGATGTCCTGACCGATCTCACGGCTGACCGAGTCGACGAACGCGCGGGCGACGCGCGTCGTGTGCTCGTCGCGGTCGGGATTGCGGAGGGTGAACAGGAACGTGACGTGCGTGGTCTCGTCGTCGATCGGCGTCGAGCAGCCGACCAGGCTGGCGTCGATCAGCCCTTGGTAGCGGGTGATCGCAAACCCGGGGCCGCGACCGAACACGTCGATGCGCGCGTCGACGGCTCCCTTGGACGACGGGAACTGTTGCGACGAGAGCACGACCCGGTCGTAGCCGTCGAACTCGACTTTCTCGGTCGTTCCTACCTTCGGGTGCGAGTGCACGAACTGGAAGTGCGCCTGGTCGAAGCCGTTCTCGCCGATCTCCTGCATGCAGGATCCGATCGTGTAATCGAAGACCTCGTAGTCGCCGTACTCCGGGTCGTCGTACTCGGCGATGTCCATCACGTCCCAGAGAGGCCCCGCGCACTGGGGGTGGTACCAAGCGAAGACGATGCCGCCGCGCTCGACGGTCGGGAACGTCCGAAGGCGAGCCTTCCGGTTCGGTTGGTCGGCATAGGGAATCGCGACGTTGGCACCGCTCGCGTCGTATACCCACCCGTGGAACGGGCACTGGATGCACCCGTCCCTGACGGAGCCGCCAACACCGAGATGCGCCCCGAGATGCGCGCAGAACGCCTCTTGACACACGGGGTCGCCGGCGGCGGCGCGCCAGACGACCAGCTCTGTGCCGAAGTAGTGCCGTGTGAGCAGCGTGTCAGTCCCGAGCTCCGGGCTCAACGCGACCTTGAACCACCCGAACGGCATCGGGAACGGGAATCGATTGCTGCTCATCCTTCTCCATCATGCACCGGGCTCCATGATGCACCGGGCGTCGCGTCCGGGCTGCGAACGGGATGGCAGCTCCCAGCCCGGCTGCGACGCCTCGTGGTGATGGTCCTACAGGAAGTCGTTCTTGGTCTCGACGCGGTTGCTCTTCTTGCAGTCGAAGGTGCCGGGCTTCTTCGGGTAGACGCGCTGGAACTCACCGTCCTTGACCTGTACCAGCAGGAAGCACGGTGACGGCACCCGGCCGGCGACGTCGGTCTTCGCCCACATGCCGTCGGCGTCGAAGCTGTGGACCTTGCCGAGGCCGTCGAGGAGCGCCTTGCGGGTGAGTGCGTCGTTGCCGCCGTCCTTGACGATCTGGTTCACCACATCGGTGAAGAGCATCGAGTCGATCCAGGCATACGCGCCGAACCCGTCGACCTTGTCCTTGCCGACGGTCTTCACATAGCTGGCCAGTGGCTTGCTGTACTTGGCCTCGTTGAACGGGATGTTCGACAGCGTGACGTACTGCCCCTCGACGTCGGCGCCACCCTGCTCGATGAGACGCTTGTCGTAACAGTTCGAGAAGCAGTCCCAGATGACATCAGCGCTGTTGACGCCCTGGAGCTTGGCTTCCTGGCGCATGGCGACCACACCACTGAACGGGCCCGTGTTCAGCACGTAGTTCGTGCCGTCGGTCTTGATCTGCTGCGCGATCGGCGTGTACACCGAGCGCGGCGCGAGCGACGACACGCCCACGTTGCTGTCGGCCTTGATGCCGCCCTTCTGCACTCCCGCGCCGAGGACCTTGCCGCCGACCTCGGCGCTCTTGAGGTCGTTCGAGTACACGAACGTGCCGTGCAGGTCCTTGCCGAACTTGTGCACGTAGTAGTGCGCGGTCCCGGCGTTCTCGCGATAGGTCTGTGGGTGCTGGTCCTTGGTCGAGCAGTCGAGCTGCGGCGGATTGATCGGAAACGACACCGGCGAACACTGGTGCACGAGCTCGACCACGAACGCGGGGATGTCGGGAAGCCCGGTTGCGGAGCCCGTCTTGTCGGCGCAGTTGACTATGTCGTCGACGTTGTTGAGGAACAACGCCGTCGTGCCCACCATCGCGAAGTCCTCGCTACACGCCTTGATCACTGCGTTGCGGGTCTCGTTGGCGTTGAGGTGCGAGTCGATGAAGTCGACGACGAGCTTTCGTCCGGCGACGCAGGTGTTCTTCGGCTTGCAGCTGTTGTTGATGTACTTCGCGAAGCCCTGCACCCCGTCGACCGAGCCTTGGAACAGCCCGGGCGAGAACGCGTTGTCGACGTCGGCGATGACGGCGATATGGATCTCGTCCGGGGTCACGCCGACCTCCGTGGCCTTTGCCGCGCCCTGGTTCCCCGCCTTGGCTGCCGCTCCCACCGTCGACACCCCCGGGCCGATCGCCACCGCCAAGGCCATCGCCACGACTCGCGTTGCCTGCATGTCCTCCCCCCGCATCTTCCGCCACCGGCCTGTACCGGTGTTAGGCTCTCTATCAGCGTTCGAGGACTGTACGCCGCGCGGGAGGGGCCGTCAACGGGGTGAACCGGCGAGGAACCAGCACCGTGCACGTCGGCCTCGACGCCGAGCAGATCGTCGACACCGCGCTCGAGCTGATGGACCTGCACGGCGTCGAGTGGCTGAGCATGCGCCGGCTCGCCCAGCACCTCGGCGTCAGCCCCCCGACCCTCTACTGGCACGTGCGGAGCAAGGAAGCGCTGTGGCGGATGGTGGCCCAGCGCGTGCTCAGCGGCCTCGAGTTCCCCTCACCGCAGGAGGCCTCCTGGGAAGCACGCGTCCGGCACCTGATGACGTCCGTGCGAGGCCAGCTTCTCGATCACCCCAGCGTCCTCGAGCTCCTGGGTCGCGTGCTCCCGGAGGCGGTCGATCGCATGACCGCCGAGGCACTCGACATCCTCACCAGCGCCGGCTTCGAAGGCGCAGAAGCCGACCGCTACGTCCGCATCATGACGTGGTTGGTGTTCGGCTTCTCCTTCATGGAAGCCGAGCTGGAGTCGGGCGCAACCGACACGGACGGCCAATACGCCGCGATGATCGAGCTCTTCGTCAACGGCCTCGAAGCTGCCCGCGTTGCTCCCCGATGAGAGCAGGCGATCCGGCGCGTGCTGCCATGCGATGTGCGCGTCCTGTGTGGTGATCGCCAGCGCGTTCGCGGGCACGCTTCGTATATTGTATTGGCACAGGGGCTCTGAGGAGTGGTCGTGGCGTCGACAAGTGCCCGCTTTCCGGCTCCGGACGGTCCCGTCCGCAAGAGCAGCGGGGAAGAGGCCGCGCTCTACATCCATCGGCTGATCTTCGAGGGCGAGATCCGTCCCGGTGAGCGCGTCCCCCAGGACGAGATCGCGCAGGTGCTGGGCATCAGCCGCATCCCGCTTCGTGAGGCCCTGATCGCGCTGGAACGAGAGGGTTGGGTGACGCTCGAGATGCATCGCGGCGCGTTTGTCAACGCGCTCGACGAAGAGGCGGTGCGCGATCACTACGCCCTCTTCGGACTCATCTACGGCTTTGCGGTCAAGCGCGCCATGGCGAAGTCCGGCAAGGAGTTCGTCGGGAGGCTGGCTGCGATCGGACAGCAGCTCCAGGTCGAGGACGATCCGGCTGTGGCCGGCGCTCTCGTGTTCGACTTCCACTCGACGGTCGTCGATGCCGCACGATCGCCGCGCCTCAAGGTCGTGCTGCGCGCGATGTCGAGCCTCGTGCCCGGCGACTTCTTCATGGTGGTGCCGAGCGCGCTCGAGCTGGAACTTCGGTCGCTGTCGACTATCGTCCGCGCCCTGAAGCGCGGCGACGCCGACAAGGCGGCCACGGAGTACGAGCGGATGATGCAGTCGGTCGGCGACGAGGTCGTCGGGCTGCTCGAGCAGCGCGGCTTGTTCGACTTCGAAGCGCCGGCCCCGGTGCCCTCGCGGTAGCTGGACCCGCGCTCGTGGCTCAGCTCACCGAGATCGGCAGCCTTTCATAGCCGCGCACGGTGCTCGTATAGAGGAGCGCGGCGTTGTCGTGGTCGATGTCCCATGTGGGGTGCCGGCGCAGGGTCTCTTCGATCGCGACCCGCCCCTCCATCCTCGCCAGCGCGGCGCCGATGCAGAAGTGGATGCCGTAGCCGAACGACACGTGGTGGTCGAAGGAGCGGCGGATGTCGAAGCGGTCGGGATCCGCGTATTGCCGCTCGTCGCGGCCGGCCGATCCGGTCAGCAGCACGACCTTCGAGCCACCCGGGATTGTCCGCCCGTGGAACACCGCGTCGCGGTTGCACCACCTCGCCTGGACCGGCGAGGGTGCCTCGTAGCGCAACAGCTCCTCGACTGCGTTCGGGATGAGGGCGGGATCCGCAACGAGCTCAGCGCGTTGGTCGGGATGGTCGGCCAGCACCGCGCATGCCCAACCCAGCAACCGCGCGACGGTCTCGGTGCCCGCGATGAACAACATCACCGCGAAGTCGGTGGCGTCTTCGAGCGACAGACCATGCTTCGTACCGTCGTCGCCGGTCACCTCGGCGTGCGCCAGCGCGCTCAGCAAGTCATCGCGCGGGTTGTCGCGTCGATCGCGAAGTTGCCCGGCGAGGTAGCCGTGCACGGCGGCCTGCGCACGCAGGGAGACCTCGTTGGCGAACGAGACGCCGTCTTCCACGTGGAAGATCTCGTCGACTGAGTGGCGCAGCGCCTCCCGGTCGGCGCGGGGCACGCCGAGCAGCGACGAGATGACGCTGGGCGGGACGATGGCACCGAAGTCCTGCACGTAGTCGAACGACGCGTGTCCGGCCTGTGCGTCGAGAAGCTCGGCGCAGATGCTTCGGACGCGCGCTTCGATCACCGCGATGCGCCGGGGTGTGAACGCCCGGGACACCAGCGTCCGCAGCCGCGTGTGATCGGGCGGGTCGAGGAAGATCATCTGTCCCGTCGGCACGGGCTCCGGCGTCATCAGCTCGACCACCGTGCCGTGGCTCGAGCTGAACGTCGCGACGTCCTTGTGAGCCGCTTCGACGTCGCGGAAGCGACTCAGGACCCAGAAGTCGTGCCGCTCGTTCCACCACACGGGGGCTTCGTCGCGGAGCCGCCGCCACGTCGGGTACGGGTTCTCACGGAGCGCCGCGTCGAGGGGGTCCCAGTAGAGGTCGGCCGCGGTCGTCGCCATCGCTCCTGATTCTTTCATGACCGACTCGAGATGCGACCGGATCAGACTGGGAGTACCAACCGAGCGTGATCAGTTGAACGGTGGTCGCCGAGGAACGCCGCGAGGCGATCGGTGGGGCCGGCTCCGTCCGGCGCGTGCTGCTCGGGCTCGAACTGGCGCGTCCGGATGTCGGGGTGGACGGCGAACCAGAGCGCAGCGACGCCGTCGGCCGCTGCCAATGCGCGCTCGAAGGAGTCGAGCACTGCATCCCGATCGACGGCGGTCGCCATGGCCTCGTTCATCGCCGACCTGCTTGCTCCAAACCGTTGCCGACTTGCTCCAAACCGTTGCAGACGTTGTTCCCCGACATCTCGCACACGAATCCGCCCCGACTGTCATCCGCTTCCCGACTGCAGCACCGCCGCGCCGCCCGGTTTTACGGTCCGTTGACTGAGTGAGAAGCGGTGGATGACCGGACGGTCTCTACCGTCGAGCCCGGATGATGATCCCCACGTTGGACGTGGCTGACGCCGAAGCGATCGATCCAGCCGAGACGCATCGGTGTCACCGCCCGAACAAGCTCATCCACCGCTTGGCGCGTTGCATGGGCGTCTCGGTCGTTACCACTGCCATCAGCCTGGTGACGCTCGCCGTCGGAACAGCCGCTCTCGGGATGCCGGGGTGGGTCGCCAACGTCGTGGCGACGACCCTTGCCACGGGTCCCTCGTATCACCTGAATCGGCGCTGGACGTGGGGGCGACGCGACACCAGCAACCTGTGGTGCGAGATCCTGCCGTTCTGGCTGCTGTCGTTCGCGGGACTCGTGCTGTCGACGATCGCCGTCGGCGTGGCAGACGCGTGGGCAGGCTCACTCCATCTGGCACCGTCGTCGCGCACCTCGCTGCTCCTCGTCGCCCATCTCAGCGGGTTCGGCGTCTTGTGGATCGTCCAGTTCATCCTTCTCGACCGCGTCCTCTTCGGCCGCGAGCCGCGTGCGCGGACGACTCCTCCGCGCGGTCAGCCGGCGGACTGGGGCCCCACGAGGTCGCGCAGCCGCGCCCCGAGTCGCGCCGCATGATCGGCTGCGGCGGGAAGGTTCTCGGCGTCGGTCGCCACCCGGAGGTCGCGTAGCCGGGCGTCGATCTCCGCGCGACCGGCGGGGTCGAGGGTGTCGGGGATCCGGTCGCGAATCCACTCGAGCACGGCCACGTCGCCGGTCACCCCCGCGAGGTCCTTGGCGGCAGCGTCGACACGCAGCTGCTGCGTCCACAGCTCGAAGCGGGCGGCGTCGATCGCGGCGGGGGCCCGGTAGCGCAGCTCGAGGTCGAGCGCGGATTGTGCGACGTCGATGGCCGCCTGCGCGACCTGTTCCGGCCTCCGCGCCGTCACCGCGGGCGTCAGCGTGCCGAGGGCGTCGTTCATGCGCGCCGCGACCATCCGCGGCGGCTTGCCGGCCCGCAACGTCTTCCATGCCGCGTTCATGCGCTTGACGGTGGCCGAGGCACCCTCCCAGTTGCCGACCCGCGCCGACTCCAGGACCGCGACCGCGCTCGTCGACAGCACGTCGAGCTCGGTCGGCGGCGGGCCGGCGAGCGCGTCCGTTGAAACCGCGAGGGCAAGCGCCTCGAGATCGCCGCCGCTCGTCGTCCGGAACTCGCCGTAGCCGGGGGCGAAGACCTTGTGGTCGTAGGTCCCGTCGTCGTGCAGCTCGTCGGCGACGATCGCGCCCTCGACCGGGCCTCGCGGCCCGTCCACGGTCTTGTCGACCGACTTGATGGTCACCTCCTCGAACACGATGCCCGGGACGTTCTCGGTCCGGTAGGCGTCGCCAACCCTCGGGTGGGCGGGCATGATCATCGCGGCGGGACCCTCTCTGCCCGCGAGCCATGTGCCCTCCGTCGCGGCGACCGCGCCGTTCTTGTAGTCGAAGACGTCCTCGCCGAGGTACCAGACCGAGCCGTCGTCGGCTTGGGCGTACCGGTCGAGCGCGACCTCCTCGAGGCGTCCGTCGAGGTAGGCGACGTACTGGGAGATGAGCACCCGGATCTGCTGGCCGCCCCAGGCGATGGTCTGGGTACCGGGCAGGAGCGTCGTCTCCGTCCGAAACGGCTTGCCGTCGACGTGGCCCAGCAGCAGCGCGGAGCGAAGCTCACTGATGGGAAAGAGCGGGTTGGTGATCTCGGTGGAATTCGAGAACGACGGCGTGGCGAGGTCCACCCGCCGGCTCTGCGGCGCGCAGCCGCGACCGTTGTTGGTACCGCACTCCGTCGGGGAAACCTCCCCGGAGGCGGCCTGCGCAGCGAAGCCGGTGGAACCGCCGGCGACGAGGACCGACGCGAGCGTCGCGGCGACGCAGAGCGTGACGACGGGCCGGCAGCGCATCAGCATCGTCCTCCCTCGGACCCGGTAAGGGGCCGTTCGGTCCGAATCCGATCCCGAGGATGCCGCAAGGCGTCCGCCACGACCGTGTGCGAAGCATGTGGAGCGTCACATCTCCGCCGGTGCCATCGAGGTCCGGCGTCGACGGGTCAGAAGGTGGCGATGGGGTTGACCGGGCTCCCGGTGCCGCCGGCCAGCCGCAACGGGTTCAGGGTGAGGAGGAACGCGGCGCGCCCGAGCGAGCGGGACGTGTCCACCAGCGCCTCGAGGTCGCACGCATCGAGCAGCCAGAGCCCCATCCGTGAGAGACCGATGGTGTGCACGGGAAGCTGGAACGGGTAGCCCGACGGCACGACGTCGTTGCCGGTGTCGGATCCGATGATCGCGACACCCCGCTCGTGGAACCAGGGCAGGCACGCGGCATGGAAGCCCGCGTAGCCGCGCTCCATGCTCGTCGGCCCGAGCTCGCGCTTGCGACGGATGTAGCCCGTGTACATGAGCAGCGCGTCGCCTTCCCTCACCTGTACACCCTGACGAGCCGCCGCGGCGTCGAGGTGCTCGGGGAAGACCGCGGTGCCGGGTTCGAGCCAGTCGACCCCGAGCAGCGCGGGGAGGTCGAGCAACACCCCGCGCGTTAGCACGCCGTCGCTCGCGTTCGTCACCGCGTGGCTGGTCGCGGCGGCGACGAAGTCGACATGGTCCGTCGACGTGCCGTTGTAGAACTCGCCGTCGCACGAGTAGTGGCAGAGCGAATCGATGTGGGTCACGGTGGCGCCGTGGTACACGAGGCCGACGTACGCGCCGAATGCCTCCATGGGGCGGTCGCCGAACGGGCCCTTGTGCGACAGCAGCATCAGCCGCTGTGGAGACCCGAACATGTTCTCCTCTTGATACGAGCTGACGATCTCTTGAGAGCACGACACGCTGATGCCCTCGACGACGAGTGCCGCGGCCGCGCGCCGGACAGGCGGAGTGATGAGGTTCAGCGTGCCCCGCTGGTCGTCGGCGCCCCAGCGACCCCGGTTCGACAAGCGCTCGAGGTAACCGAGCACGTCCTTCTCGTCAGGCACGGTCGTCATCGTCACATCTCCTGTTCCGGTCATCGGACGGGGGCGAACCGCGGGAGCGTGAGCTCCTCGTCCATGTCGTCGAACCACACGTCGAGTCGTTCGCCGACCTCCAGTGGGTGGCCGTCACCGGCGAGGCCGCTCACGAGCTGCGGCCCCTCGTCCAGCGCGACGAGCAGGACGGTGTACGGCACGTCGTCGGCGAGCGCGGGGTGCGGCGCGCGACGAACGACCGTGAAGCTCACGAGCGTCGCGCCACCCGACGCCTCCTCCCACTCGGTGTCCTCCGCCATCCCGCACGGGCACCCGCCCGCCTGCGGATGCAGCCAGCGCCGGCACGCCGTGCAGCGCGGGAGGGTGAGCCGGTGCTCACGCGCGCCGGCCCAGAACGGCGCGGTCGCCGGCGACGGAGCCGGGTGAATCACGAGCCGGCTCCGCGCGCCAGCAGCGCGGCCGAGGTGACGGCTTGACCGGTGGCGAGTGCGATCTCTGCACCGTCGACCTGGGTCGCCGCAGACCCACGCAGCTGGCGCACGAGCTCGACCAAGTGGTTCATCCCCTGCAGGTACACCTCCGCGAGCAGGCCACCACTCGTGTTCACACGAACGGACGGCGCGCTCACCCAGTCGACGCCGTCGCCCGGTTCACACAGCCCGATGCTCTCGACGTCGAACACCACGTTCGCCGAGCACGCGTCGTACGTCGCGAGGACGTCGACGTCGCCGACGGTGAGTCCATGGGCATCGAGGAGCGCGGCGACGGTGCCGGGCGGTGGGCGAGGCGGCAGCTCCGGGGTCGTGAGGAACATGTCCTGGTATCCGCCGATGATCGCCTGCGTGGCGCCGAGGAGTCGGACGGGGCGCGACCCACAGTCCGCGGCGACGTCCGGTGCGCACAGCACCAGGGCGCACGCCCCGTCGCTCTCGAGGCACAGGTCGGCGCGACGCAGCGGCTCCGCGACCATCGGCTCCGAGCGGTAGCAGTCGACCGGTAACGGCTTGTCCCGGAGGAGGGCACGCGGATTCGCGCACGCGGACGAACGCTGTGCAGCGACGACCGCCGCGAGCGCGGTCTCCATGCGCTGCTCGTCGATGCCGAACCGGTGCATGTACGCGCGGGCCCAGAGGGCGAAGATGTGCGCGGGAGCGCCGAGACCGTAGGGCCCGCCGAACTCGCCGGGCGGACTCGGTCCAACCGCGCGTGTGCGGGCGCCGTCGGCGATCACGACGGTCGGCGGCGCGTGGCCGAGGCGCAGCTGTGACCGCGCGTTGAAGGCGCGGTACGCGACGACCACGCGGGCTCGTCCGGAGCGGATGGCCGCGTCGGCAAGGCCGAGGAGCCCGCACGCCGATCCGCCACCGTTGCCGTCCTCGGCTGCGAAGCGCAGCGGCGCGATGTCGAACCGTGTCACGAGCTCGGTCGGCGCGGTCGACTCGACCGCGAACCGGACCATGGCGTCGACGTCGTTCACTGTGAGCGCCGCGTCCTCGAGCGCGAGGTCGATCGCGTCGGCAGCGAGCGTCGCCTCGGTTCGCCCGCTGCGCCAGGAGTACTCGGTCTGGCCGACGCCGGCGATGATCGTGCTTCCCAGAGGCGTGCTCCCCATCGGCGTGCTCAGCGCTCGACAACCACGCCGGACGCCTTCAGGTCGAAGGTCGTCTCGTGCAGCGGCTCGTCTCGCAGCTTGAACTTCTCGACCTTGCCGACGGCGTTGCGCGGCAGCTGCTCCATCACGTCGAGGTAGCGCGGCACCATGAAGTACGCGAGCCGCGTGCCGGCGAACTCGGCCAGTGCGGCCAGGTCGACGTCGCCACCGGGCTCGGGCTCGACGAACGCCCGCACTTCCTCGTCGAGGGCCGTCTCGTCGCGGAACGGGACGACCGCCGCGCTGGCGACGCCGGGGAACTGCGCGAGCTGCTCCTCGACCTCGAAGCTGGACACGTTCTCGCCGCGGCGCTTGATCATGTCCTTCTTGCGGTCGGCGAAGTGAAAGAAGCCGTCCTCGTCGAGACAGCCGGCGTCGCCGGTGTGGAACCACAGGTTGCGGAAGGCCGCAACCGTCGCTTCGGGCATGCGGTGGTAGCCGAGCATCATCTCGTTGGGGCGGCGCGGCCGGCTGACCACCTCGCCGACGGCACCGGCCGGGAGCGGCCGGTCGTGCTCGTCGACGATCCGGAGCTCGTACCGGGGATTCGGCCGGCCGCTCGAGCCGGGCTTCGCGCCGAGACCGGGTGTGCAGAGGCTCCCGCTCTCGGTCAGCCCGTAGCCGACGACGATGCGCGCACCGAACCGGCTCTCGAATGCCCGCCACGGGGCGGCGGGCATCGACATCGTCCCGACGACCTCCAGTGGGAACTCGGCGTCCGCCGGGCTCCGCGGCTCGGCCAGCATCGAGAGCAGGACGAAGGGCGGGAGCATGCTGTGCGTCGCGCCCGTCGCGCGCAGGTCGTCCAGCAGGCCGGCTTGCGGGAAGCGCGACCGGACCACCGCACGCGCTCCGAGCGTGATCGCCGCGCCAAAGCCGAATACCAATGCGTTCAAGTGGAACAGCGGGAGGAACGTGTAGCTCACCGAGCTCGCGGTCATGTGCTGGGTCGCGGCCGCGTCGTGCGACTCGGTGGCCCACATCTGGTGTGGCAGCACGGCGCCCTTCGACGGCCCCGTAGTGCCGGAGGTGTACATGATCGCCCACGGGTCGTCGGGCGCGGGGAGGGGCGGGAGCTGGGTGCGCGGTCCGGCCAGCACCTCCTCGAAGGTGACGTGGCGAGGTGGCAGTGGCGCGTCGTCGGCGCCGGTGACGATCACCAGGTCGAGTGCGATCCGCCCGCCCGCCGCGTCCGCCACGCGCTCGACGAGGCCGGCGTCGACGATGGCGATCGTCGCGCCGCTCTGCTCGAAGAGGTAGGCGAGTCCGTCCTTCTTCAGGAACACGTTTGCCGGTACCGCCACCGCGCCGAGCCGGGCGAGGGCGAAGAACGCGATGGCAGTCTCGGCACGGTTCGGGAGCATCAACACCACGAGCGTCCCGGGCTGGACGCCACGCGCGGCCAACCCGCGGCCGAGCTCCTCCGCGGAACGTTGCAACTCCGCGTACGTGAGCGAACGCTCGTCGAACTCCAGGGCAACCCGCTCACCGCCGGTCACGGCCCACCGGGAAAGCATTTCCGGCATGAGCGGAGGCTGCTGGCCTGCGTCAGGCACGCGGCGCCTTCACCTGATCGGCCTCGGCCTCCGTGATCTCGCGGAGGTGGTTGAGGTCCTGGTGGTTCCGGCACGATGCGATCTTCCCGTCGCGTACGCGGAACAGCATGTGGTACGTGTTGAAGTAGTCGAGACCGCTTCGCATCTTGCCGCGACCCTCGACCTCGACGGCGACGCGGTCGTCCTCCGCCGTGACGTTGAGGACCTGCATGTCGGGCGCGGCGACGAAGCGATCGAGCACACCCTCGAAGACGGCCTGGATCTGGACCTTCGTGTAGGTGCCGCTGAACGGGAGGTTCCCGGGCATCCACCACGTCGCGTCGTCGGCGACCAGCTCGAACGCCTCGGCGATCCGATGCGCGTACTGGAGATCCAGGAACTCGAGGACCACCCGCTTGTTCTCCTCGATGTCCATCGGCGCCCCCCTCGTTTGTCCCGACGAGCGGACCCCAGCATGGTTAGCATACCGGTCAGTCAAGGTTCAACCGTCCGCCCGAGCGGGCAGTCACGACGATCGGAGCAAGAGTGCCGGCGCCCCGCAAGCTCTCCGACGACGACCTCTTCGGCACCGCGGCGCGTCTGTTCGCCGAGCACGGCTACGAGGGCACCTCGATCAGCATGCTGGTCGACGAGCTGGGGGTCACGCGGCCGACGCTGTACACGCGCGTCGACAGCAAGCGCGCGCTCTTCGACGCGGTCTACGAGCGCGCGATGGCCTGGTACGAAGCGCGATTGCCGCAGCTCGTGTCGCCGGACGCGCCACCCCTCGACCGGCTCCGGGGTCTTGTCGTCCTCCAGCTCGAGGCCGTCGGCGCGTTACGCGACAGCATCGCGCTGCTGCGGTGGACACCGATCGTCGAGCCGCGGCCCGCGTGGAAGCGCTGGTGGCGCCGTCTCGACGACCAGCTTCTGCGCGCGATCGCGGACGCCCAGGCGGCGGGTGAGCTCTCGACGTCGGTCGACCCGGTCGTGCTCAAGCACGCCTTCTGGGCGGTGGTCAACGACCTGCCCAACTGGTACCGGCCCGGTCGGCTCTCGATCGACGACGTCGCGGATCAGCTCGTGACCCTCTTCATGGTCGAGCCACAGGGCCGCACCCGCAAGAGCCGAGTCGTCTGCTAGGCGCGCGCGGCCTCGAACTCGAGGGTCTGCTTGATGACACCGATCCCCCGCTCCATGAGCTCGCCGGTGCGGGTGGCGAGATCGTCCGGCAGCACGTCGGTGATCCAGACGAACCGGCTGCGGCCGTCGCCGTCGGAGAAGACCTGTGCCGACGCGTTGTGGTGCGTGCTCCCCAGCGGGCCCTCGACCACCGTGTAGACGAGCCGGCGGGCCCCATCGTCGATGTCCACGAGTCGCTCGTGTGCCACCGCCCCGTTGAAGAAGGTGAGGATCCGGGTGTCTCCGTCGAGGCGCGCGTCGACGACGAAGCCCGGCACGAGCCGCTCGTGCAGTGCGCCGAAATCGCGAAGTGCCGCCCAGACGTCCTCGGGCGGGGCGTCGATCAGGATCTCCTTGCGGATGGAAGCCATTGGCACGTCTCCTGTGTATGAGTGATGCGTGACCAACGTTCGTGCCTCCCCCAAGGGGAGAGTCAAGGGCTTCTCGTGCAGACCGGCCAGCAAACCTCGGTGCGGAGCTCCGCCGGATCGTCGGTATCGGCTTCGGTCACGACATAGTGCTCACGGATCGGTCCCTCGACGCCGACCGCGCGTTCGGTCACGACCGTGCCGAGCGCACCGTAGGTCTGGTCGAGATCATCGAACGCGCCGTGATGCACCGTGATCGCGAACTCCCCTGCGGGGATGTCGAACAATTCCACATGCCGCGCGGTTGCGGGGTCGCCGACGATCGGTATGAACGCGACGACTTCGCCGGCATGGGCTTCGAAGAACTCGTTGGTATAGAGGGCACCGTCGGGACCGGCGCGCTCCTCGCGAGCTGCGCTCAGCACTTGCTGCAGCTCCTGGAGCGCTCCCGACAACCACGCTTCGGCGTCGTCCCAACCTACGGATTCTCGAATGGCCATCGTGTGCGTCGGCCCGACCGACCGGTACTCGACGGGAATGCTCGACTCCGAACCCTCGAGCAGTGCTCGCAGTGACGCGACCGTCGCCTGCGTCTCCTCCAGCTGCTGCTCCATCCGTTGGAGATGCACCAGGATCGCCTGATCGCGGGCGGCAATGTCCGAAGCCTCGAGGACCGCGCTCACCTGGTCGAGCGGCATGTCGAGGTCTCGCAAACGACGGATGACCTGAGCGGTCGGCACCTGAGCCGTCGCGTAGAACCGATACCCGCTGTTCGGATCGACGTCCTTTGGCTCGAGGAGGCCGACGTCGTGGTAATGACGCAGCGCCTTCACGCTCAGGTGGGTCACCCGAGAGAACTCACCGATCGTCAACAGGGCGCTCACGTCGTCAGTCTTGACTCTCCCCCAACGGGAGAGTCAAGCCGCGACCGGGGGGTCCCACACCGTGACTGTTGCGCGGATGGCGGGCTGCTCGGCCCTTACAGCAGGTCGAGCTTCACGTGGATGACGTTGCGCTTCTTGCAGTCGAACGTGCCCGGCTTCTTCGGGTCGATCCGCACGAACTTGCCGTTCTGGACCTGGCTCAGCACATGGCACGGGCTCGCCTTCCGGCCGGCGAGGTCGATCTTGCCGAACATCCCCTCGGCGTCGAAGTCGTGGATGTTGCTCAGTGCCGCGATGAGCGACTTGCGGGTCAGGCCGTTGACACCCGACTGGGCGGCGATCGCGTTCACGGCGTCCCGGAACGCAACTGCCGCAACCCACGCGTAGGGCGCCCCGAGCCCACCGGCCGCGTTCTTGCCGGTGTACTTGACGAAGTTGGCGAGCATCTTGTTGGCCTTGCGCTCCTTGGCGTCGAGGAACGGCAGGTACAGCGTGTCCGCGTACTGGCCTTCGACGTCGGCGCCGCCCTGCTCGAGGAATTGCGGGGAGTAGCACTGTGTGCCGCAGTCCCACACCTTGACGGACGTGACGCCTTGGAGCTTGGCCTCTTTGCGCAACGAGACCGTCGAGTTGAAGGCCGAGGTGCTCTGCGCGTAGGTCGCGTTGTTCTGCTTCAGTGCCTGCGCGATCGGTGTGTACGCCGGCTGCGGCGCCAGGCCCGAGACGTCGAAGTCCTGGTCGGACTTGCAACAGACCCGGCGGACCTGTCCGAGGCTCGCGAACGACGAGTTGCGCGCCGACTTGGAGTCGGAGCCGAACACGTAGATGCCGTGCAGCTTGCCGTACTTCTTGTTGTAGTAGAAGGCGCGCCCGATGCTGGCTTGGAATGTCTGCGGATGCTGGTCCTTGGTGCCGCACAGCACCTGGGGCGGTGCCATCGGGAACGTGATCGGCGAACACTGCTGCACGACCTCGGTCGCGACGAACGGGAGGTCGGGGATCCCCGTCGCCTGGCCCGCCTTGTCGACGCACGCGAGCTGGTCGTCGACATTGGTCAGCAGCACCGCTGCGGTGCCCACCATCGCGAGGTCCTGCTCACAAGCCGTGATGATCGCGTTGCGGGCCTCGTTCGGGTTGAGCTTCGAGTCGAGGAAGTCGACCACCAGCTTGCGACCCGCCAGGCACGTGTTCTTCGGCTTGCAGCTGTTGTTGATGAACTTGGCGAAGCCCTGGACGCCGTCGACCGAGCCCTGGAACAAGCCTGGGGCGATGGCGTTGTCGACGTCGGCGATAACCGCGATGTGGATCTCGTCAGCGGTGACGCCGACCTCGGTCTCCTGCGGCTGCTCCTTGCCACCCTGCGCGCTCGCGACCGGCACGGCGGTCGCGAGCCCGATCGCCACCGCGGCGCCGAGCGCCCACCAGCGGATTCGCGTCGTCATCGACTCCTCCTCGGATCGACCGGCCACGACCACGACCTGTCCTCTATTCGGGCGACCTGACCGCGTCGTCTTCGAGACGCTGAGCCATCGTTGCCAAGAGCTGCTCTGCGATCGCCGGCTGGGTGGCGACGAGACCCATGAACTCACGCCGACCGATCACGTCGACCGAAACCGGGGTCTTCGCCACCACCGTCGCTGTGCGCGGGCGATCGTCGAGGAGCGCGATCTCGCCCACGTACTCGCCCGGCCCCCGCGTCGCAACGACCTCGCCGTCGATCCGCACCTCGACCTGTCCCTTCAGGATGACGAGGAACTCGTTTCCGGGCTGGCCCTGGCGCGTGAGCTCCTTGCCCTCCGGAAGATCCAGCCGAGTTGCGAGGCTCGACACCTGGCGCAAGTCCTTGTGCGAGAGCCCAGCGAAGAGCGGCACGCGGGCGAGCAGCTGGTCGGTCGTGAGTTCGGGTTCCATTGCCATCCCCCGGTTCGGCGACTCGCCGAAGTCTGCCGTAAGCGCGGACGGCGTGTCTCGCCGAGGCGGTCGACGTGCTGCTCGAGGCGGGCGTGCAACTCGATCTCGGCGGCGAGCGAGCCGATGGTCGCCAGGCCGCCCCAGCCACGCGTACGAACGGCAGACGACACTGTCGCACCCCCTCGATACCGTCCGCGGATGGTCCCAATCACGACGTGGAGGTCCGGCTATGAAGGTGCTCGTCGCCACCAGGAAGACGCAAGGACGGGCGGCCGACGACTTCGCCTGGACCGATGATGGTGAGCTCGTGCGGATCTGGGACTGTCCCTGCGTCGACCGCTGTGCGGTCTTCGGCGGCATCGAGACCCACCGAGCGACGACGACCGCCGAGCTCGTCGAACGACCGGACCTCGACCCGAACACCATGGCCTACATCCTCCGCCGCGACCTCTTCAACCAAGGCTGGGCCCAACCGCTGGACGACGCGACCATCGACGAATGGGTGCAAGAGGACTTGGCGTTCATGATGGCCGTGGCCGAAGTCTTCGAGCCGGGCACCGTGCTCGAGCGCGGCGGCCACGGCGTCGTTCGTGTTCGCCGAGAATCACCGCTAGCCGCATGACGCACACGCCGGCGACCTCAGGTTGGTTCAGGACGATGGTGACGGCGCTGACGCGACCGGAGCGCGTAGCGGCGCGGTGGCGAACTCGCCCACGCCATCGTCGAAGCGAACTGTGGCGACGAACCCCAGTCGCTCTCGCGCCTGATCGGTAGACCCGAACACGTGGCGTACGTCCCCGGGTCGAGCTCCCCCGACCACCAGCGGCTCCGGAGCTTCGTTGCCGAACGCGAGTGACAGCGTGCGGGCGAGATCGAGCACCGTCCGCGCGGTACCGCTCCCGATGTTCAGGGCACCGTCGTACGGCAACGGGGCTTCGAGCGCGAGCACATTGGCGCGCGCTATGTCGCGAACGTGTACGAAGTCCCGCAATTGCCGCCCGTCCTCGAGGACGCATGGCGCACGTCGGGCTTCCAGCGCGCTGCGGAAGATGCTCGCCACGCCGGCATATGGCGTATCGCGCGGCATCCGCGGCCCGTACACGTTGTGATAGCGGAGCGCGGTCACGGCCACGTCGTGCGCCCTACCGAGCTCGGCGCAGAGATGCTCCTGGTGCAGCTTCGTCGCGCCGTAGACGCTGCGGGGATCGGGTGGCGCCGACTCGGGCGTGGATTCAGGGGCCAGCACACCACCACAGGACGGGCAGCTCGGCTCGTAGCGACCGATCGCGATCGCCTCGGGTCGTCGAGGTGACGGCCGGACCACACCGTGAATTGCACACGCGTAACGACCCTCGCCGTACACCACCATGCTGCTCGCGAGCACGAATCGGCCACCGAACCGCTGCTCGTGCAGCGTGCGCAGGAGACGAGCGGTGCCCATGTCGTTGTCGCGGACGAACGCGTCGACATCGCCGAAGTCGCGGCCGAGACCGACCATCGCGGCCTGGTGACACACCGCGTCGATGCCGGCGGTGACGAAACCGAGGTCGGCCGGCTCTGCGAGATCGATCCGGTGATACTCGATGTCCGGCCGGAGGTACTCGGGCGGCTCTCGGTGCGCCCGCGGGTGCAGCACGTCCAGCACCCGGACCTCGTGCCCACGCTCGGCCAGCGCGTCCACGACATGGGACCCGACGAAACCGGCTCCGCCGGTGACGAGTACCCGCATCAGTGCGAGCGAGCGGCGTCGAGCGGTAGCTGCACGGTGAAGTGCGCGCCACCACGCTCGTTGCGCACCGTGATCTCGCCTTGATGCGCCTCCACCAGCCCGCGCGCGATTGCCAGGCCGAGACCCGCGCCGTCGCCCGGCGCGCGAGCCGCGTCGCCTCGGAAAGCGACTTCGAAGATCCGGGGCAGGTCGCGTTCGGGGATGCCCCCGCCCGTGTCGGCGACGGTCACGTACGCCCGCTCGCCCGTCGCGCCGGCCTCCACCGTGACCATCCCATCGCTCGGGGTGTGACGGATCGCGTTCTCGAGGATGTTGCGCAGCGCTCGCAACACCTCGGGCGCGGAAGCGACCACCTCGGGCGGGGCGCCGACGAGCCGGCCCTCGAGGCGTACCCCCTTCGTCGCCGCGACGGGCCCGGCGCTCGCGATCGCGTCGGACACGAGGTCACCGAGCGACACACGCTCGAGGTCGAGTCGCAGCGCACCAGCCTGCGCGCGGCTGAGCTCGAAGAGGTCGTCGACGAGGCCGCTCAAGCGGTCGGCTTCGACGCGCAGCGCCGTGTGGTACCGGGCGATCGTCTCGGCATCGTCCGCCACCTCGTCCTCGAGCGCCTCCGCCAGCGCGCGGATGCCGGCGAGCGGCGTGCGTAGATCGTGCGACACCCAGGCGATGAGCTCCCGGCGGGAGGCGTCGAGGGCCCGCTCCCGGCGTCGCGACTCCTCGAGGCGCTGCGAGCTGCGTCCCAACTCGTCGTGGAGGCGCGCCAGCTCGTCAGGGAGCACGTCCGGCGCGACGCCGATGTCGCCGGCTCCGTCTCCGAGACGCCGGGCCACCTCCACGAGCGCGTCGCTCGCGCGCCCGACCCGCCCGCCAACCAGCACGGCGCCACAGGCGGCAACGGTCGCAGCCGCGATCAGGACCACCGACAGCGCGCCCAGATCGTGTTCGGTCACGAACATCAACCGGGCGCCGGCCCACACACCGAGCACGACCGACGCCAACGACGCCAGCGAGGCCACTGCGACCTGGATCGAGAAGGACCGGTGTCGGACGACGCGCAGAGCGATCGCGCCGCCGAGCGCACCCACGACCGCGGTGCCTCCGGCCACCCCGGCGAGCTCGATCACGTCGGTGGCGGACATGGAAACGGCACGCGCGACGACAACTGCCAGCGCGGCGCCGGCGATCGCGAGTCCGACGAGCGCGCGAACAGAGCTACGGCGCCGCATCACGTCGCATCACGGGTCGAAGCGGTAACCGACACCCCACACGGTCACCAGGCGCCGAGGCGCCGACGGGTCGTCCTCGAGCTTCTCCCGCAAGCGGCGAACGTGAACGGTGACCGTCGCCGTGTCGCCATAGGTGAAGCCCCACACGTGCTCCAGGAGCTCCTCGCGGCGAAAGGCGTGGCGCGGTGAGCGGGCGAGGAACACGAGCAAGTCGAACTCGCGCGCGGTCAGGCTCACCGGCGACTCATCGCGCCAGACCTCACGCGCACCCACATCGATGCGGAGACCGTCGAACTCGATGCGGCTCGGGACGGCCGGCCTCGCGAACGGCTCGGCCGTGCGGCGAAGAACGGCCTTGACGCGCGCAGTGAGCTCGCGCGGCGAGAATGGCTTCGCGAGATAGTCGTCGGCGCCGAGCTCGAGGCCGAGGATCCGATCCTCCTCGTCGCCGCGTGCGGTCAGCATGAGCACGGGTACCGGGGCCACCTCACGCAGCCGGCGACACACCTCGAAGCCGTCGAGACCCGGCAGCATCAGGTCGAGAACCACGAGCTGGGGCATGTCGGACATCGCGCACTCGAGCGCGGCGGCGCCATCGCCGGCCGTCTCGACGTCGAAGCCCTCACGGGTGAGATAGCGGGCGACGACCTCGGCCACGGTCGGATCGTCGTCGACCACGAGGACACGCTCCGCGGTCACCATGGTGTTCGGACCAGCGACTCGACGAGGATGGTGGTGCCCGCCTGCGCCGCCAGGAGCACGCCGGGACGGCGCGGGCCGGCCGCCGCTGCTGCGGCGAGGAGCATCCACGGCACGAACGGCAGCCAGATGCGCTCGACCTCCCCCTTCGACATGCCACCCAGATCAGCGAGCGCGACGATCGCCACCCCCGCGCCCACGAGCAGCCACAGGCGACGGTCACGCAGGCGGGCCAGGCCCACCGCGGCTGCCGGGCCGAGAGCGATCGCGAACGCAGCGAGGTTGGAGACCAGGAACACGCCGTAGGGACGTCGAGACGCGACTCCCGACACGTAACGAGCTCGCGTCGCGAGGAGCCCGTCGAGCCACCAGAAGCCGGCAATAAGGAACGCGAGCACGACGACTCCCCCTCCCGCCGCCGCGAGCAACACCGGGCGCACTCGGCGGCGCGAAGCCGCCACGGTGAGCGGGACGATCGCCACGAGCACGAGGCCGTACGAGCAGAAGATGCCGAGACCCAGCAGCACGCCGCCCGCGGTGGCCGCGAGGTCACCACGCCGATCCTGCCGGCCGGTCGCCACGATCACAAGGGCGACGCCCCATGCCGTGACGCCGGTGTACAGCGCGTCGGCACTCGTCGCGAGCCAGATCACCGCGGGGGCAAGCACGAGGAAGGGCGCCGCCCGACGTGCATTCGCCTCACCCGCGACGTCGCGCGCGGCGACGAGGACAGCCGGCACCGCAAGCGCGCCACCGGCGATGAACGCGAGCGCGGGCCACCAGTCACTCGTGAGCCCGAGGTCGCGCAAGGCGCGCAGCGCGACGACGAGCGCGGGAGGATGGCCTTGGACATGGACCGGGTACGAGGGGAGCCGGTCGACGAACGTGGCGAGAAAGTCACCCACGTCATGGATGCGTGGGACCGCCGCCGAGTACTCGAAGCGCGATCGGAGCGGCGCCACCAGCCGGTCGCCCCCGCGAATCGCGGAAACGGCCACGGCCCAGCCCCCTGCGGCAACCGACGACGTCACGAGCAAGCGTCGCCAAGGGAGATATGCCGCAGCTCGGGATCCCGCGAACACGAGCGCACCTGCTGCGACCGCTCCTGCCGACCCGGCACCCACGACCGGTTCCCACGTCGCGTGGAGCGGTGGTGCCCCGATCGCGACGTTGTGGCCTTCGGCGATGAGCGCGCTAACGGCGGCGGCCCCGATCAACACGACGGCACCCCACACGGACAACGCGATCCGAGCGCGCGCCTGATCGTTCACCACCCGTGCGCGCGGCCACAGGTCTCGCGCCACCAAGACACGCTGCACCTCCCGCAGCGTACGCACGGGCGTGCTCTCGACGGGAGGGGAACGCGCCATATTTCGCGAATCGTAAGGAACCAGAGTTTCGGGTTTCGTAATCGGATTCGGCGTTTGCAGTCGTCGCGCGCGGCGTACGTTGCGCGTGTTGATCGATGTCATTCTCCCCGCGCTCGACGAAGAGCTCGCGATGCCGCGCGTGCTCGCCGAGATCCCGCGGTGCTTCCGACCCATCGTGGTCGACAACGGTTCGACCGACCGCACTGCGTCGGTCGCGCGCGCCCATGGCGCGACCGTGGTGGCCGAGCCGGCGCGCGGGTTCGGGGCCGCATGCATCGCCGGGCTGCGCGCCGCGTCCGCCGAGATCGTCTGCTTCATGGAATGCGATGGTTCCCTCGAAGGGTCTGACCTCGCACGCGTCAGCGCGCCCGTGGTGAACGGGCACACCGACCTCGTGCTCGGAGCGCGACGTGCCGCGTCGCGCAGCGCATGGCCCCTTCACGCGCGCGTGGCGAACCGGGGCCTCGCGTGGCTGGTCTCGCGACGTATGGCGATTGCGCTGTCTGATCTCGGGCCGATGCGCGCCGCGCGGCGACGAACGCTGATCGAGCTCGGCATCGTCGATCGCCGTTTCGGATGGCCGCTCGAGATGGTGATCCGCGCCGCGAGCGCGGGCTGGCGCATCGAAGAGGTGCCCGTCACGTACCGACCGCGCGTCGGGCGCTCGAAGGTGACCGGCACGCTGCGCGGCACCGCATTGACCGTCTACGACATGGCGCGGGCGCTGAGGTGAGCACGGTGCTGGTGCTCGCCAAGGCGCCGGTGCAGGGCCGCGTGAAGACGCGCCTCTGCCCGCCCTGCTCCCTCCAGGACGCCGCCCGGCTCGCGGAGGCGGCGTTGCGCGACACCCTCGCGGCCGTCGCCGGGACGAGTTGCGCGCGCCGGGTGCTCGCGCTCGACGGCCCGATCGGTCCGTGGCTCCCGGCCGGCTTCGAAGTGGTCCCCCAGTGCACGGGCGGACTCGGCGAGCGGCTCGCCGGCGCCCTCGCCATCGCGAGAGGGCCCGCCGTCGTCGTCGGCATGGACACCCCGCAAGTGACGGAGAGCGACCTCGACGGCGCGCTGGCCCGCCTCACGGCACCCGGCTGCGACGCCGTGCTCGGACCCGCGCTCGACGGCGGGTACTGGGCAGTCGGACTGCGCCGTACCGATCCGCGCGTCTTTCGCGGCGTGCCGATGAGCAGCGAGCGCACGTACGCCGCGCAGCTCGAGCGCCTCGTCGACCTCGGGTATCGCACGACGGTCCTCCCCCCGATGCGCGATGCCGATCGCTTCGACGACGCGATCGCGGTCGCCGCGGCCGCACCCGCCACGCGCTTCGCTTCGGCCGTCAATCAGCTCGCGACCGCGGTTGCGCCGTGATCTCGGTGGCGGCGCGGGCGCCGTCGATCTGTCTGCGCGCGCATGACGGGACCACGGCTCGGGCAGCCGCCGACTGGCTCGGGCCGACCGACGCAGCGGACGAGGAGGTGCTTCGGCGCGCCTTGCCGCCCGTGCTCGACATCGGGTGCGGGCCCGGGCGCCACGTGATCGCGCTGGCGGAGCGCGGCCTGCCCTCGCTCGGGATCGACGTGACTCGACCTGCGCTGGCGGCTGCCCGCTCACGAGGGGCGTTCGTGCTCGAGCGCTCCGTCTTCGATCGCGTGCCCGGCAGCGGCCGCTGGCGCAGCGCGCTGCTCCTCGACGGCAACCTGGGCATCGGCGGCGACCCTGCCGGCCTGCTGCGCCGCGTGGCGCGCCTGCTCCAGCCGGGCGGCCTGGTGCTCGTCGAGCTCGCGCCACCGGGCGGGCGCGTGTTCGAGCGCACCGTCCGCCTCGAGCTGGCCGGACGCGGCGGTCCGTGGTTCCGCCTCGCAACCGTGCCCGCCGACCGCACGCCCGACCTGGCGACCGCGGCCGGCCTCGTCGTCGACGACCGCTGGCAGAGCGGCACGCGATGGTTCGCCCGTCTCGTCGGCTGCACGTCATGAGCGCGCTCACCGCCCGCGTGCGATCCCGCAGCGATCTGCGCAGTGAACGGGTCGCGGCACTACTCGGCATCGCGCTGGGCGTCACGTTCGCGACGTGCTTCGCGACGGGCCTCTACTCACACCTGCTCCAGGATCCCCCGTCCTGGTTCACGCCGCCCGCGCGACCGGCAGGCCTGTACCGCATCACGCAGGGCGTGCACGTCGCGACCGGCATCGCGTCGATCCCGCTGCTGCTGGCAAAGCTATGGAGCGTCTTCCCGAAGCTCTTCGCGTGGCCGCCGTTCACGAGCGTCACCCATGCGATCGAGCGGATCTCGCTCGTGCCGCTGGTCGGCGGTGCGCTCTTCCAGCTGTTCAGCGGGCTCGCCAACGTCAACTTGTGGTACCCGTGGCCGTTCAACTTCCGGACCGCGCACTATTGGGTCGCGTGGATCACGATCGGCGCGCTCGTCGTCCACATCGGCGCGAAGTGGGCGACGACACGCGCAGCACTCACCAGACGCAACGCCGGCATGCGGGCACGCACCGAGCCCACTAACCGCGCGCGCGTGCTCGATCGTCGCGGCTTTCTGGTGACGGTCTTCGGTGCGAGCGCGCTGCTGACCGTATTCATGGTGGGTCAGACGGTGCGCCCGCTCTCCCGGCTGGCGCTGCTCGCGCCGCGCCGGCCCGACGTCGGGCCGCAAGGCTTCCCGGTGAACCGCACCGCGGCCGCTGCCAGGGTCCTCACCAGCGCGCGCGACCCCGGCTATCGGCTGGTCGTCGAAGGGAACGTTCGGCGGGCGCTGCGCCTGGCGCTCGACGAGCTCGATGGGCTCCCTCAGCGTGAGACGACGCTGCCGATCAGCTGCGTCGACGGGTGGAGCGCGTCACTTCGGTGGAAGGGCATTCCCGTCCATGTGTTGCTCGACATGGCAGGTGCCGGTGACGAAGCGACAGTGACCGTGCACTCGTTGCAGCGCCGCCGCTCGTACCGGACCTCGGAGCTCGACGTCGCGCAGGCTCGCGACCCCGACACCTTGCTCGCGCTACGAGTCGGCGGCGAACGGCTGCACATCGATCACGGCTACCCACTCCGTCTCATCGGCCCGAACCGTCCGGGCGTGCTCCAGACGAAATGGGTGACGCGGCTGGTCGTGCATTGAACGGCGAGCGCGGCCGCCCGTTCGTGATCGGGCTCGCGCTGGGCGTCCCGGTGATGGTCTTCGGCGTCGTCGGGTTGCTTCGGAGCACGACGATCGAGTCGGCGCGCAACGTCCTCGCGTGGATGGTGGCCGCCGATCTGTTGCACGATCTGGTACTCGCACCGGTCGTTTGCTTCACCGGCCTCGCGCTGGCGCGTATCACGCCACCGCGGTTCCGACCGCCGGTCCGGGCCGCGGTGATCGGCACCGCGCTCGCGCTCGCGATCGCGTACCCCGCGCTCCGCGGCTACGGCCGCCGAACCGCTCCCGGTAACGAGACGGTGCTGCCGCTCGACTATCCCACCGCGGTGCTCACGGTGATCGGCGTGGTCTGGGCGGTCGCGGCGCTATGGGCGCTCGCGCGACTGCCGCGCAGCCGTCACCGCTGACCGGCTCTCCTGGGACCAACTTGGTGGCCTCTCCGCCGGGTGCCGTCCCGTCCGTCACGGGTCGCCGAATCATGCGCATGTGCTGACAACCTGTGTGACGCGCCCCGCGCGGCATGTAAGCCGCCGGAGGTCGACGGTGTGCTGCTTGGGGGGGCGCGAGGGTCAAGGGCGGCGAGGTCGAGGGTGCCGTCGTCGAGGACGTTGTCGTCGATGTTGTGGTCGACGTGGTCGTCGTCGACGTGGTCGAGGATCCGTCGGGCGGCGCATTCCACCCGGGCCCACCCACAACCACTGCTGGCAGGGAACGCTGGGTACACGCGGCATTGGTCGACGGCTCGAGCCCCTTGGTCGACAGACGCCGGCAGGATGGCTCAGGCGGCGCGGCCTGCTCCCTCGGGGAAGCGTGCGACGGCGCGCCGGAAGGCATCGACGGCGCTACGTGTGCCGACGATGTCGACGCCCGGCGGGGTGGTCGCGCGCTGTGACGGAGCAGTGGTGAGGTACTGCGCCCACGCCTCCGACGTCGTCGTCACGGACACGTCCGCGTCGACGGTCTCGATCGCGGTCAAGGTCCAGCCCTCGCCGTCGAACGCGAGGGTGTAGGTGCCATCGTCGGTGAACCGGAAGGACCAGCGCGCCGGCCGTCGGGGCGGGGGGACGCGGCCCAGCACGACCCGCAGCGCCTGGAGCAGGTGCTCCGGATGTAGGGGCTCACCGGGCTCGCGGGGGCGCTGGATGTTGCGAAAGCCCCAGAGGAGGAGCTCGTCGAGCGCGGGGGCGAGGCCGCGGCCGGTCGGGGTCAGCTCGTACCAGACCTCGCGCCGTCCGGCCTCACGATCGGCATGCACGATGCCTTGCGCCTCGAGGTCCTTGAGCCGCTGCGAGAGGGTCTTGGGGGTGATGCCGCCGAGCCTGTCCATGAGGTCGGTGAAGCGACGGCGCGCGACGAGGAGGTCGCGCACGATCAGGAGCGCCCACCGGTCGCCCAGCTGCTCGAGTGCCCTCGCCAGCATGCAGAAGTGGCCATAGGTGTGCGTGTCGCGTGTCACAGGTCGACCCTATTCGACGAATGGGAGTTGACAGATACTAACTGCTAGATAGTATCGCACTTATACCAGTCGGCCAACGACCTTGGAGGCGCGGTGACCCACACGGAACTCGACAGCCCTCCCCGTGATCTGCCTCTCCCGGGGGTTCCGTCGGCACCGGTGATCGTCGACGGGTTGCGCAAGACGTACCCCGGCGGGATCGAGGCGGTTCGGGGTATCAGCTTCGACGTCGCCGAAGGTGAGATCTTCGGGCTGCTGGGCCCGAACGGGGCAGGGAAGACGACGACCTTCGGGGTGCTGACCACGACCGTGCTCCCAACGGGCGGACGCGCCTTCGTCGCCGGCCACGACGTGGTCACGTCCGCGCTCGGCGTTCGTGCCGCCATCGGCGTCGCGTTCCAAGACAGCGTGCTCGACAACGAGTTCAGCGGACGCGAGAACCTGCGGTTGCACGCGCGGCTGTGGAACCTTCGGCGTCGCGAGGCCGAACCGCGAATCGACGAGCTGCTCTCGATCATGGGACTGGACCGACGCGCCGACGACAACGTTCGCACGTACAGCGGCGGCATGCGACGTCGCCTCGAGCTCGCACGAGCGTTGCTCGCGCGACCGCGTGTGCTCTTTCTCGACGAGCCGACCGTCGGTCTCGACCCGGCGGTACGAGACGAGATCTGGGCGTTGGTGCAACGACTCCGACGCGACGAGGGCGTCACCATCGTGCTCAGCACCCACTACTTGGAGGAAGCGGAGGACGTCTGCGACCGGGTCGCGATCATGCACCAGGGCACGCTCGTCGCCCTGGGCCGACCCGGCGAGCTCGTCGAGGAACTGGGGGTCGAATCCATCGAGCTCCAGATCGACGGCGATCCGGCTGCGACCGCTCGTGAGCTCACCGCGACGCTGCGCGGCGCATCTCCGCCCCTCGTGCGGCGCGACGTCGTATCAGTCGCGGTCTCCGCGGGCGCCGCGGAGCTCGCCGAGAGCATCGCGGCATTCCGCTCCGACGGGCTCGGCATCGTCGCCTCGACGCTTCGGCGGACATCGCTCGCCGACGTCTTTGCCCACCGGACCGGTCAGGCGCTCACCGATGAGGACGGGCAATGACGGACATGACGGAAGGCTTGGTTCGCGCGCAGACCCGAATGGGAGGTACAACGTGATCGTCGCGATCGTCATCGGATCCCTCGGTGCCCTCGTCGCACGCAATCATGAGGGGCTCGCCCCCATCTACCGACGGCGGCTCGCGGTCGCGGTCAAGACCGTGCCCGGACTCGTCGGGCAGCTCATCACACCGGTGCTCTGGGTGCTCGTCGTCGCGCCCGCGCTGGCCGAGGCGCTCGGCAACTTCTCGCGAGGCGTCGACTTCTACACGTACGCCGCGGTGGGCCAGATCGTGCTCCTGGTGCCGTTCATCGCCATGTTCGCCGGCATCAACGTGATCGTCGACAAGGATTTCGGCATCCTGCGTGACTTCCTGGTCGCGCCGATCCGCCGGCGGACGATCCCCCTGGCCAACGCGCTCGGCGTGCTCACGATCAGCTGGGTCCAGGTCGGCATCATCATCGGCTTGGCCGCTGTCTACGGCGCGCAGCTCGACAGCTCGCCGACGCGCTTCGTCTGGCTCATCGGCGCGGTGACGCTGCTCAGCCTCGGTACCTACGGGCTGGCCGAGACTCTCGCCTATCGCGTCGGACGCCAAGAAGCGTATGGGCCGCTCATCCCGGCGGTCGGGGTCACGCCGTTCATGCTGTGCGGGGGCATCTATCCCCTTGCCGTGCTCCCGACCGCGATCAAGTGGTTCGCCTATTTCTTGCCGTGGACCCATGCCGTGGCGCTCGTTCGCTACGCGCTCATGGGCACGTCGGCCTCCGGGCTGGACCACATCTGGGGCTTCGGGTCAGCGCCGCTCATGGCGGCGCTGAGCCTGCTGTCGCTGGCCGCCTTCACCGCCGTGGCCTGGCTCCTCGCCTTGCGCGCGTTCCGTCACGCGACGACGTCGTGACCAAGAACAGGCGTGTGGTCAACCGAGGCGGTACAGCCGGAACTGCGGATGGTCGACGTCGAGCACGTCGACCATCGAGAACCCGCTGCCGCATGCTCGGTCGGTGAGCCCGATGCGGCTGCGTCAGCTGCGCAGGTCGCGCTCGACGTCGGCGCCTTCGCGTTCCGCGATGCTCGCCCAGAACGGCGCGTGCGGCGGCAGAAGCTGCAGCGCGTCGCGCAGCTTCTCGAGGTCGGCGCGGTCCAGCGCTTGGAGCTCGGCCGGCGGGTCCAGCAACCGTTCGATGAGCAGCGCCTTCGTCTTCGCGCCCTCCGGCGTCAGCACCACCGTCTTCACCCTCCGGTCGCGCGGATGCGGTCGACGTTCTACGAGCCCGCGCTCTTCCAGGCGGTCGACCAGCCAGGTTGCGCTCGAGGCGTCGCAGACAAGGGTCTCGGCGAGTGCGCCCATCGCGACGGGGACGTCGGGGTCGAGCTCGAACATCGCCTTCATGTGGCCGGGCGTGAGCCCGAGCTCCTGCAGTGCCTGCATCTGCATGTTCCGGCGCGAGAAGAGGTAGCCGGCGAGCAGCTCCCACACCTCGCCGGCGAGGCCCGCCTTCGTGACTCTGGTCACACGGGAAGTGTACGACACGTTGCAAGCGCTCCAATTGTTGGAGAACCCAGTATGTTCAGGTGCTCCGATATTTGACTTACTCGAAGTATAGCGCGAAGGTGTCGCCCATGAACAGCCCAATGACCCTCCCCCACGCCATCCGAGTCACCGAGCTGGTCAAGCGCTTCGGCGACGTCGTCGCGCTCGACGGCATCGACCTCGCCGCCGACCCCGGGTCGGTCCTCGGGGTCCTCGGCCCCAACGGCGCCGGCAAGACCACCGCGGTCCGGATCCTCACGACGGTGCTGCGGCCCGACGGCGGACACGCCGAGGTGCTCGGCCTCGACGTCGGTCGGAACCCGGCGGCGGTGCGCGCGCGCATCGGTCTGGCCGGGCAGTTCGCCGCGGTCGATCCGAACCTGACCGGGCGGGAGAACCTCCGCCTCATCGCCCGCCTCACGCACGTCGCCCGCGGCACGATCGCCCGCCGAGTCGACGAGCTCCTCGAGCGGTTCGGCCTCACCGAGGCCGCTGACCGCCTGGCCCGGACCTACTCCGGAGGCATGCGACGTCGCCTTGATCTCGCCGCCGCGCTTGTGCACCAGCCTCCCGTGCTGTTCCTCGACGAGCCCACCACCGGCCTCGACCCCCAAGGGCGCCGGGACCTGTGGGTGGTGATCGAAGAGCTCGCCGCCGACGGCACGACATTGCTGCTGACCACGCAGTACCTCGAGGAGGCCGACCGGCTCGCCGACCAGGTCGTGGTCATCGACCGGGGGCGCGTCATCGCCGAAGGGACGCCGTCCGAGCTCAAGTCGCGCCTCGGCGGGACCGTCATCGAAGTCGCGTTCGACGACGACGCCGCGGCCCTTCGCGCCGGCGCGGTCCTGGCGCCGTTCGGGGTGCGCGCACCCGAGCGCAACGGGCACGTCGTGCAGGTCGAGGTCGCCGACGGGCCACGCACGCTCGTCTCGGCACTTCGCGCACTCGATGGAGACCGGCTCGACACGCGATCGCTCGCGGTGCGCGAGCCGAGCCTCGACGACGTGTTCCTCTCACTCACCGGAAGCCGGATCCAGATCGACCAGCCCGAAGACCTCACTCAAGCCCGAGGTGCCGCATGACCACCATCGCCTACCCGATCGACGCCGTCGTCGCGCCCAGCCCGCGAACCCGCGCGCTGGGCGTCGTCACCGACACCCTCGCTGTCACCGGACGCAACCTGCGTAACTACCTGCGCAACCCGCAGCTGCTCGTGTTCTCCACGATCCAGCCGGTCATCTTCGTGCTGCTGTTCCGCTACGTGTTCGGGGGCGCGATCCGAGTTGCCGGTGTCGACTACGTCGACTTCCTCATGCCGGGGATCTTCGCCCAGACCGTTGTGTTCGGCGCGATGGGCACCGCGATCGGACTTTCCGCCGACATGCAGGCGGGGCTCATCGAGCGCTTCCGGTCGCTCCCCATCGCCCGCTCCGCGGTGCTCACCGGCCGCACCCTCGCCGACCTGTGCCGGAACGTGTTCGTGATCGCGCTCATGTGTGCGGTCGGCTACGGCGTCGGCTGGCGACCGGGCACCGCCGCCATGGCCATCGTCGCTGCGATGGCGCTGATGCTGCTGTTCGGATACGCGATGTCGTGGGTGTTTGCGACCGTCGGCCTCGCGGTCGGTGACCCCGAAGCGGCCCAGGCTGCGTCGTTCCCCGTGCTGGCGCCGCTGGTGTTCGCGTCGTCGGCCTTCGTGCCGATCGTGACCATGCCGAGCTGGCTCCAGGGCTTTGCCGAGAACCAGCCCGTCTCCGTCGTGGTCTCCGCCGTGCGCGACCTCACGCTCGGTGGTCCCGCGTCCTCGGACGTGCTCACCGCGCTCGCCTGGTGCGTCGGCATCATCGCGGTGGCCGCACCCCTCGCCGTGCGTCTCTACCGCCGCGCGGTCTGATCCACCACGAGAACGATCACCGAGTACAGAGGCGTACGCCACCGCCCACGCGAGCGTGCCGGACAGGGCGTGCCGCTAGCGTCGGATCAGTGATCGAAGGAGTCGAGCTCGGCGATGCCGCGCTCGCGGCCACGGTAGGCACGGAGCACAATGATGCCGCCGCGACGTCGGGTCGGGCTGCACTCGCGACCAGTGCGTAGGCGGGACGCGACCAGATGACCTCGCCAGTCTCCCGCGGCTTTCACGGTCGGCGGCGAACCGACGTCGACCCCAGGCGGATCCCGCCCGGGCAGTATCTCGTCGACGGCTTCCCGGTGCTCTCGGCCGGACCGACTCCCCACACGCCGCTGGACGAGTGGACGTTCAGCGTGACCGGCGCGGTCGACGAGCCTGTCTCGTGGACGTGGGAGGAGTTCCTCGCGCTGCCGAGCGAAGAGGTCCGCACCGACATCCACTGCGTGACCAAGTGGTCGAAGCTCGACACGGTATGGAGGGGTGTCTCGGTCGACGTGGTGCTCGCGGCTGTCGACACGGCAGCGGACTTCGTGTCGGCGTTCTGCGACGGTGGGTACACGACGAACTTGCCGCTCGCCGACGTGACCGATGGGCAGGCGTGGATCGCGTACGAGCTCGACGGCGAGCCGCTCGATCCGGTCCACGGCGGCCCGGCGCGCCTGTTGGTGCCGCACCTCTACTTCTGGAAGAGCGCGAAGTGGGTGCGCGGACTGGAGCTGTTGGACCACGACGAGCCCGGGTTCTGGGAAAGTCTCGGGTACCACAACCGCGGCGATCCCTGGCGGGAAGAGCGCTATTGGAACGATTAGTGCCACGCCGCGTCCCGGTGACGTGGCGGATCGCGACCCTCACGGAGCTCCGGCCGGAGACGCGGGGCGCCACGACGCTCGTCCTCGAGGTCCCGGATTGGCCCGGGCACCTCGCCGGTCAGCACGTCGACGTGCGCTTGACCGCAGAGGACGGGTACCAGGCCGAGCGGTCGTACTCGATCGCCTCGTCACCCCGAGATCCGCGCCTTGCGCTGACTGTCGAACGCATCGACGACGGGGAGGTATCGCCCTACCTGACCGACGAGGTTCGCGTCGGCGACCCGCTCGAGCTCCGAGGCCCGATCGGTGGCTACTTCACGTGGCAACCCGCCGACGGCGGTCCACTGGTGTTGCTGGCCGGCGGCTCCGGACTCGTCCCGCTCATGGCGATGCTGCGTCACCGCGCCGATGCCAACAGTGGCGTGCCGGCGCAGCTGCTCGTGTCGGCGCGCGCATGGTCCGACGTGCTGTACCGCGACGAGCTCGAACGGTTCGCGCGCGACGGTGTCGGCCTTCACTACACGCTCACCCGCGAGCAGCCATCCGGGTGGACAGGTTGGACGGGTCGGGTGGGCACCGAGATGCTCCACGACGTCGGCGCCGATCCGAGCCGACATGCTCGTGTCTTCGTCTGCGGCCCGACCGGCTTCGTCGAGCACGTCGCCGGGCTGTTGGTGGAGCTCGGCCACGACCCCCACGAGATCAAGACCGAGCGCTTCGGACCAACGGGAAGGTGAGCATGGACGCGACCGACCAGCACGTCGACGGCAACGCGATCGCCGGACTCCTCCAGGAGATCTTCGTCGCCGAGTTCACCATGCTCGAGCGCACCTGCCAGTCGTGCGGCGATCGCAACGCCGCGGGCGCGCACCGCAGCTATCGAGGTGCCGGCGTCGTGCTGCGCTGCCCGCACTGCGGCGACGTCGCGCTTCGCGTCACGGCGCTGCCGAACGGACAGGTCTTCGAGCTCCGCGGCACGTGGACCCGGCTCACCGAGACGTGAGCGATCGAGGAAGCCTGCGGCCGCTCGCCCGCAGAATGCAGTGCAGTCGTCGGTGGGTCAGAATTGTCCGAGAGCAACAGGATTCACGGAGGCGCGTCATGGCGACTGACCTCTCCATCTACATGGATGACCAGCCGGGTGAGCTGGCAAGGCTCGGCCAGGTGCTTGGCCGGGCTGGGATCAACATCGAGGGCTTCTGCGCGACGAGCAGCGGTGGTGGACAGGGCGAGGTCCACGTGCTCGTCGAGGACGAAGCGGCGGCCTTCACCGCTCTCGCGGCGGCGGGGATCGACGTGGTCTCGGAGCAGGAGGTGGCGGTTGCGGCGGTCGACGACCGCCCGGGCGCGCTCGGCGAGGTCAGCCGCAAGCTGGGGGACGCCGGGGTGAACATCACGTTGGCCTACCTCGCGACCAGCACCCGGCTTGTCTTCGCTGCCGACGACCTCGCCAAGGCCAAGGCCGCTCTCGATTAGTGCGAACTCGCAGTAGGCGAGCCGACGCCCATCGTCCAGCCGGATCTCGGCCTCGGCCCCCGCACCCATTGCTCGACCGGCCCGGGATGGATCAACCGGGCGGTTGCGCTGGAGCCTTGTCGGCCCTACGCAGAGCAGTTGCGAGCGCTGCTCCCCAGTCGCGAGCCCGGTCTTCCTCCTCGGCTTCGAGATGGCTGTCCTTCGTGACCAGGAAGCTCTCCGGATCGGCGATGACGGTGAATCCGTGGCTGCGCAGCTGGCGAGCGATTCCCTTCGAGGCGCGTCCGGTGAGCGCAGCGGGCGCGTCGATACGAGTGTCGAAGGCAGCGGCGCTCGTGCGGATCTGTCCGAGTGAGTCGAACCAGTCGCGAAGGCCCGGTCCTTCGGCAGCAGGATCGATCGTCAGATCGCTACCCGACTTGTGTGCGGCGTCGACCGCCGCCTCGCGAGTGCTCGCTCGGCTCATGC
>WNFU01000256.1_pt1 | contig 120225 bp, 123 predicted proteins | sample 5400121 | NCBI WGS metagenome assembly WNFU01 (sample SAMN13153360, study PRJNA577476) | soil metagenome | isolation source: 100 cm soil or saprolite under grassland replicate 1 | place: USA:California | collected 2016-06-15 | reverse complement strand
CGCGAAACCAGGTCACGCCGCGACGCCGGTGGCCGGAGCTTCGTGATCAGTAGTGAGCCCGCACCCGACCTCGTGCCGCCACGTGGTCGCCCCGAGCGCTTCGCGGAAGCCGGGGTGATAGACGCCTCCTCCCTTGCCCTCGAACGGAGGTTACCGCGACCACGGCCGCACCGGACTGGTTATGTCAGGTGAGACTCGAGGGCTGCGCGAACCTTCGAGCGAGCGCGATGCAGGAGGACGCGCTGGTTCGCGTCCGAGACCTCGAGCAAGGAGCAGGTGTCCTCCGAGCTCCAGCCCTCGACGTCCCGCAGCGTGATCACCTCGGCCTGCATGGGCGGGAGGGACGCGATCGCAGCCGCGATCAGAGCGCGGGTCTCCTTCGACACCAAACGGGTCTCCGGAACATCATCCCAGCGTGTGGGCGAGGATCTCCAATGTCCGGGCGAGCCGTCCTCGTCTGCGTCGAAGAAGCGGTCCGGTTCCACGGACGGACCCCCGCTCGCTCCGTCAGCGGAGAGCGAGGAGAGCGGCACGGTCCTGCTCTCGCGGACGGCGCGGGTCTTCGCCTTGTTGGTGAGGATGCGGAAGATCCAGGTCTTCAGGAGCGAGCGGCTTTCGAAGCGATCGATTCCGTTGAGCACGCCGAGCCACGTCTCCTGCACGACCTCCTCGGCAACGCCGCGGCTCTTCACGTAGGACATGGCGACGCGCAGCAGCGAGGCCTGATACCGGTCGACGAGTTCTTTGAATGCCCCTTCGTCTCCGCGGCGCAACGCGCGGCAGAGCTGCGCGTCCTCCTCCATGGCTATGGCGCTCACGCGGGGACCTGCTGCAACTCGACGAGCTCGAGCCCGAAGTCGCGGAGCCGGTTCAGGAAGCCATAGAGCTGTGCCTGGTCCTGCAGGGTGCCGACGAGGACGGTAGTGCCACGGCCCGGTTCGACACGCATGCCCTCGAACGCCGAGGCGAGGCGGTCGCTGACCGTTCCACGAACCGTGACCCGATAGCAACTCGCCTTCTCCATCTCTCCGCGAGGATGAGCCCTCGCCGGGTGATCTGTCTTCACCCTGTGAGGCGGTTCACCCCGGGTGAATCAGGGCTCGCCGGGCGCGAGCGGCTCGCGACGAGCAGAGCGTATGTCGAGACGGACGGAGTCGACGCCGACCACGGTGTCGCGGCGAGATCCGTTAGCTGCGATTGACACCGGGGCCTTGCTGAACCAGAGGTCCCGGTTGAGCAGGAGCAGGCCGATTGCGACAGCGCACCAGCCGGCGGTGTAGAGCAGGATCCAATGCGTCTCGTCCGTGCCGGAGAAGCCGTCGGACCCGGTGAACCTGTTTCCGATCACTCCTTCGGCCGCGTGCGCGACGATGGTTATGAAGACGCTGCCACCAGTCCCCATCAAGAGCCAGGTGTAGAAGAACGTCACCGCGACTGTCGCGAGGAGGAAGATCGGCGGGAGGTCCTCGCTCGGCAGGAAGATGAGCGGCACGTGCCAGAGCGCGACGATGAGCGCCAGGACGAGCGTGGCCTCGAATGCCGAGCGCCCAGCGAGGAGGCGTGGGAGGGCGAAGCCCCGCCAGCCGGGCTCTTCGCCGATCGGGGACATGATGGGCACGACGAGGCGCAGCGCGAAGAGCAGGAGGAGCGACGATATCTGGAGGCGTCCGAAGACGGAGCCGGGCGCGCCGAACGCGACCGCCAGGCCACCGCTTGTGAGCACGACCGTCAGGGGGACGAGAAGCGCCGCTGCATACCACTGCCAGCCGACGCGCCACAGGATCATGCGGCGCCCGAGCGCGCGGAGGCCCGGCCGACCGTCGACGATGGCGGTAATGATGACGGCGGCGAGCAGTGGGCCGGCTGCCAAGAACGAGCCAGCCGGTACCGGCGCCCAGGTGATTGCGAAGGCGAGCAGGAAGAACGAGGTCAGCGGGTGACGCCTGATCGTGGCGGAGACACCCGTCGATCTCCGGCGCGAGCGATCAGGGGCGGAAGCCTCGAGCTCCGACAAGATCGGCCGTTCGGGTTCCCGCTGGATGACGGGCGTCGTCGTCATGTGGCGTTGTCGTCGGCACGCGTCGCGTTGTTACAGGCGACGCGTGCCGGGCCGCTCTCAGGCGCTCGTCCCCACCGTCTCCGGCAGCTCGATCTGCTGCCTGGTCTCGCTCGCCCCCAGGCGCTCGAGCAGGTGGTCCCCGACCCTGAGCGCGTTGGCCACCGCCGTCAGCGCCGGGTTCACCGCGGTGGCGGAGGGGAAGAAGCTCGTGTCGACCACGTACAGGTTGTCGAGGTCGTGCGCCTTGCAGTTCGCGTCCAGCGCCGAGCTCTGGGGATCGGTGCCGAAGCGAACGGTCCCACACTGGTGCGCGACTCCGGCGATCGGGATGCGCTCGTCGCGAATCATCTGATTCGGAACCAGGTGCTCGTGCATGTCCAGGTGGGTCAGGAGCCCCTTTAGCTTGGCCAGCAAGCGCCTGTGCGGCTCGGTGTTCTTGTTCCGGTAGGAGATGTGGACCTTTCCCGCACGATCGAGGGTGATGCGGTTGGCCGGCTGCGGCAGGTCCTCGGTCGTGAGCCAGAAGTCCACCGCGTGCCTGGCGATGTAGTCGAGGGCGAAGCCGGGCACGAACGGCGGTGCTCCGGCCCGCAGGAGCTGACCGTCGGACTTGCCCAGCATTTGGATGTGCCCGAGCGGGAAGTCGAAGTCGTCCGAGCCCCAGTAGTAGTCGTTGACGCCGAGGGTCTTCTGGAACTTCGTCCTGTTCGGCTCCTTCGACATGGCGATCACGGCCGAGTTGATGTGTGCCATGTAGTGGCGGCCGACGACGTCGGAGGAGTTGGCGAGGCCATTGGGATGCCGATCGTTCGCCGAGCGAAGGAGCAGGAGCGCCGAGTTGATCGCCCCGCAGGAGACGACTACCACGTCGCTGCGGTACGTCTCGCGGCCGCCGCCCGGTTGCTCGACAACGACGCCCGTGACCGTACCGCCCGACTCGTCCGTCTCCAGCCTGACGACCTTCGAGTTCCGCATCAGCGTGACGTTCGGGTGCTGGAGCGCCGGCCGGATGCAGAGCACGTGTGCGTCCGCCTTCGCGTCGACGAGGCAGGGAAAGCCGTCGAGCTTCGCGCAGCGCACGCACGGGCTCTGCTCGGGATTCGACTCGTCGAGGTTGACGCCCACCGGCAAGTGGAACGGCGAATGGCCCGTGCGCACGAGGTCGTCGTGCAGCTTCTGGATGCGGGGCTCGTGGCTGACAGCCGGGTACGGGTACGGTCCCGACGCCGGCGGCTCGGTCGGGTCCTCGCCGCGCTCTCCGTGGACGAGATAGAGGCGCTCGGCCTCGTCGTAGTAGGGAGCGAAGTCGTCGTAGCCGAGGGGCCACGCCGGAGAGATCCCACCGTGGTGGCGCACCTCGCCGAAGTCGCGTTCGCGCAGACGGAAGAGGATCGCGCCGTAGAACTTCGTCTGGCCGCCGACGTAGTAGTGCTGGCCCGGATGGAAGGGCTGTCCATCCTTGTCGAACCAGGTCTCGTGCGTCTTGTACTTGTTGCGCACGAAAACGGCTCGGCTGTCCCAGTTGTCGGGCTCCCGGCGCAGGTAGTCGCCGCGCTCGAGGATGAGGATGCGCTTGCCCGACGGTGCGAGCCTGTATGCGAGTGTGCCGCCGCCGGCCCCGCTGCCGATGATGATCACGTCGTAGTCGTTGCTCATCGCTGCTCCTTTCAGACGAGGGCGATCGGCGACGTCCACGCTCCCGTGGCGCCGCGAAGCTTGGGATGGGTGAGGACGAGCGCGAACTGCCGGATGCCGTCCGCGGCGAGCTCGGCGGTGTTCAGGTTCTCGACCACGAAGACGCCGTGGTGGACGTTCAGGAGCTGCGGGACCTCGAAGGGCCGCATTGGATTCTCGGCCGGCACCGGGCCGAAGCTCCAGGTGTCGCAGCCGGTGAGCGCGACGCCGTGCTCGACGAGCCAGTCGGCGACGTCGTAGCCCGGGCCGGGCTCTCCCGAGAGGTAGGTGTCGGCGTCCTCCCAGTGCCCGCTCCAGCCTGTGTGGAACAGGACCGCGTCTCCGGGCTCGGGCTCGATCCCGGCCAGATCGTCCGTCGAGATCACGCCTCCGATCCCGAGGTCACGCCCCGACACGTCCACGAGCCACCCGCGCGTGACGATCTGCGGGATCGTCTCCGCTCCGAGCCGCTTCATCCCGGCCGGCCCGGCCAGCTCGGCGATCGACCAGCCGTTGTAGCCGCGATCGCCGATCTGCAAGTGGCTGAGCGCATCGATGTGCGTGCCAAGCTGCATCGTCCCCGAGACCACCTCCGTCACCCAGTTGACGCGGTTCTCGCCGACAGGCATGACCTCGTTTGCGTGGTGCGCCGTGGTCACGAGCGTCTGGCGGAAGTACCGGCCCGGGAACACCGGGGAGCTCTCGTCGAGGACGTGCCCAAGGTCGTAGAGCCGCCCCTCGCGGACGAGCGTCATCGCCGCGCGGCGCTTGGCGTCGTCGACGAGGTTGAGCATGCCGAGCTGGTCGTCCTCTCCGAACTGGGAGGGCCACCAGCGCCGTTCGGTCTCTACTCCGACGACCACGGCTCGCGGAAGTCGGCGAAGAGGCTTAGGCCGCCGTCGACGTACAGCGTCTGGCCGGTGATGTAGGCGGCATCGTCCGAGGCGAGGAAGCAGGTCACGCCCGCCATCTCGTCCGCCGTGCCGGCGCGCGCCATGGGGATGTGCGACTCGACCATCTCCCGCTTGACGGGATCCTCGATCCAAGCGCGGTTGATGGGAGTGACGGTGGCCCCAGGGCCGATGGAGTTGACCCGGATGCCGTGCCCTGCGTACTCCAGCGCCAGCGTCCTGGTCAGGTTCTGCATCCCGCCCTTGCTCGCCGAGTAGCCGAGATAGTCGGGCTTGGGAATGAGCTGGTGGACGCTCGAGATGTTGATGATGACTCCGGGCTTGCCTCCGTCGAGGAAGCGCTTGATTGCCTCCCGGGCACAGAGGAACGAGCCGCGCAGGTTGACCCCGATCACCTTGTCGAAGTCGTCCGCGGAGAGCTCGTGCGACGGGTGAGAGATCTGGATGCCTGCGTTGTTGACGAGGATGTCGAGGCCGCCGAGCTTGTCGACGGCGTCCTCGAACATGCGGACGACGTCCTCCTCTTTCGAGACGTCGCCCTGTACCAGGACGTCCTGCACGCCGGTCTGCCGGACGCTGGCCAGGCAGGCGTGCACCTTCTCCTCGGTCTCCGCCGCCTCCTCGGCTTGGCGCAGGTAGTTGATGCCGACGTTGGCTCCGTACTCGGCGAACCGCACCGCGATCGCCTGGCCGATGCCAGAGGTGCCGCCGGTGACGAGGACGTTCTTGCCCTTCAGCCCTCGCATGCCTTCTTTCGTCGCTTCCGGCATCGTCGTAGTCATCGCTCCTCCTCGTGGCGAGTTTCAGTCGCTCAGTCTCCGAGGGCGAGACGGCGTTACAGCTGTAACGGCTGCGCGCCTCGCGAGTCTAGGGAGCGACATCTCGAGGGAGTGATGAGCCGATGACCGAGACCATGGTGTTGCCCGCCCCGACCTCCGACAGCACGCGGCCGCGCTATCTGCCGATCGCCGAGCACGGCGTGATCGGCGACCTGCAGACCGTCGCGCTCGTCGGCAGCGAGGGCACGATCGACTGGTATTGCCCCGGCCGCTTCGACGCGCCGAGCGTCTTCGGCGCCATCCTGGACGCCGACAAGGGCGGCTCCTACCGCATTGCGCCCGCCGGCGAGGGCTGGACCTCGAAGCAGCTCTATTTTCCCGACACCAACGTCCTGATCACGCGCTTCCTGAGCCACGAGGGCGTCGCCGAGGTGATCGACTTCATGCCGGTCACGCAGCCGGGTCGGCTGGTGCGCCGCGTGCTGGGAATCCGGGGCGAGCTCACAATGCGCATCGAGGTCGAGCCCCGCTTCGACTACGGCCGCGCCGCGCACGAGACGATGACCGACGAGCGTGGCGCCGTCTTCGCGACGCCCGACCAGAAGCTCGCGCTGGCCTCGCCGGTCGGATTCGAGCGCACCGAGCGCGGCGTTGCTGCGACGTTCTCCGTCCCGGCGGACGAGAGCAAGACGTTCGTGCTCGACGACGGCGTCGAGCGTTGCGGCTACGGCGAGGCCGAGCTCCGGCAACTTTTCGTCGACACCGTCTCCTACTGGCTCGACTGGCTGAAGGGGTCGCGCTACACCGGTCGCTGGCGTGAGGCCGTGAACCGCTCGGCGCTGACGCTCAAGCTCTTGACCTACCAGCCCAGCGGCTCCATCGTGGCCGCCGCGACCACCAGCTTGCCGGAGCAGCTCGGCGGGCCGCGCAACTGGGACTACCGCTTCACGTGGATTCGCGATGCTTCCTTCTCCCTGTATGCCCTGCTGAGGCTCGGCTTCACGTCCGAGGCGGAGGCGTTCATGGGCTGGCTGACCGATCGGGTTCGCGAGTCCGACGGGCGCGGCGAGGGACCGCTGCAGATCATGTACGGCATCGACGGGCGTGCCGACCTCGAGGAGGTCGTGCTCGACCACCTCGAGGGCTACCGGGGATCGGCCCCGGTGCGGATCGGCAACGGGGCGGCCGACCAGCTCCAGCTGGACATCTACGGCGAGCTGATCGACTCCGTCTACCTCTACAACAAGTACGCCACGCCCATCTACCACGAGCCCTGGCAGCAGCTCGCCAAGATCGTCGAGTGGGTCTGCGACAACTGGGACAAGGCGGACGAGGGCATCTGGGAGACACGCGGTGGGCAGCAGAGCTTCACCTATTCGCGCCTCCAGACCTGGGTCGCCGTCGAGCGGGCGATCCGGATCGCCCGTCAGCGGGGCCTGCCGGCCGACCTCGTGCGCTGGGGCAAGGCGCGGGACGCGATGTACGCGCAGATCCACGAGCGGGCGTGGAATCCGAAGCGTGGAGCCTTCGTCCAGCACCTGGACACGGACGTGCTGGACGCGTCGGTCCTGCTGATGCCCCTGACGAAGTTCATCTCGCCCACCGATCCGCGCTGGCTCTCGACGCTCGATGCCATCGAACGGGAGCTGGTCTCGGACAGCCTCGTCTACCGCTACAACGCGTCGGCCTCGCCCGACGGGCTCGCGGGCGACGAGGGCACGTTCTCGATCTGCTCCTTCTGGTACATCGAGGCCCTCGCTCGGTCCGGACGGGTCGACCATGCCCGACTCGCGTTCGAGAAGATGCTGACCTACGCCAACCACCTGGGCCTGTACTCCGAGGAGCTGGGGCCCACCGGCGAGGCGCTCGGCAACTTCCCGCAGGCATTCACCCACCTCTCGCTGATCAGTGCCGCCGTCAACCTCGATCGTCAGCTCGGCTGAGGCCGAGCGGAAGCGCGAGTCAGCGCTCGCGGCCGCCGGGCCGTTCGCCACGAACGACCCGGCGACCGTGCGCTGGCTCCTGTGTGGGCGTGGCCGCCCGGTCGACGTCACCTCGCGCTCGCCGTACGCGGTCGCGGTCGAGAAGGCCGGGGGCCGCGTCTATTACCAGGACATCGAGCGTTCTCGCGTCGAGGCGGAGGAGCGCTGGGACGAGCTCGGCTTCGAGCCCGTGCCGTACCCCTGGTTCGAGCCGCTGCCCGTCGAGCTCGGCGATGTCGAGGCGGCGCTCGCGCCGCTACGGCGGGCCCTCACGGGCGAGGAGGCCGACCGTTATCGGGCCGCGGGCGCCGATGCGGCGGCTGCAATGGTCGAGGCGATCGAGCAGCTCGAGCCACAGATGAGCGAGCTCGACGCGGCCGGGGAGCTAGCGGGGCGCGTCTCCGCCTGCGGCCTGAGGCCATTCGTCGTGCTCGTCGCCGGAGAGGAGCGGCAGCCGCTCCACCGTCATCCACTGCCCACGGAGATGCCGCTGGGCCGGCACGCCTTGCTCGCGGTGACGGCCGAGCGTGGAGGCCTCCACGTGTCACTGACGCGCCTGATCTCCTTCGGCGAGCCGCCCGCTGAGCTGGCGAGGCTGGTGCGCGCGGCGGCCGAGGTGGACGCGGCGATGCTCGATGCCTCGCGGCCGGGCACGACGACGGGCGAGGTGCTGAAGACCGCAGGGGACACGTACACAGCTCTCGGCTTCCCGGACGAGTGGCGTCGGCACCATCAGGGCGGGATCACCGGCTACCGCGGCCGGGAGGTCTTCGCCACGCCCGGTGAGCCGACGCCGTTGCCGGACCTCTGCGCAGTCGCCTGGAACCCGTCGATCGCGGGCGGAGCGAAGTCGGAGGACACTGCCCTTGTCTCGGCAGAGGGGGTCGAGGTCGTCACCCGTACTCCCTCGCTGCCGGAGATCGAGTTGCGTGGCGTCGTGCGCCCGCTGGTTGCAACTCTGTAGAGAGACGAAAAACCCCGCCTGAGCGGGGCTTTTGTGAGGCTGCGGGGCTAGGATTCGAACCTAGACTGCCCGGTCCAGAGCCGGGTGTCCTGCCATTAGACGACCCCGCAACGGGGCTCGCATTCTAGCCGCGCTACGTTTCCAGCCGGTAAATGGGCACGAGCCGCTTCTCGGCCTCGGTGTCGATGTGTGCGATCACCTCGACGTAGGGCTCCAGGCCGGAGCCGCGCAACTTTGCCTTGAGCAGGCCATCCACCTGGTAGATCCCGGACGAGTTGTTCATCGTGATCTCGATCTTGATCGGGCGGTCGTCGCCGTCCTCGATCGCCACATCCTCGATCGCCGCGGCCGAGAGGGAATGGATGGAGACCCTGCCTCGCTCGAAGGGGATCCTCGAGCGTCCCTTGGCCATATCCAGTGCGTCGGCGACGCGGATGATCCCCGCCTCCAGCGTCAGCGGCTCGCCGTAGTCGCGATGGCTCGTGATCGCGCCGAGCACCTCTGAGGCGATCACCGTCAGCTCCGGCTCCTCGTACAGGCCGTCGAGGAGCTGGCGAATCTTCGGCTCGGCCAGGAAGAGGCTGAAGTCCTCGTGGCCCTCGCGATGAACGGCCATGCCGATGCAGTGCAGGAGCGCTCCGAGGGTGACGGCGACCTCGGCGTCGTCGCGCTCCAGGCCGTAGTCGCGGACGAGCGCGGGCTCGACGCCGTGCTTGGTCAAGAGGCGCAGGAGCCGCAGGGCGATGTTGGCGACTATCTGGATGTGCACCCAGGAGTGGTCGTTGATCTCCAGGCGGACGGTCGCGTTGACGTTCGCCACGTGCCACCAGCCCTTGAGCTGATCGTCGGCGTTCGCCCTCTCGACAAGGGTCCGCAGCTTGCGGTTGCCCCGTGTGGGGACGTTGATGCGCATCTGGGCGACGGCCTCCGCGGGCGAGAGACGGGTCTCCCGCTCCGCCTGGTCCGAGACCGGCTGCTCGATCCGCCCCTCGGTCTCCTTGTCGAGCGCCATCACGGCGGAGTGTACGGACATCGCCTCGCGGGCAGATAATGCCGGAGTGGCCGAGCATCCGATCCGCATCGTCGTCACGGACGACCTGCGCCGCTCGCGGCTGACGGTCTTCTTCCGGCTCCTACTGGCGATTCCCCACTACGTCTGGTTCGTGATCTGGACCATCGGCGCCCTCGTAGTCGGCTTCGTCAACTGGATCCTGACCTTGATCAAGGGGCGGTCTCCGACGGCGCTGCACGACTTTCTGGCCAGGTACGTTCGCTACTCCGTCCATCTGAACGCCTACCTGAACCTCGCTGCCAATCCGTATCCGCCGTTCCACGGCGATCAGGGCACCTACCCCGTGGACGTCGAGATCGACCCACCGCAGCGCCAGAACCGCTGGAAGACGGGTTTCCGCCTCGTGCTGGCGATCCCGGCGCTCCTCATTGCCTTCAACTTCATCGGTCTCGGCGGCAGCTACAGCGCCCGCGCGGCTGCGTCCGCGGCCGGCGCCTTCACCACGGGGGGTGTGTTCCTCGTTGTGGGCTTCCTGGCCTGGTTCGCCTGCCTGGCCCGCGGTCGCATCACGCAGGGCTTCCGGGACGTGCTCGTCTACGGCCTGCGCTACGTGGCGCAGGTGGACGGCTACCTCTTGCTGCTCACGGATCGCTACCCGGACTCGAATCCCGGTGCGGCTCCGAGCAGGGTCCTTCCCGCCGAGCATCCGATCTGGCTGGGCCTCGAGGACGACGGCCGGCGCTCGCGGCTGACGGTCTTCTTCCGGCTGCTGCTCGCGCTGCCGCACCTCGTCTGGGTGATCCTCTGGGGCATCGCTGCGGTGCTCGCGGCGATCGCGGGCTGGTTCGTCGCGCTCATCGCGGGTCGGCTGCCGGATGCTCTGCACCGTTTTCTGACCGCGTACCTTCGCTACCAGACGCACGTGTTGGCCTTCCTCTACCTGATCGGCAATCCGTTTCCGGGCTTCGTGGGACGCGCCGGCAGCTACCCGGTCGATCTCCAGATCCCCGGCCGCGAGCGTCAGAGCCGCTGGATCACCGGTTTCCGGCTGCTGCTTTCCATCCCGGCGCTGCTCGTGTCCGGCGCCCTGGGAGGATTGGTCTTCATCGCGGCGGTCCTCGGCTGGTTTGCGTCGCTCGTGACCGGCAGGATGCCACCTGGTCTGGAACAGATGGGCGCGTTCGCTCTCCGCTACAGCGCGCAACTGAACGCGTATCTGCTGCTCCTGACCCACCGCTACCCGTACAGCGGTCCCTGGCTCTCCGTGGGCGAGACGCCCGAACCGGAGCCGGTTGCACCGGAGCCGCTCGCTGCGAGCTGAGGTCCGTCCACGAGCGGCGCTGACAGTCGCCGTGGCGGCGGTTCTCGTTGCGGGCTGGGTTGTCGCAGCCACCTTCCTCTGGAAGAGCAGCCGCGTGCCGTCGGATCTGCACCTGCCGCACGTCGACCAGGACGCGCTCTTCAGCGCCGGCGTGCTGCGGAAGACGGGTCACTACCAGCGGTTCCTGCGAGTCGACACGGTGCTCGCGGAGGTCGCGCTTCTGGCGATGATGGCTGCCTACGCCGCGAGGGGCGCGCGCCTGGCCCGCGAGTCGGCGGCAGGGAGGATCGGCACCGGGATGCTGCTGGGCATGCTCGGACTCGCGCTCGTCTGGTTCACCCAGGTTCCGTTCGGGCTCGTCGGGCTTTGGTGGGAACGCCGGTACGGGATCTCGCATGTCGGTTACGTCGAATGGCTCTTCGGCGACTGGTTCGGCCTCGGCGGGGAGTTCCTCTTCATCTCGCTCGCGATCCTGATCGTGATGGCGCTCGCCGGCGTTCTCCATGAGCGCTGGTGGATCGTGGGCGGCCCGGTGTTCGTGGGCCTTGCGACGCTGTTCGTGTTCGTCCAGCCGTATCTGATCCCCGACACGCACCGGCTCCGCGACCGACCACTCGCGGCGGAAGCTCGCCGCCTGGAGGACCGCGAGGGCAGCGGCCGGGTTCCCATCGAGGTGCAGGACGTCCACGAGGAGACGTCGTCGCCGAACGCGGAGGCGACGGGCCTGGGACCGAGCCGCCGAGTCATCCTCTGGGACACGCTGCTAGACGGGCGCTTCTCGCAGCGCGAGATCCGGTTCGTGCTGGCGCACGAGATCGGGCACCTCGCCCGGGGCCATCTGCTCAAGGGGATCGCGTGGTACGCGTTGTTCGCCGTGCCGGGCGCGTTTCTCATCGCCGTGGGCACGCGCCGGCGTGGGGGGATGGCCGAGGCCCGTGCAGTTCCGCTGGGCCTATTCATCGTCGTCGTGCTGCAGCTCGCCGCGATGCCGGTCCAGAATGTGATCACCCGCCATCTCGAGTCCGAGGCGGACTGGATGGCCCTGCAGGCCACGCGTGACCCCAAGGGCGGCACCGCCCTCTTCCGGCACTTCTCGACGGTGGCGCTCGCCGAGCCTAATCCGCCGACGTGGTCCTACCTCCTGTTCGAGGACCACCCGACCGTCGCGCAACGCATCGCGATGACGCGGGCGTGGGCGGCGCGCTACGCAACCGCGGCGGCCCAGTCGCCGTAGAGCGACGTGTACAGGCCGCGGCGGGCGAGCAGCTGGTCGTGCGAGCCCTGCTCGACGATGCGGCCGTGCTCGAGGACGACGATCAGGTCGGCGTTGCGAATCGTGGACAGGCGGTGGGCGATGATGAAGGCGGTGCGCCCCGCGAGTAGGCGGCGTAGCGCGCTCTCGATCCTCCGCTCCGTCCCGATGTCGACGGACGAGGTCGCCTCGTCGAGGATCAGGATGCGCGGATCTGCCAGCAGGGCCCGTGCGAAGGCGACGAGCTGGCGCTGTCCCAGCGAGAGCCGGTGGCCACGCTCGCCGAGCTCGGTCTCGTAGCCACGCTGCATCTGCATCACGAACTCGTGAGCACCGACAGCCTGCGCCGCGGCCACCACCTCCTCGGGTCGGGCGTCGGGGCGCCCGAAGGCGACATTCTCCCGGACGGTGCCGGCGAACAGGAAGCCCTCCTGCGGCACGATCCCGAGCTGCCGCCGGAGCGATTCCTGCGAGGCGTCCCGAAGGTCGATGCCGTCGATCGTGATCCCGCCCGACCTGGGGTCGTAGAAGCGGGCCAGCAGCTTGGCGATCGTCGACTTGCCGGCGCCCGTGTGTCCCACGAGGGCGACGGTCGTGCCCGCGCGGACGTGGAGCTCGATGCCGTGCAGCACCTCCGGCCCCGACCCGTACCCGAACCGCACCTGGTCGAAGTGGACGTGGCCCTGGACGCGCGCAAGGGCACGGGCACCAGGCCGGTCGCGCACCTCGGGCTGCTCGTCGAGGACGTCCATGATCTTGTCGAGCGCAGCCGTCGCAGAGAGGAAGGTGTTGTAGAGCTGTGAGAGGTCCTGCACCGGGTCGAAGAAGTTCGTCAGGTAGCCGATGAACGCGAACAGCGTTCCCACCGTGAGGCTGCCGCCCGAGACCAGGTAGCCGCCGTAGCCGAGGACGACGGCCGTGGCCGCCGACGAGAGGAAGTCGACGAAGGGGAAGTAGAGGCCGCTCAGCACGACCGTGCGCTGGTTGGCCTCGCGGTAGTGGGCGTTGACCTCGCGGAACCGCCGCCTGCTGGCCTCCTCGCAGGTGAAGGCCTGGAGCACGCGGATGCCCGCGATGTCCTCGGCGAGCGAGGCGGTGACGAGGCCAAGGCGCTCGCGCACTGCGCGGTAGGCCCGTGCGGACCGCGAACGGAAGAGCGCCGTGGCGACGGCCATGGCCGGGAGGGCCACGAGTGTTGCCAGTGCGAGCCGCCAGTCGAGCACGAATAGGATGGCGGCCGAGCCCACCAGGAGCAGGCTGTTCTTGACGAGGGCGGTGACACCCTCGGTGACGAGCTGGTCGAGGGCCTCGACGTCGTTCGTCAGGCGGCTGATGATCACGCCGGTCCGGTTGCGCTCGTAGAAGCCCAGCGAGAGTCGTTGAAGGTGCCGGAAGAGCGTCGTGCGCAGGTCGGCCAGGATCCGCTCCCCGGTCCAGCCGGTGTAGTACGTCTGCGCGGCGGTTGCGCCCCAGCTCGCGAGCCCCGCGAGGAGGAAGAGAAGCACGACCACCCCGAGGGCCGTGAGGTCCTGTTTGGCGATGCCACGGTCGATCGCGAGCTTCGCCAGGTATGGGGGCGCCAGCGCGGTCAGCGTCGCCGCGAGCAACGAGCCGAGAGCGAGGGCGGTGCGAAGCTTGTATGGAGCCGCGAGACGGGCCAGCGTGTGCAGGCGCCGCTGGGTGCGCCGCCAGGACCAGTCCTCGACCTGGCCGCCCCGCTCGGCCGTCAGGTGCGAGCCGGGCTGCCAGACCTTCATATCCGCCGCAAGTCCGAGTCGCTTACGCGCCGGACTTGCGGCGGCGAAGCCGAAAGAACCGGTGCTGGTCTCATGCCGTTGCCTCGAGCCGCGCGGCGAACTCGGCCTCGAGCAGGCCGTGCTCGTGGATCTCGCGGTAGACGGAGCTGGTCTCGATCAGGTCGTCGTGCCTGCCGCGTGCGGCGATGCGCCCGCCGTCGAGCACGACGATCTCGTCCGCGAGTGCGATCGTGGACAGACGATGGGCGATGATGATCGTCGTCCTTCCGCGCATCGCCTCGCGCAGGCCGAGCCGGATGCGCGCCTCGGTGGTGGCGTCGACCGAGGCGGTGGCGTCGTCGAGGATCAGGAAGCGCGGGTCGAGGACGAGCGCGCGGGCGATCGCGACTCGCTGGCGCTGGCCGCCCGACAGCGTCACACCGCGCTCGCCGACGAGTGTGTCGAAGCCGTCCGGCAGCCGTTCGACGAACTCGTGGGCCTGGGCCGCGCGCGCGGCGGCCTCGACCGCCTCGTCGGTCGCGTCGGGAGCGCCGAAGGCGATGTTCTCGCGGACGGTCGCGGAGAAGAGGAACGGATCCTGGGCGATCACCCCGATAGAGCGGCGGAGAGAGGCGAGCCGCACATCGCGCACGTCCACGCCGTCGAGGGTCACGCGTCCCGCGGTCACGTCGTAGAAGCGAGGGACGAGCGAGGCCAGCGTCGTCTTGCCGGCACCCGTATGACCGATCAGCGCCACGGTCGTGCCCGGCTCGAGCTCGAGATCGACTCCCTGGAGCACGGGCTGCTCGCGCTCGTAGGCGAACCAGACGTCCTCGAAGCGGACACGCCCCCCGCCCGGCGGGAGGTCGCGGGCGTCCAGGGCGTCCTGGATCTCCTCGGGTTCGTCCATGACCTGGAAGATCCTCTCGCCGGACGCAGTCGCACGCTGCGCCTGACCGATCCACATGCCGAGCATGCGCAGCGGCATCACGAGCATCAGCAGCAGCACGTTGAACTGGACGAAGGCGCCCAAACTCAGATCCCCCGCGACCACCATCCGCCCGCCGAGGAGCAGCACGGCCGCCTGTGCGAGCAGGGGCAGGAAGGCCATGAGCGGGACGTAGGTGGCGCGCTGCCGGTTGGCGAGGACGCTCTGGTCGAAGACCTCGTCGGAGGCACGCGTGAACCTGCTTTGCTCCACGTCCTCCATCGCGAACGCCTTCACCACGTGCACGCCGACGATGTTCTCCTCGGCGACAGTGGCCACGTCGGCCATCTTCTGCTGCACCTCCCGCAGGACGGGGTGCGAGACGTGGCTGTAGCGATACGCGAGCCCCACCAGCACCGGCGTGATGAAGAGCGCGACGAGCGCCAGCTCCCAGCTCACGGCGAAGAGCACGGCCGTCACGACCACGATCGTCACGACGTGCTGGAAGAAGAAGATCAGGCCGTAGCCGAGGAAGAAACGAACGGTCTGGAGGTCCACCGTCGCCCGGGACATGAGCTGGCCGGTCTGGTGCCGGTCGTAGAAGCCGAACGAGAGCCGCACGAGCTTCGCGTACAGCTCGTTGCGCATGTCGAACTCGACCCCGAGCGCCTGCCTGCCGGCGATCAGGCGCCGCCCGACCATCATCAGGGCCTTGGTCGCACCGACCAGGACGACCGCCGCGACCAGCAGCCAGAGGCCGTTCCGGTCGCGGTCCGCGACCGGCCCATTGACGACCGCGCGAATCAGGAACGTGATTGCGATCGCCGCGAGCTGCGACGTGACCGCGAGCACGCAGGAGACGACCAGCGACGAGCGGTACGGCCGCAGAAATCCGAGCAGGCGCAGAAACGTGCGACGGTAGGGCGGACGCGCGGCCATCTGTCGAGTCTAGCCGCGGCGTTCCGCCCTCTCAGTCGCGCCGATCACCCGGAAAGCAGCGGGCTACGCGCGCGGGTGAAGCTCTCCGGTCTCCTCGCTCGAGAACTCGAAGTCGGCGTGCTCTCCATACGTCCCGTCGGCCGTGAAGCTGAGCCCGAAGGCGTCGGACTTGCCGTTGCTCTTGCCGATCGTGTAGTCCTTCGCGAAGCCGAACATGGCGTCGTGCACCATCGTCGGCTCGCCGTCGGGCCCGGTGAGGGCCTCGAAGCCCATGTCGGTCTTGCCGGCCACGGAGATGTTGCCGTTTCCGATCGTGACGGAGCCTCGCTCCACCCCCAGGAAATCGGCGATCAGCGGAGCGAACTCTCCGAAGGGGCCGCCTTCCTCGCCCGAGAGGATGCGCTCGATCGCCTTCGCCTGGTCGTCGGACGCGCTCTCGTCGACCACGAGTCCAACCTTCCAGTTCCCGGCCGTGAGGTTCGACGGGAAGTGGTTGAACATGGCGAAATTTACGCCGCCGAGGTCGGTGTCGTCGAGGTTGCCGCTGTCGATCCCGAAAACCGCAACGCCCATGCACTCGTCGTTCGGGCCGGTGGGCTTTCCGTCCACGGGGCACGGACAGATCAGCCGGCAGTCACATGAGGCCGTGTACTTCCCTGCGATGCGGTACGCCATGGCTTCCCTCCTCAGACGTTGGCGGTGGAACGCTACAAAGAATCGCGGAGCAATGCGAGCGCACGCTCGAGCCTGGCGCGGTTGGCAGAAACGTTGAGCCAGCCGCTTGCGCCCGAGGGGTGCGGAAGCGGCACAACGGGGGCACCGTCGCGCTCGAGGCGGTTGCCGACGCACGCGGTCAGGTCCGAGCGCCCGAGCAGCGCGTGCAGCGCGAGCCCGCCCACCGGCACGATCAGCTCCGGAGCGATCAGCCGGAGCTCCCAGTCGCGCCAGAAGCTGCAGAGCCCCCGCTCGTGTGGCGTCGGAGCGCGATCTCCGCGGCCGGACGGGGAACGGCCGGGATAGCAGCGCGTGACGGATGCGCAGTAGAACGTGGCGTAGAAGGCCTCTTCGTCGAGCTCCAGCCACCGGCGCAGCGTCTGACCGGCGCGACCGCGCCAGGGCCGCCGCTGGGCGCCTTCTACGGCTCCGGGCGCCTGGCCGAGCAGGTAGGCGCGCTGACCTGTGTGTCCCTCGAAGACGGGCATGGACTCGAGCGGATACCCGGCCTCGGCGCACGCGCGGCACCTGCGGTTGTCGCGCTGGAGCGAGCCGAGCGAGCGGTACGAGCTACGGCGGCGGGTCACGCCTGGACGACGACGAACCGCTGGTTCTGGAAGAGCAACTCGCCGCCGACCTCGGCCGCGAGCGACTCCGGCTCGAAGTAGCGCTTGTACACCTGCCACCGGGTGCCGTCGCTCAGCACACGCTCTTCCCAGCGCGCGGGCTCGACGCCCTCCTTGCGCACCGAGGCGACGACCACGAGCTTCGCTGCCACGCGCCGCGCCTCGGCGAGGAATCGCAGCCGCTCCTCCTCCTCGAGGTGGCAGTAGAAGTAGCTCGCGAAGACGCGTTCGAAGGAGCCGTCTTCGAACGGCAGCGCCAGCGCGTCGCCCTGGACGAAGCTGGCGTCCGGAACGCGCGAGCGGGCGATCACGAGCATCCGCTCGCTGTGGTCGAGCCCGACCACCTCGCCTGGGAGGTGCCGGGTCAGGAAGCCCGTGCCGCAGGCCACGTCGAGCGTCCGTCGCGGTGGAAGCTCCTCGATCACGCCCACCAGGGCTTGCAGGTCCTCCTCCCAGCCCGGCCGCACGCGTGTCGATGCCAGGCCGGTCCCGAGCCACCAGTCGTCGTACTCGGGCGCCCGGCGGTCGTAGTACTCCTTCACCGGCTCCTAGAGTACGCGCGTGGCGCTGCCGCTCGAGTCCGTGCCGAACGTCTCCGAGGGTCGGGTTTCAGACACCATCGCCGCGATCGGCGAGGCCTTGTCCGCCCATGCCCTTCTACTCGATGTCCATTCGGACGCAGATCACAACCGCTCGGTCTTCACGCTGGTCGGAGACGAGCGGGAGCTGGTCAACGCGCTCGTAGCGGGGGTTGAGCGCGCGCGCGAGCGCATCGACCTCCGCCGCCATGAGGGGGCCCATCCGCGGGTTGGAGCAGCCGATGTCGTCCCGCTGGTCCCGATCGAGCCGGCAGACATGGAGCGCGCCCGAGCGACGGCACTCGAGGTCGGGAGCCGGGTCGGCGAGGAGCTCGGCCTACCGGTCTTCCTCTACGGGGAGCTCTCGGCGGACGGCCGCGGGCCCGCGTTCTTCCGGCGCGGTGGCACGGGGGAGCTCCAGCGCCGTGTGGACGCGGGCGAGCTCAGCCCGGACTTCGGCCCTTCGCGCCTCGACCCGGCCTCGGGGGCCGTGCTCGTCGGGGCCCGGCCGCCGCTCGTCGCCTTCAACGTCAACCTGGGCTCGCGCGACCTGGCGCTGGCCCAGGAGATCGCCGCCGCCGTGCGAGAGAGCGGGGGTGGGTTCAGCGGCGTGCGTGCGCTCGGGCTCGAGCTGCCGAGTCGCGGTCTCGTGCAGGTGAGCATGAACGTCGAGGACTGGCGCGCCGCGGCCCTCATCGACATCGTCGCGCGCATCCGGGCCGAGGCGGGAGCTCGCGGCGTCGCGCTCGCCGGCTCGGAGCTCGTCGGCTTGATGCCGGCCGGGGCCGCCGCCGTGGCCGCCGGGGCAGCCCTCGAGATCGAAGGCTTCGACGCCTCGCACGTGCTCGAGCTCCGGCTCCTGGAGTAGTGCGGAGTTACACTCGCCGGGTGATGGAGCCTCGAGCTCTCACGGGCGACGACCTGTCCGTCGACGACGTCTGGGCGGTCGCGGTCGAAGGCGCGAAGGCCGAGCTCTCGGGGGCCTCGCGGGAACGAATGCGCGCCGCCCGCGAGCTCGTGGCGAGGACGGCACACGGCGAGCGCGAACACACCTACGGCATCAACACGGGCTTCGGCCGCTTCGTCTCGCAGTCCATTCCTGAGGAGCTGACCGCCGAGCTCCAGGTTCGTCTCCTACGCAGCCATGCCTGTGGGGTGAGCGAGCCCTATCCGGACGAGGTCGTGCGGGCGGCAATGCTGCTGCGCGCGAACGCGCTCGCGAAGGGCTACTCCGGCGCTCGGGTGGAACTGGTCGAGCTGGTGATCGAGTGCCTCAACCGGGGTGTCCTGCCGTTCGTCCCGAGTCGTGGATCGGTTGGGGCGAGCGGCGACCTGGCCCCGCTCGCACATCTCGCGCTGCCGCTGATCGGGGAAGGGGAGGCATCGGTCGGCGGCGAGATGCTTGCCGGCCGCGACGCCTTGGCGCGCGTCGGCCTCGAGCCGATCGAACTGGGCGCGAAGGAGGGGCTCTCGCTCGTCAACGGCACCCAGTTCATGGCTGCGATGGGCGCGCTCGGACTCGTGCGGGCGCGCCGGCTCGCGCATGCGGCGGACGTGGCCTGCGCCATGTCGCTCGAGGCACTGCAGGGCTCGCGCACGAGCTTCCTTCCGCACATCCACGACCTTCGCCCGCTTCGAGGCCAACGGGCCTCGGCGGCGAACGTCCTCGCCTTGCTCGAAGGCTCGGCGATCATCGAGTCCCACCGCTGGTGCGACAAGGTCCAGGACGCCTACTCGCTTCGCTGCGCGCCGCAGGTGCACGGCGCGGCTCGGGACCTGCTCGACTACGTCGACTACACGGTCTCCACCGAGCTCAACGCCGCGACGGACAATCCGCTCGTCCTCGTGGACCAGGACCTGCTCGTCTCCAACGGCAATTTCCACGGCCAGCCGCTCGCCTTCGCCCTCGACGCGCTCGCCATGGCCGTGTCGGAGCTGGCCAGCATCTCCGAGCGCCGCGTGGAGCGGCTCGTCAATCCCAACCTCTCGGAGGGTCTCCCCGCGTTCCTGACGACCGACGGCGGCCTCAACTCGGGCTTCATGATCCCCCAGTACGTCGCCGCCGCCCTGGTCAGCGAGTGCAAGGTGCTCAGCCATCCGGCCGGCGTGGACTCGATCCCAACGAGCGCCGGGCAGGAGGACCACGTCTCGATGGGGAACGCGGCCGGCCTGAAAGCCTGTCAGGCGATCGCGAACGCCGAGTTGGTGCTCGGGATCGAACTGCTGGCCGGCGCACAGGCGGTCGAGTTCCTCGCTCCGCTCGAGCCCGGCTCCGGCGTGGCGGCCGCGCGCGCCGTGATCCGAGCGATCTCGCCGCGCCTTGCGGACGACAGGTCGCTCTCGGGTGACATCGAGGCCGTTGCAGCGGCCATTCGAGACGGCTCGCTCGCCGGAGCGGTCGGCTCCGGAGCGGGGAAGCCCGCATGAGGCGTCTGCGCTGGGACGCACCCGACAGGAAGGTGCCGGCGCATCCGTACCGCGACAGCGCCGTCCTCTACGCCGCGCTCGCCGCGATCGTGGTCGTCGTGACCTTTGCCACCGGCGGGGATCTCGTCAACGCCGTCATCTTCGCGGCCGGCGCCTTCGTGCTCGCCACCGGCTACTCCTGGTGGCGCTGGCGGGTACGTCTGCAAAAGCAGGAGAAGCAGGAGTGACGGTCGCGGGCACCCTCGAAGCGATGGTCGACTCGCTCTGCGGGGATCTCTCGCGGATCCACTCGCCGCGCGGATCCGAGCTCGTGGCTCGGTCCTGGCAGACGGAGGCTCCGTTGCGGATGCTGCTCAACAACCTCGACCCGGAGGTGGCCGAGCGGCCGGAGGAGCTGATCGTGTACGGGGGCTCGGGCAAGGCGGCCCGCAACCACGCGTGCCTGAAGGCGATCGTGCGCTCGCTCCTCCAGCTCGGCGAAGAGGAGACCCTCCTCGTGCAGAGCGGCAAGCCGGTCGGCGTCTTTCGGACGCATCGGGACGCACCCCGCGTGCTCATCGCCAACGCGCTGCTCGTGCCGCGCTGGGCGACGTGGGACGAGTTTCGCCGGCTCGAAGCCCTCGGGCTGACGATGTTCGGGCAGATGACGGCCGGGAGCTGGATCTACATCGGCACCCAGGGCATCCTGCAGGGGACGTACCAGACCTTTGCCGCGGCGGCCGAGAAACATTTCGGTGCGAGCGACCTCGCGGGACGAACCGTGCTGACGGCCGGACTCGGGGGCATGGGCGGGGCGCAGCCGCTGGCCGCGACGATGCTGGGAGGCGCGATCCTGTGCGTCGAGGTGGACCCAAGCCGCATCGAGCGCCGCGTCCGGACGCGGTATCTCGACGAGGCGACGGAGTCGCTGGAATCCGCCCTAGCGAGAGTGCGTGAGGCCGCAACCGCGCGGAGGCCGCTCTCGGTGGGCCTGCTCGGCAATGCCGCCGAGGTCGTCCCGGAGCTGGCCCGGCGCGGGGAACACTTCGATCTCGTCACCGACCAGACCGCCGCCCACGATCCCCTCCAGGGCTACATCCCGGCCGGGCTCAGCGTCGACGATGCGGCGGCGCTGCGGGCTGCGGATCCGCAGGCGTACCTCCGGCGAGCCCGGGAGTCGATCGCCCGTCACGTCGAGGGTCTGCTCGAGTACGTCCGGGTCGGCAGCTACGTTTTCGATTATGGCAACAACCTTCGAGGTGAGGCCTCTGAGGCGGGAGTAGCGGAGGCGTTCTCATACCCGGGCTTCGTCCCGGCCTATATCCGCCCGCTCTTCTGCCGCGGGATCGGCCCCTTTCGCTGGGCGGCTCTATCCGGGGTTCCCGAGGATATCGCGGCGATCGACGAGGAGCTTCGGCGTCTTTTCCCGGAGGACGGCACCCTGCAGCGGTGGCTCGAGCTCGCGCCCGAGCGGGTCGCCTTCCAGGGCCTGCCGGCCCGGATCTGCTGGCTCGGCTACGGCGACCGCGCCCGGGCGGGGCGTGCGATCAACGACCTCGTCCGCTCGGGCCGGGTGAGGGCACCGGTCGTGATCGGGCGCGACCACCTCGATTCGGGATCGGTCGCGTCCCCCTACCGCGAGACGGAGGACATGCGTGACGGCTCGGACGCGATCGCCGACTGGCCGATCCTGAACGCGCTCCTGAACACGGCCGCGGGGGCGACCTGGGTGAGTGTCCACCACGGGGGAGGCGTCGGGATCGGCAACTCCATCCACGCCGGCATGGTCGTCCTCGCTGACGGCACCGACGAGGCCGCCGAGCGGCTGGAGCGCGTGCTCACGACCGATCCCGGCACCGGCGTCCTCCGCCATGCGGACGCCGGCTATGCGGATGCGGTCGCGGAGGCCGACCGGCACGGTCTCGAGCTGCCGATGCGCCCAGCCGACGGCGAGTGAGCCGGCTACTCATTCGCGACCTCCGCCAGCTCGTCACGCCCAGCGGGGCAGCGCCGCTGCGGGGGCGGGCTCTCGGCGAGGTCGAGGTGGTGGAGGAGGCGTTCCTGCTGTGCGAGGACGGCCGCATCTCGGCCGTGGGGCCCATGCGTGAGCTCGAGTCACCCCCGGGGGACGTGGAGGAGCTCGACGGCCGCGGGCTGTGCGCGCTCCCCGGCCTCGTCGACTGCCACACGCACGCCTGCTTCGCGGGCGACCGCGTCGAGGAGTTCGCCCTCCGTGCCGCCGGGGCGAGCTACGAGGAGCTACATGCGGCCGGCAGGGGAATCCTCGCGACGGTTCGTGCGACCCGTGCCGCGGGCGAGGATGGGCTGCGGGCGGCGGTCGAGCGCCATCGAGGGTGGATGATGCGCGCTGGGACGACCACCTTCGAGGCGAAGTCCGGCTACGGACTCGACCGGGACACGGAGCTGGCGTCTCTGCGCGCGATCCGAGCCGCGGACGGCGTCCCGACCTGGCTGGGAGCCCATTCCGTACCGCCCGAGCACGACTCGGCGGACGAGTACCTGGACTTCCTGCTCACCGAGGTGCTCGAGGAGGCAGCACCGCTGGCGGAGGCGGCCGACGTCTTCCTCGAGCGAGGCGCCTTCGATGTCGCCCAGGCGCGGCGCTATCTGGAGGCCTGCCGCGACGCCGGCCTCGCGCTGCGCCTGCACGGGGACCAGTTCACCGAGGCCGGCGCGATTCCGCTCGCGATCGAGCTGGGCGCTCGCTCGGTCGACCACCTCGAGGCCACGGGCCCGGAGGGAGTCCGCGCGCTCGCGGCAAGCGGCGTGGTGGGTGTCCTCCTCCCTGCGAGCGCACTCTTCCTCGGCCGGCCGATGCCGCCGGCCCGCGAGCTGATCGACGCGGGTGCGGCAATCGCGCTCGCCACCGACTTCAATCCAGGCAGCGCCTTCTGCGAGAGCTTGCCGCTCGTCTGCTCGCTCGCCTGCACGCAGCTCGGAATGAGTCCGGCCGAGGCGCTCGCCGCTTGCACCGTGAATGCGGCGCACGTTCTGGCCCGCGCCGACCGCCAGGGTCGTCTCGCCCCCGGCTACGACGCCGATGTCGTCCTCCTCGATGCGCCCGATTGGCGCTACCTGGCCTACCACCTGGCGGGGGACGTGGTGGGCACTGTCGTCCGGGGTGGCCGTCTCGCGTGGGCGCGCTAGGCTAGCTCCGATGGCGACGAAAAAGCAGCGGCGGCGGCGGCAGAAGGACCGCCGGCATGAATGGGAGTACGTCTACGTCGACGACGAGGGCGAGGAGGTCGAGGTCGAGGAGCCCGAGTCCGCGACGCCGCGGAAGGCCGAGGCCAGGGCCAAGGCGGGCAAAAAGCCGTCCGGGCGCGCCGGCAGGAGTGTCGATCCCCCGTCCTGGCGGAAGGTCGGAAAGCGGGGTCTCCTCTTCGCGCCCTTGATGCTCATCGTGGTCTACCTCCTGCAGGGGAAGAACAAGGACCCGATCGCGGCCGTCTACCAGACGATCGTCCTGCTCGCGTTCTTCATCCCGTTCAGCTACCTGATGGACACGATGATGTACCGCGCCTTCCGCAAGCGCCTGGGCGGCGGAAACGGCGCCAACGCGAAGCACCGCTAGTGCTGGCAGTCGACCGGTACGAGCTCGGCCCGATCGGGACGAACGGCTACGTCGTGCGAGCGTCGCGAGAGGCGACGGAAGCCGTCGTGGTCGATCCGGGGGGCGACGCGGCCATGCTCCGGCTCGAGCTGGCCCGGATGGGCGCCGTGTGCACGGCGATCCTCGTCACGCACACGCACTGGGATCACCTGGGCGCGGTCGCCGACCTGGCGGAGGGAACGGGCGCTCCTGTCTATGCCCCCGAGCGCGAACGCCCAGTGCTCGAACGTCCGGGTGACTACTACCCGGGCATATCGATCCGGAGCTGGACGCCCGAGCACACGCTGGAGGGGGGAGAGACGGTCGAGGTCGCGGGCATCTCCTTCGAGGTGATCTCCGTGCCGGGCCACTCGCCCGGTCACCTGGCCTACCACGCAGACGGCTGCCTCTTCTCGGGAGACGTGCTCTTCGCGGGTTCGGTGGGTCGCACGGACATTCCGTACTCCGACTGGGACACGCTGCTCACGTCGATCCGCACGCTCGTCGAGCGGTATCCGCCCGAGACCGTCGTCTACTCGGGGCACGGGCTGCCCACGACACTCGGCGACGAGCTCGCACGCAATCCGTTCCTCGTAGAGTTGCGCGCGACTTGAAATTCGAGGCGCCAAAGGGAACGCACGACATCCTTCCCGCCGAGCAGCCCCGCTGGCGGCGCGTGCTGGCGGAGGCCGAGCGTCTGTGCGCCCTGTACGGGTACCGACGGATCCAGACCCCCGGGTTCGAGGACACCGAGGTCTTCGAGCGCACCTCCGGGGAGGGCTCGGACGTCGTGCGCAAGGAGATGTACACGTTCACCGACCGCGGCGGCCGCTCACTCACCTTGCGCCCGGAAGCCACCGCCCCGATCGTGCGCGCCTACATCGAGCACGGCATGCACCGCGAACCCCAGCCGGTGAAGCTCTACACCGTTGCGCCCATGTACCGCTTCGCCGCGCCGCAGCGGGGCCGTTACCGCGAGCACTGGCAGCTCTCGGTCGAGGCGATCGGCTCGGCTGATCCCGCAGTCGACGCGGAGGTAGTCCAGCTCTACGACGAGCTCCTGCGGCGCCTCGGCGCCACGGACTACGAGCTGCGGCTGAACTCGATCGGCGACCGCGAATGCCGCCCCGCCTACGTCCGCCGACTCGAGGCCTGGCTCGACGAGCACCCCGGCGCCCTAGACCGTGATGCGGAGGAGAAGCGGCGGACCTCGCCGCTGCGTGTGTTCGACACCAAGAACGACGCCGTGATCGAGGCCCTGGCCGACGCACCCAAGATCGGCGACTCGCTCTGCGCGGCGTGCCGGGAGCACTTCGACGAGGTGCGGAGCTATCTCGACGCCTGCGGGGTCCGGTACACACCCGCGCCGACGCTCGTTCGCGGCCTCGACTACTACACGCGGACGACCTTCGAGTTCGTAGACGAGGCTATCGGGGGACAGTCGTCGATCATGGGGGGAGGCCGCTACGACGACCTGGCCGAGGAGCTCGGAGCGAAGCCGACGCCGGGCATCGGCTTTGGCGCCGGCATCGAGCGGCTGCTGCTTTCCCTGAAAGGCATGCCGGCCGAAGAGGAGCCCGGAATCGACGTGTTCTTTCTCATCCGAGATTCCAAAGCTCGGCCCGATGCCCTGGCGGAAATGGCGAAACTTCGCCGAGCCGGCCTGCGCTGCGACGCCGATTATGCGGGGCGCTCACGAAAGGGACAACTAACGCAAGCCAGTCGCCTGAAGGCCCGCGTATGGGTCGATGTCGGACCGAATGGTGTACGGATTGAGCCGCAGATGGAAGGCCAATTGGTGAATTGGCCCCCCTATCAAGTAGCCGAAATTGCGGAGAAGGTTCTTGAGCTCAAGCTGGCGTGACGTGATGTGCGGCGAGGTTCGGCCGGAGCACATCGGTCAGCGCCTCGTCCTCTCGGGCTGGGCGCACCGCCGGCGCGACCACGGCGGGCTCGTCTTCGTCGACCTGCGCGACGAACGGGGCCTGTGCCAGCTGGTCGTCAACCCGGAGCGGGCGCCGGAGGCGATCCGCGTCGCGCACGAGGTTCGGAACGAGTTCGTCCTACGCGCCGAAGGAGAGGTGGTTGCGCGCGCACTCGAGGCCGTGAACCCGAACCTGCCGACCGGCGAGGTGGAGCTCCAGGTCGATGCGCTGGAGATCGTCTCGCGGTGTCCGCCTCTACCGTTCCAGCTCGACGAGGAGGGCGTGGACGAGACGCTGCGGCTGCGGTACCGCTGGCTGGACCTCCGCCGCGACTCCCTTCAGCGGAACATCCGCCTTCGGGCGAAGGCCGTGTCGATCATCCGCCGCGAGATGGAGGCCGAGGGGTTCGTCGACATCGAGACGCCCATCATGGCCAAGCCGACTCCCGAGGGCGCGCGGGACTTCCTCGTGCCGACGCGTCTCCAGAAGGGCCGTTTCTTCGCGCTGCCCCAGTCGCCGCAGATCTACAAGCAGCTGCTCGCGATCTCGGGCTTCGAGCGCTACTACCAGATCGCACGTTGCTTCCGGGACGAGGATCTGCGTGCAGACCGACTCCAGGAGCTGACCCAGCTCGACGTCGAGATGGCCTTCCCCGATCTCGAGTACCTCTTCGCCCTCACCGAGCGGACGTTCACCCGCATCTGGGACGAGTGCATCGGCGTTCGGCTCGAGCCCCCGTTCCCGCGTATGACCTGGGACGAGGCGCAGGTGCGCTACGGGTCGGACAAGCCCGATCTGCGCTTCGGCCTGGAGATCGAGGACGCGTCGGAGGCGACGCGAGAGTCGAAGTTCCGGGTCTTCGCGGAGGCACCCGCCGTTCGCTTCATCCGCGTGCCCCAGGGCTTCTCGCGGGCCGAGCTCGAGCGGCTCGAGGACTTCGCCAAGGAGTGGGGGGCGAAAGGCCTCGCCTATCTCGTCTTCGACGAGGAGGGCCAGGTTCGCTCTCCGATCGCCAAGTTCCTATCCGAGCAGGAGCTCGCCACCTTCGGCTCGGATCCCGGCTCGACGGTGCTCTTCGCAGCCGACCGGCCCGAGCTGGTCGCCCGCGTGCTCGGCGCCCTTCGGCTGCGTCTGGGCAGAGAGCTCAGCCTGATCGACGAGAGCGCGTGGCGTTTCCTCTGGATCACGGACTTCCCGCTGCTCGAGCGAGACGAGGAAGAGGGTCGCTGGACGGCCGTACACCATCCCTTCACTCGGCCGAACGACGAGACTGCGGGACTACTCGAAGGCGATCCGGGAGCGGCGCGCGCCCTAGCGTACGACATCGTCGGCAACGGGATCGAGCTCGCGGGCGGCTCCTTCCGGATCCACGAGCCGACGCTCCAGGCCCGTATCTTCGACCTGCTGGACATCTCGCGCGAGGAGCAGCGGCTCAGGTTCGGCTTCCTGCTCGACGCGCTGGCCATGGGAGCTCCGCCGCACGGCGGGATCGCAGCCGGCATCGACCGCATGATGATGGCGCTGCTGCCGGAGCCGATCATCCGCGAGACGCAGGCGTTCCCCAAGAACCAGGCCGGCGTCGACCCGATGAGCGGCGCTCCCACCGAGGTGCCGAAGCCGCAGCTCGACGAGCTCGGGTTGCGCGTGGTTTTGCCAGAACCTCCCCCAGGCTAGATGGCTGACCGAAAATTGACCGGAAGCCCGTGGCACCGCCGGCTGGTGCCCGTGACACATCGCCTGACACCACGCTCGCCCTTGCCCGTACCTTCCAGGTACGCGCTCCGGACGACCCTGTCGTCATGCTCGGTCACGGAGCGTCCCCGACGGCACCACAATTTCCGGTCAACCATCTAGGATCGGGCCCATGAGCGGCGGCTTTGCCTCGCGGTTCGCGGTGGAGGTCGCCTTCCTCGTCTTCCTGGCCGTCGCCGCGGGCTTCGCGGACCTGCGCGCCTGGGTGATCGTGCTCGTGATGGCCGGGGGCTGGCTGGTGGTCACGCTGATCGAGGCGCTCGCCTGGCAGGCGGAGCGCGAGCTCGAGTGCCGCGTTGCCTCCGGAGGTGCTCACCTCGCGGCCGGCGAGGAATCCGAACCCGAGCCCCAGCACGGCTGGGACGTGGATGAGATCCTCGCGCCGTTGCCCGAGGACGCCGAGGCGCCTCCGGTGCCGGACGGAGACGCGTTCACGAGCGTGCTGCCGCCGGAGGAGAGCGAGCAGTGACCGTGCCGTTCGTGCAGCGGGCGCTGGCTGCCGCGGGGGCCGCGCTCCTCGCCGCCGTGCTCGCACTCGCGGTCGCCGACCGGAGCGACTCATCCCCGCCTGCGGAGAACCTTCCCGAGCCGGTCGGCGCGCCCGGGGGCGACTGGTACGAGGCGCTCGCGGGTGTGGGGCGTGGCGGCCTCCCGCGAGAGTCCGCGTGTGGCTATCGCCTGACGGCGAAAACCCTCGGCGTCGCGCATCCTGTCTTGCCGTGCGGCGCCAAGCTGTACGTAGCCTTCGGCGGAAAGCGGGCGCTGACGCAGGTGGTCGACCGCGGCCCGGCCGCTGCCGGGCGCGAGCTTGATCTGACCCCGGCGCTGGCGAATCTCCTGGGCCTGCACGGGATCCGCCGCGTCGAGTGGGCGTTTGCCCGCGGCTAGAGCTGCGGAAAGTGCGGTTCGCTTACGCGTCGCACTTTCCGGGGTGATCAAGCTGTCGGCTCGCGGTCGGCTAGAGTGACCGTGCGTGCTCGACCTTGTGCGTGGTCGCCTCGACCAATTGGAACCAACACCAAACGCGAGGGAGCCTGCGTCGGACGTGAGGCGTTGCCAATCGTCCGCAGGGCACCCACCTGGCTTGGCCAGGTTCGCACGGAGGGGCGTCATCGGCAGGGTGGGGCACGCTTCCCATCGCTAGCCTGAAGCGATGATCGACGCCTTCGGAGACGCCACACGCGGAGGCGACTGGGCCTGCGTGCGCCTCCGTGTCCAGGGCGATCGCATCGTGGAGGCCGACGCAGAAGGCCTCGACGAGTCGTTGCAGGGCCTCACCCTGCTCGAGGCCGCCGCCGTGGCCGGGCAGCCGTTGGCCGTCGAGGCGCTGGCGAACGCGATCGGCCCGGTCTTCCGTGCCTCGCTCTCGTTGCGACGCGTGGCCGTGGCCATGAGCGGTGGGGTGGACAGCGCCGTCGCGCTTCTGCGGGCGGGGCCTGACGCGGTCGGCGTCACGCTTCGGCTCTGGGTCGATCCGGAGGGGCCCGACGTCGAGCGCGCGTGCTGCTCCCCATCGGCCGTCACCGCCGCGCGCGAGACCTGCCTCGCGCTTGGTCTTCCTCATGTGACGCTCGACCTGCGGCAGGAGTTCCGACGTGCCGTGGTGGAGCCCTTCGTGCGCTCCTACGAGCGGGGCGAGACACCAAACCCGTGCACCCGCTGCAACGGGGTGTTCAGGTTCGCCGAATTGCTCTCCTTCGCGCGGCGGGCCGGCGCCGCCCGTCTGGCCACCGGCCACTACGCCCGAGTCGTTCGGCACAGGGGCCGCCTGCTCCTCGCCCGTGGCGCGGACCCGGCCAAGGATCAGTCCTACATGCTCGCCGGCCTCGACCCGGCCGAGCTCGAATCCGTCTGGTTCCCACTCGGAGAGCAGACGAAGAGCGAGACTCGCGTGCAGGCCGAGCAGGCTGGCCTCGCAGCGGCGCGCCGGCCGGAGAGCCAGGAGGCGTGCTTCCTCGGTGGAGACGACTACCGGGCGTTCCTCGCCCGCCGCGGCCTGGCGACGAAGCGCGGCCCGGTCGTCGACGAGGAGGGGAAGGTGCTCGGCGAGCACGACGGCTACTGGCGCTTCACGCCCGGCCAGCGGCGCGGCATCGGCGTGGCCGCGGGCTCGCCGCTCTACGCGCTCGAGACCGACGCAAGCACGAACACGCTCGTGGTGGCCCCGCGCGAGTCGCTCGCACGCCGCGGCGTGTCCGTGCGAGGGCGGCTCTTCGTCCCGGTCGACCGTGTCGAGGCCAAGCTTCGCTACGGATCGCCGGCCGTTTCCGCCACGGTGCTTCCGGACGGTTCGGGCTTTCGCCTCCAGCTCGAAGAACCCGTGTACGGCGTCGCGCGCGGACAGACCGCCGTGCTGTACGAGGACGGCGCCGTCGTGGGCGCCGGCCTGATCACCTCGGCGGACTAAGATCAGCCGATGCTCCTCGCCGACTTCACCGCGGGCGATTTCGCCTACGCCGCCCTCGGCGCGTTTCTGATCGCGGTCGGCGCCACGCTCGCATACGTCTTCGTCCGGCTCGGGGGCACGCTGGCCAGGGCGACGAAGTTCATCGCGCGCACCGAGAGCGAGGCGATGCCGGTGATCCGGAAGGCCGGCGGGACCCTCGACCGGGTCAACAGTCAGCTCGACAAGGCGGACGTCGTCACGACCAGCGCGGTGGACGCGGTGGTCGCAGTGGACAAGATCGTCCGAGCCGTCTCCAGCGCGGTCACCATGCCGGTCCAGAAGCTCACGGGCCTCGTTACCGGCCTCAAGTTCGGCGCCTCGTCGCTCAAGACGCACCGCGATGTCGGCGAGGCGGTGCGCACCGGGAAGGAAGCGGCCGCGCGCCGCGAGCGGGATCTGGCGGACGAGCTCCGCCGCGCGGGCGGCGCGTAGAACTCGTTTCAGGATGACGCTTCGTCGCCGGGATGCGCTGGGCGGCGTCAGGCAAGGACGCAGGGAGCGCCCGTACTCTCAGAGGCGAAGTGTACGGGTGCGACCGAGGACACAGCATGGCGCCGCTCCAGCGCGGATCCGGCGGCACAAGACTTCGTTTTGAAGCGAGTTCTCAATAGCTCCATAGAATCTCCCCGCATGCGCACGACCGCCGAGCTGCGCGAGGGCTTTCTCTCCTTCTTCGAGTCGAAGGGCCATACGCGCCACCCCTCCGGCTCACTGATCCCGCCTCCACAGGACCGCTCGACGCTCCTGACGAGCGCCGGAATGCAGCCGCTGATGCCCTACTTCTTGGGCGAGGAGCCGCCGCCCGCCCCGCTCCTGACGACGGCCCAGAAGTGCTTCCGCACCCCCGACATCGAGGAGGTGGGCCGAGACGGCTACCACCTGACCTTCTTCGAGATGCTGGGCAACTTCTCGTTCGGCGAGTACTTCAAGGACGGGGCGATCGAGCTCGCCTGGGAGTTCGTCACCGAGCACATGCGGATCGACCTCGACCGCTTCTGGTTGACGGTCTTCGCCGGCGACCCGGAGCTGGGGCTGGGGGAGGACGAGACCGCCGTCGGCCTCTGGGAGCGGATCGGAGTGCCGCCCGAGCGGATCCGCCGGCTGGGGCGCGCCCACAACTTCTGGTCCGTGGGCGGGCCGGGCCCGTGCGGCCCCGACACCGAGCTCTTCTACGACCGGGGCGAGGCGCTGTCGTGCGGCAAGCCGGACTGCGGCCCAGGTTGTGAGTGCGAGCGCTACCTCGAGTTCTGGAATCTCGTCTTCATGGAATACGAGCTGCGAGCCGACGGGACGGTGACGCCGCTGCCGAAGCAGAACGTCGACACGGGCCTCGGGCTCGAGCGCGCGGCCACGATCCTCCAGGACGTCGTGTCGGTCTACGAGACCGACGGTTACCAGGCGATCATGTCCTGGATCGCGGAGCGGTCGGGAGTCGCGTACGGCGAGTCCGAGAAGGCGACGAAGGCGCACCGGATCCTCGCCGACCACGGCCGCGGGATGACGTTCCTCGCTGCCGACGGCGTGGTGCCCTCGAACGAGGGGCGGGGCTACGTGCTGAGGCGGATCATCCGGCGAGCCGTGCAGCAGGCGCGCGTGGTCGGGCTGGAGGAGCTGTGGCCGGTCACGAGCGTGGTCGTCGATCAGATGAGCCGGTGGTACCCGGAGCTCGCCCGGACGAGCCACGCAGTCCAGGAGACGATCCGGGCCGAGGAACAGCGATTCTCGGAGACGCTCTCCCGCGGCCTGCGGGTCTTCGAGGAGCTGGTCTCGAGCGAGGCGATCTCCGGCGAGGAAGCCTTCACCCTGGCCGCCACCTACGGCTTCCCTGTCGAGCTCACGGTCGAGCTCGCCGAGGAGCGCGGCCAGGCGGTCGACGTCGACGGCTACCGAACCCTGATGGAGGGGCACCGCGAGATCTCTCGCCGGAAGGCCTCCTTCGACGTCGAGGTGCGCCTCGGCGCGGCGCCGAGGACCGACTTTGTCGGATACGAGACGACCGAGGTCCTCACGGCGATCGTCGCCTTCGAGCAGGTCGAGGACGGAATCTTCCACGCGAAGCTCGAGCGCTCTCCGTTCTATCCGGAAGGCGGTGGCCAGGTCTCGGACGTCGGCTTCATCGAGAACGAGGAGACCGGCGCGCGGGCCGAGCTCGTGCGGGCGATCCGGATCGCTGACGATCAGGAGCTTGTCTTCCAGGGCGAGGGCTTTGCCGCCGGCGACCGCGTCCGCGCCGTCGTGCCGTGGTCGGTTCGTTTCCCGACGATGGCGAACCACACCGCCACGCACCTGTTGCACAAGGCGCTCCGAGAGGTGCTCGGCGATCACGTCCGCCAGGCGGGATCCGCAGTGCGCCCCGACAAGCTCCGCTTCGACTTCACGCATCCGCAGGCGCTGACCTACGAGGAACGGACCGCCGTCGAGAGGATCGTGAACGAGAAGGTCTTCCAGAACCTGCCGGTGCTGGCCTACGTCACGACGATCGACGAGGCGCGGAACCTGGGTGCAATGATGCTGTTCGGCGAGAAGTACGGCGACGAGGTTCGGGTGATCGAGGTGCCGGGCTGGTCGCTGGAGCTGTGCGGCGGGACCCATGTGCGCTCGACGGCGGAGATCGGCCCCTTCGTGGTGCTATCCGAGAGCTCCGTGGGCGCAGGCGCAAGGCGCATCGAGGCGGTCACCTCCGGCGAGGCCTTCGCGTACCTGACTGGTCGCGCTCGCGAGCTCGAGGAGCTGCGCGGCGAGGTCGAGCGCCTGCGCAAGCAGAAGGCGAAGCCGGCCGCCGCGGCGGCAGTCGCCGAGGTGGATGCCGAGGTCAAGGTCGTGAACGGCGTGAACGTGATCGCCCAGTCCATCGAGGGCCTCGACGCCGACGCGCTGCTCGATCTCTCCGACCGCTTCAAGCAGCGCAACGCTCCCGCTGCGGTCGTCCTCGGCTCGAGCGAGGACGGCCGGGTGCACCTGGTGGCCAACTTCGACCAGTCGGTGGCCGACCGCGTCAGCGCCTCCGACGTCGTCAGGGCGGCCGCCGCGCTCGTCGGGGGCGGCGGCGGGGGAAGGCCGACAATGGCCCGGGCAGGAGGAAAGGACCCGACGAAGCTCGCCGATGCCCTCGCCGAGGCGGAACGCCTGATCGCCTCCGCCCTCTCGGCGTGAAGGTGCTGGCGCTCGACTACGGCTCGGCGCGGACGGGCGTGGCCGTCTCGGACCCGACCGGCACCGTCGCCAGGCCGCTGGAGGTGGTGGCAAAGGCCTCCAGCGAGGCCGGGCTTGCGCGGTTGCGCGAGCTGGTCGAGGCGGAGCAGGCCGAGCTGGTAGTGGTCGGACTCCCGGTCACGTTGCGCGGCGAACGCGGCTCACAGGCGCAGGAGACGGAGCGATTCGTCGAGAAGCTGCGTCGCGCCGTCGAGGTCCCGGTCGAGCTCTACGACGAGCGCTTCACGTCGGTCCTGGCAGCCGGCGACGACGCGCGCGCCGCCGCCCATCTGCTCTCCGACTACCTGGCATGGTCGACGGGCAGGGAGCGGTGAGAAGCGCGATCGCCGCGACGGTGGTGATCGCGGCACTCTCCGTCACCGGATGTGGCGGGAGTAGCTCCGCCAAGCCCGAGCCGACCGTTCCGGCCGGTCCGAAGGTGTTGCGTATCGTCTTCCCGGAGGGCTTCACGCGGGAGCAGATGGCGGAGCGGATCACGGCCGTGCGAGCGATCGCGGAGCAGCGGCGGGGGGTCACGCCGCGCTTGACGGCGAACGGGTATCTGGCGGCGACGGCCTCCTCGACCCTGCCGGGGCGGTTCGCCGGCGACGGGATCCGGCGCTCGCTCGAGGGCTTCCTGTTTCCGGCCACGTACGCCTTCTCCTCGAACGAGGGCGCCCGGAAGCTCGTCCGCCGCCAGCTGGCGACCTTCCGCCGGACGTTCGGCAGGGTCGATCTCGGCTACGCGCGCTCGAAGTACCTCACGCCGTACGACATCCTGATCATCGCCTCGATGATCGAGCGAGAGGTGGTGGTGCCGAAGGAGCGTCGCCTCGTCGCGGCGGTCGTCTACAACCGGCTGCACGCTCGCATGCCGCTCCAGATCGACGCCACGCTTCGCTACGGCCTCGGCATCCCCCCGACGGAGCCGATTACCAAGGCCCAGCTGTCCTCGAGCTCGCCCTTTAACACACGTACGCGTCCCGGCCTGCCACCGACACCGATCGCCAACCCCGGGCTGGCCTCGCTGCGGGCGGCGGCACATCCCGCCCACCTGCCCTACCTCTACTTCGTCCGCAAACCGGACTGCCGAAGCCACTTCTTCACCGCCAGCTACAACGAGTTTCTGTCGTATACGCGGAAGGGGCTGCAATGCTCACAGGGACGACCCGGCTCGTCGGGCTGATCGGCGATTCCGTCGCAGAGTCGCTCTCTCCGCGCATGCAAAACGCCGCCTTCGCGGCGCGCGGCCTCGACTGGGCCTACGTGCCGCTGCCGGTGGAGGACGGCCGGCTGGAAACCGCCGTTGCCGGCCTGGTGGCGCTCGGCTTCGCGGGGGCGAACGTGACCACCCCGTACAAGACGCAGGTGCTCGCCTACTGCGACGAGGTGGAGGGCTTCGCCATGCGAGCAGGTTCCGTGAACACGCTCGCCGTCGAGGACGGAGTCGTGTACGGGTCCACCACCGACGGTGCCGCCGTTGTCGGTGCGATCGAGGCCGAGGGAGCGCGGGCGCTCGTGCTCGGCGCAGGCGGCGCTGCCCAGGCTGTGGCCACGGCTCTCGTCGAGGCAGGGGTGGCGGAGCTCGCGCTGGCAGCGCGCTCGCCCGACTCGGCGGCGGCGCTCTCGGAACGTCTGCGCTCGCTCTTCCCGGCCGCAGCGCTTCGGGCCTCCGACTCCTGGCCGCCGCGCGGACACGACGCGAACCTACTCGTGAACTGCACTCCGGTGCGCGACGAGACACCGGTCGAGACGGCCGGCTTCAGGACAGTCGTCGACCTCGCGTACCGGGCGGACGGGGCGCCGACGGCGCTCGTTCAGGCCGCCCGCGCCGCCGGTTGCGAGCGGGTCGTCGACGGGCTGGAGGTGCTCTCCCGCCAGGGAGCGCTCTCGTTCGAGCGCTGGACAGGCGTTTCGGCGCCGCTCGACGTGATGCTGGCCGCGATCCGGCCCTAGTTGGCCGCGGAAAGTGCGATTCGCTTACGCGTCGCACTTTCCGCGGGTACCGTCGTCGGTTGTCGATCAGGTTTCGATCAGCGATCTAGTCTTCGGGCGTGACACTGAACCTCGTCACCGCTGGCGAGTCGCACGGACCGGCGCTGGTCGGGATCCTGACCGGACTTCCTGCCGGGCTGGTGCTCGATCGCGACGCGATCGACGCCGACCTGGGCCGCCGCCAGCAGGGCTACGGGCGCAGCCCGCGACAGCGCCTGGAGCAGGACGAGGTCGAGGTGCTGGCCGGCCTTCGGCACGGGAGGACGCTGGGCACGCCGCTGTGCCTGCTCGTGCGCAACCGCGATCACGAGAACTGGGCGTGGGGGATGAGCCCGTGGCCGCCGGAAGGCGATCCGTCCGGCAAGGGAACCGAGGCTGTGACGCTGCCGCGCCCTGGTCATGGCGACCTGGCCGGAGCGATCAAGTTCGGCCTCGCGGACGTCCGGGATGCCCTCGAGCGGGCGAGCGCCCGGCAGACGGCAGTCGAGGTCGCCGCTGGGGCCGTCGCCAAGACGCTGCTCGGTGAGGTCGATATCGAGGTCGAAGGCGCGGTACTGGAGATCGGCGCGGCCGCTGGCGAGGAAGAGCGGCGCGCTGCGATCGACGCGGCGCGCAAGGATCGCGAGACGCTCGGCGGTATCGTCGAGGTGCGGGCGCGCGGCGTGCCGCCGGGCCTGGGCTCGTACGCGACCCGCCCGGAACGGCTCGACACGCGCCTGGCCGCCGGGCTGATGGGAATCCAGGCGGTCAAGGGTGTGGAGATCGGCGGCGGCTTCGCGCTGGCGGGCCTGCGCGGTTCCGAGGTGCACGACGAGATCGTCCACGACGAGCGGGGTCTGTACCGCGAGACGAATCGTGCCGGCGGCATCGAGGCGGGGGTGTCGAACGGTCAGGAGATCGTCCTGCGCGCGGCCATGAAGCCGCTGCCGACCCTGATGCGGCCGCTCACCTCCGTCGATCTCGAGAGCGGCCAGCCTGCGCAGGCCCTGGTCGAACGGAGCGACACGGCGGCGGTGGAGGCCCTGGCCGTCGTGGCTGAGGCCGCCGTCGCCCTCGGGCTGGCGCGGGCGGCGCGGGAGAAGTTCGGCGGCGATTCCCTCGCCGACTTCGTCGCCGCCTGGCGGGCGTACCTCGAGCGTATTCCATGGGCGCCCCGGTAGAGCGCAAGCACCTCGCCCTGATCGGCTTCATGGGCGCAGGCAAGTCCACGCTCGGGGAGGAGGCCGCGCGGCGGCTTGGCAGGCACTTCGTCGACCTCGACCGGGAGGTCGAGAAGCACGCGCTCGTGTCGGTGTCGGAATTCTTCGCCACCCGCGGAGAGGCGGAGTTCCGTGCCGTCGAGCACCGGGTGGCCTGCAACGCACTGGACGCGGACGAGCCGTCGGTGATCGCCCTCGGCGGGGGCGCTCTCGCCTCCGAGGGAACGCGCCGCAGCCTGCGTGACCGTGCACTGACGGTGCTGCTCGAGGTCGACGTCGACGACGCCTGGCAGCGGGCGAGCACGAGCGACCGGCCCCTGGCGGCCGACGAGGCGCGCTTCCGCTCGCTCTACGCGGACCGGCGGCCGCTGTACGAGGAGACAGCGGACGCAACCGCGCGGGACGCGGACGACGTGGTGCTCGCGGCGGGAGGGATCACCGTTCGGCTGGGGGCGGTCGAGGAGCTCGGCGCGCTCGTGCCGGGGCAGGCGCCGCTGGCACTGGTCGCGGACGCTCACGTGCTGGGGATCTACGGCGCGCTTGTCCAGCTTGCCCTCGGGGTGCGGCTCGTGTCCACGCATACGGTCCCTGCCGGCGGGGAAGCGAAGGCCCTGGCCGTCTGCGAGCGGCTCTGGCAGGAGCTCTCGCTCGAGCGCAACGGGCTCGTCGTCGCGCTCGGAGGCGGCAGCACGACGGACGTGGCCGGCTTCGCGGCCGCGACGTGGCTGCGAGGGATCGCGTGGGCTGCGGTTCCGACGACGCTCGTCGGGCAAGTCGACGCCGCAGTCGGTGGGAAGACCGGGATCGACCTGCCGGCGGGAAAGAACCTCGTGGGCTCCTTCCACTGGCCGGCCCGCACGGTGATCGATCCGGCGCTGCTCGAGACGCTTCCCGACCGCGAGCGCCGCGCGGGACTGGCCGAGGCCGTGAAGACCGGGCTGCTGGCCGGAGAGCCGCTCTGGGAGCTGCCCGAGCCGGAGCTCGTCCGGCGCTGCGCGGCTTTCAAGGCTGCCGTCTGCCTGCGCGACCCTCGCGAGCACGGCGAGCGCGCGACTCTCAATCTCGGGCACACCTTCGCGCACGCGCTCGAGACCGCCTCCGGGTACACGCTTCCGCACGGCGACGCGGTGGCTCTCGGTCTGACCGCCGCCCTCCGGCTCTCAGGGCTCCAGGAGGAGGCGCGGACGGTCGAGGAACTCCTGCGGCCGAGCCCGGCGCCCGTCGACGCCGACCGCGCTTGGGAGGTGCTTCTCCGGGACAAGAAGGCGGTCGACGGGGGCCCCCGTCTCGTCTTGCTCGAGGCACCGGGCCGGCCGGTCAGGGGAGTCGAGCTCCCGGCCGAGGACGTCCGCGCCGCTCTCGAATCACTCATCGCCTAGAGTCGGACGATGCGGGTCGAAGTCCTGAACGGTGTCAACCTCGACGTCCTCGGGCGCCGTGACCCGAAGACATACGGCGGGGTCGGCCTCCACGAGCTGGAGACGCGCATCTACACCTGGGCGAGCGAGCTCGGGCTGACTGTCCGCTGCCGGCAGACGAACAACGAAGGCGACTACGTCGCCTGGCTGCACGAGGCGCTCGACAACGCAGACGCGCTCATCCTCAACCCGGGCGCCTGGACGCACTACAGCTACGCGATCCGGGACGCGGCCGAGTTGTTCGAGGGCCCGCTCGTCGAGGTCCATCTCTCGAACGTGGACGAGCGCGAGGAGTGGCGCCGGCTGTCGGTGCTCGCCGATCTGACCGCGGCGCGCATCGTGGGCAAGGGCCCCACCGGCTACCGGGAGGCACTCGAATACCTGGCGTCGCGCACATGAGCGAGCGCCTGAGCCGGCTGCGCGAACGGCTCGACGAGCCGCTGCTCGTCTCGAACCCCTTCAACGTGCGCTATCTGACCGGTTTCGCGAGCTCGAACGCGGCGCTGCTCGTCGAGGACGAGCGCGTGCGCCTCTTCTCCGACTTCCGCTACCGGGAGGCGGCGCGAGGCGTTCCCGGCGTCGAGCTGGTCGAGACGCGCCGGGACCTCTTCGGACACCTGGCCGAGCTCCTCGCCGGGAGGATCGGGTTCGAGGTCGGCCACCTGACCTACGCGCGCTACGAAGCGCTCACCGAAGCAGGCCTCGGGCTCGTCCCTCGCACTGGGCTCGTGGAAGGACTGCGCGAGGTGAAGGACGAGGGAGAGCTCGGGCTGATCGCGCGTGCGGCCGCGATCACCGACGAGGCATACGCCCTCCTTGCTCGAGAGCCGTTCGTGGGCCGGAGCGAGCGCGAGCTCGCCTGGCGGATGGCGACGTTCCTCCACGAGCTGGGAGCGGACGGGCCGGCTTTCGAGAGCATCGTCGCCTCCGGCCCGAATGCTGCGCTGCCGCACGCACGTCCGACGGGACGCCGCATCGGGGTGTCAGAGACGGTGATCGTCGACGCGGGCTGCACGGTCGATGGATACAACTCGGACTGCACCCGCACGTTTGCGACCGGGGAGCTCGGCCCCGAGCTGGCGCGGGCCTATGACGTCTGCCTGCGGGCCCAGACTGCGGGGCTCTCGGCGGTCGTGCCCGGCGTCCTGGGAGCGTCGGTCGACGCGGAAGCGCGGTCCCTCATCCAGGCCGAGGAACTGGGGGAGAGCTTCGGGCACGGCCTGGGACACGGCCTTGGCCTCGAGGTGCACGAGGCGCCGTGGCTGAACCCCGAGAAGGAGAGCATGCTTGCCGCAGGCAACGTGGTCACGGTCGAGCCCGGCATCTACCTTCCAGGGCTCGGCGGCGTTCGCATCGAGGACCTCGTGATCGTGCGTGACGCCGGGCCGGAGGTGCTGAGCGGCTTCAGCAAGGAGCTGATGGTCGTCGGCTAGGCTGCGCCGGTGGCCGAGACCGTCTCCACGAACCAGTTCCGCAACGGCATGCACATCCAGATCGACGGTGAGGTCTGGCGCATCGTCGAGTTCCAGCATGTCAAGCCGGGCAAGGGCGGCGCCTTCGTCCGGACGAAGCTGAAGAGCCTCTCCAGCGGCGCCGTCGTCGATCGAACCTTCCGTGCCGGCGAGAAGTTCGCGCGCATCCACACGGAGGTCAAGAGCGTCCAGTACCTGTACGACTCCGGCGACGAGGTCGTGTTCATGGACGAGGAGTCCTACGAGCAGCTCCACCTGTCCCGCGACTCCGTCGCAGAGGAGCTCGCGTTCATCCCGCAGTCGAGCTCGGTACAGCTCCTGACCGTGGACGGGCGTCCCTCGGGACTCCAGCTGCCGGCCGCAGTCGAGCTGACGGTGTCCGACACCGAGCCCGGCGTGCGCGGCGACACGGTCTCCAACGTGACCAAGCCGGCCACGCTGGAGACGGGCGCCGTCGTCCAGGTGCCGCTGTTTGTGAATCCGGGCGACCGGGTCAAGGTCGACCCCCGCGAGAAGCGCTACATCTCCAGAGCCTGATCGGCCCAGGCTCATGCCGGATCCTGACCGGGGTCGGAGTCGCTTAGGTCGGGTCCGGGCCTTAGCCATCGATCTCAGCCTCGTGCTACCCCCCGGTTCCGCCTATCCGGGACGCCGCCACGCTGCTGCCATCCATCGCGTCGCGGTCGCGACGAGAGGATCGGACAGGCGACTGAGCTGCCGGACGATCAACTCGATGTAGCGGCGCCCGAGCTTCGCGACGACGACCGCGGAGAAGAGGCCGATCGCGGCGCCAGCGGCAACATCGCCGGGGTAGTGCAATCCCATCAGGATCCGACTGACCCCAACGAGCACGGCAGCGAGAAGGAAAAGTGCGCCGACCCTCCTGCTGAAGAAACAGACGGCGAAAGCGATCGCAAAGGCGGCGGTCGCGTGATCGCTCGGGAACGAGGGATCGTGCGAGGGGTGCGCTAGGAGCAGGGTGGCGTGCGGGTGGGCGGTGTAGGGCCGGTCGCGGAACCACAGCTGGCCGATCGCCTGATTGATCAGGAGGCCGAGGCCGGCGGCGGCGAGCGCGGAAGCCGTTGCGAGCTTGAGCCTGAGCGATCCAGCCGGACGGGCGAAGAACCAGAGCAGGCAGGTCGCGACCGCGAAGGCCGGAATGCTGACGGAGGAGAACTGCTCGACGATGTCCTGCGACGGATCATCGCCGCGCAGCAACCCGTTCAGTAGGTGGAAGAGCGACCAGTCCAGGCAGTCATTGTAGGAGCGGCGCTCTGCCGCCCCCTCTCCCGCGTGTTCAGACCCTCGGGCCACGGTGTTTCGAGCCCACGGGATAGAAGATCGGGGTAGAAGAGAGCGGCCCGAGCGCTTCGTTGAGCCCATCTTGCGAGAATCGCTGTATCTCTCGCGCGTAAGCGAGCGCACACTCGACGCGACGGCGCGCCTCGGCATCGCCGCCCGGGGAGGGAACCCGCCGGGGCGACGAGGATCGTCCACGCGGCGAGGAAGAGCATCAGGGAGTGGCGTGAGCTGCTCGATCACCTTCGGGTCGAACGATCCGTACAATCGGACGCAGGCTCGCGGCCAGGTCGCGGAGCGCGTCGAGCTCGTCCACGGAGAGCAGCGAGCACGGCTGGAGCCGGTCGAGCAAGGTCCGGACCTCGTCCAGGCGATCGCAGGTAGGAAGGGGCTCCGTGTAAGACCGAGCTCGCGGTGGAGGTCGCGCAGCGACCGGCCGGCCGCCGTCGGGTCGAACCGTTCCGGATCGTGCTCGAGGTACGCCCAGAAGCAGACCAGGCGATCGCCGTGCTCATGCGGGCCCGGATCCACGACGGTGGCCGGCGGTGCCACAGGCGCGCCCCGCTCTGCGAGAAACCCGGCCTGCCTGATCTCCTGGGCGAGCCAGTCCCGGTCGCGCAGGTGCGCCAGCGTGATGGGGACGCGGGCGACGACCGGCGCGGGGGAGGTGTGGACCAGGACGTTCGTCAGGTCCCGGAGGACGCGCGCATCCTCGGTCGGCAGACCGTGGTCCGCCGCGACCGCCAGGGCCGCGGAAAGGGGAGAGACGGGCACGATAAGGTCCCAAAAGCCTATGCCCCGACTCGTCGACACCACCATTCGCCTGCTGGGCCAGGAGCCCCTCGCCGGGCGGCTTCCAGCCGCCGAGCAGCTCCGCGTGGCAGAGATCCTGGACGGGGCGGGCTTCGCCTACCTCGAGGTGTCCGGCGGGGGCTGTTTCGACACGGCGGTGAAGCGCGGAGTCGAGAGCCCGTGGGAGCGGATCAGGGCGCTGAAGGCGCGGACCCGTACGCCCCTCGCCCTCGCGCTGCGCGGGCGTTTCCTCGTGGGCTCCAGACCGGTGGGAGGCGACTTCGCCCGTCGGTTCGTGGCCTCGGCCGCGGACAGTGGCATCGACGTCTTCCGCCTGCACGACCCGCTCAACGACGTCACCAACCTGCGCGAGGCCGCGGAGGCGATCACTGCGGCCGACCGCGAGTTCGACGCGGGACTCGTCTACAGCCCCGGTCGCACGGGGGAGACGGAGGCGCTGATCGAGCAGGCGCGCCGGCTGCCGGAGCTCGGCGCCGCGCGGGTGCTCATTCACGACCCGTCCGGCTCGTTGTATCCCGACCGAGCCCGTGAGCTCGTCGTGGCGGTGCGCAAGGAGAGCGGGCTCCCGGTCGGCCTCTACGGCCAGGGCGCGGCAGGCAACGCTCTCGCGGCCGCGCTCGAGGCAGTCCGGAGCGGGGCCGACCTGGTCGCCTGCGCCGTCTATCCGGTCGCCCTGACGCTCCACCGCGTGTCCGGCGAGGCGCTCGCGCAGGCGCTGGCCGGACTCGGCCTCGACAGCGGCGTCGACGTGGCTGCGCTGTGGGCCGCCGCCGAGGTGGTCGACGAACAGCTCGGCGACGAGCCGGTCACGCCGCTGGCCCCACGCGTGGCCACGCGTGCCGCGCAGCACAGCCTGCCCGCGGGGCTCGTCGCGGCGCTCGACCTCCACCTGCGCGCACACTCGGCGGGCGACCGGATCGACGAGGTGCTCGAAGAGCTGGCGCGGATCCGCGCCGAAGCCGGGTCACCTCCGGTTGCAGCCCCGATCGGTCAGATCCTCGCCTCCCAGGCGCTCGTTCACGTGCTCTCGGCACGTCGGTACCAGACGGTGGTGGACGAGTTGCGCGCGCTGCTGCTTGGACGGTACGGGACCCCGCCGGCCCCGATCGATCCGGGGGTCCAGCGCGCCGTCGAGCTGATCTCGGACGGGGCGCTGCCGCCCGAGCCCACCCCTGATCTGGACGAGCTGCGCGAGCGCTTCGGCGATCTCTCCTCCAGCGAGGAGGAGTTGCTCCTACTGGCCCTGTTCGGCGAGGACGCGGAGCCGCTCCTGCGCACGATCCGCAGCCGGGGCCGGCGGGCCGACGAGGAGACGACCTCGGGGGAGCCTGCCCGGGCCGAGCGAATCCGGGAGATCGTGCGGATCGTCCAGGAGTCGGGCGTGCACGAGGTGACAATCGAGGACGCGGGCATGCGGGTCACAGTGAGACGGAGCGACGAGCGCCCGGTGGCGGCCGCTCAGCCCGACACAGAAGCTGCTCTAGAGGGCCTGGAGGAGCCGGCGCTCGTGCCCTCTCCAGACTCCGGGGTGATCCGGATCGAGGCGCCGATGGTAGGGACGTTCTACCGAGCTCCGGAACCCGGAGCTGCCCCCTTCGTCGAGGAGGGCGATGCGGTCGAGCCTGGGCAGACGCTCTGCATCCTCGAGGCCATGAAGCTGATGAACGAGGTGAAGGCGGAGGCCGAGGGCGTCGTGCGAAGCATTCACGCGCAGAACGCGCAGCCGGTCGAATACGGGCAGCTCCTCTTCGAGCTCGAGCCGCTCAACGGCCGCCCGATCGGCATCTGACCCCGTGGGCATGTTCACCCGGGTGCTCGTGGCGAACCGCGGCGAGATCGCCGTCCGGGTCATCCGCACCCTCCGCGAACTCGGGATCGAGGCCGTCGCCGTGTACTCGACGGCGGACCGGGACGCGCTCCACGTCCGGCTCGCGGACCTGGCGATCTGCATCGGCCCTCCGCCGCCCGCCGAAAGCTACCTGCGGATCCCGTCCCTGGTCGCGGCAGCCGAGACGAGCGGCTGCGAGGCCGTCCACCCCGGGTACGGTTTTCTGGCCGAGAACCCGGCGTTCGTTCGAGCCTGTGTCGAGAACGACCTTGTCTTCATCGGTCCGGACGCCGACGTGATGGCGCGAATGGGAGACAAGGTGCAGGCGAAGGCGGAGATGGCGCAGGCTGAGGTGCCACTCGTTCCCGGGACCCCCGGTGCAACGAGCCTCACCGAGGCGGAGGCCGCGGCCGACGAGCTCGGCTATCCCGTTCTGCTCAAGGCGACGGCCGGCGGTGGCGGAAAGGGAATGCGCCTCGTCCACGCACGGGGAGAGCTCGAGCGCGCCTTCTCGACGGCGTCCGCCGAGGCGCTGGGGGCGTTCGGAGACGGAGGGCTGTACCTGGAGAAGGCGCTCGTTCCGGCACGCCACGTCGAGGTGCAGGTCCTCGCGGACACGCACGGCGGCGTGCTGACACTCGGCGAGCGGGAGTGCTCCATCCAGCGCAGGCACCAGAAGCTGGTCGAGGAGTCGCCGTCGCCGGCGCTGACGGACGAGCTCCGCGAGCAGATGGAGGCGGCTGCCGAACGGGCCTGCCGCCTGATCGGCTACCGGAGCGCCGGCACCTTTGAGTTCCTGCTCGGCCCGGAGGGCGACTTTCACTTCATGGAGCTCAACGCGCGTCTCCAGGTCGAGCACCCCGTCAGCGAGCTCGTGACAGGCATCGACCTGGTGCGCGAGCAGGTCCGGATCGCCGCAGGGAAGGCGCTGGAGACCACGGGCCGCGCGCCGCGGAGAGGCCATGCGATCGAGCTTCGCATCAACGCCGAGGATCCGGGTCGTGATTTCGCGCCCTCCCCGGGCCGCATCGAGCGCTTTCGCCCGCCGCTCGGGCCGGGGGTCCGCGTCGACACGCACCTGGAGGACGGTGCGGTCGTCTCGCCCTACTACGACTCGCTCCTGGCCAAGCTCGTGGTCTGGGACACCGACCGCCCCTCGGCCGTGGCCCGCGGCCTGCGAGCCCTCTCCGAGCTCGAGGTCGAGGGCGTGCCGACGACCCGGGAGTTCGCGCTCGAGGTCCTGCGGAGCGAGGCGTTCGTGAGCGGAAGGTACTCGACGAGCTTCCTGGACGAGCGGGTCCGGAGCGCAGCGTGACGGAGCTGCTGAGAACGGACGACGGAGCGGTCTCCATCTCTCCCGCGGCGCTCAGCCGCCTCGCGGTGCAGGCGGCGGAGCAGGTCGACGGGGCTCGGGTGCGGAGGCGGCGGCGAGGCGTCCGCGTCCAGGTCGAGGCCGACCGGGCGCGAGTCGCCCTCGAGCTCTCGGTCCGGCATGGCGCCGTGGTTCCCGAGCTCACCCGCTCGGTCCAGGAGCGCGTGACGGAGGCCCTGCGGACCATGCTCGAGGTCGAGGTCGACGCCGTCGAGGTCTCGGTCGAGGAGGTGCACGACTGATGGCGGGGCGGCGCGCGGCACGGCGCACGGCGCTGTTCCTTCTCTACCAATGGGACCTGACCGGCCAGCCGCTGACCGCACTGTACGAGGGGGACGTCGACTCGTTCGCACGCGAGCTGGCCGAGGCGGTAGCTCCCCGTGCCGAGGAGCTCGACCGAGCGATCGACGAGGCCGCCGAGGAGTGGACGGCCGCCCGCATGGGAGTCCTCGAGCGAAATATCCTTCGCATCGGCATCCACGAGCTGGAACGCGCTACGGTCCCGGCCGAGGTGGCGATCTCGGAGGCAGTCGAGCTGGCAAAGCGCTACGCCTCGGACGAGGCGGCCCGGTTCGTGAATGGGATTCTCGGGCGGGTCGCGCGGGAGCGGGCGGCGTGAGCGCGGAAGAGGCCCTGACGCGAGCAGAGGACCTCCTGGCCCGCCTAGAGGAGGTGCGTGTTCGCCTCGAGGAGACAGAGGACCCGGAGGCCGCGCTGGAGCTGCTCGGTCAGCTCGCGGAGCTCGCGAAGCAAGTCCACGCCGAGATCGAGCAGGCGTCGAGGGAGGCCGATGCGCACGCCTGAGGAGCTCCGCGAGCTGGCGGAGGACTACCTCGCCGAGCTGGCGCTGACCCCCGAGCTCGGCGGTCTCGAAGAGGCGCTTCGCTACGCGCTCGAGGGCGGAGGCAAGCGGGTACGACCCGTCATTTGCCTTGCGACCGGGGAAGCCGCGGGTGCCGAGCCCGACCAGGTGATGCCGGCGGCGGCCTCGCTCGAGCTCGTGCACTCGTTCTCGCTCGTGCACGACGACCTGCCCGCTCTCGACAACGACGAGCTGCGGCGTGGCCGCGCCAGTACGTGGGCGCGTTTCGGGGAGGGGGATGCCCTGCTGGCCGGGGACGCTCTGCTCGCCGAGGCCTTCCGGCTCGCGTGCTCCTACCCGACTCCCGCGGTGGCGCGCGAGCTCGCACAGGCGACACTGGGCATGATCGGGGGACAACACCTCGACATCCACGGCGAGACGCACGACCTGGCCGCGCTGCACCGGCTGAAGACGGGATGCCTCTTCGCGGCTTCGGTCGGGCTCGCGCTCTGGGCTGCGGGCGTCCCCGAGCGGGAGCAGGGTCCCTGGCGTGCGTTCGGCGACGAGCTCGGGCTCCTGTTCCAGATCGTCGACGACATCCTCGACGAGGACGGGTACTTCGACTCGCACGGCGCGGACGGCGCCCGCGCGCTGGCCGACGAGGCGGCGGAGCGCGCACACGAGCGTCTCGAGGAGATTCCGGCGGACACAGCGGTACTCGCAGACATCGTCTCCGGGCTCGCCGTCCGGACGCGTTGAGCGCCAAGAAGCGGCTTGACCTGCTGCTCGTCGAGCGCGGCCTGGCGCACACCCGGACGCAGGCACAGGCGCTCGTGCTCGCCGGCCTCGTCCCAGGGCACGACAAGCCCGGCGAACAGGTCGACGCCGGCGCCGACCTCAGGGTCCTGCGACCCCCGCGCTTCGTCTCTCGAGGAGGCGAGAAGCTCGCCCATGCCCTCGACGTGCTGGCGATCTCCGTCCAGGACGCCGACTGCCTGGACGTGGGTGCCTCGACGGGCGGCTTCACCGACTGCCTACTCCAGCGGGGGGCTGCACGCGTGATCGCGCTCGACGTGGGCCGCGGCCAGCTGCATCCCAAGGTGCGCGATGACCCCCGCGTGCTCATACTCGAGCGCGTGAACGCGCGCGAGCTCCGCGAGCTGCCGTACCGGCCCGGGTTCGTCACCTGCGACGTCTCGTTCATCTCCGTGCGCACTGCGCTCCCGCCGGCCCTGGCACTCGCGAGGCCGGGCTGGCAGGCGCTCGTGCTCGTCAAGCCGCAGTTCGAGGCGGGGCGGGGAGAGGGCCGCAAGGGGGTCGTCCGGGATCCCGCCGTGCACGGGCGTGTGCTGCGCGAGGTCGTGACCGCGGCGCTGGGCTGGGAGGCGAGAACTGCCGGCGTCGTAGACTCCGGCCTGCCTGGACCGAAAGGCAATCGCGAGTTCTTCCTCCATCTCGTGCACGCCGACCATCCGACGCTTCCCGACGAGCTCGACCACTGGATCGACGAGGCAGTTGAGTAGCACCGGCCCCGTCCGCCGAGCCGCCGTCGTCACCCACGGCAAGCCCGAGACGATCGGCCCGGCGCTGGCTCGCCTGGAGGCGGTGGCCCGGGACGCCGGGGTCGAGTTGCTCCTATCCGAGGAGGAGAGCGCCAAGCACGGCCGGAGCGACCCCACGCCGGACGTCGGCCGGGCCGACCTCGCCGTCGTCCTGGGCGGTGACGGCACGATGCTGCGCGCGCTGCAGCGCTTTCTCGACTCGGGCACTCCTGCGATCGGCGTCAACTTCGGGCGCGTCGGGTTCCTCGCCTCGATCCCGCACGAGCGCCTGGAGGAGGCGCTGCCGCGCGTCTTCGCCGGTGAATATCGTGTCGTCGAGCTTCCGACGCTGGAGGTCGAGCTGGACGGCGACCGGCAGCCGGCCGTGAACGACGTCGTCTGCGCACACTCGCTGATCGGGCGGATGGTCGAGCTGTCCTGGTCGATCGGAGGCGAGGATCTCGGACGGCAGCCCTGCGACGGCGTTATCTGCGCGTCGCCCTCCGGTTCGACTGCGTACAACCTCTCGAACGGCGGGCCCGTTCTCGTCTGGGGCCTGGACGCGATGGCGGTGACCTTCATCGCCCCGCACTCGCTCCACGCCCGCCCGATCGTCGTGCCGCGCGGACTGGATCTCGTGATCGAGAACATGACTCCGGACGTGCCGGCGACCGTCCTCGCTGATGGCCATACGCTGGGCGAGATCCCCCCGGCGGGTCGTGCCGCCGTGCGGCTGGGCGAGAGCCGCAGCCGGCTGGCCACGCTCGCCGAGTCGACCTTCTTCAGGCGCTATCGCGAGACCTTCGCCTCCTGAGTCACGGCGGGTCGGGCCAATGGCATCCGCCCGCCGGTCTGCGTAGCATCAGCCGGGCGCATGCTGCGGGCTCTGCGGATCGAGAACCTCGTCCTCATCCGGGAGGCCGACCTGCGCTTCGCACCGGGCCTGAACGCGATCACCGGAGAGACAGGGGCGGGGAAGACGATCCTGGCCCAGGCGATCGGGCTCCTGCTCGGCGAGAAGGGAGATGCGCGCTACGTCGGGAGCGAGGCGGCCGAGGCCTACGTGGAGGCCGAGCTCGACCTCTCCCCTGAGCTGCTCGATGACGGCGTAGGTGCGCTGGCAGAGCTGCGCCCCGACGGTGAGGATGGTCTTGTACTCGCCCGCCGGGTCTTCGCCGACGGACGCACTCGTGCCTATGCCTGGGGCAGGAGCGCGGCGCGTGAGGACGTCGCGGCGTTGGGTGAGCGGCTCGTGGCGATGTCCGGCCAGTTCGAGCAGCGGCGCCTCGCCCGGACTGCCTATCAGCTCGACGTGCTAGACGCGTTCATCGGGGACGAGCACCTCGCACGCCGTGCGGAGTTGCGCACCGCCTGGAAGGAGGCGACAGTGGCTCGCCGGCGACACGAGGAGCTCTCGCGGGACGCCGCTGCCGCGGACGCGCGGTTGGCCGAGCTTCGCGCGCTCGTCTCGGACACCGAAGGCATGGACGCCGAGCTCGAGGAGTCATTGCGAGCGGAGCGCGAGAGACTTCGCCACCTGACGGAACTCCTAGAAGCGGCCGCGACCGCTGTGTCCGCGCTGGAGCCGGAGGAAGGCGAAGGAGCCGCAGGGCTCGCGGGCAGGGCCGAGGCCGCAATCGCCCCCGTGGAGCGTCTCGCCCCTGAGCTCGAACGAGCAGGCAACGACCTGCGCGACGCGGAGCTGCGGCTTCGCGAGACGGCGAGTGCGCTGCGGAGATTCGCGGCCTGCCTGGAGTCCGACCCCGAGCGAGTCGAGCAGATCGAGTCCGACCTCGACCGGATCTCGGACGCGAAGCGCCGGTTCGGCTGTCGGACGTACGAGGAGCTGCTGGGACGAGCGACCGAGGCTCGAGCGGAACTGGCGGCTTTGGAAGAGGGAGGCGACCCGTTGGCGGCGTCCAACGCGGCTCTCTCGGCGGCTGAGGCCCGCGTTCGCTCGCTCACGACGGAGCTCTGCAACGCACGCCGGGAGGCGGCGGATCCGCTCGCAGTTGCGATCGCAGCGGAGTTGCGTGGCATCGGCCTCGGAGAAGGGGAGTTCCGCATCGAACTGCGGGAGCGGGATGCCGGCCCCGCGGGTCAGGACGAGGTCACCTTCCTGATCCGGCCGAATCAGGGCCTGCCGTTCGCGCCGGTGGCCGAGACAGCATCAGGCGGAGAGCTCTCCCGCATCGCTCTGGCAATCGCGGCCGTCGGCGGCGGAGGGACGCTCGTCTTCGACGAGATCGACGCGGGCATCGGCGGTCAGACAGCCCACGCGGTGGCGGAGACACTTGCGCGGCTCGCGCAGCATGCGCAGGTGGTGACGATCACGCACCTGCCGCAGATCGCAAGCCGAGCCGACCGGCATTTCTCCGTCGAGAAGGTTCCAGGGGACCCAACCGTGACGCGGATCCGGGAGCTCGACGGGGCCGAGCGGCGCGAAGAGCTGGAGCGGATGCTCGGCGGTCGCGAGTTCCTCGCGGCGCTTCAGGAGTAGGGAAGGCGGCGTGGGCGGCGCGACGGCGCCCGTTTTGCCGTGTCCCGCGCCAGGTACCCCTAACCTCCTCCCCAATTCGAGCCTAGCGGGGAGAATCGCGCTGGTGGGAGACAAAAGCGTGACAGATCGGACTCCGGAGCACGGCTCGCGGTGAGATGAGAGCGGAGGCGTCGAGAGAGATTCCCGCCTCGCGGGACCAGCTCTGGGGCTTCCTGGCCGAGCCCTACCACCTGTCCGACTGGTGGCCCGGCATCGCGGCGGTGCGTCCCGACCGCCGCGGCCTCATGCCCGGGGCCCGCTGGGAGCTGGCCGGCCCCTCGCAGCCGACGCTCTTCCACAGCGCCAACGCGAGGGCCATGCTCGTGGTGGGACGCGTCGAGCCCTACGAGCGCGTGACGTGGACCCTCCTCGACCAGCGGCTCGAGGTCGAGGTCCGGCTCACGACCATGGCGCCGGATCGCACGCGCGTCACGGTCGCGATCGAAGGGCCGTGGCGGCCCGAGGTGCTCGGGCGGCCACGGAGCCTTCCCAGCAAGGCGGTCGCCCGTCTCCATGCCCTGGTGCAGACGGCGGCGAGCCTGTGAGCACCCCTACTCCGGCCAGCCGCGGCTACGCCAAAATGCGCGGACGCCCATCAGGGCACCAGCGGCGAACGCGTAGCCGATGAGGAGGTCGACGACGTAGTGGTTTCCGGTGTAGACGGCGGCAAAGGACTGGGCAAGGGGGTAGAGGGCGGCGAGCCCGATCACGGCCCAACGGCGGCGCATTCGCCAGGCCAGGCCGGCCACGAAGACGAAGACCAGGAACGAGTAGCCGGCGTGCAGCGAGGGAATGGCGGCGTAGGGATTGCTGTCGACGTAATGGAAGATGGTCAGATAGGGGAGCGACGAGGGCGCGTGGCCGATCCGCTCGACCGAGACGCTGTCGTACCCGGCTTGCGAAGCGGCCCAGGGGGGAGCGGCCGGGAAGAGGGCGAAGACGACCGCGGCGGAGAACGACACGACGAGCATCGTCGCCCCGAAGCGGTAGAAGAGCGCTCTGCGCTTCAGCCAGAGAAGGAACGCGAACGCGTAGGGCACGATCGAGTGCACCCGCGTGACGTCGAAGAGGATGGTGTCGTACCAGCGGCGGGTCCCGTGCCAGAGGTGGTTCTGGAGGACGTCCGCCGGGACGTGGCCGCCGAACAGGAGCTTTTCGGCATCGAGCTGGGGCAGGTAGTAGGGGATGGGACGCAGCGTGTGGGCGAGCCCCCGGCACTCGGCGTAGAGGATGATCAGGGCGATGAACGGGGCGAAGTCGCGCAGGTAGGCACGGGCACGGCGCAGCGCGAGGGCCGGGACGAGCAGGACGAGGAGCATGCGCTCGGCGGTCAGCGCGAGGCCGAACATCGCGATCGCCGCGGAGAGGGCAACGGCGAACCCGCCGAGCGCGAGCAACGCCGCTCGGCGCTCGATTCGGCCTACCGGTGGACCCCACTCGTCGCCGGCGCCGGCGTCGCGCTCTCCGTCGCGCTGCGCTTCCCTTTCTGGAGCGCTCCGCTCACGACCGACGAAGGGGGGTACGCCGAGGTCGCGCGCCGCTGGCAGCACGGGGAGACGCTCTACGGCGCTGCCTGGGTCGACCGACCACAAGGGCTGATACTCGTCTTCTGGTCTCTGCTCCACCTGGGTCTCGACTCTCCCTACGCGCTCCGAGTGGCTGCAGCAGGGGCAGCCGCCCTCGTCACGCTTGCCACGCTTGCGGTTGCCCTACGAGTGGCCGGGAGGATAGCCGGATACGCTGCCGCCGCGCTGATGGCAACGTTCGGCGCCTCGCCCTACATCGAGTCCTTCACGCTCTCGGGCGAGCTCCTTGCCTCCCTTCCGGCGGTTCTCTCCCTCCTCGCCTTCACGCAATACGTGCGCTCGAGCAGGAGCAGGTGGCTCGTGCTCTGCGGCGTCCTCGCGGGGTGCGCCCTGATGGTCAGGCAGTCGGCGTTCGACGCGGCGCTCGCTGCCGTCGCCTATCTCCTGATCACACAGGGTCGCCGTGCCCTGCCGAAGGTCGGGCTGATCGTCGGCGGAGCGGCTCTTCCGGTAGCCGCGGGAATCATCGCTGCGAGAGATCCCAGCGAGTGGTCGGCGGCGGTCATCGCGTATCGGTGGCGCGGCGATTCCATCCTCACCGGCTCGTTCATGTACCGCCTGGGACTCTTCGGCGACTCGATGCCGGCGGCCGCCTACGCGCTCGCGCTGCTCGCGCTGCTCGCTGCCATCGGCTGGGGCCGCGCACCGCTGCTGGCCCGCCTGTGGCTGGCCGCCGCGCTCGTGGGCGTGGTAGGCGGGGGGAACTTCCACTACCACTACTACATCCAGCTCGTGCCGCCGCTCTGCATCCTCGGCGGAGTCGGCGTGGTCAGGCTGCTGCAAGAGCGGAGGCGGATGCTCGTGCTGGCGGCCGGAGCCGTGGCTGCGGCCACAATCGCCCTGACGGCTCCCACCTGGTTCGAGTCCGGGCGCGCGCAGGCGCGCGCGATCTGGCCGCACGATCCGCACCTCGTCCACGACGCGGCCATCGCACGGTACGTCCGGGCGAATACGCGCCCGCACGACAAGATCTTCGTGATCTGGGGCGCCGCGAGCATCTACTACCTGGCCGACCGCGAGCCGGCTCTACGGTACATGTGGCTCAGGAACATCCAGTCGCTTCCGGGCGTCCTGGAGCGGGCGCGGCGCGTGCTCCTGCTGCGGAAGGCCAAGCTGGTGGTCGTCGTGCAGGACCCCGGGCGAATCGACAAGGCTGGGGTCACGGCGCGGATCCTCCGCGAGCGATACGAGCGGGTCGTGTGGATCGACGGCGTCCCGATCTACCGACCGCGCCGGTAGCTCGTCCGTCCTGCGTCTGCCCTAGCCTTGGCTCGTGCTACGCTGGGATCCCGAGGATCAGTGACCGCTGCCCGGGCTACCAAATACGTCTTTGTAACCGGCGGCGTCGTCTCCTCTCTTGGCAAGGGCATCACCGCGGCCTCGCTCGGCAGCCTGCTGAAGGCGCGTGGGCTGAAGGTCGAGGTGCAGAAGTTCGACCCCTACATCAACGTCGACCCGGGCACCATGAGCCCCTTCCAGCACGGCGAGGTGTTCGTGACCGAGGACGGCGCCGAGACCGATCTCGACATCGGTCACTACGAGCGCTTCCTCGACCAGAACCTGAGAGCCACGGCCAACACGACCGCAGGTGCAGTGTGGGACACGGTCATCCGCCGAGAGCGCAAGGGCGACTACCTCGGCAAGACGGTGCAGGTGATCCCGCACATCACGGACGAGATCAAGGCACGCATCCGTCGCGCCGCCGAAGCGACCGACTGCGACGTCGTCATCTCCGAGATCGGCGGCACGGTCGGCGACATCGAGTCGCTGCCGTTCCTGGAGGCGATTCGCCAGTTCCGGCGCGAGGTCGGACCGGAGAACGTGCTCTACCTGCACGTGACGCTCGTTCCCTTCGTCGACTCCGCGGGTGAGCTGAAGACGAAGCCGACACAGCACTCGGTCAACGAGCTGCGCCGTATCGGTATCCATCCCGACATTGTTGTCTGTCGCTCGAAGGAACCGCTCTCGACCGACATTCGCGACAAGATCGCCCTCTTCGCCGACGTCGAGCCAGAGGCCGTCGTTTCGAACGAGGACGTTCCAGACGTCTATCTCGTCCCCGAAGCGATGCACGCACAGGGTCTCGACCGGCTCGTCTGCGAGAAGCTGGGCCTCGATCTCGGCGAACCCGATCTGGCTGAATGGCAAGAGCTGACGCGGCGGATCGCCGAGCGGACCGGGACGGTCGAGATCGCTCTTGTCGGCAAGTACGTCAAGCTCCAGGACGCGTACCTCTCCGTGTACGAGGCCTTGAAGCATGCGGGCATCCACCACCGCTGCCACGTCACGGTGCGCTGGGTCGACGCCGAGGGGATGTCGCTCGAGGAGGCTGCGCGCGAGCTGGAAGAGGTGGACGGCGTGCTCGTGCCGGGCGGCTTCGGGTCACGCGGGTGGGAGGGCAAGATCCTCGCCTGCCGCGTCGCCCGCGAGCGCGAGATCCCGTACCTGGGCATCTGCCTGGGCATGCACGTTGCCGTGTCCGAGTTCGCCCGGCACGTCGTCGGTCTCGACGGCGCCAACTCGACCGAGATGGACCCCGAGACGCCCTACCCGGTCATCGACCTCCTGCCCGAGCAGAAGGAGATCGAGGACCTCGGCGGGACGATGCGCCTCGGTGCCCAGGCCGTCGAGCTGGCGGACGGGACGCGGGCGCAGGAGACGTACGCCGAGGGCGTCGTCCACGAGCGCCATCGCCACCGCTACGAGGTGAACAACCACTACAGGCCGCAGCTGGTCGAAGCGGGTCTCGTGGTCTCGGGAACGGTCTACGAGGGTCGGCTGGTGGAGATCGTCGAGCTTCCGGACCACCCGTGGTTCGTGGCCAGCCAATTCCACCCCGAGTTCAAGTCACGCCCGACGCGGCCCACGCCCCTCTTCCGTGAGTTCGTCGGCGCCGCCCTCGACCGCGCGCGTGAGCGCGCGGGCGTCGCCGCGGCCGCCTAGCAGCGCCTCGGAGCCGACCTGGGGACCATCACCGGGCCGCAATCGCGAGCCGCTAGGGTTCAGGCCCGGATCCGCTCGAGCCCGGAGGTGACGCGGATGGTCCCGGAAGCGACGCTCTCACGCACCGACGCAGGCCTCGTCCCCGAGGGGGAGGGCTGGTTCGTCCTCAATGCCCGCGATGCCCCGTGGTTCGAACGTGACAAGTTCGGCAGCGCGTGCATCTTCGAGGGCGAGCCACGTTTTCAGGACATCGGGTTGAACATCCGCGTCCTCCAGCCCGGCCAGCCCAACTGCATGTACCACGGCGAAAGCACCCAGGAGGATTTTCTCGTCCTCGCCGGGGAATGCCTGCTCGTCGTCCAGGGAGAGGAGCGGCGGCTCGGGCAATGGGACTTTGTGCACTGCCCGCCGTGGACCGAGCACGTCTTCGTCGGCGCCGGCTCCGGCCCTTGCGTGATCCTGATGGTCGGGGGACGACGGCCGGACAAGCAGCTCAAGTACCCCGTCGAGGAAACAGCGCTTACGCACGCTGCCGGCGTCGAGCAGGAGACGAACTCCGCAAAGGAGGCCTACTCCCGCTATGCCCGACCGGAACCACGACCCTACCGCGAGGGCGACCTCCCCTGGATGGATGGCTGACCGCAAATTGACCGGAAACCCGTGGGACCACAATTTCCAGTCAGCCATCTAGTACCGCACGTTCTCGACCTCTTTCTCGAGCTCGCCGCGATTCCCAGCCCGCCGGGGGAGGAGCGAGTCGTGGCGGACCGCGTCACGGCCGAGCTACGCGGTCTCGGCCTGGATGTGGAGGAGGACGAGTCAGGCCCGGAGATCGGCTCGAATGCCGGCAACCTCTACGCCCGCCTCGAGCCCACCGCGGACACCGGCACCCCGCTCTTCCTGTGCGCCCACCTGGACACCGTGCCGCCCGAGGGCCCGCTCGAGCCCGTCGTCGAGGACGGCGTCGTCCGCAACGCGGGCGGGACCATCCTCGGCGCCGACAACAAGGCAGCCGTGGCAGTCATGGTGGAGGGAGCGCGGCGGCTGCTCGCCGAGGGTCGGCCTCACGCGGGCGTCGAGTTGCTGTTCACGCAGAAGGAGGAGGTCGGCCTCCGCGGCGCCTACGCTTTCGAGAGCGCACGACTTGCCGCTCGTCAGGGCTTCGTCTACGACCAGGGCGCTCCCGTCGGGGAGATCGTGCTCGGTGCTCCGTACGCCGCCGCCCTCGAGGTGACGTTTCACGGCAAGGCGGCTCATGCCGGGATGGCACCCGAGGAAGGACGCTCGGCGATCGCCGCCGCGGCGCGCGCCGTGGCCGATCTGCGCCTGGGGCGGATCGACGCGGAGACGTCGGCGAACGTCGGCACCATCCAGGGTGGCAGCGCGCGAAACATCGTCCCCGAGCGCTGCGCCATCCTCGCCGAGGCGCGCAGCCACGACGAGCGCAAGCTCGCCGAGCTCGTGCAGGAGATGAGCGAGACCTGTGCGTTCGCAGCCTCCCTCGAGGGCTGTCGTGTGGAGACGACCATCGAGCGCTCCTACCGGGGCTACCGCTTCGGGCGCGAGGACCTGCCCGTCCGGCTGGCGAGGACCGGCCTCGAGCGCGCCGGCTTCGCGCCGACGTTCGCCCTGAGCGGCGGCGGCGCCGACGCCAACGTCTTCAACGAGCGCGGCCTCGAGTGCGTGAACCTCGCCAACGGCATGACGGAGATCCACACGCCCGCCGAGTACATCGCCGTCGCCGACCTGGAGGCGATGGTCGAGGTCACCCTGGGGCTCGTCCAGGCCGCGTTGGAGACAAGCTAAGGTTCCGCCGCCGTGAAGATCGGTGTCGTCAAGGAGATCAAGTCGGACGAGTACCGGGTCGCGCTGACCCCCGCCGGGGCGCGCGAGCTCGTCCAGAAGGGGCACGAGGTCCTGGTCGAGCACGGCGCCGGCGAAGGCAGTGCCTTCCCCGACGAGCGGTACGCCCGCATCGGCGCGCAGTTCGCGGAGACCGCCGATGAGGTCTGGGAGACCGTCGATCTCCTGCTCAAGGTGAAGGAGCCGGTCGCGCAGGAATATTCGCTCCTGCGGGAGGAACTGGTCCTCTTGACGTACCTGCACCTGGCCGCCGACGAGCCGCTCACACGCGCGCTCGCGGAGAGCGGGATCGCCGCCGTCGCCTACGAGACCGTGGAGACGGACGGTCGCGCGCTCCCGCTCCTGGCGCCCATGAGCGAGATCGCCGGCCGGCTTGCCGCTCAGGCCGGCGCCACGTTCCTCGAGAAGCCGCAAGGGGGCCGCGGGCTTCTGCTCGGCGGCGTCGCCGGCGTCGCGCCGGGCAAAGTCGTGATCGTCGGCGGCGGAATGGTGGGCTACAACGCGGCGGTGATCGCCCTCGGGCTCGGCGCGAGCGTGACGATCCTCGAGCGCTCGGTCGACCGGATGCGTCACCTGGAGGAGATCCTGTCCGGCCGAATGACCCTGCTGATGTCGTCGAGTCTGCAGGTCGAGGAGTCCCTGAAGGGTGCCGATCTCGTAATCGGCGCGGTGCTGATTCCCGGCGCGCTCGCGCCGAAGCTCGTCACCCGAGAGATGGTGGCGGAGATGAAGGAGGGCTCTGTCCTCGTGGACGTGGCCATCGACCAGGGAGGGTGCGCCGAGACTTCGCGCGCGACCACGCACTCCGACCCCACGTACGTCGTCGACGGCGTCACGCACTACTGCGTGGCCAACATGCCGGGTGCCGTCCCGATCACCGCGACGAAAGCCCTCACGAACGTCACGCTCCCGTACGTGGAGGAGATCGCCGAGCACGGGCTCGCCAAGGCCGTTGAGCGCGACCCGGCGCTCGCGAAGGGCGTCAACGTGCTAGGCGGGAAGATCACCTACGAAGCGGTCGCCGAGGCCCACGGCCTCGCGTACGCGCCGCTCGAGGACGTCCTGCCGCTCTCGCCGGTCTAAGAACCCGTTTCAAAACGAAGCCTTGTGCCGCCGGAACCGCGCTGGAGCGTCGCCAGGCCGCGTCCTCGGTCGCGCCCGTACGCTTCGCCGGCTGCGAGTGCGCGCGCTCCCTGCGTCCTTGCCTACCGCCGCCCAGCGCATCCCGGCAGCGAAGCGTCATTCCGAAACGAGTTCTGAGCCGCGGAGAGTGCGCTTCGCCTACGCGTCGCACTTTTCCGCGGCACTTGCGGGCCGGCTTTCGATCCGCCGCTACGACTTCGCGCTCTCGGGCTTCGCCGCAGGCGCCGGGGAGATCTTTACCACGACCCACGTCACCGACGCCGCAAGCGAGATCACGCACGGAATGAAGACGGCGAGGCCGAGCAGTCCCAGAACGCTTCCCACGACCGCCGTAGAATAGCTTTATGCCGCGCGCGTGCGTCATCGTGCTCGACGCCGTCGGCGCGGGGGCCTTGCCGGACGCAGCGGATTTCGGGGACGAGGGCTCCGATACGCTCGGCAACGTCGCCCGGGCCGTCGGCGGCCTCGACCTCCCCAACCTGGAGGCGCTGGGGCTTGGCAACGTCGAGCCGCTGGAGGGATGCCCGCCCATGGCGGGCGCGCCGGCCGTGGCCGGCCGGCTCGTGGAGCGCTCCAAGGGCAAGGACACGACGCTTGGCCACTGGGAGCTCATGGGCGTCGTCACTCCGCAGCCGCTGCCGACCTATCCGCACGGCTTCCCGCACGACGTCATCGACCCGTTCATGCACAAGACGGGGCGCGGCGTGCTCGGCAACAAGCCAGCGTCGGGCACCGAGATCATCCAAGAGCTCGGCGAGGAGCACCAACGCACCGGCAAGTGGATCGTCTACACGTCCGCCGACTCGGTCTTCCAGATCGCCGCGCACGAGGAGACCGTGCCGCTCGAGGAGCTGTACGAAGCCTGCCGCGTGGCTCGCGAGATCTTGACAGGCAAGCATGCGGTGGGCCGTGTCATCGCCCGCCCGTTCCTCGGCGAGCCCGGCAACTACGAGCGCACGCCGAACCGGCACGACTTCTCACTCGAGCCGCCGCGACCGAACTACCTGACCCTCCTGCGGGAGAGCGGATCGGTTGTCCACGGCGTCGGCAAGATCCACGACATCTTCGCCGGCTGCGACATCGACGAGGGGCACCTGACGAAGTCCAACGTCGAGGGAATCCAGCAGACGGAGCGGCTCTTGCGGGAACTGGACGCGGGGCTCGTCTTCACCAACCTCGTGGAGACGGACATGCTCTGGGGCCACCGCAACGACCCGGTCAACTTCCACCGCTCGCTGCAGGACTTCGACCGCCGGCTGCCCGACCTGCTCGACGCGCTGCGGGCCGGGGACATGCTAATCCTCACCTCCGACCACGGCTGCGATCCGACGACGCCCTCCACCGACCATTCGCGCGAGTACGCGCTCCTGCTCTGCTACGTGCACGGCAAGAACGCCGACGGCCGTATCCACGAGGGCGAGTTCGCCGATGTCGGCGCCACCGTGAATACGTGGCTGGGCGGCAAGTCGCCGTCGCGCCGCCTTGCCGGTCAGCCGATCGTCGAGCCGTGAGCGAGGGTGTGGTTCGCGGGGCGAACGACCCCGCTTACGTCCGTGGTCAGTACGCCGACGAACTCGGTCTGCGCGCACGTAAATCGGTCTACGCAGACGTGGCCGGCCTGGATGCTCGCGACGTCGCGTTAGCGGCCGTGGTGGACGCGCTACCGCGGCGCGTGCTCGAGGTCGGCTGCGGCGAGGGCGAGTTCGCCAGGCGCCTCGTCCACGAGCTCGACATCGAGTTGATCGCCCTCGACCAGTCGCTGCGCATGGTGGAGCTCGCACGTGCGGCCGGGGTCGATGCGCGAGTCGGCGACGTCCAGCAGCTGCCGTTTCCGGCCGGCTCCTTCGACGTGGCGGTCGCGGCCTGGATGCTCTACCACGTGCCCGATCTCGACCGTGGAGTGGCCGAGCTTGCTCGAGTCTTGAGGCCCGGTGGCCGACTGGTCGCCGTCACCAACTACGAGGACCACCTCCATGAGATGTTCCGTCTCGTCGGGATCAGCCGCTGGGAGCTCCCCTTCGGCGGCGAGAACGGAACCCAGCTGCTGGCGCGCCATTTCGAACGCGTCGAACATTTTGACGCTGACGGCACGGTCACCTTCCACGACGCCGACTCGGTCCGGGGCTACCTGAGCTCGTCAGAGCGACTGGCTGGCTACGTCGACAAGGTTCCGGAGCTTGAGGAACCGGTCGTCGCCCGCCGCCGGCCGGTGGTGTTCGTCGCCGACAAGTGATCCGTCCCGCCGAGCTGATCCAGCGCAAGCGCGACGGCGAGGAGCTCGCCGCCGAGGAGATCACGGAGCTCGTCCTCGGCTACAGCCGCGGCGAGATTCCGGACTACCAGCTGGCCGCCTTCTGCATGGCTGTCTACTTCCGCGGCCTCAACGGGGCCGAGACGCACGCGCTCACGGATGCGATGATCGCGAGCGGCGAGACCCTCGACCTCGGCGCCGCGCTCGGGCGCAAGGTCGTCGACAAGCACTCGACGGGTGGGGTAGGGGACAAGACTTCGATCGCCGCGGGCCCGATCGTGGCCGCCTGCGGCGTCCCTTTCGGGAAGATGAGCGGGCGTGGTCTCGGCCACACGGGTGGCACCCTCGACAAGCTGGAGTCGATCCCCGGCTTCCGCGTCGAGCTCTCGACCGACGCGTTCGTCGAGCAGGTTCGTGAGGTCGGCCTCGCGATCATCGGCCAGACCGCCGACCTCGTCCCGGCAGACAAGCAGCTCTACGGCCTGCGCGACGTGACCGCGACCGTCGACATCGTGTCGCTGATCGCCGCGAGCGTCATGTCCAAGAAGATCGCCGGGGGCGCGGACGCGATCGTGCTGGACGTGAAGGTCGGGGACGGGGCCTTCATGAAGACGCTCGACGACGCACGGGTCCTCGCCGAGTCGATGATCGATCTCGGCAGCCGAGCCGGCCGCGAGATCGTTTGCCTGCTCACCGACATGGACCAGCCGCTCGGCGCCGCGGTGGGCAACGCGCTCGAGATCCGCGAGGCGGTCGACACGATCCGCGGCGCGGGGCCGCCGGACTTCACCGAGCTCGTCTTCGACGCCTGCGCGCGCCTGCTCGCGCTGTCCGATCTCGGGATCGACATCGAGGAGGGGCGCACCCGGGCGGAAGCCGCGGTCGCGGATGGGTCGGCGCACGGAGCCTACGAGCGCTGGATCCGAGCGCAGGGGGGCGATCCGAGCCTCGAGGCGTTGCCGACGGCTCCGGTCGTTCGGGTCGTGCAGGCTCCTGCGGGTGGGGCGATCGCCCGTCTCGGCGCGATCCAGATCGGTCTCGCCGCTCTTCATCTCGGCGCGGGCCGGAGGACGAAGGCCGATGCAATCGACCACGCTGTCGGGATCGTCTGCCGCAAGAAGCGCGGCGACGGGGTCGCGGCGGGTGAGATTCTGGCGGAGGTCCACGCGCCGGACGAGGCCTCCGCGGACGACGCGGCCGCCGAGGTCGTCGCCGCGTACGAACTCGCGGACGAACCGCCTCCGTCACGCGACATCGTGCTCGAGACCCTCGCGTAACGCGTGCCGGAGCTTCCCGAGGTCGAGACCTACCGCTCGGCGCTGGAGCCGCGTCTGGCCGGGCGGACGCTCCGCCGGGTCACGGTCAGCGACCCGCGGCTGACCAGGCCGCGCGACCCGCGCGAGGTGGCGGCCGAGTTGGAAGGGGAGCGTGTCGCCGCCGTCGAGCGCCGGGGCAAGTACCTGGTCGTGCGCTTCGCCAGCGGCTTTGTGCTCCTCGTCCACCTGCGAATGACGGGCGGGTTCCCGAGCGAAGCCGCAACGCACGAGCGGGCCGTGATCGAACTCGACGACGGGGCGCGCCTCGCCTACCGCGACGTGCGCCGGTTCGGAACGTGGGTCGTGCTCGGACCGGACGAGCTTGACGAGTACCTCAGGGCCCGCCTCGGGCCGGAGCCGCTCGGCCCTGGGTTTACCAGTGCGTTCCTGCGACGGCGGCTGGCAGGCCGGCGGGCACCGGTCAAGGCCGCAATCCTCGACCAGCGGACGGTGGCCGGCCTGGGGAACATCTACGCCGACGAGGCCCTCTGGCACGCGCGGATCCATCCTCTGCGACCGGCCGGCGAGCTCACCGCGGACGAGGTCGGGGCGCTTCGTCGCGGCATTCGCCGTGCGCTGCGCAGTGGAATCGCACGGCAAGGCGCCGACCTCGGAGACGGCGCCTACCCGCGGGGCTCGATGCAGGACGAGTTCGCCGTCTACGGCAGGGTGGGGGAGCCGTGCCCTCGCTGCGGAACGCCGATCGCGCGCGCGCGGGCCGGTGGCCGGGGAACGGCGTACTGTCCGCAGTGTCAGCGATGAGCCCGGCGAGAGATCTCCCCTCCGGCACCGTCACCTTCCTCTTCACGGACATCGAGGGATCGACCATGCTCCTGCACGAGCTGGGAGCAGAGGGCTACGAGCAGGCCCTGGCCGAGCATCGCCGCATCCTGCGCGCTGCTTTCGAGCGTCACGGCGGCGCGGAAGTGGACACGCAGGGCGACGCCTTCTTCGTCGCATTCCCCACCGCGCCGGGGGCCCTGGACGCCGCCGCCGAGGGGACGCAGGGACTCGCCGCCGGCGCGATCCGGGTGCGCATGGGCATCCATACCGGTACGCCCCTCCTGGGCGAGGAGGGCTATGTGGGCGTGGACGTGCACCGGGCGGCCCGCATCGCCGCCTGCGGCCACGGCGGCCAGGTGCTGATCTCCGCCTCCACCGCCGCGCTGACCGGCACGGACGTCCTGCGCGACCTGGGCGAGCACCGGCTCAAGGACTTGTCCGCCCCCGAGCGCCTCTACCAGCTCGGCGAGGGCGAGTTCCCCGCGCTCAAGAGCCTGTACCGCACCAACCTGCCCGTGCCGGCCACGCCCTTCCTGGGCCGCGAGCACGAGCTGCAGCAGGTGCTTGCCCTGCTCGAGGGCGCGCGCCTCTTGACCCTGACCGGCCCCGGCGGGACGGGCAAGACCCGGCTGGGCCTGCAGGCCGCCGCCGAAGCCTCCGACCGCTACCCGCACGGGGTCTTCTGGGTGCCGCTGGCGCCGCTGCGCGACCCCGAGCTGGTGCTGGAGATGGCAGGGCAGGCGCTGGGCGCCAAGGACGGCCTGGCCGAGCACGTCGCCGACAAGTCGCTGCTGCTGCTCCTGGACAACTTCGAGCACGTCGTCGAGGCCGCTGCCGGGCTCGCCGAGCTGCTCGCCAGCTGTCCGAACCTGCACCTGCTCGTCACCAGCCGGGAGCTGCTCCGCCTGCCCGCCGAGCAGGCCTACCCGGTACCCCCGCTCGAGCCCGAGGACGGAACCGAGCTCTTCCTCGCCCGCGCCCGGGCCATCGAGCCCGGCTTCGCCACCGGCGCGGCCGTGCCGGAGCTCTGCGCCCGGCTGGAGCAGCTCCCGCTGGCGCTCGAGCTGGCGGCGGCGCGTGTGCGCGTGCTCTCTCCCGAGCAGCTGCTCGAGCGTCTCTCCGGGCGGCTCGACCTGCTCAAGGCAGGCCGCGGCGTCGACGCACGCCAGGAGACGCTGCGGGCCACGATCGAGTGGTCGCACGAGCTGCTGGCCGAGGCAGAACGGCAGCTGTTTGCTCGCCTGGCCGTCTTCCGCGGCGGCTGCACACTCGAATCGGCCGAGCAGGTCTGCGACGCCGACCTGGACACACTGCAGTCCCTGGTCGACAAGAGCCTCGTGCGCGTGCGCGAGCACGACCGCTTCTGGATGCTGGAGACGATCCGCGAGTACGCCGCCGAGCGCCTGCAGTCCTCCGGCGAGGCCGAGGAGCTGCGCCGCCGCCACGCCGAGCACTTCCTCGCGCTGGCCGAGGAGACCGAGCCGCTCGCGCGCGAGGTCGACCCGGCCACGCTCGATCGACTCGAGCAAGAAGCGGACAACCTGCGTGCAGCGCTGGACTGGCTCGAGGCCTCGGGCGAGACGCAGCTCGTCCTTGGGCTCGCCGCCGCGCTCGACGACTTCTGGGGAGTGAAGGGACACCTGGCCGAAGGGCGTCGACGTCTCGAGGACGCGCTCGGCGCCGACGCGAGCCCGACCGCGGCGCGCGCCAAGGCTCTGAACGCAGCGGCCGATATGGCGATCGGGCACGGGGACTCGGCGGCGGCGACGCTGCGGGCCGAGGAGGCCCTCGCCCTCCACCGTCAGCTCGGGGACACATGGGGCGTCGCGGGCTCGCTGTACCTCCTCGGCAGCGCCGCCGCCGACGATCAGGACTTCGAGGCGGCCAGGCAGCTCTGGGAGGAGAGCGCGCGGCTCTTCCACGAGGCCGGCGATTCCTTCTGCACGCTGCTGGCGACACGGATGCTCGCCTGGGCCTACGACGAGCTCGGTGAGCCGGATCGCAGCCGCAGGCTCATGGAGGACGTGCTCGCGCAGGCGCGTGTCGCCGGGAACACGCACATCCAGGTGCACGCGCTGGAGTCGTTCGCGCACTACGCCGCACCCGAGGGGCGGGTCGACGAGGCGGCGTCGCTGCTCCGGGAGGCGTGGGAGCTCAACCGTGAGCTCGGCGACCGCATGCGCGAGGCCATCATCGTCTGCCGCTTCGCCCGCGTGCTGGCGTTTGCGGGCCGAGCCGAGACCGCCGCCCAGGTACTCGCCACCGGCGAGGCTCTCCACGAGGAGATGGGGGCCAGCCCGATGGGCTGGCTCAGGAGAGGGAACGATCAGGCGCTGACGCTCATTCACGCGGAGCTCGACGAGGCCGCCTTCGCCCAGGCCTGGGACCGAGGCCGGACGCTTAGCGCCGACGAGGCCGTCGCCCTCGCCCTCGACGCGCTCGATTGAGCGCGTCCTTCGACCAGCCAGGGCCCTCACTAGACTGGATCCATGGCGGGACGCACCTTCAAGACCGAGGCGGTCGTCCTCCGCTCGCTCCGGTTCGGCGAGGCCGACCGCGTGCTCCACCTCTACACCCTCGCCCGGGGCCGCATCGGGGCGATGGCGAAGGGTGTCCGCAAGACGCGCTCGCGTTTCGGCGGGCGGCTGGAGCCCCTGAGCCACGTGGAGCTCGTTCTGCACCAGGGCTCCGGGGAGCTTGCGACCGTGACGGGCGCCGACCTCGTCCATCCGCATGCGGCGGTTCGCGAGGATCCGCACCGGCTCGGCATCGGGCTCGTGGGTGCGGAGGCGATGCTCCGCCTCTTCCACGAGCAGGAGGCAAGCCCGCGCGCCTTCCAGGCGCTGACCCGCTTCCTCGACCTGCTGGACGACGGGCCCACTGGAGCCACCGGTCGGTCCCAGCTCGACCCGCTCGGCCTCTCCTTCCAGCTCAAGCTGCTCTGGCTGTCCGGCTACCTCCCGCACCTGGGCAGCTGCGCGGAGTGCGGGGGAGAGGGACCCTTCATCGGCTACTCGGCGCGGGCCGGCGGTGCCGTCTGCCGGACCTGTGCCGGAACCGGGGGCGTCCTCTCCCTGTCGGCCACGGCACTCTCCGGAATGGAAGGCCTGCTGCGCACACCGCTCGCGGGCGCTGGGGAGGTCCCGCTCGGCGAGCGGGCGGCACGCGAGGTACTGGCCGTCGTCACCTCTTCGTACGAGTACCACGGCGGCTTCCGCCTGCGGACGCTCTCGGCGTGAAGCCGGCGCACAGCATTCCGAAGTAGGTCGGCGCCTCGTAGCAGAGCAGGTCGGCGTCGAACGAGGTGTCGAGCGCGCCGTGGAGGACCAGGAGCTGCCAGAAGCTGTCCGCCCGCGCGGCCTCCACGAGGGCGGGCTCGAGCGCAACCAGGCCCTCGAGCCGGTTGTCGCGGACCAGCTCGACCACGAGCTCGTCGTACGACGCAGACGCGGGGTCGAAGCCGTACGGGCCGTCGGCATCGTGGGCGTGGCCATGATCCGCGCTCGCGATCAGGGCGACGCGCTTGCCCGAGTCGCGGGCGGAGGCTGCGAGCACGAGACCGGCCTGGACGAGCGTCGTGGGCGGGAGGTCACGTGGAGGCGCAACCAGGACGACCGGGACCTGCGGCTCGGACCGGCCGCCCATGAACCAGAGCGGAATCAGCGCTCCCCAGTCGAGCGGCATCGCGGCCTGCTCGGGGTCGTTGGGCCCGAAGCTGACTCCGACGGTCGGAACCCCGGTTCCGACCAGGTCGAGGAGGTACCGCAGCGAGAGCTCGGAGTCGACCGGGCACGAGAGCGCGATCTCGCGTCCCTCCTCCGAGACAGACCCTTCGAGGCTTCCCGCGATCACGATCGCCACGTGGCCGTCGACGTGGACGTTGTGCGGGGTCAGGACGACGACGGTGTCGGCCGCAGCGTCATAGAAGCGACGGCCCAGCTCCGTCATGGCCTCTCGGGTGGCCCGGGCGAGCTCGAGTTCGTCCTCCGCGCAGAGCTCCGCGACCGCGATGCCGCCGTGCGGCGCGATGGAGGCGAAGACAATTCCGCTCACGCCGCCAAGTATCCGCGTGCGAGACTGAGCGCGCATGCGACGCGAGCTCCTGGTCGGGCGACGCAGGCGCCTGCTGACGTTCGCCGTCGCGGCAGCGGTCGCGGTCGCGTTCGCCGACTCCTCGATCGTCGTGCTCGCCCTCCCGGACCTCTACGGGGCCTTCGACACGACCATCGTCGGCGTGTCGTGGGTGATCACGTCGTACAACCTCGTCGTCACCGTGTGCGCGTTCGCGCTCGTGCCCCTCGTCAAGCGCGTCGATGTCGGGCGCGTGAGCCGGATCGGGCTCGCGCTCTTCTGTGCAGGGTCGATCGGCTGCGCGGCCTCGTGGAACCTGGCCGGGCTGATCGTCTTCCGGTGCCTCCAGGGAGTCGGCGGGGCAATGCTGCTCGCCGGCTCGCTCGCGCTCCTCGCAGCCCTCGCCGGATCGCCGGGCAGGGGAGTCGTGATCTGGACGACTGCGGGGACGCTGGGCCTTGCGCTCGGCCCCGCCCTGGGCGGCGTGCTGACACAGCTCCTCGACTGGCGGGCGATCTTCGCCTTCCAGGCTCCGGTCGCCCTGACGGCGCTCGTCGCGGCCTTCGAGTCGCACCTGCACCCGCGAGCGGGCCGTCGGGGAACGCCCGTCTTCGGAGCGAACCTCGGGCTGGCGTTCGTGTTCGGCGCGCTTGTCGGCGCGCTCTTCCTGGCCGTCCTGCTCGTGATCACTGTCTGGGGGCTCTCGCCGGTCGCCGGCGCCGTTGTCGTCAGCGCGCTGCCCCTGGCGGCACTTGCCTGCCGCTTCCTGGCCGGGAGCCTCTCTCCTCAGCTCGGCGTTAGAGCCGGAGCGGGGCTCCTCGCCGCGGGCCTCGTCGCCCTCGCCCTGCTGCCCGCGACGAGCACCGCGATCGTGGCCGTCGCGCTCGGCCTGTGTGGGGCGGGGCTCGGGCTCGCCGTTCCGGTGCTGACGAGGACTGCGGTGCGGCCCGACGAGACTCTCGTGCGGAGCGGGACGATGACGATCGGAGCCCGCCATGCCGGTCTCGTGGTTGCGCTTGCCCTGGTTGCGCCGCTGCTCTCGCACGACCTCGAGCGAGGCGGTCGGGATGCCCTGCTCCGGGGGACGAAGGTGGCGCTCGACGGCGATGCGCCCATCCGCCAGAAGGTGCCGATCGCGCTCGACCTCCGCAAGGCGCTCGAGAACGCCCCCAAGGGTGAGGTGCCCGATCTCGCCGAGCCCTTCAACCGGCGCGGAGCTGCCCACGACGAGCGACTCCGCCGCGTGCGCGACTCACTCACCGACGCGATCGAGGGCGCGGTCACGCGCAGCTTCCGCGCGTCCTTCGCCCTCTCGGCCCTCTTCGCCCTGCTCGCCCTGGCCCCCGTCCTCGCAAGCCGGCGACTGCGCGCCGGATGACGACTCGCTCGGGGAAGCTCGTGCTCGCGGCGCTGGCCGCCTCCGCGGCGGCCCTGATCGTGATCGAGCTGGCGCTCGGCGCGCTCAGCTTCGGGGAGCCGAGGCTGGCCGATCCCTGCACGTCGAAACCGGGCTTCAAGGGCGGCGGCATCGACGGCGCCGTCCAGCGCTTCGCGCTCTCCGGCCTCAACGGCGCCGCCTGCGAGCTACACACCACGCGCGAGGAGTTCGTGCTCTCGTTCGTCCCTTCGGCCGGAGCGAGGCAGATCCGCTGGGACCGAGACACGATCGACCGTGCGCTCAAGGCGGGGCTCGACCGGGCCGCGAAGGACACCGCGGGGGGCGGGGTCGCAGGGCGGGTCCTCTCCTTCGTGCTCCGGGAGATCCTCGCCGACCCGATCGCCTTCTTCCTCGGCGAGCTCCGGGGCTAATCGCGCTTCGGCGTCTGCCAGGGCTTGGCCAGCGCGTCGTCGAGATAGGCGCTCGCACCTTCGATCGGGATCCGCTCCTGGGCCAGCGAGTCGCGGTCGCGGAGGGTGATCGTGTCGTCCTCGAGCGTCTGCTCGTCGATCGTGAAGGCAAACGGCGTGCCGATCTCGTCCTGGCGGCGATAGCGGCGCCCGATCGCCCCGCTGTCGTCGTACTCGACGACCTCGTGCCGGCGCAGCTCCTCGTACAGCGCGCGCGCCTTCACTGCCATGCCCTCGCTCTTGCCGATCAGAGGCAGCACCGCCGCCTTGACGGGCGCAATGCGCGGATGCAGGCGCAGCAGGACCCGCTGCCGTCCGGCGACCTCCTCCTCGTCGTACGCATCGACCAGGAACGCGAGCAGCGCGCGGTCGACGCCGCCGGCCGGCTCGATCACGTAGGGCGTGTAGCGCTCGCCGCTCTGGGTGTCGACGAACTCGAGCTTCGTGCCGGAGTGCGCCGTGTGGGCGGAGAGGTCGAAGTCGCCGCGGTTGGCGATGCCCTCCAGCTCCGACCAGCCGATCGGATACAGGTACTCGATGTCGCTCGTCCCGCGCGAGTAGTGAGAGAGCTCGTCGGGCTCGTGCTCGCGCACACGCAGGCGGCTGTGCCTGATGCCGTAGCGCGTGTACCAGCCGAGCCGCTCCTCGATCCAGTACCGGTACCACTGCTCCGCCTCCGCCGGCGGTACGAAGTACTCCATTTCCATTTGCTCGAACTCGCGCGTCCTGAACAGGAAGTTGCCGGGCGTGATCTCGTTCCGGAACGACTTCCCGATCTGGGCGATGCCGAAGGGCGGCTTGCGGCGCGCCAGCTGGAGGACGTTCTTGAAGTTGACGAAGATTCCCTGCGCGGTCTCCGGGCGCAGGTAGACGTTGCCGGCCGTTTCGTGCATCGGCCCGAGATGCGTCTCGAACATCAGGTTGAACTGGCGCGGCTCGGTCAGGTCGCACTCCTCCGTCGCGCCTGGGTGCTTGCTCGGCTTGCGCCCGCACTGCGACTCCTCCAGATGGTCGGCACGGAAACGGAGCTTGCAGGTGCGGCAGTCGACCAGCGGGTCGGTGAAGCCCTCCAGGTGCCCGGATGCCTCCCAGACGCTCGTGTTGAGGATGATCGCCGAGTCGAGCGCGACGATGTCGTCCCGCTCCTGCGTCATCGCCTCGAGCCAGCGCGCCTTCACGTTGTTCTTGGCGAGCACGCCGTAGTGGCCGTAGTCGTACGACGAGCCGAGGCCGCCGTAGATCTCCGAGGACGGGAACACGAACCCGCGCCGGCGGGCGAGCGAGACGATCTTGTCCATCGTCACCGCGTCGGTCTCGGGCTGGTCGGCCATTGCGACACGTTAACGGTGTCGGTGGGCGAGAATGCAGAGATGGCCCTCGTCTCGCCCGAGCTGGAGGCGCAGGCGATCGCCTGGCGCCGTCACCTGCACGCCCACCCGGAGCTGTCCTTCGAAGAAGTCGAGACGTCTCGCTTCGTCGAGGAGGCGCTGGCGTCGCTCGACGGCTACGAGCTGGAGCGGCCGACCCCGACGAGCGTGGTCGCGCGCCTCACGGGAGGCAGGCCTGGGCGGACGCTTGCCCTACGGGCCGACATGGACGCCCTGCCGATCCAGGAGGAGAGCGGCGTCGACTTCGCATCCACCCGGCCCGGCGTCATGCACGCGTGCGGCCACGACGGGCACACGGCCATGCTGCTCGCGACGGCGAAGCTCCTCAGCGAGCGTCGCGACCGGCTCTCCGGCGAGGCTCGTCTTGTCTTCCAGCACGCCGAAGAGAAGCCGCCGGGAGGGGCCCGCGAGCTCGTGGAGGCAGGTGTGATGGACGGCGTCGACCTGGTCGTCGGCTGCCATCTGATCTCGCGCCTCGAGGTCGGCAAGATCGGCGTCGGGGCCGGCCCGCGCATGGCCTGCGCCGACACGTTCACGCTCGAGGTGGTCGGGTCGGGCGGCCACGCCGGCTTCCCGCAAACCTCGACCGACCCGGTGGCGATCGCCGCCGAGGTGGTGGTCAACCTCCAGCACGTCGTCTCGCGGACGACGAACCCCTTCGACCCGGTGGTGGTCTCCGTGACCCAGATCGCCGGAGGCACCGCGGACAACGTGGTCCCGGACCGGGTCGAGCTCGGAGGGACGGTTCGGGCATTCACGCAGGAGAGCCGCGAGCGCACGCGCCTGACGGTGGAGCGGATCGTCGCAGGCGTGACCCAGGCTCACGGGGCCACGTACCGGCTCGACTACGAGCAGGGGTACGCGCCGGTGGTCAACGACGCGGACGCGGCGGAGCTGGTGAAGGCGGCGGCGACCGCAGAGCTCGGCGAGGACGCCGTCGCCGACCAGGAGCGGATCATGGCCGGCGAGGACTTCTCCGCCTACCAGCAGGTCGTTCCGGGCGTCTTCTTCACGGCCGGCGCCCGGAACGAGGCGATCGGCGCGTCCTATCCCCATCATCACCCGCGCTTTGCGATCGACGAGGCCGCGCTCCGGAACGGCATCGCCGTGCTCGCCCGGACCGCGATCGACTACCTCGCCTAGGCTGGACCTGTGAGCTCCAAGTCGCCGGTCGAGCTGCACATCGTCTCGGACGCGACCGGGGAGACCGCGACGCGCCTGGTCATGGCGCTCGAGGCCCAGTTTCCGGATCAGCCCTTCGAGGAGATCCGCCATCCGCGCGTGGAGACGGTCGAGGACCTCGCGCTGGCCGTCAACCGCGCCAAGGGACGACCTGCAGTCGTCGTCTACACGATCGTCGAGCCCGAGCTGCGGGGAGCGATGCGCGACCTCTGCAAGCGCAGCCGGGTCCACTACTGCGACATCCTGGGGCCCCCGCTCGCCTCGATCGCCAAGGTCTCCGGTGTAGCGGCGCGGATGACGCCGGGAGCGCGCCCGCCGCTCGACGCCTCGTACTTCAAGCGGATCGCCGCCATCGAGTTCGCGGTCAAGTACGACGACGGGCTGGGAGGGGGCCTCCCCGAGGCCGACATCGTGCTCGTGGGCGTCTCGCGCACGTCGAAGACGCCCCTTTCCATGTACCTGGGCTACCTCGGCCACAAGACCGCCAACGTGCCGATCGTCAAGGGCATCGAGCCTCCGCCGGAGCTCTTCCGCATTCCGTCCACCAAGATCGTGGGCCTGACAATCGAAGCTGGACGACTCGCGGAGATCCGCCTGGAGCGGGTCCGAGCAATGCGGGCCACCGGCCGCAGCTACGCGGAAATCGCTCAGATCTACGAAGAGCTGGAGGAGGCCGCCGCCGTCCACCGCCGGCTCGGCTGCCCGGTCATCGACGTGACCGAGCTCTCGGTAGAGGAGACGGCCGCCCGGATCATCCGCCTCGTGGAGCGCCGCCGGATCGAGGTGCACGCATCGTGAGCACGGCGGCCCAAGCAGCTCGAGAGAAACGTATCCCTGTGTGGCGCTGGCTGCTGTGGTGGTTCGACTTCGGCTTGCGCGGGTTGGCCTGGCTCGCGGAGTTCCGGGCCCGTAGACGCCGCTTGAAGCCCGCTCCGTAAGGCCTGCGCACGGTTGGAGGCGCGTCGCTGTGGGAAGATTGCGCCCACGTGCGCTACGTCTACGACTTCGATGAGCCGTGCGATGGGGGTCGCGACCTTCTCGGCGGCAAGGGGTCGGGCCTCGCCGAGATGACGCAACTCGGAATCCCGGTCCCGGCCGGCTTCACCATCACGACCGAGGCGTGCCGAGCAGCGAGGTCCCGGGGCGGCGAGTGGCCCGAGGGGCTGGCGGAGGAGATCGAGGAGCATCTCCAGCGGCTGGAGGAGCGAACGGGAAAACGCTTCGGGGATTCCTCGGATCCGTTGCTCGTCTCGGTCCGCTCGGGGGCGGCGGTCTCGATGCCCGGAATGATGGACACGATCCTGAATCTCGGCCTGAACGCGGAGGCGGTGCACGGCGTGGCCGAGACGACCGACAATCCGCGCTTCGCGTACGACTCCTACCGCCGCCTCGTCCAGATGTTCGGCGAGGTCGTCGACGGCATCGACGGCCACCGCTTCGAGCACGAGCTCCAGGCGCTCAAGGAGCAGCGCGGCGTCTCCCAGGACGTCGAGCTGACAGCCGAGGACCTTCGGGCGCTCGTGGAGACGTTCGAGGACATCTACGCGCAGGAGGCGGAGCGGCCCTTCCCGCAGGATCCCCGCGAGCAGCTCGAGCGGGCCGTCAATGCCGTCTTCGACTCGTGGGACAACCCACGGGCGCAGGTCTACCGGCGGGCGCACGATATCCCCGACGATCTCGGTACTGCGGTGAACGTCGTCCAGATGGTCTTCGGCAACAAGGGCGAGGGCTCGGGCACCGGGGTGGCGTTCACACGAGATCCCTCGACCGGAGAACAGGGCCTCTACGGCGAGTTCCTGGCCAACGCGCAGGGGGAGGACGTCGTCTCCGGCATCAGGACGCCGGAGCCGATCGAGGCCATGCAGAAGCGCCTGCCTGAGGCGTTCGAGCAGCTCGTGGAGACCATGCGCCGGCTCGAGGAGCACTACCGCGACATGCAGGACATCGAGTTCACGGTCGAGGACGGCCGCCTCTATCTCCTGCAGACGAGGAGCGCCAAGCGCACGGCCGCCGCAGCGCTGAAGGCCGCCGTCTCCATGGTGGAGGAGGGGCTGATCTCCCGGGAAGAGGCGGTTGCGCGCATCGACCCCGCCCAGCTCGACCAGCTCCTGCACCCGATGATCGACCCGAATGCGGAGGTCGAGGTCGCCGCCACCGGACTCAACGCGTCTCCGGGCGCCGCCTGCGGGAAGATCGTCTTCGACGCGGACACGGCCGAGGAGCTCGGACGCTCGGGAGAGCCGGTCATCCTGGTCCGCTGGGAAACGACCCCCGACGACATCCACGGCCTGCTCGAGGCGCAGGGCGTGCTCACGGCGCACGGCGGCATGACCTCGCACGCGGCGGTTGTTGCCCGCGGCATGGGCAAGCCCTGCGTGGCCGGCTGCGAGGCGCTCACCATCGACGTCGAGCGCAAGACCGCCAAGCTCAACGGGCGCGAGCTGCACGAGGGCGACGTGCTCACCATCGACGGCGGCACCGGTCGCGTGATCGTGGGCGACGTCCCGCTCGTCCCGCCTCAGATCAACGAGGACTTCCAGACGGTCCTCGGATGGGCCGACGGCCTGCGCCGCCTCAAGGTGCGCGCGAACGCCGACACGCCCGAGGACGCGGCCAAGGCCCGGGAGCTCGGCGCCGAGGGCATCGGCCTCTGCCGGACGGAGCACATGTTCATGGCCGACGACCGGCTTCCCGTGATGCGGGAGATGATCATGGCGGAAGGCGAAGAGGGCCGGCGTTCGGCGCTCGACCGGATCCTGCCTGTGCAGCAGGCCGACTTCGAGGGCATCTTCCGGGCGATGGCGGGCGTGCCGGTGACCATCCGGCTGCTCGATCCGCCCCTGCACGAGTTCCTGCCCTCGCTCGAGGAGGCCTCCGACGAGCGCATGCGCCACCGCATCCGGGTCCTGCAGGAGTCGAATCCGATGCTTGGGATGCGCGGTTGCCGGCTCGGGCTGATCTACCCGGAGATCTACGAGATGCAGGTGCGGGCAATCGTGCGGGCCGCCCTCGCAGTCCGCGACGAGACCGGCGAGGCGCCGATCGTCGAGATCATGCACCCGCTCGTCGGCTTCGGCGAGGAGCTGCGCCGGCTGCGCGCGCTGACCGTGGAGGTGGCCGAGGAGGAGGACACCGACCTCGAGTACCACGTGGGCACGATGATCGAGCTTCCGCGCGCCTGCGTCCGCGCCGACGAGATCGCCGAGCACGCCGATTTCTTCTCGTTCGGCACCAACGACCTCACCCAGACCGCGCTCGGCTTCTCCCGCGACGACGCCGAGAACAAGTTCCTGGCCCGCTACCTGGAGGATGGGGTGCTCGAGCGCAACCCGTTCGAGGTCCTGGACGAGGACGGAGTCGGGGAGCTGATGCGGACCGCGGTCGAGCGGGGACGGGCGGCGAAGGACGACCTGAAGCTCGGCATCTGCGGCGAGCACGGCGGCGAGCCGCGCTCGGTCGCCTTCTGCCATGGTCTCGGGCTCGACTACGTGTCGTGCTCACCGTACCGCGTGCCGCTCGCCCGGCTGGCGGCGGCGCAGGCTGCGCTGGCGGAGGCGGGCGTCGTGGCCGTCGCGTCCGGCGGGTGAGTCCTAGCAAGGCGTGGGCACGAGCGCGCACTCGGGGTTCGGCGTGCGCGGCGGACGGAAACCCGACCACGGCTGCGACCGCGGGGTCCTCTGGAAGTGGACACTTGGCTCTGCTATTGTGTCCACATGGATGTCGGCGTGCGAGAGCTCAAGCAGCGCCTCTCCGAATTCCTCGATCGCGCCGAGCGGGGAGAAATCATCCGTGTCACTGACCGGGGCCGGCCGAAGGCGCTGCTCGGGCCGCTTCCGGGCAAGCTCAGGTTGGAGGAGGGCATCGCCGAAGGATGGATCAGCGCCGGGTCGGCGAAGCCGCTCGGCCGCGCGAGGCGCCCTCGCGGCACGAGGCGCATCGAGGACGTCCTTCGCGAAGACCGGGGCGAGTGACCCTCTACGTCGACTCGAGCGCGCTCCTCAAGCGCTATGTCGACGAGCCTGACTCGGATGCGTGCGAGGCGATTCTCCAGAGCGATTCCAGCCTCGTCACGGGTAGGCACACCGTCGTCGAGGTGCGACGCAATCTCGGCCGACTTCTGGCCGGATCGGATCTCGCCGGGGCCAAGGATGCCTTCGCGCAGGATCTCCAGTCGCTGTCGCTCGTGGAGCTCGACGCCGAGACGTGCGAGGCTGCGGCGGCGATAGCCGAGATCACAGGCGTTCGGACACCGGACGCTCTCCATCTGGCAGGCGCGCAGCGCATCGGCGGTACCGCGCTACCGTTCTTGACCTACGACGTTCGACAGGCGCAGGCGGCGCGCTCGCTGGGCTTCACGGTCCTCGGCGCCTAGACGCAAGACAGGCGGCCCAGGCCGCGCTGGAGGAGACAGGGGTCGTGGCCGTCGCCGCCGGCGGGTAGCGACGCGCCGAGCACCTCCCGCAATTTGCGGCGGTGTCCGGCCCCCCTCCATCTGGTCCAAGCCGTGTGTGGGTCCTTCTAGTTTTGAGAGCCAGATTGGAGGTATCGCATGCGCGCCAAGCGCTACAGCGTGGAGCAGATCGTGGCCAACTGCGAGAGGCCGAGAAGCTGCAGGCCCAGGCCTGACCATCCCCCAGTCCTGTAAGCGGCTGGGCATCTCCGACCAGACCTTCTACCGCTGGCGCATCAAGTACGGCGCCCTGAAGGAAGACGAGGCGCAGCGCTTGAAGGCGCTGGAGCAGGAGAACGCCCGCCTGAAGAAGATCGTGGCCGAGCAGGCGCTCGACATCTCGCTGCTCAAGGACCTCGAGCGGGGAAAATGGTGAGCCCGGCGCGCCGGCGCGATGCCGTGCCCTACCTGGTGCGCCGCCACCGGGTATCGGAGCGTCGGGCCTGCCGTCTCGTCTGCCAGCACTGCTCCACCCAGCGCTACCGCAGGCTGGAGCCCGAGTACGAGCTGCGCCTCGTCGCGCGCATGAACGAGTTGGCCGCCCGCCATCCGCGCTACGGCTACCGGCGCATCTGGGCGCTCTGCGCGGCGAGGGCTTCCGGGTCAACCGCAAGCGCGTCGAGCGCCTCTGGCGCCTGGAGGGCCACCGCGTGCCGCCCAGGCGCAGCAAGGCGAGCGGCAAGAAGGGGCAAGGAGCGGCTGCCAACGCCGCCTGGAACCTGGCCGCCAGCCACCCCAACCAGATCTGGTCCTACGACTTCATGAGCGGGCGCACGCGTGAGGGCGCCTTGCTGCGCATCCTGAACGTGGTCGACGAGTACACGCGTCTGGCGCTGGGCTGCCGCGTCGATCGCTCCATCGGCGCCCGCGAGGTGATCAGCGAGCTGGAGCAGCTCTTTGAGCGACACGGCAAGCCCGAGCTGCTGCGCTCCGACAACGGCCCCCTCTGTTCGGTCCACTTGCTCTGAGGGTCCCTGTTCGATCTTGACCGGTCCTGTCGTCTTCGCTCGCGGTTGAGGCGACCGGCCGACTGGTCCAGGTGGTGTGAGGGGTGGAGCTTCGGGGGGTCGTTTCGCATCTCAGAGCGAGCACGGATGAAGCCAAAAGCCCCGGTCATATCTCTTGAGTTCCAACGGGTCACCTGTGCTGAGTCTGTTCGATGCCTCATCGATGCAGACAGGGCGGAACGGATAATTCTGGAGAGTCCAGACTTGAGACATCCGGGAGCCTCTGCGTCGGACGATGCTGCCGAGCACTATCTGATGGTTCTGAAGGAGACGCTTGATACGAGAATTCCTGGCGAACCCAAGGAGATCCGGCTCTAGACCTCACAATGTGACGTGAGCCCGAAGACCGACTGCCGCCAGCACGGCGTCCTCGTGGCCTCGCGCCATGCGGCGGCCCTACCACCGAGCGAGCTATCGTGGCTCGCATCCGCCCCGTAGCTCAGCGGATAGAGCAGCGGTCAGGGCAGGAAACGCCGCCGAGACCAGGACCTATGGCTACGACAACAGCGATCGCCTGGCGAGCGTCTGCTTCAAGGCCTGCACCTGCCCCAGCCCCAACGACTCATTCATCCGCTGGACCTACGACCCGGTCGGCAACCGTGCTGACGGAAGCTCGCTCATCGGCGCACCCCGGCCCGTCTGAGCCGGACTTGTGCTATAAGTAGCACATGGCGAGTGTCGGCGTACGGGAGTTGCGGCAGCGCGCGAGCGAGCTCTTGCGTCGGGTCGCGGCGGGGGAGACGATTGAGGTGACCGACCGGGGCCGCCCCGTGGCGCTGCTTTCGCCGCTGCCGGAGGCGGGGCCGCTGGAGCGGCTGCGCGCGGCTGGCGAGGTAAACCCGGCTGTGGCTGATTTGGACGAGCTGCCCGCAGCGTTGCCGCTCCCGGCGGGGCAGGAGCCACCCTCGGCCGTGCTTGCGCGCTTGCGGCGCGATGAGCGCTGAGCGGGTCATCTATCTCGATTCCTCGGCGATCGTGAAGCTCGCTGTCGAGGAGCCCGAGTCTACGGCGTTGCGCCGCTACCTTCGGCGGTGGAGGCCACTGGTGAGCAGCGCTTTGGCCCGCGCGGAGGTGGGCCGGGCGCTGCTTCCGTTCGGCGAGGCCGCGCTGCGGCGGGGACAGGACGTGCTTTCCAGTCTGGAGCTGATCCGGATCAACGATCGGATTCTCGCCGTCGCCGGGTCACTGCTGCCGGCGGAGTTGCGAACACTCGACGCGATCCATCTCGCCACGGCGCAGCAGCTCGAGGTCGATCTTGCCCGCCTGGTCACCTACGACCAACGCCTGGGCGCGGCTGCCGAAGCGATTGGCTGCGCGGTGGTTGCCCCGACCTGAGGACCGGCGCGCCGGCGTACGGTCGAGCCACGCGGCCGTCCGAATTTCCGGCAGGGCTACGAGGAATGCGATCCCGGACACAGTAGATTCCGCGTGTGAGGCGAGGCGTGATCGCAGCCGCACTCGGGGCCGCTCTTCTGACCGCGGCGGCTGCGTGGGGCCTGACCTCCGCCCTCCCGCTCAAGGGCCCGCCGAAGACGATCACGCAGTACGGGTACATCAGGTCGCTCGCGCCCTCCGGGAAGAGCTACGTACTGAAGCTCGACCCCGCCCTCTGGCTCGAGGGCAAGACGGCCAAGGCGGCCGCCAAGGAGGACGGCCAGGAAGCCTTGGACTACTACATCCGCAATCCCGAGCGCTCCCTGCTCACCTACCGGATGCCCGCGGGCATCCCGGTCACCGTGGTCACCGTCCACGGCCCGGTGACCTCGACCCGAATCACCGTTGCCGAGCTCGCCCAGATCGTGAAGGGCAAGAACCCCAAGCACCGCCCGCTGATCGAGCGCGGCTCGGCCCGCCACCTCGGCTACTGGGTGAAGAGCTCGATCGACAACGTGACGTCGATCGACCAGCAGTACCAGCCGTGAGGCGTCTCGGCCGGTGTGGCCGCCGGCTCGATCAAGCGCTCAGCCTCTGAACAACGTCGGGCTCGTGCTTCGCGTCGGTTGTCCTGAGCAGACCCGACTGGTAGGCCAGAGCGACGGCGTGGGCGCGGCTGTGGACACCGAGTTTCGCCAGGATGCGCTGGACGTGGCTCGCGACTGTCTTGGGACTGATCACCAGCTTCGCCGCGATCTCCCTGGGTGGGAGACCCTCCGCCAGTCCTTCGAGCACCTCGAGCTCCCGCCTCGTGAGACGGAGATCGCGCGGAATCGTGGCGTTCGTTCTTTCTGGTTGGGAACGGACGATAGCCCTGCGCGCACGGGCCATGAGCTCATCCGAGTCGAAGGGCTTGACGACGTAGTCGTCGGCGCCCACGAGCAGCCCGACCGCGCGGTCGGTCGGCTCGATTCTCTCGCCCGAGATAAAGATGATCGGCAGCTCATCGCCGAACTCGTCTCGAAGCTGGTGACACACCTCGAAGCCGTTGATGTCCGGAAGAGAGATGTCGAGGAGAACCAGAGCTGGGCGCTCTGCACGCGCAGCCGCGAGCGCGCCATCGCCTGTACCCGCCTCGAGAGTCTCATAGCCCGCCCTGGCAACCAGCATCGAGACGAAAGCTCGGAAGCTCTCATCGTCATCGACGATCAGAATCGGGCCGCAGTCGGGTGCCATGTGATGCCCTCCCCTCGAAGGCCCTCTAGTTGTAGCTAAACGCGGCTTTTTATTCAATCGTCTCGTGTGAGACACATTGGGGCGAACGCAGTAGTCAATCCTTGGGTCAAACGCTGTAAGCGAAAGAGGGGGCGAACACCCCTTTCGGGACTTCGAGGCCCCACGTAGCGTCTAAGAGTCTCCGTGCCCCTCCGTACTGGGGAGGTGCGGTATCGCGGGAAGGAGGCTATGAGAGGAGCTGACTTGCGGCGCATAGGGCGGGTTTTGCGTCGTAACCGCCGTTTGTTCAGCCGAGTATCCGGCGCCCTAGCCACAGAGGCGTACGCGACTCAGAGGAAGGAGAGATAGTGAGGAAGACCTGGTTATTGACCATAGCCGTCGCTACGGCGGCGCTCACGTTTGGCGTGGGCGTGGCAGTTGCTGGACCGCATTTCTTCTCGGCGACAGGAAGCGTCAACTCCAGCGGTGCCCTTGTCGTGAGCTGGGATGAGACGGGTCTTGGCAACGGCGACGTCACCTACACGCTCGACGCGGATGCCACAGCGCTCTACGCCTGCATCAACAACGGCGGCAAGCACCCGAGCGCAGCAAACAAGGAGTCCTTCGAGGGCAGTGTTACCACCGGCGGTTCGTTCAAGGCGAAGAACGGGCGCGTCCAGGGGACCCTGACCACCGGTCCGCTCCAGGCGCCGCAGTTCACATGCCCGAACGGCCAAACCCGCATCCTGGCCGCCGTCTCGTACAGCAACATCGTGCTGACGGACACGACGAACAACGTCCCGATTACCATTCCGGACACCGGGCTCGTGTGCCTGCATCCGGAGTTCCCGGGACTCTGCTAGATCCGGGCTGAACGGCAGCCGTAGGCGGCCACACCTCTTCTGGGGAATGTGAAGCCGTCGGGGCCGGAACAGAGGGGGCACGCAATCATGCCCCCTCTGTTCCACCCGGTGCATGCAGTAAGCATCGGACCATTCAGCGCTTCGTCGTCCCAAATGCTGCTCGCGGTTATTCGGATAGCAGCCGGCGGGCGCCCGCTTCGCACTGATAAGCACAGCCTTTAAGGGTGGGGCGGTCCCCGCGCCTACACCTGCGACGGTCGTAACGTCTCGCCGGCTTCGAGAACGTAGTTCCTCGTTGCACTGTGGGGGAACGTACTCGCACTCGCGCGCCTCGTCGGGCGTTACGGCCGCTGACTCCAACCCGCGTGGACCTGGGGTCAGGTCTTGCGTTGCGATATGCAAGGGCCGCAAGAACTACGCCCCGGACCGAGTAGATTCCGCGTGTGAGGCGAGGCGTGATCGCGGCCGCGCTCGGGGCCGCCCTTCTGGCCGCGGCGGCCGCGTGGGGCCTTGCCTCCGCCCTCCCGCTCAAGGGTCCGCCGAAGACGATCACGCAATACGGGTACATCAGGTCGCTTGCGCCCGCCGGGAAGAGCTACGTGCTCAAGCTCGACCCCGCGCTCTGGCTCGAGGACACGACGGCCAAGCTGGCCGCGAAGGAGGACGGCCAGGAAGCCTTCGACTACTACATCCGCAATCCGGAGCGCGCGCTGCTGACCTACCGGATCGCGGCCAACGTGCCGGTCACGGTCGTGACCGTCCATGGCCCGGTGACCTCGACCCGCATCACCGTCGCCGAGCTCGCCCAGATCGTCAAGGGTAAGAACCCCAAGCACCGCCCGCTGATCGAGCGCGGCTCGGCCCGCCACCTCGGCTACTGGCTGAAGAGCTCGATCGACACCGTCAAGTCGATCGACCAGCAGTACCAGCCCTGACGCCGCTTCCGACGGGGCCGACTACTATCGTGCTTCCGCGGGGCCAGGTGACCGAGGGGTACTGACCCATGCTCTTTCCGACGACGACCTTCGCCGTCTTCTTCATCGTCGTGCTCTTTCTGAGCTGGCTGCTGCAGCCGTACCCGCAACGGTGGCGGGCGTTCATCGTCGCTGCGAGCTTCGTCTTCTACGCGGCGTGGGACTGGAAGTTCATTTTCCTGCTCGGCTTCTCGGTCGTCTGGAACTGGACGACGGGGCTCGCGATCTTCCGGGCCCGCACCCCCGGCGCGCGCAAGGGCCTGCTGACGGCGGCGGTGGCCGTGAACCTCGGCCTGCTCGGCTACTTCAAGTACTTCAACTTCTTCGTCAGCTCGGGCTCGAACGCGCTGGCCGTCGTCGGGCTCGATCTCCCGATCTCCGTGCGCGAGATCGTCCTTCCCGTCGGCATCTCCTTCTTCACCTTCATGGGGATCAGCTACGTCGTGGACATCTACCGCGGCACTCTCAAGCCGGCGACCTTCGGCCACTTCGCCGCCTACCTGTCCTTCTTCCCGCACCTCGTCGCTGGTCCCATCGTGCGCGGCTCCGAGCTCCTGCCGCAGATGGAGAGCCCGCGAGATCCCCGGCGCGTGGATACCTCCAGGGGCTTCTACCTGATCGGCGCAGGGCTGTTCAAGAAGGTCGTGATCGCCAACTACCTGGCCACGCACATCGTGGATGCGGTCTTCGGGGCCCCGAACCAGCACTCCTCGCTCGAGGTGCTGGTCGGCGTCTTCGCCTACGCCGTCCAGATCTACGCCGACTTCTCCGGGTACACGGACATGGCGATCGGGCTCGCGCTGCTCCTCGGCTTCAAGTTCCCGCAGAACTTCGACAGCCCGTACGCCGCGGTCTCGGTCCAGGACTTCTGGCGGCGCTGGCACATGACCCTGTCGCGCTGGCTTCGCGACTACCTCTACTTCCCTCTGGGCGGGAGCCGGAAGGGCGCGGGACGGACCTACACCAACCTGATGGCAACGATGTTGCTCGGCGGGCTCTGGCACGGAGCGTCGTGGACGTTCGTCGCCTGGGGCGGCCTCCACGGCGCCGGTCTCGCGGCCGGCCGCTTCCGCCGCGAGCGCGGCTTCTCCGCAGAGAATCCCTCGGGCTTCACGCTCTGGCGGCGCCGCATCCTTACCTTCCTGTTCATCTGCTTCGCGTGGATCTTCTTCCGGGCCGACTCGTTCGGCCGGGCCTGGGAGGTGATCGTCCGCCTCTTCACCGCCTGGGGGCAGACGTCGCCGCTCGTCAGCACCGGCGTCGTGCTCGCCATCGCGGCCGGGATCGCCGGCCAGTACCTGCCGGCGCGGGTGCCGCAGGCGATCATGGCGCGCTTCTCGCTTCTGCCCGCCACAGGCCAGGTCGTCGCCCTCGCCGTCGCGTTGATGCTCAGCCACGCGATGGGCCCGCAGGGCGTGGCGCCCTTCATCTACTTCCGCTTCTGATGGACACGACCGACACCCACCCGCCCGTCACCGAGGCCCGGCCGGCCGCCCCTCGCCGGCACCCGATGACGAGGGAGAACGCAGCCGGGGAGGAGGTCGGGCCTCCGCGCAGGCTGCGCTCGGCCGGCTTTGCGCTCGTCATCTCCCTTCTTACCCTCCTGCTGGGAGCGCTTCTGAACGCGCCCGGACTCCACAAGACGGCCGAGACGCTGAACCCGGGCTGGAAGCGCGACGTGGGTCTCGCGCTGACCGGGCCACTCCAGTCGCTCAGCCACGCCTTCCTGCTCGACCGCCCGCGCCGAGCGGTCAAGGCGGCGATCGGCCGCTCGGACGACGACAAGATCGTGACCGCGGTCGACATTCCGCCGAACGGCGCGGTGAACGCGCCGCAACGAGAGATCCGGCAGGCCTTCTCGCCGCAACGGCCGCTGAGTCTGTTCGTGGGCGGTGACTCGCTCGTCATCGTCCCGGGCTACTCGCTGCTCCGGGCGACGGCCGGGCGCAAGGTATACAGAGCCGCGGAGGACGTGGACGGGCGCGTCGCCACCGGACTGGAGCGCCCCGACGTCTACAACTGGTTCGAGCGCCTGAAGGAGCTGATGCGGACCGAGAAGCCGAACGTCGTCGTGCTGGGCGTGGGAGCGAACGACGACCACGACTACATGACCGGCCTGCCCGAAGGAACCACGCTGGGCCCGTTCGGCAGCCCCAGCTGGATCGCCGAGTACCGGCGCCGCGTGGGAGGTCTCATGGACACGATCATCCGCGGCGGCGGCTACAGCGTGTGGATCGGGCTTCCCATCACGCAGGACACCGACCAGACTAGGCGCTTCGACGTGATCAACCGGATCTTCTCGGAAGAGGCGCGCAAGCGCCCGCGCGGGGCGGCCTACGTGGACACGTACTTCTTCTTCGCGAGCCCGGACAGCGGGGGATTCGCCCAGTACCTGCCGGACTCGCGCGGTCGCCTCGTGAAGATGCGTGCACCCGACGGCGTGCACTTCGAGCCGGCCGGGGGCGACCTCATCGCGCGGCAGATCCTGAAGCGGCTAAACGAGCGCTTCGACCTGACGAGCTGGAAGCGGAGTAGAGCGACCGAGCTCAGCAAGCCTTGACGAGGCGCGCGAGCCCTACTCCCCGGGCCCGGTATCCGCCGAAGCTCGGATGGACCCTGTCGGTGCCGAACCACTGCGGGTGCGCCCGCGCCATGGCGGCCCAGTCGAAGACGTGAAGGTTGCCGTACGTGTGCGCGAGGCTGCGGAGCTCCCGGTTGAAGCCCTCCCACGAGACGCCGTGGTACGGCGGTCGGTTGACGGTCGGCCAGATGACGCAGCGCGAGGGGCCTGCGGCTCGCAGCACTCGGCGTACCGAGCGCGTGAAGACGGAGACGCGGGACGGGTCGTCGTTCGTGCCCAGGTCGACGATCACGACCCGCCCCAGTGCGTGGCCACGCGCCTTGAGCGGCGTGACGCCCTCGTAGGCATGGCGGCTGACGTCGACCGATTGACGCACCGTCCACCCGGGCAGGTCCTTGGACAGGAAGAGCATCGTCCCGACGGCGAGCGAGTCTCCGTCCACGAACACTGTCCTGCTCGCGGATCCCGCCGACGCGTTCGCGCCGGTCGCGGCGAAGATCAAAGCGGCGCCGAGCGCGGCCGCGAGGAGAGAGCGGCGAGCCACGGTGCTACGCAAGTCCGCGGACGCGCCAGTAGGCGACCGCGACGCTGAGGATGCTGATGCCGAAGAGCAGCACGATGGCTGTGGGACTGATCCGTGCGTAGGTGACGTGCTTCGTGCCGAACTCGGTCAAAGCGAGGGTGGCGAGGACGCCGCCGACCAGGCCGCCGAGGTGCCCGCCGTACGAGATGCCGCTGATGGTGAAGGTGAGAACCAGGTTGATGACGATCAGCGTCAGTGCGGGGCCCGCGATCGATCCTGTCGCCTGCCATTGGATCACCACCATGGCGCCGAGCAGCCCGAAGATCGCGCCCGACGCTCCGACGGTGACGTCGTTGGGCGAGGCGAGCAGCGCGCCCGCCGAGCCCGCGAGTCCCGAAACGAAGTAGAGCGAGAGATACTTCCAGCGTCCCATCACGTTCTCGACGGGGCCTCCGATCCACCACAGGGCCAGCATGTTGAAGAGGATGTGCAGAAAGCTGGCGTGCAGGAAGGCGGAGGTGATCAGCCGCCACCAGTCCCCGTCGTGCACCGCGGGCCCGTAGAGCACGAACTTGTCGAACAGCCGCCCGCCGGGAGCGTTGATCCCCCCGGGCCCCTGCGCGATCGTGATCAGGTACACCGCCAGGTTGACTCCGATCAGGATCTTCGTGACCAGAGCGTCGGGGCGGATCACGAAGCCCTGCCGTGCCGCGGTTCGCTGGACGCTGCGGACGGGCTTCGGGGTCGGTCTCGGCCGCTTCCCCGCATGGTCGGGGCAGCGGATCCCGACCGGAGCGACCGTCATGCAGTCCACGCAGATCGGCCGCCCGCATTCGGAGCACGAGAGCCCCGTCTCCCGGTCCGGGTGGCGGTAGCAGTACCTGGGCTCGCTCACGCGGTTAGCGTACCGGCGGCCATGAGAGTTCACGTCGCGTTCACTCCGGCCGACGACGTGGGGGCGCCGGTCGGGATCGTCGTCGACGTGCTGCGTGCCACCTCGACCATCTGCCAGGCTCTCGCGGCGGGCTACCGGCGCGTGCTGTGCTGCGGGGAGGTCGACGAGGCGCGGGAGATCGCCGCCCGCGAGGGAAACGTCGTGCTGGCGGGCGAGCGGCAGACGGTGCTCATCCCCGGCTTCGACTTCGGCAACTCACCGCGGGAGTTCCTCGAGCCGGCGGCGGAGACCCTCGTTCTGACGACGACGAACGGGACGCGGCTGCTCGTCGCGGCGGCGGCACGGTGCGAGCTCGTCCTCGTGGGCTCGCTGCTGAACCTCGGCGCGGTCGTCGAGGCGGCTCGTGGGCACGGGGAGAAGGTGGCAATCCTCTGCGCGGGCGTTTGCGGCGAGCTCGCGCTCGACGACGCCTACTGCGCGGGCCGCATCGCCGAGACGCTGGGCGGCGATCCGGCCGATTCCGCCGTGGCGGCGATCCGCCTCGCCCACACGTTCGCGGGTGCGGAGGAGGGTCTCTCGGCATCTCAGAGCGCGCGCAACTTGCGGGCGAGCGGGCTCGACGGCGACATCGCCTGGTGTGCCCGCGAGAGCGTGGTCGACGCTGTGCCGCGCTTCTCCCGGATGCTCGGGTCGGCCGCCGAGGTCACGCTGTAGGTGGCCTACCGCTTCGCGTTCGGGCGCCCTCCCGCCGTCGCCGCGGAGGCGATGGTGGCCACGAGCCATCCCCTCGCCACGCGGGCGGGGCTCCGCCTGCTCGAGCGGGGCGGCAACGCGGTCGACGCCGCTCTCGCCGCGGCCGCGGTCCTCTGCGTCGCCGAGCCCATGTCGACCGGGATCGGCGGCGACGCGTTCGCGCTCGTCTGGCGGGACGGCACGCTCGAGGGACTCGACGCCGCCGGCCCCGCTCCTGCCGGTGCTGCGCCGGTGGCGCCTGTGGCCGAGACGGGGCCGCGGTCGGTGACGGTTCCCGGAGCGGTTGCGGGCTGGGCGGAGCTGTCGAGACGGCACGGCAGGCTGGGATTGGGCGCGTGCCTGGCGGACGCGATCGCAGCCGCGGAACGGGGGGTGGCGGCGACGGTGCGGACGGCACAGGCGTGGGCGACGTTCGGCGGTCCGGACGAGCTCGGGCCCGCCCCTCGCGTCGGGGAGGTCTTCCGCCAGCCCGAGCTGGCCGCGACCCTGCGGGCGATCGCCGAGCTGGGACCCTCGGCGTTCTACTCGGGAGAGATCGCGCGTGCGATCTGCTCGGTGAGCTGGCTGGACGAGGCGGATCTCGCAGCGTTCGAGGCGCGCTGGGTGGATCCGCTCCGCATCGGCTACCGGGGTCACGAGGTCGCCGAGCTGCCGCCGCCGACGCAGGGTGTGGCCGCGCTCGAAGGGCTCGGTCTCCTCGAGCGCTCCTCCCCGAGCCTAAGCAGCCAGATCTCCTCCGTCCGGCTCGCGGTCGAAGACGCCTTCACCCATGTCCGCGACGGCGCCGACGTGGCTCATCTGCTCGACTCAACCTACCTCGACCGGCGCCGCCGCGCCGAGCCCGCGCCCGTCACCGAGCCGCCGGGCGGCACCACCTATCTGTGCGTGGTCGACGGCGACCGCATGGCCGTCTCCTTCATCCAGAGCCTGTTTGAGGCCTTCGGCTCCAGGATCGTCGCCCCGGGAACGGGGATCGTCCTCCAGAACCGGGGCGCCTGCTTCGCGATTGCCGGCGAGGTCGAGCCAGGGCGCAGGCCCTACCACACGATCATCCCCGCCATGCTGCTGCGCGACGGCGCGCTGCTGGGGCCATTCGGGGTCATGGGCGGGTTCATCCAGGCCCAGGCCCATGTGCAGCTCGTCTCCGCACTGGTCGACGACGGACTCGACCCGCAGGCCGCTCTCGACCGACCGCGCTTCCGTGTGGACGGAGAGGCCGTGCTTCTCGAGGAGGGGCTGTGGGAGCGCGCGGGCGAGCTCGAGCGGCTCGGCCACCACGTCGTCCTGGAGACCGACACGTTCGCCTTCGGCGGCGGACAGGCGATCCTCGTGCAGGGCGACGCGCTGGTGGGGGGCTCCGATCCTCGCAAGGACGGCTACGCCGCCGGCTTCTGACCACCGAGGGCTTGACACAGAACGTCTGTTCGTATAGAACATACGTTCCCATGCTTGCCTGCGTGCTCATTCCGGGATTCGAGCTGAGGGCGGCCCTGCGGGACACGCCGCGTCTCCAGACCCGCCCGGCGGCGCTGGCGCCCGCACCAGGATCGGAGCCGGTGATCGGGGCGGTCACCCCGGCGGCGGCGACGGCGGGTGTGCGCCCGGGCATGGGGCTCGGCGAGGCGCTCGCCACCTGCCCGTCACTCGCGCTGGTGGAACAGGATCCGGCCGCGGCCGAGCAGGCCTGGGAGGAGGTCCTCCGGCGGCTCGAGGGCGAGGGTTTCGCGGTCGAGCCCGTGGAGCGGGGCTGCCTCTACTTCGAGACTCGTGGAATCGAACGCCTCTACGGTGGGCTCGAGGGCGCTCTTCGTCGAGCCCTCGTCGCAGTCGGCTCGTCGTGGGATGCCCGGGCGGGCGCCGCCGAGCGCCGCTTCGCGGCCCTTGCCGCGGCAAGCGTCGCGCGGCCGGGCCAGGCTCTCGTGGTCTCCGATGAGGAAGCGTCCGATTTTCTCGCTCCGCTTCCGCTCGCGCTACTGCCGCTCGAGCGAGAGCGCCGCCGCGAGCTCGAAGCCCTGGGAATGCGAACACTCGGTCAGTTCGCCCGTCTTCCAGGTGCCGCAGTCGCCGAGCGCCTGGGGCCGGAGGGACGGCACGCGTGGAGCCTGGCGCGCGGAGGGGCGCGAAGCCGGGTCCGCGCGCGCCGCCCCCCGGCCAAGATCACGGAGCGGCTCGAGTTTCCCGAGGCGGTCGGCAACGAGATCACGCTCCGCCGCGCCCTCGGCGCCCTGGTGGAGCGGGTGCTCGGCCATTCGGAACGGGAAGGGCGCGCCGTGCGCAAGGTTGCGCTCACAGCGAGGCTCGTGGGCGAGGGGACGTGGAGGCGAACGGCGACGCTGCGCGAGCCGACGGCCGATCCCACGCGGATCAAGGTCGCTCTCGGCCTGAAGCTGGCGGAGCTGCCCGCGCCGGCGACCGCGCTCGGCGTGGAGCTCGCCGAGCTGGCCGAGTGGACGGGACAACAGCTCGAGCTCGTCAGGCCGGAGGGCGCCGAGCTGCGCTCGAAGCTCGAGGAGGGTCTGCGGCAGGTACGGGCGAGTGCCGCCGCGGGTGGGGTCTACACGATCGTGGAGGTGGCGCCGTGGTCGCGGATTCCCGAACAGAGGGCCTTGCTCGTCCCGCGCGACTGAACGAACCCCGGCCGGCACTCGTCGAAGCAGGCGTGGACGGGTCGCCGGCGCAGGTGAACCGGCAGTCCATCGAGCTCGTGCGCGAGGAGTGGCGCGTGGTCGACCGCTGGTGGACGGAGGAGCCGGTCAGCCGCCGCTACTTCGAGGTCGTGCTCGAGTCGGGCGAGAACGTCGTCGTCTTCCACAATGAGGAGCGCGGCGGGTGGTTCAGCCAGCGCGGGGCATGAGAGCGAGCGCCTCGTCCGCCAGTGCCGCCCACTGCTCGGGCCCTCTACCGCCCACCCAGACGTCCCGCGAAGCCGGTATCCGGAGTGTGGAGGTTGAGGAGGACGATGCGTCTCTCGCCGGGATTTCGAAAGCCGTGACGTGCTCCGGGAATGGCGGCGACGAACGTTCCCGGGCCGCCACGGCGCTCCGAGTCGCCGACGATGAACGCGACCTCGCCGTCGAGGACGAAGAACGAGTCCACGTGGTCGTCGTGCGTGTGCGGGTCGACGCCCTCCCAGCCGGGGTCGAACGCGAGCTCGATCGCCGACAGCTGCTCCAGCTCGGCCTTGATGCGGAGTGCTCGAGGGTCGCGCCCGGCACGCTCGCCCTCGCCGGGCATCGAGACAATTGCCTCGGCGACCGGCCGGCCGCCCTCCTCTGGAGGATCGAAGCTGTCGAAGCCCTCCCGATTGCCGCGAAGAGCGTCTGCGAACCCGCCGCTCGGCGAGTGGAGGTTCAAGAAGCACGCTCTGTCGGGGCTCTCGTTGCGGAAGGTGTGGATCACATCGGGAGGGACCGCCACGAACGTCCCGGCCGGCGCCCGCACCGGCTCGACCTCCGGCCCCAGACCGAAAACGAGCTCTCCCTCGAGCACGTAGAAGGCGTCCGTATGCCGCCGGTGGACGTGAGGATCGGGGCCTCGCTCACCGGCCTCGTACCGCGTCCAGGTGGCGTCAAGCAGCTCGTGCGCGAGGAGGATCCGGATCGTGCGCTCCGGGCGCTCGGTGATCGTCTCTCCCTCGCCCGGCCCGAGAAGAACAGGAAGCGCGGAACTCACGCACGAGCTCCGCGCGTTTCTGGGGCGTCGCTGGCAAAGGAGACAAGCGAGCGGCGCGCAGGACAGTCCATATGAGTACGGCCAAGCGCCGCGAGCGCCGTATCCTGCCGCCAGCGTCGGCAAGCTCTCCCGAAGGCCGGCTTCGCCGGCCGGGAAGGGGAGCTGTCCAGGGGCGCGCGTACGTCGAGCTCCATTCGCATTCAGCCTATTCGTTCCTCGACGGGGCGTCGCTGCCCGAGGAGCTGGCGGCGCGGGCTGCCGAGCTCGGGTACGAGGCGCTGGCGCTGACCGACCACGACGGTGTGCACGGCTCGCTCGAGTTCGCCCACGCGGCGAAGGCCTTCGGGGTGCGTCCGATCACCGGAGCGGAGGTCACCCTCGACCTCTCCTCGCGTTCCTGCCAGGAGCCCGAGGGCGGCTTCCACGTGACGCTGCTCGTCGAGACGCAGCAAGGCTACGCCAACCTCTGCCGGCTGCTGACTACGGCGTACGAAGGAGACCGGCTCCAACCCGCACTCCCACACGATCGCCTGCTCGAGCTGAACGACGGACTCGTCTGCCTGTCGGGCTGCGCTCGGCAGGGGCTCGCCGTCCTCGACCCGAACGCCGCCGCTCGTCTCGCGCAGGCGGTCGGCCCCAAGCGCTTCTTCGTCGAGTTGCAGCGGCCCTACGACCGTGGCGACGCCCGCCGCAACGCACTCCTGCGCGACCTCGCGGACACGCTGGGCGTCGAGACGGTCGCGACAGGTGACGTCCACGCCCACCACGAGCGGCGCGTCGAGCTCCAGGACGCGCTCGTCGCAGTGCGCCACTGCTCGTCGCTCGACGGAACGGAGCGCGAGCGGCGCGGCAACCGCGAGTGCGTGCTCCTGTCGCCGGAGGCGGTGGTAGAACGCTTCCCGGAAGACCGGGGCGCCGTCGCCCGTACCGCGGAGCTCGCCCAGCGCCTCGAGTTCGATCTCACGCAGGAGCTCGGTTATCGCTATCCCGATTTCTCGGGCGGGGAGGAGACCGCTGACGCGCAGCTGCGACGCGTGTGCGAGCGGACGTTCGGAGAGCGGTATGGCGCTGCGAATGGTCACCGCCGCAGGGCACGAAGGCGGCTCGAGGAAGAGCTGGCGCTCATCGCCGAGCTGGGCCTCTCCGGCTTCTTCCTCCTCCACCACGAGGTGCTCGAGCTGGCGCGCGAGATCGCCGAGGAGCTGCGCGGGCCCGGCTCGCCGCGGCATGCGCTCCCGCCCGGCCGGGGGCGGGGAAGCTCGGTCGGCTCGATCGTCTGCTACCTGACCGGCCTTTCGCACGTCGATCCTGTCGCGGCCGGCCTCTCCCTCGGGCGTTTTCTGAACCGCGAGCTCCATGCCGCACCCGACATCGACCTCGATTTCCCGCGGGACATCCGAGAGAAGCTGATCGTCGCCGTTACCGAGCGCTACGGCCGCGAGCACGCCGCGCTCGTGGCGAGCTTCTCCACGTACCACTCGCGTGGGGCGATCCGCGATCTCGGCAAGGCGCTCGGCCTGCCCTTCGCGGAGCTCGAGCGGCTAGCCCGGATGACCGAGGGCAACCCGTACCGCGTCGAGCAGGAGCTGCACCTGCTCCCGGAGGCCAAGACGAAGCTCCGCTCGCCCCGCTGGCGGGCGCTCGCGTCGCTCTGCAAGGAGATCGCAGGGTTGCCCCGGCACGTCTCGCAGCATCCGGGCGGCATGGTCGTCTCGACCCGGCCCCTGGTGGAACTCGTGCCCGTGCAGCCAGCCGCGATGGAGGGGCGCCAGATCTGCCAGTGGGACAAGGACTCATGCGCCGACGCGGGCTTTCTCAAGATCGACCTGCTCGGGCTGGGCATGCTGTCCGCGGTCGAGGACTGCGTCGACCGCATCGCCCGGACGCGTGGCGAGACGATTGACCTCTCGCGCATCCCGCTCGACGACCCGGCCGTCTTCGAGGAGATCCAGCGGGCCGACACGGTGGGCGCATTCCAGATCGAGAGCCGCGCACAGATGCAGAGCCTCCTGCGCACGCGCCCCGAGAACCTCGACGACCTCACCGTCCAGGTGGCGCTCGTGCGGCCGGGGCCGATCCAGGGCGGCGCCGTCCATCCGTACATCGAGCGCCGCCAGAAGCTCCGCGAGGATCCCGGCTTCGTCCCTCCGTCCGATCATCCCCTGCTCGAGGAGCCGCTGCGCGAGACGCTCGGCGTTGTTGTCTTCCAGGACCAGGTGCTCGAGGTGGCGATGGCGCTGGCCGGCTTCAGCGTGGGGGAGGCGGAGGGCCTGCGGCGAGCGATGAGCCGCAAGCGATCCGAGGAGGCAATCGAGGCCTTTCGGGGCCGATTCGTCGACGGTGCGACGCGGAACGGCGTCGACCACGCGACGGCGAACCGCGTCTACGACACGCTGGCCGCCTTCTCCGGCTTCGGCTTTCCGAAGTCGCACGCCGCCGCGTTCGCCCTGCTCGCCTACCAGTCGACCTGGCTCCGCCGCTACCACCCTGCCGAGTTCCTCTGCGCGCTCCTGAACGCGCAGCCGATGGGCTTCTACCCGCCCGCGAGCCTCGTCCGCGACGGCCAGCGGAGGGGCGTCGAGGCTCTGCCCCCGGACGTGAACCTGAGCGCCGCCGCGTGCTCGGTCGAGAGATCCTCAGCCCCCGCTGTCCAGAGGCGTGAGGGAAGCGTGCGGATCGGACTGGGTTACGTGCACGGGGTAGGAGAGCAGGAGGCCGAGGTGATCGCAGCCGCGCAGCCGTACACCGACGTCCTCGATCTCGCGCGACGCGCGCCGGTCGACCGGGCAGCTCTCGCGTCGCTGGTCGAGGCCGGGGCGTGCGACTGCTTCGGCGAGACCCGCCGCGCGCTCCTCTGGCAGCTCGGCCTGGCCACGCGGCCGCAGAACGTGGGCCGAGGCAACCAGCAGCTCGCACTCCCGCTCGACCCGACCGCGGAGACGCCCGATCTCCCGGCCCAGACCGAGTGGGAGCGAATGCTGGCGGACTACCGGGCAACTGGGCTCTCCGTCGGGCCGCACCCGCTCGAGCTGCTCCGCCCGCATCTGCCCGGAGAGGTCCTGACGAGCGCGGACCTGGCCTCCGCACCCGACCGGGCGGAGGCTGCCCTGGCGGGGCTCGCGATCGCCCGGCAGCGGCCGGCCACGGCGAACGGCGTGGTCTTCATGCTGCTCGAGGACGAGCTGGGGCTCGTCAACCTGGTCGTGTCGCCGCCCGTGTACGAGCGCTTCCGTCCCCTCGTACGCGGCGAGCCCCTCCTGCTCGTCCGGGGAAGAGTCGAGCGCTCCGGGAGCAACCTGAACCTCGTCGTCCAGGGGCTGGAGTCGCTCGCGCCGCTCGCACGGAGAGTGTCCCACGACGCCGAGGTCTGGTCTGCCCTCCCGCGCGCCCACCACTTCGGGCACCGTTGAGGCGTCCGCAGGGTCGCGCAGACTGTATGCGCAATGGCTAAAGGTCGCGTTTGGCGTGCTGATACGCGGGAGGATGATCATGCAACGAGCACGGATGGTCTTGGCGCTGCTGGCGGCGGCTTCCCTCGCCGCGCCCGCGGCAGCGGCGGCCTCCGGGACACTGTCGAACCTGGTGAACGTCTCGTACTCGCAGCCGATCGGGGCGACGGAGCAGCTGGCCTCAGGCTCGGTGTACAGGCTGACCGTTACCTGGACCGTCTCCGCCACCTGATCCTCTCCCGGCGGGCTCTCACCGGAGCGCTTGCGGCGGCAGCGATCGGAGCTCTGAATGGCATGCCGGCATCGGCAGCCGGACGCGCAGGAACGCTGTCCATCTCTCCGGCCATCATCGACTCCGTCCTCGCCCCGAGGTCGCCGCTGCCGGCCATCTCGGTGGTCAACAGGACGAAGTACACCTTTCGTATCCGCGTCTATCCCGCCCTCGTTCACCAAGGTCTCGACGGAGGGCTCATTCCCAGAACCCGTCCGCGCGAGCTCAGGGCGGCGCGCCGGCTCTTCTCGCTCTCGCCCTCCGGCGCCGTCCTAGAGCCAGGCGGGTCCATGCTCGTGCACGGCCGTTTCATACGCACTGCGGGGGGACCCGGCGCATACGCGGCCGCCGTGATCGGGGCGACACCCCCGACGGCCAAAGGGCGAATCCCCCCGTTCCGATTGCGGCTGCTCGCGGCGCTGCTGATCGTGAAGCCGGGAGCCCCGCCTCCGCGCGGTCGCATCGTGGCCATTCGCGTCGCGCAGGTCGGCAAGCGGCATCTCGTCTTCCGCGTGCGCGTGCGCAACACAGGCAAGGTTCACGGCTACGCCACCGGCGTCCGTGTACGCCTGGTCGATCCGCGCGGGCGCACGATCTTCGTGGGCGCTCCGAGGCCGGGTGTCGTCCTGCCCCGCTACGAGCGCGACCTGCGGGTCGACCTGGGGCGGCGGCTGCGCTCGGGAACGTACCTGGTCAGGGCGACAGGGCACTTCGGGAAGCAGGCAATTCGTCGAGCGACGTTCTTCCGGATTCTCGCGTCCGGCCGCATTGCGTCAGCCCGGCCCTCGTAAGACTCAGCGGTTCTCGATCTCGAGCGCGAAGCGGGGGAGACGCTTCGCCACCACCCGGTTGAACTCGGCTTCGTATGCCTCTGCCGCCTCGTCGGCGAGCGCTGCTGCATAGCGGTCGCGCATGTCGGCCAGGATCTCTGTTGCGGACTCGACGAGATCGACGTAGTCGCCGTACAGCTCCTCGGCGTCGCTGCGGTCGGCCGCGTCGTAGCGGGCGATGGCCCGGTCGCACTCGTCGACGAGGTCGGCCTGCTCCTCCAGGAAGAGATCGAGCTGTCGCCGGATCGGGTCGGCGAACCGGCCACGGCGCCTCACAGAATCTCCCGGTAAAGCTCGAGGTGGGCCGCTGCAGCTGCGGCCCAGGTCAGCTCCTGCCGGGCGCGGCGAGCTCCGGCACGGGCGTGCTCGAGTGCGTCCGCATCGTGGAGCAGCTCCGACGCGGCGGCCGCGAGCGCCTCGACGTCTTCAGCCGGTACCACACGGCCCGCCTCGTAGCGCCGCACCGGCTCGGCCAGGCCGCCGACGTCGTAGACGACGGCAGGTACGCCCGCTCCGAGTGCGCGGAGAAGCGCGCCCGACTGGTCGAGCTGGGCCCGATAGGGAAAGAGCGCGACGGTGGACTCGCCAAGCGCGCGGTCGATCTCCGGTTCGGGCAGGTAGCCGAGACGCCACTCGGTCTCCGCGCCCGCCGCCTCGCGGTAGCGCTCGACCGGCTCCATGGGATCACCGACGACCAGCAGACGGGCGCCGATGCTCGCCGCGGCCTCGATCGCATCGTCCACGCCCTTGTAAGCCCGGATCACGCCCAGGCAGAGCAGCGTGCGTCCGTCGTCCGCGCGCACCGGATCGCTCGCAAAGACGGGATGCGGAATGACCCGGAGCCGGTCCTCAGGCACACCGAGCCGGAGCAACGTCTCGCGACCCCGCTCGCTGTGAACGATCACGCGGTCGAATCGGTCGAGCAGGCGGCGCCAGAGGTTGTGACGCGAGGCCGTGCGCCGGGGGAGGAGGTCGTGGGCGGTGAAGACGGCCGGTGCCTTCAGCCGCAGCAGGCGATCGTCCACCTGGGGAGCGGCCAGCCACTGTACGTGGACGATGTCGGCCTTGCGGCGGGCGAGGCGGGCGAGCCCGAGCGGGTGCTCGAGGGCTTTCAGGGGCAGGCGAAGCCCCGAGCGCCGAAAGAGCCGTGAGCTCAGCGGGTAGAAGAGCTCGAGCCGCTCGTACCTGTCGGGCGCAGGCGGCTCTCCGAACCGGAAGCGCGACGTGACCAGCTCGACCGCTGCCCCTGCGCGACCCAGAGCGGAGGCGAGCTCGTGGTCGTACTGCGGCGTGAAGGCCGCAGGGTCGGCGAGCAGCACGCGCACGGCGCCTACACTAGACGGCTGACCGAAAATTGACCGGAAACCCGTGGCACCGCCGGCTGGCGCCCGTGACACATCGCCTGACACCACGCTCGCGTCGTCATGCTCGGTCACGGAGCGTCCCCGGCGGCACCACAATTTCCGGTCAACCATCTAGCCCGGTTTTGAGCGTCGTCATCCGCAGCTGGAACGTCTTCCACGGACGCAGCCATCCTCCGGATCGCAGGCTGTCCGTGGAAGAAGCCGTTCGGCTGGTCAGCGCCGGCGACCCGGCGATCGTCTGCCTCCAGGAGCTCCCGGTCTGGTCGCTCGCGAAGCTCGAGGCGTGGAGCGGCATGACCTCGATATCCGCGGTCACCGTTAGGCCAAGCGTGGGCCCTGTCCCGATACCGGCGACCCTCGGCCGCCGGCTGGTGCAGCTCGACCCGCCCCGGCTTCGGTCGGCCTTCTGCGGCCAGGGGAACGCCGTGCTCGTCTCGCGCCTGGCCCACGTGCTCGATTCGCGGACGCTGGTGCTCAACGATGCGGGCTTCCGCCGTGCACAGGGGCGGCGGCTTCAGCTCGATCTCGCCACCCGCCTGGCCTGGGCGAAGGAGCGCCGCGTCTGTCAGGCCGTCCGGCTGGTACTCCCCGACGGCCGCCGCGCCCTCGTCGCCAATCTGCACGCCAGCGCCCTGGGCTTCGACGAGCGGCTTGCCGATGCCGAGCTCCTGCGCGCGGCGAGCTTCGCGGACGCGCTCGCCGACCCAAGGGACCTCGTCGTGCTGGCCGGGGACTTCAACGTCGTATCCGGACGCTCGGCAACGCTCGAGACGCTCACGACCGCGGAGTGGAGATTCTCGCCTCCCGGCCCGGGCCTCGACCAGATCCTCGTCCGCGGCGTCGACGTCGTCGACCTCCATGCCTGGCCCCTGGAGCGGCGGTGGGTGAGCGGCCGCCTGCTCTCCGACCACGCCCCGGTCGAGGCCACGGTCGCGTGAGGCCAGGCGAGTCTCCCTAGCCTCGCAGACCGAGCTCGGACACAATCGGGCGCATGGCCTCGATCACGTTCGCGATGTGCTGGTCGAGGTCGATGCCCAGCTCTTCCGCGCCCCGGGTCACCTCCTCGCGGTTGACGCCGGCCGCGAACGAGGGCTGCTTGAGCTTCTTCCGCACGGACCTCGGCTCGAGGGAGGCGATGCCGTCCGGACGCACGAGCCCGCAGGCGTGGACGAAGCCGCAGAGCTCGTCGCAGGCGAAGAGCGTCTTCTTGAGCTGTGTGTCCCGGGGCAGATGGAGATGCTCCGCGTGCGAGAGGACGGTCTCGACGATCTCCTCGGGGTACCCCTCCTCCCGCAGGATCGGTGCGCCGTCCTGCGGGTGCTTGTCGAGCGTCGGGTGCATCTCGTAGTCGAAATCGTGGAGAAGGGCCGCCACTCCCCAGAGCTCCTCGTCCTCCCCGAAGTGGCGTGCGTACCAGCGAACGGCGGCCTCGACCGCGAGGGCATGACGCCGAAGCGGCTCGCTCGTGGTATGGCGGGTCAGCGTGTCCCAGGCCTGCGCACGTGTGGGAACCATCGGGGCGGGTAGGATACGCGCCCCGCGCGGCCCATCCGCGCCGAGAGCTACGTGATGCACCGCACAGCAGTCGCCGACGCCGTCATGGAGGCCTTCGTCATCGAAGGGGGGCAACCCCTCAACGGACACGTCACGGTCGCCGGCAACAAGAACGGGGCGCTGCCCATCCTGGCCGCCTGCCTGCTTACGCACGAGGCCGTCACGCTCTCCAACGTTCCCCGGATCCTGGACGTGGACACGATGCTGGAGCTGCTCGCCGATGTGGGCGCGGACGTCGAGTGGACCGGCCCGAACGAAGTTCGGGTGCAGGCTGCGGAGATCAGCAAGGTCGAGCTCGACGAGGAGCTGTGCAACCGCATGCGCGCGTCGTTCCTGCTCGCGGGGCCGTTGCTCTCCCGGCGCGGCTCCGTGATCATCCCTCCTCCCGGCGGCGACGTCATCGGCCGCCGGCGGCTCGATCCTCACCTGCACGCGCTCGCAGAGCTGGGAGCCGACATCTCGGCCGGAAGCCGCTACGAGATGCGGACGGACGGCCTCCGCGGGGCGCAGGTCTTCCTCGACGAGGCCAGCGTGATGGCGACAGAGAACACCGTCATGGCTGCGGCCCTGACGCCCGGAGAGACCATCATCGGCAATGCCGCCTGCGAGCCGCACGTCCAGGATCTGTGCCGGTTCCTCGTCTTCCTCGGTGCCGACATCTCCGGCATCGAGTCGAACGTGTTGCGCGTCAGCGGCGTCGACACGCTTGGCGGCGGCGAATGGAGGATCGGCCCCGATCACATCGAGGTCGGCTCCTTCATCGGTCTGGCAGCGATGAACGGCGGAGACGTGACGATCGACGACGTCGAGCCGAGGGATCTCGTCTCGATCCTGCCGGCGTTCCAACGGCTCGGCGTTCACGTGGAGATCGGCGAGCGCAGCGTCCGGGTCCCGGCGCGTCAGCAGCTGGTCGTCCAGGACGACGTGGGCGGCTACATCCCGAAGATCGAGGACGGGCCCTGGCCCGCGTTCCCGGCCGATCTCACCTCCATCGCGCTGACGGTCGCCACGCAGTCCTTCGGCGCGGTCTTGATCTTCGAGAAGATGTTCGAGAGCCGTTTGTTCTTCGTCGACAAGCTGGTGGGCATGGGCGCGCGGATCATCCTCTGCGATCCCCACAGGGCGGTCGTCAACGGACCGGCCAAGCTCTACGCGGAGCGCCTTGAAAGTCCCGACATCCGCGCCGGCATGGCCATGCTCCTGGCGAGCCTCTGCGCCGAGGGCACGTCGACCATCGGCAACATCGGCCAGATCGACCGGGGCTACGAGCGAATCGACGATCGGCTGCGCCCGCTCGGCGCACGAATTGAACGAGTCGTCAGCTGACGGGCACGGGCGGAGCGGGCAGCTTCGCTACGCTCAGCCGATGAGCGACGGAGTAGGCACCACCAGGGGAGCAGGGCTGCGGGTGCGGGCGGAGGTGGCCCAGACGGGCCGTGCCCACGTCGCCACGGGCGTCTCCGTCCTCGATCATCTCCTGGGGCTCCTCGCCGAGTACGCGTCGCTGGAGCTCTCGCTCGAGGTCCAGCCGGGCGCTGCCACGGCCGAGGTGGCCGCGGCGGGACGTGCCCTCGGGGAAGCCTTGGCGGAGCCCCTGCGGCGCAAAGGCGTCCGGGGCCACGGCTCGGCGGCCCTCCCCGCCGACGAGGCACTCGCGCACGTCGCGCTCGAGGCCTCGAGCCGGCCGCTCGTGGTCTCGAACGCCGATCTCTCGGATGCGCGCGTTGCCGGGCTCGCCTCCGACCTCGTGGCGGACTTTCTTCGTGAGCTCGCCGAGGGAGCGGGCCTGACGCTGCACGTCCGGCTGATCGAGGGCAGCGAGGCGGAGCACGTGCTCGAGGCCATCTTCAAGGCGCTCGGGGTGGCGCTGGCACAGGCGTGCCGGCCCCGGCGTTAGTCGCCGCAAGTCCGACACGCTTACGCGACGAACTTGCGGCGGAGAAAACCGAAGAAGGAGAGCGACATGCCCGAGAAGTCAGCCGTCCGGACCGAGCACGCCCCTGCGCCGTTTCAGGGCGCGCCGTATTCGCAGGCGATCCGCGCCGGCGACCTTGTCTTCGTCTCGGGCCAGCTCGCCCTGGACCCGATCACGCACGAGCTGGTCGGAGACACGACCGAGGAGCAGACGGAGCAGGTCTTCCGGAACCTGAGCGCGATCCTCGCCGAAGCCGGAAGCTCGCTCGAGCGGCTCGTCAAGACGACGGTCTACCTGGCAGACCTGGACGATTTCCAGGGAATGAACGAGGTCTACCGCCTGCAGGTGGGTGACGTGCCCCCGGCCCGGGCGACGATCGAGGTCTCCGCGCTTCCCTCCGGCGCCCTGGTGGAGATCGAAGCGGTCGCGCTCGCCTAGCGCTGCGGCACTCCCACCGCTGCGACAATCTCAGGCGAGATGCGGGCCGAGCAGGTCATCGCCACCCATACGAACACCGACTTCGACGCGTTCGCGTCGTTGCTGGCGGCGCGGCGCCTCTACCCAGGCGCCGTCGTCTGCATCGGCGGCTCGCTGAACCGAAACGTCCGAGAGTTCTACCGCCTGCACGCGGACGACCTCGAGATCGTCGAGGCCGCCCGGCTCGAGCTGGACGCGGTCCGGCGGCTGATCGTGGTGGAGACCGTGCACGCCGGACGGCTCGGGGAGCTCGAGCGCGTGGCGCGCGACCCGACGGTCGAGAAGATCGTCTTCGACCATCACGCGGGCGAGCTCCCCGACTGGGTCTCGCGCACGAACGCCGTCATCTCCACGGACGGGGCGCTGGCGACGACCATGGCCGGGATCCTCGCGGAGCGAGAGATCGCCGTCACGCCGCTTGAGGCTACGGCGCTCGCCCTCGGAATCCACGAGGACACGGGCTCCCTGACCTACCCTTCCGCCACGCAGCGCGACGCGGAGGCGCTCGGCTGGTGCCTGCGCCACGGCGCGCTGCAGGACCTGCTGGCGGCCTTCCTGCGCACCCCGCTCGCGCCCGACGAGCTCGAGCTCCTGGGGGAGCTGATGGAGAAGGCGACGACCCATCGAGTCGGCGGCATCGAGGTGCTTCTGGCGGCGATCTCGTGGCCGAGGTACATCGAAGGGGTGTCCAACCTGGCGCACAAGCTCGTTGACCTCACCGACTGTCAGGCCCTCGTGCTCTTGGTGGAGATGGACGAACGCGTCTTCTGCGTCACCCGCAGCCGGATCGCGGATCTCGACGCGGGCGCGGCGGCCCGCTCCCTCGGAGGGGGCGGGCACGCGCAGGCAGCGTCGGCGATCTTCAGGGGCAGCCTCGACGAGGCTCGGAGCCTCGTCCTCGACGGGCTGCCGCAGGCGATCCGGCAGCCGCTGCGCGCACGAGACGTGATGTCGGAGCCCGTACGCTCGGTCGAGCCCGACGAGACGGTGGCCAGGGCGATGGTCGTCTGCCAGCGCCACGGCCAGAGCGGGCTGCTGGTGACCCAGGACGGGAGGCTCGTCGGGGTGGTCAGCCGGGAGGATCTGGACAAGGCCATCGGCCACGGCCTCTCGCACGCGCCGGTCAAGGGGCTCATGTCCGGCCGGGTCCAAACCGCCGGTAAGGACACGCCGCTTCCCGAGCTGCAGCGGCTGCTGGGCGCGTCTGCCGAGGGCCGGATCGCCATCCTCGCCGACGGCCGGGTGGTCGGAATCGTCACGCGCTCGGATGTGCTGCGGGCACTCGGTGCCACGGCCGTGGAGGGCGTGGAGGAGGCGGAGAGCGTGGCGACGCGGCTGGCCGAGCTCAAGCACCTGCAGCCCGTCTTCGAGGCCGTCTCCTCGGTCGCCGAGGATTTCGACGGCGTCTATCTCGTCGGCGGGACCGTCCGCGACATCCTGTTCGGCGAGCGGGGCTTCGACGTCGACATCGCCGTCGAGGGCGACGCCGTAGCCTTCGCGCGGCGACTCGCGGGGGAGATCTCGGGCCGCGTGCGGCCGCACGATAAGTTCGGAACGGCGGTCGTCCTGTACGGCGACGGCGAGCGGGTGGACGTGGTCACGGCCAGGACCGAGTTCTACGACGCGCCGGCCGCGCTGCCCACGGTTGAGCACGCGACAATCCGGGAGGATCTCTTCCGCCGCGACTTCACGATCAACGCCATGGCGGTCTCCCTCAAGGGCGAGGACTTCGGCCGCCTGGTCGACCCGTTCGGGGGCCGCAGGGACCTCGAGGCGCGCACGGTCCGCGTGCTGCACAACCTTTCCTTCATCGACGATCCGACGCGGATCTTCCGCGCCCTCCGGTACGAGAACCGCTACGGCTTTCGCATGGACGAGCACACCCTTCGGCTCGCCCGCGGGTGCATCGAGATGGGTCTTGTCGGCGACCTGTCCTCGGCCCGGCTGCGCGACGAGCTGGTCGCGCTGCTCGAGGAGGGCGAGATCGGCCATGCGATCCTCCGCCTCGGCGAGCTGGGCGCCGACACGGCGATCCATCCGCACCTGGCCGCCGACGAGGAGGCGGCGCGCCTCTTCGCGCGGGCGCGCGAGCTCGGCAACACCTACCGCCTCGGCGTTCCCGCTTGGCGGATCGGGTTCGCCGTCCTCGCCCGGCGGATGTCGCCCGACGAGGTCTATGCGTGGCTCGGGCGCCTCAAGGTTCGTCGCCGCGACATGGAGCAGATCGCGGCCGCGATCACCGTCGCGCCGCGCCTGGTGGAACGCCTGCGCGGCCGCGAGGTCTCACCGGCAGAGGTCGTTGCCCTGGCGGAGCCGTACGCCCCGGACGCGCCGCTGCTCGCGCTCGCGCTCGCCGACGTGCCGGCGCTCGATCGCTACTTCACGGAGCTGCGCGACGTCCGCCTGGACGTGACCGGCGCCGACCTGGCGCGGCTCGGGCTGGGCGAGTCGCCGCGCGTCGGGGAGATCCTCGCCGAGCTGCGCCGCCGCAAGCTGAACGGGGAGCTGGACGGCCGCGAATCTGAGCTGGCGGCGGCGCGGGAGCTCATCGAAGCACCATGAACGAGATCGTCGGCGCCGGATACGACGCCATCGCCGAGCGCTACCTCGGCTGGAGCCTCGAATGCGATTGGCCAGGCCGTCGCCTGTACCTCCAGTCGTTCCTGGCTGCGCTCGAGCGCCCGGCTGACGTGCTCGAGCTCGGGTGCGGTGCGGGACTCCCGGTGACGAGGGCGCTCGTCGACGCAGGGCACAGGGTGACCGCCGTGGACCTGTCATCGGCCCAGCTGGAGGTCGCGCGCCGCCATGTGCCGGAAGCGCAGCTCGTGCAGGCGGACATGGCGGAGCTTCGCTTTCCGGCGGACGAATTCGACGGCGTCTGTGCCTTCTACTCGCTCACCCATGTCCCCCGTGACCGCCATGCGGAGCTGCTTGCCCAAATCGCCGCATGGTTACGTCCGCAAGGCATTTTCGTGGCGTCCTTCGGAGCCACCGACAACCCCCGCCAGATGGAGAGCGACTGGCTCGGAGCGCCCATGTTCTTCAGCCATTTCGACGCCGAGACCAACCGGCGGATGGTCGAGCAGGCCGGCTTCGAGCTCGTACAGCACGAGCTGGTACCGCAGATCGAACACGGCCGAGAATGCACATTCCTCTGGGTCGTCGCGAGGCGCTCGTGACCGTTCCGCTACTCCGCTGGGACGGTCCCGGCTCCTACGCAGTCGCCTTCTCGACGCGGCTGGGGGGTGTGAGCGACGCTCCGTTCGACAGCCTCAACCTGGGCAGGCTCACGGAGGACGCACCGGCGCGTGTGGCCGAGAACCGGAGCCGCCTGTGCATAGCCGCTGGAGCTGATCCCGCAGTGCTCGCGTTCAACCGCCAGGTGCACGGAGCCGCCGTCCGGGAGGCGGACCCCCGGACCTCGGGAACGCCGGGCGACGGCATCTGGACGCGGGAGCCTGGCCGCGCGCTTCTGGTCTTCACGGCGGACTGCGTACCTGTCGCACTTGCGCGCTCGAATGCGCGGCGGCCCGCCGTCGCGCTGCTACACGTCGGCTGGCGAGGCCTGCTCGCGGGAATCGTCGAGGCGGGAGCCGCCAAGCTCGGCGGCCGCGGGCTCCACGCAGCGATCGGACCCGGCATCGGGCCGTGTTGCTACGAGGTCGGCCAGGAGGTGCGCGAGCCATTCCGGGCCCGCTTCGGCGCCGGCGTCCTGCGCGGCCGCCACCTCGACCTCTGGAGCGCCACCGAGCAGGCGCTGCGCTCCGCCGGCGCGGCACGCGTCGCCCGCAGCGACCTCTGCACCGCTTGCAACCCGCAACTCTTCTTTTCCCACCGGCGCGGCGGGGCCCGAACCGGCCGCCAGGGGGCGCTCGCGTATGTCACCTGAAGAGCTGCGCGCCCGCTACGACGAGATCCGAGCGGAGGTCGGTGCGGGGGTGACGGTCGTCGTCGCGACCAAGTACGTCTCCTTCGAGGACATGGCCGCTCTCGCCGAAGCCGGGATCGCGGTCGTGGGCGAGAACCGGGCCCAGGACCTCGCGGAGAAGCACGCCCGCTACGGAGACGCCTTCCGCTGGCACTTCATCGGCCACCTGCAAAGCCGGAAGGCCAAAGCCGTGAGCGAGGTGTGCGAGCTCGTGCACTCGCTCGACTCGGACTCGGCTGCGCAGCGGTTGGCCGTTCCGGCGCTCGTTCAGGTGAATCTCTCGCAGGAGCCGACCAAGTCCGGGATCCGGCCACCCGACCTCGAGGGGTTCCTGGAGCGCTGTCCGGCGGAGGTGCGGGGCCTGTCGACCATGCCTCCGCTGACCGACGACGCGGAGGCCTCACGACCCTACTTCCGGAGCCTGCGGGAGCTGGCAGGGGGGCTCGGGCTCCGCGAGCTCTCTATGGGCACGAGCCAGGACTACCGAATCGCCGTCGAAGAGGGCGCGACCCACGTGCGGGTCGGCTCCGCTCTCTGGCAAGGCGAAGAGGGGGTCACGCTCCGGCCACCCGACTAACATACGGCGCCGTGAGCCTGGCCGATCTCTGGAACCGGACGCTCGTCTATTTCGGCATCGCCGAGGAGGACGACGAGTACTGGGACGAGGACGGCTACGTGACCGAGGAGGAGCTCGAGCGCACCTACGCAACGCGGCCGAACGTTCGCCGACTAGCGCCTGGACGCAGGCGCTCCGGCTACGAGGACTGGACGGATGCGAGCTCCGCGGTCGAGCCCGAGCCCGCGGCCGTGCCGGCGCAACGCTCGCGACCTCGTCCCGTCGAGGCCCTGCCGGGAGCATTCCCGGTTCAGGTTCACCTCGTGGTGCCCCGCAGCTTCAACGACGCGCAGCAGATTGCCGACAAGTTCAAGCAATCCATGCCGGTGATCGTCAACCTCCAGAGCGTCGACCAGGAGCTCTCGAAGCGCCTGATCGACTTCACGAGCGGGCTGACGTACGCGCTCAACGGAGGGATGCAGCGTGTCGCCGACAAGGTGTTCCTGCTCACGCCCAGAAACGTCGAGGTCTCGGCCGAAGAGCGCGCGCGCTGGATCGACCGCGGCTTCTACAACCAGGCCTAGGCCCCGAGGAGACGGGCCTCCGGGGCCGAATTCACCGTCATGGGCGCACGTGACGCCAGCTTCGGGTTGCTCCTCGACGTGGTTTCGAACGTGGAGAGCTTCGTGACGGTGTTCATCATCGTCTACGCGCTCCTCATCTTTGCGTACGTGATCATGTCGTGGGTCCCGATTCCCTACGCCCTGAGTGGCGTCCAGGGCTTCCTTCGCGACGTCTGTGAGCCGTACCTGCGCCTCTTCCGCCGCGTGCTGCCGCCGCTCGGGCCGCTCGACCTATCGCCCTTCGTCGCCGTGGTGGTCCTGTTCGCGATCGAGCGGCTCGTGAACGTCGTCATCCTCGAACGACTGCACTAGGAGGTCCCCATGGCATATTCACCCGTCGAGATCCGGCACGTTCGCCTGAGACGCGGAGTGCTCGGGTACAACCGCGAGGCGGTCGACCGCCTGCTGGACGACGTGACCGAGAGCTTCGAGACCGTATGGCGTGAGCGCGCCGATCTCGCCGACGAGATCGAGCGACTCCAGGGCGAGCTCAGCCACCACCGCGAGCACGAGCAGCTGTTGCGGACGACGCTCATGTCCGCGGAGCGCGCGGCGAGCGAGCTCAAGGAGCAGGCGAAGCGCGAGGCCGAGGTGATCCTCGGGGAGGCCCGCGCAGAAGGGCGGGCTCTTACCCGCGAGGCCCGTGCCGATCACGAGCGGCTGACCGTGGAAGTGCGGCGCGTGCGAAGCCTGCTCCATGCCGCGCTCGACGCCCTGGACGAGGCTGAAGACGGGCTCGAAGCGCCCCGTCCCGAGGCAGAAGCCGCCTAACTTCCTCGGCCTATACTTGGGCCCGGATGCTTGAGCCGACGACGCGCCTGCGCCTGCGCGTCTCCCCTGGGGCACGCCGAGCCGGGATCGTCGGCCGCTACGGGGAGGCGTGGAAGGTCCGCGTGACCGCCCCGCCCGAGCGCGGCTTGGCCAACGAGGCCGTCTTGCGGCTGCTCTCCGCCAAACTGCGGCTTCCGTTGAGCGGCCTCTCGGTCGTCTCGGGCCTGACGGGCCGGGACAAGGTCGTGGAGCTCCACGGCATCGACCAGGCGGAGGCCGTACGACGTCTGGAGGAGCGCGGATGAGCGCGATCGACATGGACACCTTCCGCGACAGGTTGCTCGAGGAGCGCAAGCGCGTTGCGGACGCGATCCAGAATCTCCACGACGAGAATCCAGGCTCGCTCAAGGACGAGACCGCGGAGATGCCGCTCGACAACCACCTGGCCGAGATGGCCACCGCCACGCTTGACCGTGAGATCGACTACACGCTGGAGGAGAACGCGGCGCAGGTGCTCGCGGCGATCGACGCCGCCCTGGAGAGGATCGAGCAGGGTGCGTACGGCGTCTGTACGCGGTGCGGGAGGCCGATTTCGCCCGAGCGGCTGGAGGCTCGACCTTGGGCTTCCCTCTGCATCGACTGCAGGCGCCAGGAAGAGCGCGGGTAGTGGAACCGGCGCGCAGGCTCGAGCCCCGGCCGACCCCACGCCCGGACGGTCTCGCCGCCATCTCGGTCGCCGAGCGCTCGCTCGCGGCGCAGGGACCTCAGTGGCTCGGTCTGGTTGCCATCGCCTGCGCGGCCGTGCTCGCCGACCAGCTCACGAAGCAGCTGGTCATCGACACCTTGGCCCTAGGCGAGGAGGTGGGCGTCGTGGGGCCGTTCTCGATTCACCGTGTCCAGAACTCGGGCATCGCGTTCGGGTTCTTCGCGAGTGCGACGTCGGTGGTGATCGTCCTGACCGCGGTCGCGGTGGCGTGGATGCTGGTCTACTTCGCGCGCTCGGGCTCGCGCCACCCGGTGCTGCCGGCTGCGCTCGGACTCCTGATCGGCGGCAGCATTTCGAACCTCCTCGACCGGGTCCGGCTGGGCCACGTGACGGACTTCCTCGACCTTCGTTTCTGGCCCGCCTTCAACCTGGCCGACACCTTCATCGTGGTCGGGGTGGCACTCCTGATGGTCGCTCTCGCTGCAGCAGACCGCCGGCCGCGGCGGCGCGTCGGCGACGCCGTCCGCTCCTGATTCGGGTCCGCGTTCCCGACCAAGCCGCCGGGGAGCGCCTCGATCGCTTCCTGGCCGCCCTCGAGGAGGTGGGCTCGCGGGCCGCCGCCGAGCGGCTTGTGGCCGAGGGTGCAGTCCTGGTCGACGGCCGCGTTCGTCCGAAGAGTCACCGGCTCGGAGGTGGGGAGGTCGTCGAGGTCGAGCCACCCGCCGGGCCCGGCCCACTCGAGCAGGAGCCGATGGAGCTCCGCATCGCGTTCGAGGACGATCACCTCGTGGTCGTCGACAAGCCGGCCGGCCTGGTCGTGCACCCCGGTGCGGGGCGCTCGGGCGGAACGCTCGTCCACGGGCTTCTCGACCGCGTGGCCGGAGGCCCGGCCGAGCGGCCCGGGATCGTCCACCGGCTCGACCGCGACACCTCAGGCCTGCTCGTGGTCGCCCGCACCGAAGAGGCCTACCGGCGTCTCCGCAGCCTGGTGGGCCGCCGCAAGCTGGAGCGCCACTACCTAGCGCTGGTGCGCGGGCGCCCCCATTCACGGCGCGGGACGATCGTCGCTCCGATCGGGCGGGACCGGACCGATCCGACCCGGCAGTCGCTGGACACGGCTGCGCCGCGCGAGGCGGTGACCCACTTCGAGCTCGCGGAGCTCCTTCCCGCGCATGCGCTGCTTCGTGTTCGGCTGAAGACGGGGCGCACGCACCAGATCCGCGTCCACCTCGCCGCCGTCGACCTGCCCGTGGTCGGAGACCGGGTCTATGGCGTCCCGGGACTCGATCTGGACCGGCAGTTCCTCCATGCGGCCCGTCTGGCGTTCGACCACCCGATCACAGGCGAGCGCGTGGACCTGGAGTCTGCCCTCCCGCCCGACCTGGCCGCAGCCCTCGAGCGGGCCAGAGCGTGAGCCGCCCTCCGAGTTAATCCCGTCGTAAGCAGCGCGAAAGAGACGCGTAGCGGACGGCCCGTAGCCTCGGTCAGGACACCGAGGAAGGAGGTCGAATGATGCGCTCCAGAATCACGATCGCGTGCGCAGCGGCCGTGACGGCGTTCGTCGTCGCCGCCCCGGCCATGGCGACGAGCAGCACGGGCTCGCTCTTCCACGACGGTGCCGTGGTCGGCACTGTGGTCGTTCCGGCGAACGTCGCTCCCGGAAGCGGCTCGGACCCGTTCTACAAGGTCACGAACGCGGCCACAGGCCAGCTTGGCATCGCCGGCGTCGCTCCCGGGGACGGGCCCTACCACGGCGGCGATTGGCAGGTGTGGCTGGTCACGTTCAACGACGGCGTGACGCCGTACCTGCTGACCTCGGACGAGGCCGTCGCAGCCGCGCAGGGGGCAGGCGACGTCACCGTCACCCGAGCACCGGAGGCCGACTTTCGCTGTCCGATCACCTAGAGGGTGTTTCGCTGCGGAGGAGGGCGAATCAATGAGCCGCAAGCCCTTCTCCGCGGCCCGCCCGCGTCCATTTCAGGCTTTCGTAAGGAACCTTCGAGCACAATCCCTATGTGACCACCGTCCTGGTCGTCGACGACGAGCCCATCGTCCGCGAGGTCGTCGTCAAGTACCTCGAGCGAGAGGGCTTCCGAACGCTCGAGGCGGCCGACGGCGACCGCGCGCGGGAGCTGCTCGAGCGAGACCCCCCGGGCCTCGTCGTCCTCGACGTGATGCTGCCCGGAACGGATGGGCTCGAGCTCTGCCGCTGGATCCGCTCGCGGTCGGATCTTCCCGTCATCCTGCTGACCGCCCGGGGCGAGGAGGCGGACCGCATCGTGGGCCTCGAGCTCGGCGCCGACGATTACGTCACCAAGCCCTTCTCGCCCCGCGAGCTGGCCGCGCGCGTGCGAACGGTCCTGCGGCGGTCCGCGCCCACAGACCCGAAGGTGGAGCGCCTGTCGTTCGAGACGCTGGAGATCGACGCGGCCACGCGCGAGGTGACGAGAGAGGGCCAACCGCTGCGCTTGACGGCGAAGGAGTTCGACCTTCTGTACTTCCTCGCGCGGCACCCCCGCCGGGTCTTCTCCCGCCAGCAGCTGATGGCTCGTGTCTGGGGATACGAGTCTGCGCTCGACACCGGAACAGTGACCGTGCACATCCGGCGGCTGCGCGAGAAGATTGAGCCAGATCCCTCACGGCCGCGCTTCCTGGAGACGCTCTGGGGAGTGGGCTACCGCTTCACGCCATGATCGAGCTTGCGTTCCTCGTCGCATCGGCGGCGCTCGCCGTGGCGCTGGCGGCAACCTTCCTGCTCCGCCTGCTTCCGACGGTTCGACTGCAGCTTGCGGGCCTCGCTCTCCTCTCCGTCTCGGTTCCACTTGTCGCCGTCCTGCTCTCCGGCTGGGTCATGTTCCACATGGGCGCCGACGTGAAGATCCTCACCGTCTCGACGGCCGCGGCCTTTGCGTCCGTCGGCGCCGCCCTGCTGCTGGCCCGCTCCATCGCGAAGCGGATCGAGCGCCTGCGGGCAGCGTCGATCGAGCTTGCCGCGGGCAACCTAACGGTGAAGGCTCCCGAGGGAGGCCCGGCCGAGCTCGCCCAGCTGGCAGCCTCGTTCAACGAGATGGCCTCACGCCTGGCGGCGCTCTTCGACGCCCGCCGGGAGCTCGTCGCGTGGGCGAGCCACGATCTTCGCACGCCGATTGCGTCCATGCAGGCGATGCTGGAGGCGCTCGAGGACGGTCTGGCCAAGCCCGAGGAGTACTTGCCCGTGCTCCGGCAGCAGGTGCTCGCGCTCGGCCTGCTCGTTGATGACCTGTTCGAGCTTGCGCGAATCGATGCGGGCGCGCTGACGCTCGAGCTCCGTGAGGCGGAGGTCGCGGGCCTGGTCGAGACCTGTCTCCGCGGACTCGAAGCCGAGGCTCGCGCGCGCCAGGTGACGCTCGAGGCCCGGGTCGACGACGGTGCCGTCGCGTGGTGCGCGCCCGATCAGTTCCAGCGGGTGCTTCTCAACCTCGTCACGAACGCCCTTCGCCATACCCCGTCGGACGGCTCGATCGCCGTTCTGGTCGAGCGTCGTCCTCAGGTGCTCCAGGTCACCGTCGAGGACACCGGCGACGGCCTCAGCGCGGAGGCGCAGCGGCGAATGTTCGAGCGCTTCTGGCGGGGCGACGCCGCGCGGACGCGAGGCAACGGGGGCGCCGGACTCGGGCTCGCGATCGCTCGTGGGCTGGTCGAGGCGCAGGGCGGCCGAATCTGGGCCGAGCCCCGGTCCGGGGGCGGTGCAAAGGTCTGTTTCACGCTTCCGCGGACCCATTCGCTCAAACCGGCCTGAGCCCAGGAGGACGCTCCCGGCCGCAGTTGGTAGCATCTGCACGTTCTGCCAAACCCCTGCCCGGCGGAGTGCACGGGGGGTGGTGCCGGCCCAATTCGACGGAGGCCGGTTCCTCTCGGGCGCCGCCGGCGAAGCACCGAAACCGACAGAAAGGGGCTGTACCCGTGTCCGTCGTCTCCATGAAGGAGCTCCTGGAGGCCGGAGTCCACTTCGGCCATCAGACGCGCCGCTGGAACCCGAAGATGAAGCGCTTCATCTTCGCCGAGCGGGGCGGCATCTACATCATCGACCTCCAGCGCACCCTCGCGCTGCTGGAGGAGGCCCACGAGTTCACGCGCAACATCGCCCAGCGAGGCGGCGTGGTGCTGTTCGTGGGCACGAAGAAGCAGGCTCAGGACGCCGTGGAACAGCACGCGAAGCGCGTCTCGATGCCGTACGTCAACCACCGCTGGCTCGGTGGGCTGTTGACGAACTGGCGCACGATCTCCGAGCGGATCGAGCACCTCCACGAGCTTCGCCGGCTGAAGGAGGAGGGCCAGCTCGACCTGCTGCCTCCGAAGGAGCGCATCCACATGGAGGGCGAGCTCGAGAAGCTGGAGGCCAACCTCGGCGGCGTCGCCGACATGCGGCGCCAGCCCGACGCAGTGTTCGTCCTCGACCTGCGCAAGGAGCAGCTGGCCGTCAGCGAGGCGCGGAGGCTGGGGATCCCGATCATCGCGCTCGTGGACACGAATTGCGACCCCGACGAGGCGGACTACGTCATTCCTGGGAACGACGATGCGATTCGCGCCTGCGACCTCGTCACGCGCGTGGTCGCAGACGGGGTCGCTGCCGGCAAGACGCACGTCGCCCCGGAGGAGTTCGCGGCGCAGCCTGCACCGGCGGAGGACGAGTCCCCGGCCGAGGCCGAGGGCCCGGCGGAGAGCGCCGCCGAAGGAGAGCCGGAGGCGCCTACCGAGGAAGCCCAGGCTCCGGAAGCCCGGCCACAGGAGGTCGAGGCTCAATGAGCGAGATCCCGGCCGCGCTCGTCAAGCAGCTACGCGAGGAGACGGGCGCCGGATTCATGGACTGCAAGCGCGCGCTCGAGCAGACGGGCGGGGACCTGGAGGCAGCACAGCGGCTCCTGCGTGAGCAGGGGGTCGCCCAGGCGGGCAAGCGCGCCGGGCGCGAGACGACCGAGGGCATCGTCCTCTCCACGATCGCGGGCGCCACGGGGGCGATGGTGGCGATCGGCTGCGAGACGGAGCCCGTCTCGCGGAACGCGGAGTTCCTCGCCTTTGCCGAGCGTGCGCTCGAGACCGTCGAGGAGAGTGGGCCGGAGGCGGCCGAGGGGCTCGAGGACGCCCGGGTCGAGCTGGTCGCGAAGATGGGCGAGAACGTGGTCGTACGCGGCGCGGCACGGCTCCAGTCCTCGGACGGGGAGCTGCTCGCCGAGTACGTGCACCCGCCCTCGAACAAGATCGGCGTCCTCCTCAAGGCGCGCGGCGACAACCCGGCCGCGGCCCGTCGTCTGGCGATGCACATCTCGTTTGCCGCCCCTCGTTTCGTCACCCGCGACGACGTGCCGACCGAAGACCTGGCGGCCGAGCGCGAGATCTTCCAAAAGCAGCCGGACCTGGAGGGCAAGCCGGAACAGGTGCAGGCGAAGATGGTCGAGGGAATGCTCGCCAAGCGCTTCTTCGCCGAGGCCGTGCTCCTCGACCAGCCCTGGATCCACGAGCCGAGCAAGACGGTGGACCAGGCACTCCGTGAGGACGGCCTCGAAGTGGTCGAGTTCACGCGCTTCGCACTGGCAGAGTAGGCGCGTGGCGGAGGCGGAGCCCCTAGAGCACGAGAGCAGCTCCATCACGGCCAGGCCGTTCCACCGCGTGCTCCTCAAGCTGTCGGGTGAGGCGCTCTCCGGGCACCGCGACTACGGCATCGACCAGGAGCACGTCGAGGCGCTGGCGACGGAAATCGCCGGCGTGCACGGCGGGGGAACTGAGCTCGCGATCGTGGTCGGGGGCGGGAACATCATGCGCGGCATGGAAGCGGCAGCCGCCGGCATGGACCGCGCCACCGCCGACTACGCGGGCATGCTCGCCAGCGTCCTGAACTCGCTCACCGTCCAGGACGCGCTGGAGCGGCGCGGGGCCCAGACTCGGATCCAGTCCGCGATCAGCGTCGCCGAGGTGGCGGAGCCGTACATCCGCCGCCGTGCCGTGCGTCACCTGGAGAAGGGCCGGATCGTCATCTTCGCGGCGGGGACCGGCAATCCGTTCTTCACCACGGACACCGCCGCGGCTCTGCGCGCCCTGGAGATCGGGGCCGAGGCCATCCTGATGGCGAAGAACGAGGTCGACGGCGTGTACGACGGCGATCCGAACGTCGACCCGAAAGCCCGGTTCCTCGCCGAGTTGACGCACCTGGAGGCCATCGAGCGCGGGCTCAAGGTGATGGATACGACCGCGCTCTCCCTCTGCATGGACAACCATCTGCCCATCTACGTCTTCGCGCTCCAGGAAGGGAACATCCGCCGCGTCGTCGGCGGCGAGCGCGTGGGCACGATCATCTCCACCCCCGAGACCGGAGCCAGCCCATGATCGACGATCTCGTCACTGACGCCACGCGCCGCATGGACGCGAGCGTCGAGCACACCCAGCATGAGTTCAACACCGTTCGGACCGGGAGGGCTGCTGCCGCACTTCTCGACCGGATCCAGGTCGACTACTACGGCCAGGCGACCCCGCTCAAGCAACTCGCGACGATCAACGTTCCCGAGCCGCGGATGCTGACCGTGCAACCGTTCGACCCGGGCTCGTTGAAGGGGATCGAGAAGGCGATTCTCGAGTCCGACCTGGGTCTCCAGCCCTCGAACGACGGGAAGATCATCCGCCTGCCCATCCCGCAGCTGACCGAGGAGCGCCGCAAGGAACTCGTCAAGCTGGTCCGCCACATCGCCGAGGAGGGGCGCGTCGCCGTCCGCAACGTCCGGCGGGACGCAATCCACAATCTGAAAGAGCTGGTCGATGCGGGGGACGTGGGCGCGGACGAGGAACGCCGGGCCGAAGACCGCGTTCAGAAGCTGACGGACGGGCACATCCAGAAGATCGACGACCTGCTCAAGCGCAAGGAAGCGGAAATCCTGGAGGTCTGAATCGCCCTCCCGATGGGCATCCTCACTCGGATCCGATCGCTGCGCGGGCTCCGCCCGCTCGACGTGCACGAGCTACCCGAGATTGCCCGCTCCGTCGCCATCATCATGGACGGGAACGGGCGCTGGGCCAGGCGTCGCGGGCTTCCAGTCGCTGCCGGCCACCGCGCCGGGACGCGCGCCCTCCGCCGCACGGTCGAGGCCGCCATCGACCTCGGCATCGAGAGTCTCGCCGTCTATGCCTTCTCGACCGAGAACTGGTCGCGGCCCAGAGAGGAGATCGACGCGCTCATGGAGGTCTTCTCGGAGACGATCGACCGCGAGTTCCCCGATCTCGTCCGCCAGGGGGTTCGGGTCCGGTTCATCGGCCGCCGCGACCGGGCGCCGGACTTCCTGCAGCGGAAGATGGCCGGGCTCGAGCGGCAGACGCACGAGAACACGCGCCTCGACCTCTGGATCGCCTTCGACTACGGCGGGCGCGCCGAGATCGTCGAGGCCGTCCGCCGCCTCGTCGACTCCGGCGTCGAGCCGCAGGAGATCGACGAGAACGTGATCGCCGCCAATCTCTATGCACCCACCCTGCCCGATCCCGACCTGCTAATCCGGACGTCGGGAGAGCTTCGCGTCTCGAACTTCCTGCTCTGGCAGATCGCCTACTCCGAGCTCGTCTTCGTCGACCGGCTCTGGCCCGACTTCGGTCCGCACGATCTGCGCGAGGCGCTCGCGGACTACGCGAGACGGCGCCGGCGCTTCGGCGGTCGATGAGAAGTCCCGCCCTCCGGAGTCATGCGCCTCCCGCGACGAAGGCGCACAAGCGCGCCGCCGGCGACCTGCTCTCGCGCGTCGCGGTGGCCATCGTCGGGCTGCCTCTGGTGCTCGGGATCGTGTGGCTTGGAGGCTGGTGGCTGTTCGCGCTGGCGCTCGTCGCCGGGCTGATCGGACTGCACGAGTTCGTGGTCGTGACAAGGACGCTGCGACCGATCGCCGTCGCCGGCTACGCCGGTCTGGTCTGCATCCTGATCGGCATCGAGCTGGGGGGTCTCGCCTGGGGGATAGGGGGCCTCTTCGTCGCGCTCGCGCTCGCCTTCGTGCTCAAGGGCCTCGGCGACACGCGCGGCTCGTCGACGGTGTCCGTGGGGACGACTGTGATCGGCGTGGCCTGGATCGGATTTGGCCTCGGGTACGTCCTACTGCTCCGCGACATCCCGCATGACGGCCGCCTGGCCGCCCTGACGGTCCTGATCGCCGTCTTCGCGGCGGACACGGCCGCATACGTCGTGGGCAGAGTCTTCGGCAGGCACAAGCTCGCTCCCCGGCTCTCGCCGGGAAAGACGTGGGAAGGCTTTGTGGTCGGCTCAGCCGCGGCGGTTCTCGCCGTATGGATCGCCCTGTACAAGACGGGCTTCCTGCCCACGGGACGGTCGCTCGTCCTCGGGGCGGCGATCGCGCTCGCAGCGCCGGCCGGGGATCTCTTCGAGTCCGCGCTCAAGCGTGAGATGCAGGTGAAGGACACCGGGAGGCTGCTCGGCGGCCACGGAGGCGTCCTCGACCGGATCGACTCGCTGCTGTTCGCTTCGATCGCCGCGTTTTACGTCATCCTCGCGTTCGCCGCCGCCTGAGGTTCCGAAAGCCCGCGGGCGGGGAAAGGACGGTCCGGTGGCGCTGAGGGCCCAGCAGGGGTTCCCCGGGGGGAGCGCGGTCGGAGCGTACTGGCTTGCCCGGTGCGAAGGCTTTCGCGTGCAGGCAGGAAGGCACGCGCTAGGCACGGTGCAGCAGGTGCGGACCGGCTCGCGACGTGGCGAGGCGGCTGCTCTCGTCGTGGGGCGTCACCGCCGCCGGATCGAAGTGCCGGTCCGCCGCGTGCTGGAGGTCGATCCCTGGGGGGAGACCGTGGTCGTGGCGACGCAGCGTCGCGTACCGCGACCGCTCCTCCGTCCCGCAGCGGCCTCGGGGGCTCGTGGGGCGCGCATTGTCGTCCGGGGAATCCGGCGACAGGCTCCTCGAGCCGGTCGGCTCGCGCGATCGGGGCTGGTGGCATCCCGACGATCTCTCGGTGCCGCCGGCGCGTGGAGCGCCCCGCGTGCGAGACGGCTGACCGACATCGTTTCGAGAGCGGTGATCGCCGCGGGACTGAGCGTCGTCGTGCTGCTCGCGGCCATTCTCGGAGCGCTCCGTACGGCGATCGCCTGGCTCGCACCCAGAGTGGCCAACGTGTCGCGCTCCGGCCTGACCGCCGTCCGCAGGGGCGCGGTTGCAGGACGACGTCGCCTCGCGAGAAGCCGGCCCCGGCATGCTGCCCGCGGCCGGCCCTCCGCGCGCCGACCGCTCTAGCGGGTCGTCGGCCCCGCAGTGGTCCTCCGCCTGGTCCTATCTACACTGCCCCGGTGAAACGGATAGCACTGCTCGGCGCCACGGGATCGATCGGCCGGCAGGCGCTCGAGATCATCGGCGCCAACCCGGAGCTCGAGCTGGTTGCGGCGGCCTCCGGAGAGACGTCGATCGAGGGACTTGCGCCGCTCACCCAGGTCGGCGGCGATCTCACGGAGCTGCTCGAGGCCGCAGGGCCGGATCTCGTCCTGAACGCCGTGGTGGGATTCGCGGGGCTCGCGGCGACGCTCTGGTCGCTCGAGCGCGGAGTCGATCTCGCGCTGGCGAACAAGGAAAGCCTCGTCGCCGCCGGAGATCTCGCCCTGGGCGCGCTGGAGCGGGGAGGAGGGCGTCTGCTGCCCGTGGACAGCGAGCACAGCGCGACCTTCCAGTGCCTGGAGGGCCGGGCCCCTGAGAGCGTCCATTCGCTGGTGCTGACCGCGTCGGGAGGCCCGTTGAGAGGCAAGGCGCGTGAGGAGCTCGGCGACGTGACGCCCGCGGAGGCGCTCGAACATCCGACCTGGAGCATGGGGCCGAAGATCACAGTGGACTCTGCAACGCTCGCGAACAAGGGGTTGGAGTTGATCGAGGCCCACTATCTGTTCGGTCTCCCATACGAGCGCATCGAGGTCGTCGTGCACCCCAGCTCGATCGTGCACGCGCTCGTCCGCTTTCGCGACGGTGCCGCGCTCGCCCACCTCGGCTATCCGGACATGCGCATCCCGATCTCGTACGCGTTGACCTATCCGGCCCGCGCGTCCACGCCCGTTCCGGCGCTCGATCTCGCGTCCGGACTGACGCTCGAGTTTCACGCTCCCGACCTGGAGACGTTCCCGCTCTTGCGACTCGCCCGGGAGGCCGGCGAGCGCGGGGGCACCTATCCCTGCGCCTTCAACGCCGCGAACGAGGTCGCCGTCGCTGCCTTCCTGCAGGGAAGGCTCTCCTTCCTCGGCATCGCCGAGGCGGTTGAGGACGCGCTCGCGCGAGTCGACGGGGCGGCGGCTCGCGACCTCGACGATCTGCGCCAGGCTGACGCGGAGGCACGCCGCCTGACGGAGCAGAAGGCGGCCGTCGCGTGAGCGTCTTCGTCGCCCTCGTGGGGCTGGGCCTGCTCGTCGTCGTGCACGAAGCGGGGCATTTCTTCACCGCGCTCGGCGTCGGCATGCGTCCGCGTAGCTTCAACCTCGGCTTCGGCCCTCCGCTCGCGAAGGTGACGAGGAACGGTGTCGTGTACGCGTTTCGCGTGATCCCGCTCGGGGGCTACGTGAAGATCCCCGGGATGCACAGGCCGGCGCCTGCTGACGCCGACATGTACTTCGGACACGCAGTCCGCAAGGCACCGGAGCTCGTGGGGCCAGTCGAGCGACTCAAGCGGGCGCTCGACGTTGGCGAGCACGACCGGGCGCTGGGCGAGCTCTCCGAGATCGAGACGGCGGCCGAGCAGGCCGGGGTCGAGGCCACGGTGGAACGAGGCCTTCGCGAGCTCCGCGATTCGCTTGGCGCAGATGCGTACTGGCGTCAGCGGACCTGGCGCAAGGTGGTCGTGATCATCGCGGGCCCGGGCATCAACTTCGTCCTCGCCCTGGTGCTCTTCACGATCGTGCTCATGGTTGCCGGGGGCAAAGCCACGAGAACAGTCGAGGATGTCCTGCCGGGGCATCCCGCACAGGCCCTGGGGCTCCGGGGGGGAGACACGATCGTCGCCATCAACCACCGGGCGGTGACCGACGAGCAGATCGTCCAGCGCATCTCCTCGTCGGCCGGTCGGCCGCTGACCGTGACCGTCATCCGCGACGGCCAGGCGCGCACGCTCGGGCCCGTGCGGGCACGGCTCGAAAAGGTGAACGGCGAGCGGGCGTACCGGCTCGGCTTCCACTTGCGCGGCGCCCACCTCGGCTTCGGCGAGTCCGCCTGGGAGTCACTGAAGCTCTCCGGTGTGGTCAGCCGGGAGACGATCAAGGCCCTGGGTAGCGCCGTGCACAAGGAAGGTAGGGAGAAGTTCTCGAGCCCGGTCGGGATCGTCAGAGAATCCGCGGCGCAGGCCCGGAACGGCTGGGAGGACTACCTGCTCGTGCTGGGCTTCATCAGCCTCTCGCTGGCCCTGCTCAACATGCTCCCGCTCCTGCCGCTGGACGGCGGCCACATCGCCTTCTCGATCATCGAGGGAGTGCGCGGACGCGCGGTCGGCCGGGAGGTCTACGAGCGGGTGTCGGCGGTAGGGCTTGCGCTCGTGCTGCTGCTCTTCTTCGTGGGGCTCTCGAACGACGTCGGCCGTTTCGGAGGGGGTTAGTACTCCGTCCCGGAAGTCATCTCGCGCTCCGAGCGGCTGCAAAGCGTCGCCAGAGCATCAAGGGACTTCCAGGACGAAGCACTAGACTCTCACCGCGTGGCCTCGGAACGTCAGATAACCGTCGGCAACGTGACGATTGGCGGCGGCGCCCCTGTCGTCGTCCAGTCGATGACGCTGACGAAGACGCACGATGTCGAGGCCACTACGGCCCAGATCGCCGCCCTCGCGTCTGCCGGGTGCGAGCTGGCGCGCGTGGCCGTCCCCAAGAACGAGGACGCGGAGGCTCTTCGCACGATCGTGCGCCTCTCGCCGATCCCGGTCATCGCCGACATCCATTTCAACGCCTCGCTCGCCCTCAAGGCCATCGACGCGGGCGTCGCCTCGGTGCGCATCAACCCCGGCAACATCGGCGGCCCGGAGAAGGTCGAGCTCGTTGTCAGGGCGGCCAAGCGCGCCGGTATTCCGATGCGGATCGGCGCCAACTCGGGCTCGCTGCCGAAGCATCTCGCCGGGCTGGCCCAGGCCGACCAGGCGGAGGCCCTCGTGGCGGCCGCCCTGGAGGAGGTGGAGCTCCTCGAGAGGCTCGAGTTCCACGACTTCAAGATCTCGGTGAAGTCGAGTCACGTGCCGACGATGATCCGTGCGTACCGGATGCTCTCCGAGAAGGTCCCGTACCCGCTCCACCTCGGGGTGACCGAGGCCGGGACGCCCTTCTCGGGCTCGATCAAGAGCGCCGTGGGCATGGGCGCGCTGCTGGTGGACGGCATCGGCGACACGGTACGCGTCTCGCTGACCGCCGACCCCGTCGAGGAGGTCAGGACGGCCTACGAGATCCTCAAGGCCCTCGGCCTGCGGGAGCGGGGCCCGATCCTCATCGCCTGCCCCTCCTGTGGACGGGACAACGTCGGGGTCGAGAAACTCGCCGCCCAGGTCGAGGACCGCCTCGGGCGGTACAGCGAGGCCTTCGAGGTCGCCGTCCTGGGCTGCGCCGTGAACGGCCCCGGTGAGGCAGGCGACGCGGACTTCGGCATCGCCGGCGGTCGTGACGTCGGCTTCGTCTACGCCCACGGCCGCGTGCTGAAAAAGGTGTCCTCGGACATCCTGATCGACGAGCTGTTCCACGAGATCGACCGGTGGATCGCGGACGGCATGCACCGTCCAAAACGGCTCAAGATGGCGAAGCCGGCGGCCCTCGCCATGGCCGAAGCTTCCCTGATCCCAATCGAGTAACTCGCGCCTGGACGGCGCGGCTCCCGCCGGGCAAAGCGCCGGCTTCGCCGCCCGCTAGAGTCGAGTTCTCCATGCGGGCATCAAGCCTCTTCCTTCCCACGCTGCGCGACGACCCGGCCGAGGCCGAGGCCGCCAGTCACAAGCTGCTCGTCCGAGGCGGCTTCATCCGGCAGGTGAGCGCCGGCGTCTGGACGTTCCTTCCCCTGGGATGGCGGGTACACCAGAAGGTCGTCGAGATCATCAGGGAGGAGATGAATGCGATCGGTGGACAGGAGATGCTCTGCCCCGTGCTCACGCCGGCAGAGCTCTGGAAGCAGACGGGCCGTTATGACATTCCCGAGCTGTTCAAGCTCACCGACCGCAGCGGCCGCGAGTTCCTGCTGGCGATGACACACGAGGAGACGTTCACCTACCACGCACGTGAGCTCCGCTCCTACCGCGACCTGCCCCAGATCTGGTACCACTTCTCGACTAAGCACCGAGACGAGCCGCGGCCGAGGGGGGGTCTGATTCGCGTACGCGAGTTCATCATGAAGGACGCGTACTCGTTCGATCGAGACGAGGAGGGGCTCGAGCGCAGCTTCCGCCTGAACGAGCGGGCCTACCACCGCATCTTCGAGCGGTGTGAAGTCGAGGTCCATGCCGTGCAGGCCGAGAGTGGGATCATGGGCGGGACGGAGAGCATCGACTTCCTCGCGCCTTCCGGCACCGGCGAGAACACGCTCGTCATGTGCGAGCGGGGTGACTACGCCGCCGACCTCGAGGTTGTACGCGCGATTCCGCGCCCGCCCGAGTTCCCCCCGCGGCTCGAGGTCCCTGAAGAGGTCGAGACGCCTGGTGTGACGACGATCGCGGCGCTGGCCGAGCTCCTAGACATCGATCCCGCCGCCACGTCGAAGGCCATGCCCGTCGTCCGGTCCGACGGACGGCTCGTGCTCGCGCTCGTCCGGGGTGACGACCGGCTGTCGGATTCCAAGCTGCTGGATGTGCTCGGCTCGGGCTTCCGCCCGGCGACGGAGGCGGAGATCGTGGACGCGTTCGGCGCCGATCCGGGCTCTCTCGGCCCCGTGCGGTTCGACGGCGAGGTGATCGCGGACGAAACGTTGCGCGGGGGGCAGTTCGTGACCGGAGCCAACCGTACGGGCCGACACCTGCGCGGCGTCGAGGCAGGCCGAGACTTCGAGCCCCGGTTCGCCGACATCCGGGAGGCGCGCGAGGGAGACGCATGTCCGCGGTGCGGAGGCGAGCTCCGCTTCCAGACCGCCATCGAGGTGGGTCACATCTTCAAGTTCGGCACCTTCTACTCGGAGCCGCTCGGCGCCACATACCTCGACGAGACCGGCCGGGAGCGACCGATGATCGGCGGCAGCTATGGGATCGGCCCCGGTCGCGTCCTGGCCGCGGCGGTCGAACAGCACCACGACGAGGCCGGTATCGCCTGGCCCGCCACGGTCGCCCCGTACGACGCGACCATCGTCGCGCTCCAGGGACTGGAGGAGCAGGCGACCGAACTGGAACAGCGGTTGGAGGCCACCGGCGCCTCGGTCCTGCTGGACGACCGCGATCTCCGGGCAGGTGAGAAGTTCGCGGACGCGGACCTGATCGGCTGCCCCGTGCGCATTACCGTAGGCAGGAAGACGCTCGACGACGGCGCGGTGGACGTTCGCGAGCGTGACACCGGCGACGAGCGGCGAGTCCCGCTGCAGGAGGTGAACCTCTGATGGCCCGGAGGCGGCGCTTCAGCGAGCAGCCGTTCGGCCCGACGATGGTGCAGCTGATGGAGGAGGCGGGTATGACCTACCGCTCCCTGGCTGCGAAGGCCGGGCTCTCGGCCGGTTACCTGAACCATGTCGTCCACGGCAACCGTCCCGTGCCTGCCAACGACGTCGTAGAACGCATCGCCCGTGCGCTTCGCGTGGAGCCGGAGCACTTCCTCGAGTACCGCGTCCGCATCATCACCGAGCGACTCGAGGAGATGCCCGAGCTCGTCGATCGCCTGTATCGCCGCCTCGGCTAGGCAGGCAGCGCCGGGATCGGGTCGACGGCGGCCCCGCGCACGCGAACCTCGAAATGGAGGTGCGGCCCCGTCGTCTCGCCCGTCGCTCCCACCAGGCCGACGCGGCTGCCCCGCGCGACGTGCTGGCCCAGCCGCACGTCGATCCGGCTGAGGTGGGCGTAGAAGGTGCGGACGCCGCCTCCGTGGGCGACGACCACGAGCTTCCCGTACCCGTCGGCGGAGCCGGCCCAAGTCACCCGGCCCCAAGCCGCCGCGCCGACGGGAGTTCCCGTCGAAGCTTCCAGGTCGATCCCAGCATGGAACCGAGAGCCACGGGGGCCGAACACGCCTCCGACGGGTGCCCGCAGGGGCCAGGCAAGCCGGAGCAGGCAGCGGGGCGCAGGAGCCTGGAGTGCGGTGACCGTCTGCGGCCCAGCGAACCCGACCACCGGCAACCCCGCGTAGCGCTGGAAGCGCTCGACAGCGTGCTGGACGTGCCAGCCGAAAGCCCCGTCGAACTTGCCGGAGGGAAACCCGTGCAGCGCGAGCGCGAACTGGAGCTCCGCGACGTCCCAGCCGACTGCTCCTAAACCGAGGCGGCGCGAACCGAGGTCCGGGCTCCAGCGCTTGCCCAGCGCCTTGCGCGTTGCCGGGCCGACGACGCCGTCCGGTACCAGCTGCTTGCGCTTCTGGAAGGCCATAACCGCGTTCGTGGTCGCCTCTCCAGCCACGCCGTCGATCGTTCCTCCGTAGAGGCCACGGGTCTGGAGCGCGACTTGGAGCGCCGCGACGTCGGGATCTCCGGCCCCGAATGCGGAGCCGGCCAGGAGGAGGGCTCCGACGGCGGCGAGTGCCGTAAGCCGAGCCATACTCTCTTTGTCGGCACAGGGCAGGCATCCCGTGAACGGGGGATGCCTGCCCTCGCGGCTCAGCCGGGAATCAGCTCAGCGAGACGTCGTGGCCAGGGTGGGCGCGCCGCCCGGCAGGATTCACGGCACGGCTCCTGTGGGGCAATCTGACACGGTCCGGGGATGGGCTATCCTCCGCCAGAACGGGGCGTGGCGCAGCCTGGTTAGCGCGCTAGTCTGGGGGACTAGAGGTCGGCAGTTCGAATCTGCCCGCCCCGATAGAGAACCCGCCGGAAACGGCGGGTTTCTTCTTGCGCCTATTGACACAAGTCGTCGGGCGGGGCTCGTGTGTCAGCGTTGTGTCAGCGCCG
>WNFU01000326.1_pt1 | contig 120850 bp, 119 predicted proteins | sample 5400121 | NCBI WGS metagenome assembly WNFU01 (sample SAMN13153360, study PRJNA577476) | soil metagenome | isolation source: 100 cm soil or saprolite under grassland replicate 1 | place: USA:California | collected 2016-06-15 | reverse complement strand
GAACGCCTCGTCGCTCATCCCCCTCCGGCGATACAGCGTGAACGCGACCTCACTGCCGTCGCCGTTCGCGACGACCCTCATCAGACGCGTCGCCCGAGGACGGTCGCGCGAGCGAATGACGACATGCGCCGATTCAACTTCAGCAGGTTCCCGCTTGCCGAGCCTGTTCGCGCGTGCCCCGCGCCGCGTCCTCCCGTCCCCGCGCCGTCCTCCGCGCTCGGCGGCCGCGAAGCTCGCCGGAAAACTCGTTTCCGTCCGCCCGGTTGCCCCGTCTTCCCGGCGTCAGACGCGCCTGCTAGATCCCCACCCCGCGATGCCCGACTTCGTCCACCTGCACCTGCACACGCTCTATTCGCTCCTCGACGGGGCGATCCGCATCAAGGACCTCCTCAAGACCGTACAGGCGAAGGGGATGAAGTCCGTCGCCGTCACCGATCACGGGAACCTCTTCGGCGCCGTCGACTTCTACAAGAAGGCGAAGGACGCCGGGGTGAAGCCCATCCTCGGGATGGAGGCGTACGTCGCGAACGATCGCTTCGATCGCAAGGAGCGCATCGGCCGCCACCTCATCCTGCTCGCGAAGAACCAGGAGGGCTGGAACAACCTCCGCATCCTCTCGTCGAAGGCATTCACCGAGGGTTTCTATTACGACCCGCGCATCGACAAGAAGCTCCTCAAGGATCACTCGAAAGGGCTCTTCGGCATGACGGCCTGCCTCGCCGGCGAGATCCCACGCTTCATCCGCCACGGCGAGATGGACGCCGCCCGCAACGCCGCCCGCGAGTACCGCGAGATCTTCGAGCCGGGCTCCTTCTTCCTCGAGGTCCAGTCGAACGGGATGAGGGACCAGCTCGAGGTGAACGCGCGGCTGCAGCAGCTGTCGCGCGACGAGGGCATCCCGCTCGTCGCCACCGCCGACGCCCACTACGTGCGGCGCGAGGACGCGAAGGCGCACGACGTCCTCATGTGCATCGCGTCGAACAAGACCTTCTCCGACCCGAAGCGGCTCAAGCACGATACCGACGGGCTCTTCATCACCTCGGCGGACGACATGGTCCGCGCCCTCCCCGGCCTCGACGACGCGATCGCGCGCACCGCCGAGATCGCGGAGCTGTGCAACGTCGAGCTGCCGCTCGGGAAGACCTTCCTGCCGAGCTTCACGCTCCCGGAGGGCATGAGCGAGGACGAGTTCATCACGAAGCTCGCGAAGGACGGCCTCGACCGGCGCCTCCGGGAGATCGACGCGAAGTACCCGCACGACCGCGACGCCTACCGGCAGCGGCTGGAGATGGAGCTCGGCGTCATCAAGAAGATGGGCTTCTCCGGGTATTTCCTGATCGTCCAGGACTTCATCAACTGGGCGAAGGAGCGCGAGGTGCCGGTCGGCCCAGGTCGCGGCTCGGGCGCGGGATCCATCGTCGCCTGGTCGCTGCGCATCACCGACCTCGATCCCATCCGCTGGTCGCTCCTCTTCGAGCGCTTCCTCAACCCCGAGCGCGTGTCGATGCCGGACTTCGACATCGACTTCTGCCAGAACCGGCGCGACGAGGTGATCCGCTACGTCAGCGGCAAGTACGGGAAGGACAACGTCGGGCAGATCATCACCTTCGGCTCGCTCAAGGCGCGCTCGGTCATCCGCGACGTCGTCCGCGTGATGGGGCTCCCGTTCAGCGAGGGCGACAAGATCGCGAAGCTCGTCCCGGAACCGGTCCAGGGCAAGACGCCCCCGCTGAAGGAGTGCATCGAGAGCGAGCCGCGCCTCAAGGAGCTCTACGAGAGGGCCACCGAGATCTCGCGCTGGACCGACGAGCACGGGAAGGTGAACGTCGTGACGACGAAGGACCTCCTCGACATCGGCATGGCGCTCGAGGGGCTGAACCGGCAGGCGGGCCTGCACGCCGCCGGCGTCGTCATCGCGGACAAGCCGCTCTGGGAGTACGTTCCGGTCTACAAGGACGACAAGTCCGAGATGCTCGTCTCGCAGTTCGCGAAGGACGAGGTCGAGAAGGCCGGGCTCGTGAAGTTCGACTTCCTCGGCCTCAAGACCCTCACCGTCATCGACGACGCGCTCCGGCTCGTGAAGCAGAACCACCCCGAGCGGAAGGACTTCAAGGCGACGGACATCCCGCTCGACGATCCCGCGGTGTACGAGCTCATCAGCCGCGGCGACACCGCCGGCGTCTTCCAGATGGAGTCGTCGGGCTTCACCGAGATGGTGATCAAGATGAAGCCCTCGCAGTTCGAGGACGTCATCGCCGCGGGCGCGCTCTACCGCCCCGGGCCGCTCGACCAGAAGCTCGAGGACGGCCGCACCATGGTCGACGTCTACATCGACCGCAAGCACGGCCGCGAGAAGGTGAAGTACGACCACCCCGACCTGCAGCCGGTCCTGGAGCCGACCTACGGCGTCATCGTCTACCAGGAGCAGGTGATGCAGATCTCGCAGGTCCTCGCGGGCTACAGCCTCGGGCGCGCCGACCTGCTCCGCCGCGCGATGGGGAAGAAGAAGGCGGAGGAGATGGCGAAGGAGCGCGTCGGCTTCATCGAGGGCGCGCGCGCGAAGGGGGTCGAAGACGGGACGGCGAACGGCATCTTCGACCTCATGGAGAAGTTCGCGGCGTACGGCTTCAACAAGTCGCACTCCGCCGCCTACGGCCTCCTCACCGTCCAGACCGCCTGGCTCAAGGCCCACTACCCCGTCGAGTTCATGGCGGCGCTCATCTCGAGCGAGGCATCGAACACCGACAAGGTCGTGCTCCACGTCGCCGAGGCGCGCGCCGACGCGATCGAGGTCTTGCCACCGGACGTGAACGAGTCGGGCGCGGCGTTCAGCGCGTTCCCGCCGCTCGCGGGGTCGAAGAAGGGCAGCAAGGGCCGGATCCGCTTCGGCCTCGGCGCGGTGCGAGGCGTGGGCGACTCTGCGGTGCAGGCGACCCTGGAGGCGCGCCGGGACGGAGGCCCGTTCAAGAGCCTGTTCGACCTCGCCTCGCGCGTCGACTCGCGCCGGATCAACAAGAAGGTCATCGAGGCGCTCGTGAAGTCCGGCGCGTTCGACTACGAGGGCGTGCCGCGCTGGCAACTCTTCGCCGGGATCGAGACCGCGTTCGCCGCCGGCGCCGCCGCCCAGGCCGATCGCGCCTCCGGGCAGGCGAGCCTCTTCGGCGCGGCGGTCGCCGAGGTCGAGGCGAAGCCGCGCTACCCGAAGACGGGCGACATGGTGGGCGACCTGCTCGTCGAGGAGTGGCCGGAGCGGGTGCGCCTCGCCTTCGAGAAGGAGGCGCTCGGGTTCTACCTCACCGGGCACCCGCTTCAGGGGTACGAGAAGGAGGCGCGCCGCTACGCTTCCACCACCTGCGCCGCCGTCGCGCAGAAGCGGCATGGCGACAAGGTCTCCGTCGTCGGCATCGTCGCCGCGCTGCGCGAGCGCGTGACGAAGGAGAAGGGAACGCGCTTCGGCATCCTCACCCTCGAGGACCTCACCGGCACGGTCGAGGTCATCTGCTGGGGTGCGCGCCCGGCGCAGAACGGTCGCCCCGCGCAGAAGGGCTGGGGAGACTGGGAGGGCTTCGCGAAGTCGGAGGAGCCGCTCCTCGTGCACGGCGAGGTGCGCGTCAACACACGAGACGAGGAGAACCCGAAGGCGGAGCTCACCGCGCTCGACATCGAGCCGCTCTCGGCGGTGCGCCGCCACAAGACCTCCGAGGTGACGCTCCGGATCGACGTCGAGCGGCTCACCCCCGAGCGCGCGGGCGGTCTCAGGACGCTCCTCGGCAAGCACCCCGGGGCCTGTTCCGTCAGCGTCCGCGCCGTCATCCCGGAGCAGTCCGAGACCACCATCTCCGTGCCGCTCAAGGTCCAGCCCGCGGACGACCTCATCGAGTCGGCGCGCCGGCTCGGGTTCGAGGTCGAGCTGCGCTGAAGCCTCCCGCGAGGGGGCGATTGTCCTCTGCCCTCCCCGATCCCAGATCGAGAGGGGCGCGGCAGCGTGCCGCGAGGGGAGATCGGCATGCGGCTGCGGCGGCTCGGGGCGATCCTCGTCGCGACGACGGTCACGCTCGCGGCGTGCGGCGACGGCGAGCTGCCCGCCGCAGCGCCACCGCCCGCCGGACCCTCGTCCCTGCGAGTGATGACGCAGAACCTGTACCTCGGCGGCGACCTCTTTCTGTTCCTCGCGCCCGGCGCGTCGCTCGCCGAGACCATGGACACGGTCTGGGCGAGCGTGCAGGCGACCGACTTCGAGGCGCGCGCCCGGGTGCTCGCCGACGGGATCCAGGCGGCCGATCCGGACGTCGTCGGGCTGCAGGAGGTCTCGCTCTGGCGCACCCAGACGCCGGGCGACCACCTCCTGGCCCCGAATGCGACGAACGTCGCCTACGACTTCCTCGAAATCCTCCTGCGCGAGCTCGCCTCGCGCGGTCTCTCGTACCGCACCGTCGGCGCCGTCACGAACGGCGACGTCGAGCTGCCGGGGACGACTGGGACCGACTACCGGCTCACCGACCGCGACGCGATCATCGCGAAGACCTCGCTGCCGATCGCGTCCGCCGGGTCGGGCACCTACCCGCACCTCGCGACGCTGCAGTTCCCGCCGCCGCTCCCCGGTGCGCCGCCGATCCAGGCGCCCATCCCGCGCGGCTGGGTCGCTGCGGATCTCCGCGCCGGCGGCAGGACGATCCGGCTGTTCGCGACGCACCTCGAGGCGTTCTCGGCCGACGTCGCGACGGATCAGGTCCCCGACCTGCTCGCGGTCGCGAGCCCGACGCGCCAGCCGACGCTCGTCGTCGGCGACATGAACCTTCCGCCGGGCTCGCCGGGGTACGACCGCTTCGTCGCGCCCGAGACCGGGCTGCGCGACACCTGGACCGAGGCGCAGGGCTCCGACCCCGGGCTCACGTGCTGCTGGAACCCAGATCTACGGGGGGGCGCCTACTCGACGCGCATCGACCTCGTGTTCGCGACGGAGCCGCTCCACGCGACGCGCGCGACCCGGGTGAACGACTCGGCGCGGACGCCGGGCGGCCTCGCGCCGTCGGACCACGCCGGCGTCGTGGTGACCATCGACCCCAGCGGCGCTGCATCGACGACGGTCGCTGCTGCGGGTCGCTGAGCTTCGCCGTGCCGCCCGCCGACTAGGGCGCCGCGGACACAGGCTCGGCGGAAGGGCAGGACGGTGCCTGCTCGTGGGCCCGGACGACAGCGCGCGCGAGCTCGGCGGTCCCCGCGCCGACCGCCGCCATGCGCCTCTGGAGGACGGTCTCGATCGTGGACGCGTACACCTCCGGCAGGAGGAAGCCGCGCGCGGAGTGCAACATGCGGCAGAGCTCGCCGTCGTCGGCGCGCACGCGCGCCTCGAGGTCGTCGGTCCCATCGTCGCCGGCGAGGTTGCGATCGGCGATCTGGCGCGACAGGTCGCGCATCTCGGCGAGCTGCGCCGTCAGGCGGTCCGCCCAGCGTTTCGCCGAGCGCAGATCCGCCGGGGGAAGCCGCGCGCTGAGGACCGCCGCGATGTTCTTCTTCTCGAACTCGGTCTGGATCCCGCCGCACCGGCACTTCGCGAGGGCGCTCCACGCGTCCTCCCTCGCCGCCTCGAGCTCGAGCAGCGCCGCGCGATCGGCGCTCTGGCAGACCTTCAGGAGGCGGGTGGCCGCGTCCGCGGCAAGCCGCTCCGGCACGTCCATCCTGAGCGAGAGCTCGAATAGCCTCGGGGCGCTCAGCCGGGAGACGTCGATTTCCGGCCCGAAGCTCACGGGCGGCGCGCACGCCGCGAACGCCGCGGCGCACGGGTTCGGCGGCACCACGTTCGGCTTCATCGTGACGACGCGCGGCGGCTCGGGGTTGACACTCGAGCACGCCGACAGGATGGCGAGGATCGCGGCTGCGGCCGCTCCGGCGATGGAGCGTTTCACGACGGGCACGACTGCAGGGTACCACGGGCGCCCTCGTCGCCCGAGCGAGGCGGTCCGGACCTGATCCCGGGCCGCGGTACAGTCGCGATCCCATGCCCCTCGTCCACGTCCACCTCCGCGCCGGCCGGACCGCGGCGCAGAAGAAAGCGGTCCTCGATGGCGTCCACGCGGCCTTCGTCGAGGCGTTCCAGCTGCCGCCGACCGACCGGCACCAGCTCGTCCACGAGTACGCGCCCGAGGACTTCGAGGCCCGCTACGGCCCCGACGCGGTGTTCGTCGAGGGTACGGTCTTCCCCGGCCGCACGCTCGACGCGAAGCGCCGGCTCTACCGGCTCCTCGTCGAGAACCTCGAGAAGGCGGGCGTGCCGCGCGACGGCGTGCTCGCCGTGCTCCACGAGCCGCCGCTCGAGAACTGGGGCATCCGCGGCGGCCAGGCGGCGACCGACGTGCAGCTCGGGTTCAAGACCGACGTCTGAGCTTCGCGGGCGGGCCTCCTTCGTCCGCACCTGGCGCTGCGGTAACATCGGGCGTGCTCGCCGCGCTCGCCCTCGCCGCCATCGGCATGCTCGCGGGCTCGCTCGGCGCGCTCCTCGGCATCGGCGGCGGCGTCATCGTGGTCCCGGCGCTCTCGGAGCTGTACGGTGTCCCGTTCCGGCACGCGGTCGCGGCCTCGCTCGTCGTCATCGTCGCGAGCTCGTCGGCGTCGTCGGCCGCCTACGTCGAGCGCGGCGCCGCGAACCTCCGCGTCGGAGTGGTGCTCGAGCTCGCCACCGTCGCCGGCGCGCTCCTCGGCAGCGCCGTCGCCGGATTCGCGCCCATCCCCGCGCTGAAGCTCCTCTTCGCGCTCGTCGCGCTCTACTCGGCGGTGATGCTCTGGATCGGCCGCCGCGGCGCGAGCGACTCGGCCGACGCGTCGGCGCAGGCCGTTCACGGCTGGGTGCCTGGCCTCGCCATGAGCACCGTCGCCGGCGCGATCTCTGGCCTCCTCGGCGTGGGCGGCGGCCTGTTCAAGATGCCGGGCATGACGCTCGCGATGGGCATCCCGTTCAAGGTCGCCGCCGCCACCTCGAACTTCATGATCGGCGTCACCGCGGCCGCCGGCGCCTACGTCTACTTCGCGCGCGGCGACCTCGACCCGCAGCTCGCCGCGCCGCTCGTCGTCGGCGTGTTCGCGGGCGCGATGCTCGGCTCGTCCCTCCTCCCGCGGCTCCCCGCGCGGCGGCTGCAGGGGGCGTTCGCGATGCTCCTCGTCTTCCTCGGGGGCCGCATGATCTGGGGCGTGCTGGGGGGCGCGCGGTGAACCGCGCCGTCGCCCGCGCGCTCTGGGCCGGGACGCTCACCGGCGTCGGGCTGTGCGCCGCCGCGACGCTCGCGCGCGCGCTCGACCTCGCGGTCGCGCCGCGCCTCGCCCAGCTCGGCGTCATCGCGCTGTTCATCACGCCGCCGCTCCGGCTCGCCGTCGTCGCGGGCGCGTTCTGGCGCGAGGGCTCGCGCCGGCACGCCGCCGCCGCCCTCGTCGTCCTCGGCGCGCTCCTCGTCACCGCCGCGCGCGCCGCGCTCCTGTGAAGCGGCCGGGCGGGCGGCCGCCCGCCACCGCGCGGCGTGGCGCGGCGCCCTAGCTTTCGTCCCGGGCGACGACGCCCGCGCATGATCTGTCCCTTCCTCCGCAGGGCACAGCCTCCCCGATGCCGCGCCGTCCAGGACGGCCACCCTGTGACGCGCGAGGTGCTCGCGACATACTGCCGCGGCGCTCATGAGGGCTGCCCGGCGTTCAGGTACCTCCGCGCGAGCGGTCACCCCACACATCCTGCCGACTTCCGGGCCTGGGTCGTGCGCTCCGTCCCTCCCGGTCGCACCGATCCTGCCCAGGACGCTGCGTCGGGTCGGACGGATTGTAGAGCGGCCACGTCCGCAACACAGACCGATGGGTGCTCCCCTCCAGCGGCTGACCACTCGCCCGAAGGGCTGTAGTATGGATCGCTTGCAAGCGCATTTTTCGACGGGGGGTGTAACCATGATGCGCGCCAACATCCGCGTCCCAGCGCCTCGGGGAGCCGCCGCCCACACGGACGCAGACGGCATTCTTCGCTGCGATCGCCAGGCGGAGGAGATGCTGAAGGTCTTCTTCGCCGACGCGGCCGACGGCGCATCGGTGCCGTCCGAGCTCCAAGGGCTCACGCAGGGCGCCCAGTCCGGTCCGCCCGGCATCCGCCGCACGCTCGTGATGGAGGGGCTCGGCGAGCGGCTGCGCATCGAGGTCACGGCGGTCGGCAAGGGGCGCACCCAGCTCCACCTCTGGCGCGAGCCGCTGCCGGAGCCGGTGCAGCTCGGTCCGGAGCCGGTGCAGCCTGTCTCGCCTGCGGACGGTCTCACGCAGCGCGAGCGCGAGGTGGCGCTCCTCGTCGCCGACGGGCTCCGATCCCGCGAGGTCGCGGAGCGACTCGGGATCGCTTCTCAGACCGTGAAGAGCCACCTGAAGACGATCTTCGACAAGCTCGGCGTGCGGAACCGCGTCGAGCTGGCCCGCCGTCTCGTCCAGCACTGACCCGGCGCACGAGGCCCGCCTGCGGCGCGCGGGCGCCGGCGACTGCTGCGGCCGCCGGTTCGGAGACTTGCCGGGTGGCCGCGCCGGCGGTATCTCCCGTCGGATGGTCACCCTAGAGGACGTCCAGGCCGCCCTCGCGCGCGTCCGCGACCGCATCTACCTGTCGCCTTGCGCGCGCAGCGAGACGCTCTCGAAGCTCACCGGCACGATCGCGTCGCTGAAGCTCGAGAATCTCCAGATGACGGGCGCCTACAAGGAACGGGGCGCGCTCAACCGGCTCCTCCTCATGCCCGCCGCCGACCGCGACCGCGGCCTCATCACCGCGAGCGCCGGGAACCACGCGCAGGCGGTCGCGTACCACGCCGGTCGCCTGGGGGTGAAGGCGACGATCGTGATGCCAGAGGGGACCCCGATCATGAAGGTCGCGAACACCCGCGCGCACGGCGCGCGCGTGGTGCTCCACGGGGGCAACTACGACGAGGCGTACGCGGAATCGCGGCGGCTCGAGCAGGTCGAGCGGCTCACCTTCGTCCACCCGTTCGACGACCAGGACGTCATCGCCGGCCAGGGGACCATCGCGCTCGAGGTGCTCGCGCAGGAGCCGGAGCTCGACGCGATCGTCGTGCCCATCGGCGGCGGCGGCCTCGCGTCCGGAATCGGCGTGGCCGTGAAGGCGCTCCGCCCGGCCGCGAAGGTGATCGGCGTCGAGACCGAGGTGCTCCCCTGCATGCTCCAGGCGGTCGAGGCGGGCGCGCCGGTGACGCTCGACCCGGCGAACACCATCGCCGATGGCATCGCCGTGAAACGCGCGGGAGACCTCACGTTCGAGCACGTGCGGCGCTTCGTGGACGAGATCGTGACCGTCTCGGAGGAGGAGATCGCGAGCGCGATCCTGTACCTCCTCGAGAAGGAGAAGACGGTCGTCGAGGGCGCGGGCGCCGTCGGGGTCGCCGCCCTCATGCAGCGGAAGGTGCGCGGGCTCGAGGGGAAGAAGGTCGTCGCGGTGATCTCGGGCGGCAACATCGACGTGAACCTCGTCGCCCGCGTGATCGAGCGCGGCCTCGTGAAGGACGGACGGCTCGTCCGGGTCAGCGTCGCCCTGCAGGACAAGCCCGGGCAGCTCGCGAAGGTGTCGTCCATCGTCGCGAACGTGCGCGCGAACGTCATCGAGGTGCACCACACGCGCGCCTTCGCCTACCGCTTCGGCGACACGACGCTCCAGCTCACGCTCGAGACGCGCGGCCCCGAGCACGTCGAGGAGATCCTGCGGGCGCTCCGCGAGCGCGGCTACCAGGTCCAGCAGATGGGCCTCTGAGTCATGCGGAGCGGCGGCGGCCGGCGTGTGCTGATCCTCGCCATCGTCGCGGCGATCGCCGTCGGCTTCCTCTTCGGCTGGGTCGCGCACGTCTTCATCGAGCCCTCTCTCGAGTCGCGGATGCGCGACGCCGCGGAGGCGATCCGCACCCGGGTGCGGGAGCTCACGCACTAGCCTCGCCGCGCGAGGCGCTACCCGCGCCGGCCGAGGAGCCAGAAGAGGAGCGTCAGCACCACCGAGACGACGAGCGAGGTGCCGAGCGGGAAGTAGAAGCGGAACCGCTCGCGCTCGACGGCGATATCACCCGGGAGGCGGCCGATGCGGAGCCCGGGGAAACGCTCCGCGAGGATGAGGAGGAGCCCCACCAAGGCGAGGACCGCGCCCGTGGCGAGGAGCAGCTTCCCGAGACCACCGAGACCACCCGTCGGCATGGGGCGATCCTAGCGCGGAAGCACCGGGCGCGCCGGTCGGCCAGGGCAAGGGCCGGCGGTCACGCGCTCACGCGCGCCGCGCGCCGCCGGCGCCGCACGAGGAGCAGGACGCCGATCGCGAGCGCGACCGCCGCGAGGATCGAGAGCTCTACGACACGCACGTCGCGCCGCGCCTGCTCGAGGTGCTGCCAGAGCAGGTACCCGGCGCCGACGACGAGCGGGACCGACACGAGCGCCGAGAGCCCGTCTGCGACGACGAACGTGGAGAGTCGCACGCCCGTCGCGCCGGCCAGCGCGAACGCCGGGAAGCGAACGCCGCCCGTGTGACGCGCGACCGCCACCGTCCAGAACGCGTGGCGCGCGAAGTGCCGCTCGAGCTTCTCCTTGCGCTCGGGCGTGAGCACCCGCCGCGCGGCGCGCGTCGCGAGCAGCCAGGGCCCGTGCCGGCGGGCGAGGAGGAAGAGCACCGTGTCGCCCGCGACGATCCCGGCCCAGACGACCGGGATCGCGAGCCGCACGTCGAGGTACCCTTCGTGGGCGAGGGCGCCCGCGGTGAGCTGGGTCAGCTCCTCCGGGATCGGGACGCCGACCCCGGCCACCGCGAGCGCCGCGAACACGGCGACGTAGCCGAAGTGAGCGAAGAGGGCCTGCACCGTCTGCAAGATAGCGCCGCGCCGGGGTCAGGGGGTGGAGCGCGGAGGAGGAAGCTCGCGCACCACCTCGGCGAGCGCGCCGACGAACGCGTCGACCTGCGCCTCGGTGTGGCCGGCGGTGAGCGCGACGCGCAGCCGGCTCGTCCCGCGGGGCACCGTCGGGGGCCGGATCGCGCGCACGAAGAAGCCGCGCGCGCGGAGCGCCCTCGACGCGGCGAGCGCCCGCTCCTCGCTGCCGAGGACGACGGGAAAGATCGGCGCGACGACGCGAGAGAGATCGAACCCGAGCGCCTCGAGCCCCGCCTTCATCCGCGCGGAGAGCGCGCGGAGCCGCTCGCGCCGGGCGGGCTCGCCCTCGAGCACGTCGAGCGCCGCGAGCGCCGCGCCGCAGGCGGCGGGCGGGAGCGCCGTCGTGAAGATGAAGGTGCGTGCGCGCGAGACGAGGAGGTCCACGAGACGCCGCGACCCGGCGACGTACGCGCCGAACGACCCGAGCGCCTTCCCGAGCGTCCCCATGTGGACGTCCACGCGGCCCTGCACGCCGAGCGCCTCCGCGAGGCCGGCGCCCGTCGGGCCGAGGACGCCCGCGGCGTGCGCCTCGTCGACGTAGAGCATCGCGCCGTGCCGATCGCAGGCCTCGGCGATCTCGCGGAGCGGCGCAGCGTCGCCGTCCATCCCGAAGATCGAGTCGGTCACGACGAGCTTCCGGCGCGCCTTCGTGCGGGCGAGGAGCTCGTCGAGCTCGCCCACGTCGCAGTGCCGGTAGCGGACGAGCTCCGCGCGCGAGAGCAGGCACCCGTCCACGATCGAGGCGTGGTCGAGCACGTCGCAGAACACGGCGTCGCCGCGCCCGACGAGGGCGGGCGGCACGCCGGCGTTCGCGTGGTAACCGGTGTTGAAGAGGAGCGCGGCCTCGGTCCCCTTGAACGCCGCGAGCCGCCGCTCGAGGGCGCCGTGGATCGGGAGGTCGCCCGCGACGAGCCGCGCCGCGCCCGCGCCCGCGCCCTCGCGCTCCGCCGCCTCAGCCGCCGCGCGCTTCAGCCGCGGGTCGGAGGCGAGGCCGAGGTAGTCGTTCGAGCAGAGGCTCACCATCGGGCGGCCGTCGACCGTGACGACCGGCCCCTGCGCAGAGGCGAGCGGCTCGAGCGAGCGGCGCAGGCCCTTCGCTGCGAGCGCGTCGAGCTCGCCGTCGATCCAGTCGAGTGCCGTCTCGCCCATGCCGCGTCCCTATCCGACGACGGGGAGCGTGCCCTTCCGCTCGCCCTCGACGGCGCGCCGGTTCCAGTCCGCGTCGTGCGGCGCCTCTCCGTCGTACGCCCAGGGCCGGCCGGTCTCGGGCGGGCGGAGCGCGAGCCCCTGGCCCTCCGCCATCGCCACCGTCTGGTCGGGCGCGCGTCCTGCGCTCGTGAGGTAGTTGCCGACCATCGTCCCGTTCGCGCCGGCGCGGAAGATGAGGTCCTGCCGGTCGCCCAGGTTCACCTCGCGTCCACCCATCACGAAGAGGTGGGCGCGCGGCATCATGAGGCGGTAGACGGCGATCGCGGCGAGGCACTCGCCGGCGGTGATCGCCTTCACCTTCGCCATCGGCGTGCCGGGACGCGGGTTCAGGAAGTTCATCGGCACGCACTCGATCTCGAGGCCGCGGATCTCCTCGGCGAGCTCGACCCGCTGCTCGGGCGTCTCGCCCATGCCGAGGATGCCGCCCGAGCAGAGCTTGAAGCCGAGCCGCTTCGCGGTGCGGATCGTCTCGAGCTGCGACTCGTAACTGTGGGTCGTGCAGACGTTCGAGAAGAAGCTCCGCGCGGTCTCGAGGTTGTGGTGGTAGTGCATGAGCCCCGCCGCCTTCAGCCGGACGAGGTCTTGCTCGCGCATGAGGCCGAGCGAGGCGCACGGCTCGACCGCGGTCTCGGCGCGGAGCCGGCGGACCGCCTCCTCGAGCGTGGCGAGCTCGCGCTCGCTCCCGATGCGCGTCCCCGAGGTCACGATGGAGAACTCGCGCGCGCCGGCGCGCTCCGCCGCCTTCGCCTGCGCCACGATCTCGTCCGCGCCGACGAGCGGGTAGACCGGCGCTTCCGCCTCCGGGAAGTGCGCCGACTGCGAGCAGAACCCGCAGTCCTCGGCGCAGCGGCCGCTCTTCGCGTTCGTGATGCCGCAGAGCGCGACCTCGCGCCCGTGCACCGCCTCGCGCACCGCGCGCGCGCGCTCCGTGAGCGCCTCGAGCGCGGCGCCCGAGTCGTGGCGGATGAGCCGGCGGGCCTCGTCGCCGGAGATGGGCTCGATGCCGGCGGGCAGCGGGCGGGTGTTCGTCTCGCACATAGGGGCCGAGAAGATACCAGCCCGGACCCGCTCGTCAACCGAGCGCCCGTCCGCGGTTGACGACATGGACGAGGGCAAGCCCGGCTGGCGACTCGGGAATCGTCCGGCGGCGCCGCGCCGACCCCGCAGGAGGTGGCGGGGCGTGGTCCCCACGCGGTTTGCCGGTGGCTAGGTTTTCCGGAGGGAGGGGAACACGATGCTCTGGACGATCACGGTCATCCTTCTCGTGCTGTGGGCCCTGGGGCTCGTCTCGGGGTCCGCGATCGGCGGGTGGGTTCACATCCTGCTCGTACTCGCGGTCATCTCGCTCATCTTCGCGGTGATGCGGCGCGGGTCGGCGACGGTCTGACGCGGCGTGTGTCGGTGACGGCGCTCCGGTACGCCTGAACGGCGTGTCGGAGCGCTGTGTCATTCTTCGCGCGCGATGTCCCGCGCCGCGTCCCGCCAGAAGACCGTCTTCGCCTGCGCCGAGTGCGGCCAGTCGAGCCCGAAGTGGCTCGGCCAGTGCCCGGGCTGCAGGCGCTGGAACACGATGCAGGAGGAGGTCTCCGCCCCGGAGCCGAAGGGTCCCGCGCGCGGCTGGGGCCCGCACACGACGGCGGCGAAGCCGATCCCGCTCCACGAGGTCGAGGCGAACGACGAGGCGCGCCAGAAGACCGGCATCGGCGAGCTCGACCGCGTCCTCGGCGGCGGCGTCGTGCCGGGCGCCCTCGTGCTGCTCGGCGGAGACCCGGGGATCGGAAAGTCGACGCTCATGCTCGCCGTGCTCGACCGGCTCGCGCGGAACAGGCCCGACCGACCGGTGCTCTACGTCTCCGGCGAGGAGTCGCCGCGGCAGGTGAAGCTGCGCGCGGACCGGCTCGGCGCGGGCGCGGAGAACCTCCAGATCCTCGCCGAGACCGACGCGGAGCGCGTGCTGCGCGCCGCCGAGGCGCTCGAGCCGGCCGCCGTGGCGATCGACTCCATCCAGACGCAGTACCTGCCGGAGCTGCAGAGCGCGCCCGGCACGGTCACCCAGATCCGCGAGGTGACGGCGCGGCTCATGGCGTACGCGAAGACGACCGAGACGCCGGTGTTCCTCGTCGGCCACGTCACGAAGGACGGCGCGATCGCGGGCCCGCGCGTCCTCGAGCACATGGTGGACACCGTCCTCTACTTCGAGGGCGGCGGCGCCCACCCATACCGCGTGCTGCGCGCGCACAAGAACCGGTTCGGCTCGGCCTCGGAGATCGGGGTGTTCGAGATGAAGGCGGGCGGGCTCGTCGAGGTGGCGAACCCATCGGCGCTCTTCCTCGCCGAGCGGCCGGAGGACGCGCCGGGGAGCGCGGTCGCGGCGGTGCTAAACGGGACGCGGACCGTGCTCGTGGAGGTGCAGGCGCTCGTCGCGCCCACCGGGTTCGGCACGCCGCGGAGGACCGCGCTCGGGATCGACTCGAACCGCGTCGCCTTGCTCGCTGCGGTGCTCGAGAAGAAGGTCGGGATGGAGATCCTGGGCTGCGATCTGTTCGTGAATGTCGCGGGCGGGCTCTCGGTCGACGACCCTGCCGCCGACCTCGCGACGATCGCCGCGCTCGCGTCGAGCTTCCGGGACCGCCCGATCCCGCGGCGCACGCTCCTCCTCGGGGAGGTCGGGCTCGCGGGCGAGGTGCGCGCGGTCTCGCAGCCGGAGATCCGGCTCGCGGAGGCGGCGCGGCTCGGGTTCGAGCGCGCGCTCATTCCGGCCGCGAACGCGAAGCACGCGGAGATCCCGCGGGGCATCGCGGTCGAGGGGGTCGAGTCGGTGGCGGAGGCGCTCGACAGGATGGGGTGAGGAGCCGCGCGTCGCCGGGCGAAACGGATCTGGCGCGTTCGTGCGCGCTCGCGTCACAGCCGGAAAGGCAGCGCGACCGTGAGCTCGAAATCGGGAGCGGCCGGAGTGACCCCAACGCCGGCCGCGACGTTCAGGAAGAGATCGCGCGCCACGCTCGTGTAGAGGCCGATGTTCAGGACGCCGCTCAGCCGATCGGTCCCCGGCTCCGTCACGCCCTTTGCCTTCGTTGCGAAGACGCTCGCGACGTCGAAACCGATGAGGAGCGAGGTGTCGGGGGTGGCCGCGAGCAGCGTCCGGAGAATGACGCCGACGGCGTCGCCACGCGCCACGTCCCCGGAACGGAGACTCCACATGTAGTACGCGGTGCCGACGAGCACGAGCGGGTCGTCGCGCCGAACGCCCGTGAACAGCGCCTGGATCGTGTTCGCACCGGTGCCGGGCGACCGATCGCCGTCGCTCGCGCCGGTGGTCGTCTTCCACCGCGCCGTGAGCAGGAGATCCGGCAGCGGCGTGCCTGGCCCGCCGACGAGGAGCTGCTTCGTGAGCCCGAGGGCGACGTCACCGAGCGCCGAGCGCGTGCGGAACCCTGGCGAGTGGTCGGCGATCATGTAGGGAACACGCGCATCGGCCTGCGCCCCGAGCGGCAGCCCGATTCGGGCCGTGATCGTTCCAGTGACGGTGTCTCGCCGCAAGGCATTGGACTCCCGATACAGGTAGTCGAGGTCGGGCTCGAGCTCGATCGCGGCCGGCCTCAGGACGAGGCCACCTTGCCGGACCAGCGCACGCTCCAGCGCGCGAGCGGTCTCGTCGCGCGCCACCTCCGGGTGGTCGGTCGGCTGAGCGGTCGCGAGCGCGCTGCAGCCGAGGATCGCCGTGGCGAGGAGCAGCCGGTGCGCGGCGAGAGTCCGAGCGGTCATCGCGAAGGCCGCCGCGCGATCACGAACGCCACCCTGAGCTTCCAGACACGCTCGAACTCAGCGAGCGAGGCGGTGCGGCGCCCGAACGCGGGATCGGCGAGCTCGACGCGGCTCCCGCGCACGCCGCGGAAGACCACGAAATGGTCGTACCCGTGGAGAGTGACGGGGACGATAACGGGAGCCATCGCGACGAGGTCGTCGAGGGAAACGCGGCCATACCCGTCTGCCTCGTAGCCACGCGCCTCGGCGTATTCCTGGAGATCGAGCAGCGAGAACCCACCTTGGACCCGGACCTTCAAGGGGTCGGTACGACGGAGCATCGCTTCCGCAACCGCACGCTCGGTTACGGGATCGCCCAGATGGTAGGTGAGGAGTGTCGCGAGCGCGGCAGCGCCACAGCTGAGGTCCCACTGCTGCATGACGACGGTCGCGTGCCGCATCTCGGCGAGCGAAACGACGACACGCCTCGACGGGGACGAGGACGCGGTACCGCACCCAAGACAAAGGGCCGCGCACCAGCAGAGGCGCCGTCGAGCTGGCCAGGATGGCACCCGGGTGCGTTCGACCGCCGGCATGGAGTCGTGGGATGGCACTTTCGTGAGCGCGCCGTTCCCGCGCGACCGAATCGTATGCACCGCGCCGCGCGCGGCCGCAGGCGGGGTATCGGCCAGCGGCAACGGGCGCGCAGCGGACCGACTGCGCCGCGAGACCGGCAGCAGGCGGGCGCCAGACCTCGTCGCGGTTGCCGTGCACGAGCAGCGCCCACCGCGGGCCCGCCGTGCGTCTCTCGGCGCGTTCCTTGCCTCGCGGCGTTTGGTGAATCCCCTCTCGCATCCGTGCTGACACACGCGCGCGCCCAAGCGCCTGCTGCGGGTCACGAAGTGCGTGTTTAAGGTTCACCGACAGAAGATCGCTGGCGGTCCAGCGGTCGAGGACGGAGGAACCGATGAACACGGTCATGAAGACTCTGGTCGCAGCCGCGGCGCTCGCCTTCGCGATGAGTGCAACGGCGGCGAACGCACCCCGCCAACCCGCGAAGAACGACAAGCCAGTCAAGCTCACCAAGGCCGAGATGGCCTCGATCATCGCGGGGCATCCGCCCGGATCGGTGAACGGGCTCGTGCAGAGCAACAAGCACGGCACCCCGGCGAACAACGGGCCGCCGCCTTATCCGAACAAGTAGCGCAGACAATCGCAACAGCCGCCTCGCTGCCGTCTGGGCCCCCGGCCGGCGAATCGACGGGCGGCGCCCTTCGACTCCGACCCGGTCCGGCTACGCCGCCTCGAGCGCCTTCTTCCACCTCGCGAGGTGCGCCTCGCGCTCGACCGGGCTCATCCTCGGGTCGAACCGCTTCCCGACCTTCCAGTTCCTGCGGATCTCCTCGCGGTCCTTCCAGACACCCGTCGCGAGGCCGGCGAGGAACGCCGCGCCGAACGCGGTCGTCTCGATGAGCCGCGGCCGCTCCACCGGCACGCCGAGCAGGTCCGCCTGGAACTGCATGAGCAGGTCGTTCTGCGACGCGCCGCCGTCCACCTTGAACACCGGGATCGGCCGCTGGGCCTCGGCGCGCATCGCCTCGGCGAGGTCGTTGATGAGGAAGGCGATCCCCTCGAGCGTCGCGCGCGCGACGTGCGCCGCCGTCGTGCCGCGGTCGATCCCGCGCAGCACGCCGCGCGCCTCCGGGCGCCAGTGCGGCGCGCCGAGGCCGGCGAGCGCGGGCACGAAGGTGACGCCGCCCGAGTCCTTCACCTGCTTCGCGAGCGGCTCCACGTCCGGCGACTTCTTGATGATCCCGAGCCCGTCGCGCAGCCACTGCACCGCGGCGCCCGCGATGAACGACGACCCCTCGAGCGCGTAGGCGACCTCGCCGCCGACCTGCCACGCGACGGTCGTGAGGAGCCCGCGCGACGAGAAGACCGGCTCGGCGCCGGTATTCTGCAGGAGGAACGCGCCCGTGCCGTAGGTGCACTTCGCCTCACCCGCCTCGAAGCAGGCCTGCCCGAAGAGCGCCGCCTGCTGGTCTCCCGCGATCCCCGCGACGGGGATCCCGTCCGGCAGCGCCTTCACGCCCTTCGTCGTCCCGTACACCGCCGACGACGGCCGGATCTCCGGCAGGAGGCTCCTCGGCACGCCGAAGAGGTCCATCATCTCGCGGTCCCACTCGCGGGTCCGGAGGTCCATCAGCAGCGTCCGGCTCGCGTTCGAGACGTCCGTCACGTGCGCCGCGCCCGCGGTGAGCCGCCAGGCGAGGAACGTGTCCATCGTGCCGAACGCGAGCTGCCCGGCGTCGGCCTTCTCGCTCGCGCCCTTCACGTGATCGAGGAGCCAGCGGATCTTCGTCGCCGAGAAGTACGGGTCGAGGACGAGGCCCGTCTTCTCGCGCACGCGCGCCTCGTGGCCGGCGGCCTTGAGCCGCGCGCAGTCCTCGGTCGTGCGCCGGTCCTGCCAGACGATGGCGTGCTGGAGCGGCCTTCCGGAGCGGCGCTCCCACAGGCCAGTCGTCTCGCGCTGGTTCGTGATCCCGATCGCGGCGATTTCGCCGCCGCGCAGCCCGGCCTCGCGCAGCGCGCGCTGCACGGTCGAGATGGTCGAGCCCCAGATGTCCTCGAGGTCGTGCTCGACCCAGCCCGGCTTCGGGAAGATCTGCCGGAACTCCTGGTTCACCTTCGCGCGGACGCCGAGCCGCCGGTCGAGGATCAGCACCGTCGTGCCGGTCGTGCCCTGGTCGATCGCGAGGACGTGCGTCGCGGCCATCGTTCACCTCGTCCTTCGTCGGGCCTGCCGCGCGGCGCGGCGGCCCGGGAGCGGCAGCGCCTCGAGGAAGCGCGTCGCCTCGTCGGCGCAGCGGTCGCGCTCGACGTCGATGCCGACGAGGTGCCAGCTGCGCCGCAGCACCACGAGCTCGGCGGGGCCGCTGCCGATGCGGCGCGCGAGCCGGCGCGCGCCGGCGAGCGTGACGGTGTGATCGTGCGCGCCGTGGATGACGAGCGCCGGTGCGGCGATCCCGGGGAGCTGCCGGGCGACGTGCGCCTCGAGGGCGAGGAGCTCCGCGACCGCCGCGAGCGGAACCGCGTCCATGCAAGGGTTCCGCCGGCGCATCTCGGGATCCGAGACGTCCGAGCCGGCGCGCTTCGGGACGATGGTGCCGCGCAGGAACGGCAGGCCGCCGAGCAGCGCGCCGAGCTTCCCCGAGAGCGTCAGCTCGAGCGCGGGCGCGAGGAGGATGAGGCCGTCCACCCGCGCCGGCTGGTCGTGCGCGAGGGCGCACGCGACGAGCGCGCCCATCGAGCAGCCGACGACGAACGTCCGGCGCGCCCCCTCGAGGCGGGCGAGGTCGCGGCGCGCCTTGCCGATCCACTCGGCCCACGGCACGCCGGCGAGGGCCTGCGGGGCGCCGCCGTGCCCGGCCATCACCGGCGCGAGGCAGCGCATCCCGGCGCGGTGGAGCGACTCCGCGACGGGGTAGAGCTCGAAGGTCGAGCCGGTGAGGCCGTGCAGGAGCAGGACGGCGTCCGGCCCCCCCGCCAGCTCGAACTCGCCGCCGTGCTGGATTCCGGTGCGCGCCAAGGAGACCCACGGTTACCCCCACCGCGCCCGCCTTTCAACGTTCCGGTGCAGGACGCCCCGTCGCGGCCGGCCCCGAATCCTGTTAAGGCCTCGCCATGGCCGACAAACCCACCTCGTCCCCGCCGTCCATCCAGATCCAGATCGAGATCGATCCCGCGACCGCGAACGGCGTCTTCGTGAACTCCGCGCTCGTGAACCACACCGAGACCGAGTTCACGATGGATCTCATCTACATCCAGCCGCAGGCGCCGAAGGCGACCGTCCGCGCGCGCGCCATCACGACGCCGAAGCACATGAAGCGACTCCTCCACGCGATCCAGGACAACATCGCGAAGTACGAGGCCCGCTTCGGGCCGATCGACCTCGGCGACACGCCGCACTTCCCGCCGCCCGGCCCGGTGAACTGAAGGCGGCGCCGGACCGCCGCGCGGCCGCGCCGGCCGAACCTGAACCTCCGTTCCGTCCCCGCCCGCCGTGATCCCGCGGCGTTGGCGCGGGCACGGCCGCTGCTCCGCCACGCCCTCGGCGCGCGACGAACGCGCGCCCAAGGGAACGGAGAGCGTCATGACCGAGGCGAACGGAAGTGGGAAGCGGCTCGCGGTGCTCGCGGTGCTGGAGCGTCCGGACCGCGACGACGAGACGAAGAAGCACACGCGCTGGGTGAAGGTCGGCGTCGGCTGGGCCAACAAGGACGGCAGCATCAACCTCTACCTGGACGCGTTCCCGGTGGGGACGAACAAGCTGCAGATCCGCGAGGACGACCGCGTCCCGCTCGCGCCCGGGACGCGGCGGAACGGCGTGGAGACCATCGAGGTGCGGCCGTGACCGCCCTCCTCCGCAGCCTCGTCGTCGCGGTGGCGCTCCTCGCCGCCGCCCCCGCGCTCGCCGCGAAGAAGGGGCTCCCGTCCGGCGAGCGGATGGACCTGAACCGCGCGACCGTCGCGGAGCTGATGCGGCTCCCCGGCCTCGGCGAGAAGAAGGCGCAGGCGATCGTCGCGTTTCGGCAGAAGCAGCCCTTCCGCCGCCCCGAGGACGTCATGAAGGTGAAGGGGCTCGGCCCCGCCTGGTTCCAGAAGGTGAAGGGAAACCTCGTCGTGGGCGGCGGGGCGCCCGTGGCGAGCGCGGCCAGCGCGGCGCGGAAGTGAAGTGAAGAGCGTGCGACCCCCTCTCCCGGGCGCGTGCCCGGGGCGAGGGGCTCGTCATCAGCGCAGCGTCGCGGCGGCGAGCAGCGCGGCCTCGGCGACCTCGATCGTCGCGCCGTAGACGTCGCCGGTGAGCCCGCCGAGCCGGCGGTTCACGCTCACCGCGACGGCCGCCGCCGCGGCGAGCGCGACCGCCGCGGGAAGAAGCGACCCCGGCGCAAACGGCGCGACCGCCGCCGCCGCGAGGACCGCGGCGATCGCGATCTCCCGGCGGCCCGCGGTCCCGCGGAACGCGCGCCCGAGCCCCTCCTCGCGCGCGTAGGGGAAGAGGACGAGCAGCGGGACGACGGCGAAGCGCGCGACCACCGGCGCCACGACGAGCGGCCAGAGCGATCCGCGCGCGAGCAGGTCCGAGAGCGCCGCGACCTTCACCGCGAGGACGAGCACGAGCGCCGTGGCCCCGTGCGCGCCGATCCGGCTGTCCCGCATGATCCGCAGGGTGCGCTCGCGATCACCGTGGCCGCCGCCGAGGCCGTCGAACACGTCGGCGACGCCGTCGAGGTGGAGCCCGCCCGTCATCCACGCGAGCGCCGCCACCGCGAGGACGGCGGCGAGCGGAGCGTGCAGGTGCGGCCCGGCGAGACGGGCGACCGCGGCGACGAGGAGCCCCATCGCGGCGCCGGGGAGCGGGAACCACGCGCACGAGCGGCCGAGGTCGGCGCCGTCCCAAAGCCGCGGCGGGACCGGCAGCCGCGTGAGGAACCCGAACGCGAGCATGACGTCCCGGAGCACCCGCCCGGCTGCGCCCGGCGCGCGAGGCGGGGCGACGCTCTCGACGGGGAGGCTCATCCGCGCGCCCCGCGATGGTGGACGGCGATCGGTCCGGGCGCGAGGCGCAGGACGACCCCGAGCACCGCGAGCTGGATCTCGGTGGCGACGCTCGCGAGGCGCTGGTGTGCTCGCCCCGCGACGTCGCGGAAGGTGCGGCCGAGCGCGGACTCCGGATGGACGCCCATCCCGACCTCGTTCGTGACGAGGACCACGTGGCAGGGCGCGCGCTCGAGCGCGACTGCGAGATCCCTCACCCGGCGCTCGATCTCGTCCTGCCCCGCGCCGTCGATGAGCTGGTTCGAGAGCCAGAGCGTGACGCAGTCCACGACCGCGACGTCGTACCCGGTCGCCCGGCCGAGGACCTCCGGGACCGCGAGCGGCTCCTCGAGCGTCTCGAACTCCTGCGCGCGCTCCGCCCGGTGCCGGGCGATCCGGTCATCCATCTCGGCGTCGTAGCGGCGCGCGGTCGCGATGAACAGGCGGCGCACGCCGAGCTCCCTCGCCCGCGCGAGCGCGAAGGCGCTCTTCCCCGAGCGCGCGCCCCCGCCCACGAGGACGATCTCCCGTCCAGTCGTCACGCCAGCGCCTCCTTCTCCACGTCCGCGAGCACCGCGAGCGAGTCGTCGAGGTCGGCCTCGCGGAACACCTCGAGCGTCATGACCCCCGCCCAGCGTGCCCGGGCGAGCTCCCGGACGAGCGCGACGGCGCCGGCGCGCGGATAGTGGCGGAGCGACTGGTGGTCCCGACCCGACGGATCCGTCCCGTGCCAGTGCACGACGCGGGTCCGGGCGAGGTTCCGCCGGAGGACGGACTCCACCGCCACGCCGTCGCGGGCGAGGTGGCCGACGTCGAGCGCGACCGAGAGGCCGAGGTCGTCCACGATGGGCTCGACGAGCGCGAAGTCGTACTCGAGCGTCTCGACGGCGATCGTGGAGGGCGAGACGCCCGCCGCGACGAGCTCCCCGAGCGACCGCGCCGCGCACGCCCGCCAGGCGTCCACGGCGTCCGCCGCGCCCTCCCGCTCGACGTGCACGACGAGCGCGTGCGGCGCGAGCGGCGCGGTGAGCTGCGCGGCGCGCAGCACCGCCTCGACCGCGAGGGAGCGGCAGCCGTCGTCTTCGCTCGCGAGCGAGACGATCGGAGCGTGCACCGAGTAGGTGAGCCCCGCGTCGCGCGCGAGGCGAGCGAGGCCGGCAATCTCCTCCGGCGCGGGACCGCTCGCGGGAGACGGCGGCTCGAACAGCAGGATCTCCACGTCGCGGACGCGCCCCGCGACGCGCTCGGCGTTCTCGAGCCAGCCGGCGGGGTGCACGAACGACGTCGCGCCGACGCGGTAGCACGGCGACGGGCTCACGCGCCCACCACCGGCGGCCGCGGAACCCGGAGCCCCGCGAGCCCGCACACGACGTCCCAGTCGAGGTGGATGGCGAGCGCGTCGGCGAGCCGGTCGTACTCCGCCTCGCGGCTCGCGATCGGCGGACCGGAGGGCTCCCCGAGGCCGCGCCGTGCCCGGAGCCGCGCGAGGAGCGCCGCGCGGAGGCCGTCGTCCTCGAGGAGCCCGTGGACGAGCGTCCCGACCACCGCGCCGTCGGGGGACACGGCGCCGTCCTCCACGTCGCACGCGGCGCCGTTCCGGGCGAGGAGCCGGAGCGCGGGGGGACCCGCGAGCCGCTCCACCTGTCCCATGTGGATCTCGTAGCCGCCCACCTCCACGCCCTCGCCGGGCCCGAGGAGCGCCGCGATCGGCCGGGCGCGCACGCGGGCGGTCGTCTTCTCGCGCCGGAAGCGGGTCACGATCGGAAGGAGCCCGAGCCCGGCCGCCTCCTCCTCGTCGGACTCCACGCGGTCCGGATCGAGGACCGCGCGCCCGAGCATCTGGCATCCTCCGCACACGCCGAGGATGGGGTCGCCTCGCGCCGCGCGCGCCGCCAGCTCGTCCGCGACGGCGCTCGCGCGCAGCCAGCGCAGGTCGGGCGCCGTGCTCTTCGAGCCGGGGAGCACGACCAGGTCCGCTCCGCGCAGCTCCTCCGGCTGGTCGACGTAGCGGACGACCACGCCCGGCTCGTGCTCGAGCGCGTCGAACTCGTCGTAGTTCGCGATCCGCGGGAGCCGAACGATCGCGATCTCGAGCTCGCCGGGGGCCGCACGGCGCGTCCGGCGGCGATGGTCGAGCGAGACGGAGTCCTCGTCGGCGATGCGCAGGCCGCGCAGGTACGGGAGCACGCCGACGACCGGCACGCCCGTCCGCTCGCGCAGGAAGTCGAGCCCGGAGTCGAGCAGGCGCGGGTCGCCGCGGAACTTGTTCACGAGGAAGCCGCCCACGAGCGCGCGCTCGTCCGGCGGCAACAACTCCATCGTGCCGACGAAGGCGGCGAACACGCCGCCCCGGTCAATGTCGCCGACGAGGAGCACGCGCGCGCCGGCGGCCTTCGCGACGTCCATGTTGACGATGTCGCGGTCCTTCAGGTTCACCTCGGCGGGGCTGCCCGCGCCCTCGATCACGACGACGTCGAAGTGGGCGCGCAGCCGCGCGAGGGCATCCCGGACGACGGCACGGAGCTCCGGCTTGTGGCGGTGGTACTCGGTCGCGCTCATGCTCGCGGATGGCTTCCCGAGCACGACCACCTGCGAGCGGGAGTCGCCCTCTGGCTTCAGCAGGATGGGGTTCATGTCCACCGTCGGGTCGATGCCCGCGGCGTCGGCCTGCACCGCCTGGGCGCGGCCGATCTCGCCTCCGTCCGCCGCCACCGCCGCGTTCAGGGCCATGTTCTGCGCCTTGAACGGCGCGACCCGGAGCCCGGCGCGGCGGAACAGCCGACAGAGCCCGGTGACGACGAGGCTCTTGCCGACAGAGGAGGCGGTCCCCTGCACCATGATCACGGACCCGGTCATCGCTGGACCTCCTCCTCGAGCGCGGCGAGCAACATGTCCCTATCGCGCGGGGGACGGGCCGCCACGCGAACGAACCCGGGCAGGCCGAACGACGCGCAGTCGCGCACGAGGATCCCGCGCCGGAGTAGACGCCCGCGGAGCGCGGCGGCGTCGCCGGCCTGGAAGGCGAGGTAGGGCGCGATGGACGGCAGGGGCGCGAACCCGAGCCGCTCGAGGCCGCGGCGGAGCGCCTCGCGATCGTCCGCGAGGCGCGCGCGGCTCGCAGCGACGAACTCGTCTTCCGCGAGAGCGGCGAGCGCCGCCGCCTGCGCGGGTGCGCTCGTCGACCAGGACGGACGCGCCGCCTCGAGCGCGGCGACGAGCGACGGCTCCGCGAGCAGGTACCCGACCCGCAGCCCGGCGATCGCGTGCTCCTTCGTCATCGAGCGGACCCTGGCGACGTTCGGCGGGAGCGGGACGTCCGCGTCGCGGTGCCGGTCGGAGAGCGCGAGGAACGACTCGTCGAGGACCAGGAGGACGTCCGGGTGGGCGTCCGCGAGCCGCGCCACGTCGGCCGCCGCGACCGGGAGGCCGGCGGGACTCGTGGGCGCCGCGAGGTACGCCGCCGCCGCCCGCGACCGCCCGAGCGCCTCGGACACCCCGGCGAGGTCCAGGGCGAGGCCGCGCTCGACGCTCGCACGCCACGTCACCGGCTCGCCCCCGGACGCGAGGAGGCCCGCGCGAAACTCGGAGAACGCCGGCTCGACGATCAGCGCCGGCGCGCCGGACCGCGCGACGTGGCGCGCGAGCTCCCACAGGAGCTGGGCCGCGCCGTGCGCGAAGAACACCGCCTCGGCGGGCACCTGCCAGCGACGGCCGAGCGCGGCCCGCACGGCCGTGGCGTCCGGATCGGGGTAGCGCGCGAGGTCGGCGCGCCTCGCCGCCTCGGCGACGGATGGGGCCGGACCGTATGGGTTCACGTTCACGCTGAAGTCCACGAGGCGGTCCGGCGAGAGGCCGAGCTCGGTGAGCTCGGCGGCGACGGGTCCACCGTGGACGCGGCAGCGGGGCGCGAGCGCCGCGCCGAGGCGCGCGGGACGCGGCGGAGCTTCACGCAGCGCCATGGATCCCTCGCGCGACCGCCACGGCGATCGCCGCGCCGAGCGCCGCAGCGGCGAGCGTCGCGAGGAACGCGATCCGCCACGCGGCGGAGATCGTGTCCGCTCCGACCGGCCGCAGCGGCTCGCCGAGCCGGTAATGGCCCACCTTCTCGAGCTCGACCCCGAGGAGCCCGGCCATCACCGCCATCGGCCTGCCCGCGTTCGGGCTCTCCGTCCGCGCGCCGTCGCGCCAGAGGGTCGCGAGCCCGCGCCCTGCGTCGGCGCCTCGCGAGGCAGCGCCGGCGGCGAGCAGGAGGACCGCCGTGACGCGCGCAGGGATGAGATTCAGAAGGTCGTCCGCGCGCGCCGACGCCTTGCCGAGCCATTCGTACCGGCCGCGATAGCCGACCCGTGCGTCGAGCGTGTTGACTGCACGGTACGCGACCGCGCCGGGGACGCCGAGGATGACGAACCACAGGAGCGGCGCGATCGCGCTGTCGGAGGCGTTCTCGGCCACCGACTCCACCGCGGCGGCCGCGACGAGCGGCGCGTCGAGCCGGGAGGGATCCCGGCTGCAGAGCGCCCGCAGCGCCTCGCGTGCCTCGTCGAGGTCTCCCCGCCGGAGCGCCGCCGCGACCGCGCCCGCGGCGTCTCCGAGCGCGCGCACCGCGAAGGTGGACTTGAGGAGCGTCGCCTCGACGAGGACCGAGAGCGCAGGATGGACCCGGACGGCGCGGCAGACGAGCGCGGCGCCCGCCGCAAACAGGCCGGGCACCGCGACGGCCATCGCCGCGCCGAACGCGAGCTGGCGCCAGCGGCCCGAGGCCGGCGCGCGGCGCTCCAGCGCCGAGATGGTGCGCCCCATCCAGACGACCGGATGGAGCCGCGCAGGGTACTCGCCGAGGGCGAGGTCGAGCGCGAGCGCGCCGGCGAGGACCGCCGCGGCGTGGAGCGTCGGGCCCATCGTCACCGCCCGGAGTCCGTCACCCCGGCCGCCTCGAAGGTCGCCATCTCGCTGAGGACGCGGACGGCGGCCTCGAGGAGGTGCAGCGCGAGGACCGCGCCCGTCCCCTCGCCGAGCCGCAGGTCGAGATCGAGGAGCGGCTTCTTCCCGAGCGCCTGCAGGATGACGCGGTGGCCCACCTCGACGGAACGGTGCGACGCGAGGAGCGCCTCGCCGGCGCGCGGGGCGAGCCGCGCCGCGGCGAGCGCGGCCGCGCTCGCGATGAAGCCGTCGATCACGACCGGAACGCGGCGGGCGGCCGCCCCGAGGACCACGCCGGCGAGCCCGGCGATCTCGAATCCCCCGAGCGCGGCGAGCGTCCCGAGCGGATCCGCCGGATCGACCGGGTTCACCGCGAGCGCGCGCCGCACCACCTCCACCTTGCGCCGGTGCGCCGCGTCATCGATGCCGGTCCCGCGGCCCGTGACCTCGTCGGGCGAGATCCCGGTGAACGCCGCGGTGAGCGCACTCGCCGCGGTGGTGTTCGCGATCCCCATCTCGCCGATGGCGAGGACGTTCACGCCCTCGTCGGCGAGCCCCGCGGCGACGCCGATGCCCGCCTCGAGGGCGCGCACCGTCTCAGCGCGAGTCATCGCCGGACCTCGCGCGAGGTTGCGGGTCCCTGGGCCCACCCGAAGGTCCAGCACCCCCTGGAGCCCGGGGACCGGCGCCTTCACGCCCATGTCCACCACGACCACACGCGCGCCGACGTGCCGGGCGAGGACGTTGATCGCCGCGCCGCCCCGGGCGAAGTTCGCGACCATCTGGGCGGTCACCTCCTGCGGGTACGCCGAGACGCCCTCCTCCGCCACGCCGTGGTCCCCCGCCATCACCACGACCGCCTTCGACTCGGCGCGCGGCGCGGCGGTGGCCTGGATGGCGCCGAGGGCGCAGGCCACCTCCTCCAGGCGGCCGAGGCTCGCGCGGGGCTTGGTCTTGCCGTCGAGGCGCCGCTGCACCTCCGCGGCGGCGACGTGATCGGACGGCGGGATGTTCGCGATCGTGCTCTCGAGCAGGCTCATCTGTGGTCTCCCCTTCGTTGGAATTCTTCGAGCCATTCGGCCGCGCCGCGCGCGACCGCGGCGTGCACCGCTGCGCCGACGACGTGGCCGATTGCGGTGTGCTTGCCGGCGTAGACCGCCCCGCGCGCCCGCTCGGGCGCCGCGACGACGATGCAGTCCGTCCCGGTTCCGGTCGCCGGGGCCGCGCTGACGCGGCTCCGCACTCCGGCCTCGAGCACGGCGAGGGTTCGCGCCTCGGCCGCGATCGAGAGCGCCTCGATGAGCCCTTCCTCCGCGAGCGGCTGCGACATCTGGCAGACGACGTTGATCGTCCCGATGCGCGCGACGGGGCCGAGCGGGTCGCCGACGCGGAGCGCGTTCCCGAGCCCGACGGTCGCGACGCAGCGGGCGGTGACGCCGGAGACGCTCCGCACCTCGACGACGTGGCGGTCGAGGGCCCGGCTCGTGAGGAGCCCGACCGCGTCATCGAGCCCCCGCGCCGCGAGCCGCTCGCGCAGCAGCCGCGCGGGGTCCACGGGGGGCCGGAGCTCCGCGTCGCGCACCTCGTGCCACGCGACCGCGGTGGCGATGCGAAGCCCGCCATTCACGATCGCCCAGGAGAGGACCGCGTGCGGCTCCGGAAAGCGGACCACGAGCCAGCGGCCGTCGAGCGCGGTCGCCGGACCGTGGGCGAGCGCCGCGGTCATCGCGCGGCTCCCCGGACCGCCTCGCACGCGGCGACGAGCGCCTCGGCGCCGGAGGGGCAGGACGCCCAGTGCGCGTGCACGTACGACGCAAGGACGTTCGGCGCGGGGGCGTACCCCTCGTGGAACGGCTCGCCGCGCCGGCGCGCGATCTCGTAGATGCGCGGCACGTCCGCCGGCACGCCGACGAGATCGGAGTAGCGGAACTGGTGACCGCGGAAGCGGACGCCGGTCGGGCCGAGGAGCGACGGGCCGCGGGTGGTGACCTCGGCATACCCGAGCGCCCGCAACCGGTCGTGCACGACGGCGACGCCGGGGACGAGCCCGAATGCCTCGTGCTCGCGCCCGTCGCGGGTCCGGATCGCCGACGCGAGCGCCATGAGGCCGCCGCACTCCGCGTAGATGGGACGACCGGAGGCGGCGAACGTGCGCACCGCGGCGCGCATCCCGCCGTTCGCGGCCAGCGCCGCCGCGTGCTCCTCCGGATACCCGCCGCCGAGGTACAGCCCGTCGACGTCGGGCAGGGCGCCTTCCCGCAGCGGCGAGAAGCGGACCAGCTCGGCGCCGAGCGACGCGAGGCGGGCAAGGTTGTCCTCGTAGTAGAAGTGGAACGCCTCGTCGAACGCGACGCCGATCCGGCAGCGCGCGCGCGCGGCGGCCGGCATCGGGACGTCCGGCACCGCGAGCGGCGGCGCCGCGCGCGCGACGTCGAGGAGCGCGTCGACGTCGAGCCACTCCTCGGCGACGCGCGCCCAGCCGGCCACGACCTCGTCGGGCAGCACCGCCTCCGACGCAGTGACGAGCCCGAGGTGTCGCTCGGGGAACGCGAGCTCCGGGCGCGACGGAAGCCCGCCCCGCAGCGGCGGCTCTGCGACCGCCTCGCGCAGGAGCTCGAGGTGACCCTGGCTCCCCACGCGGTTGCAGACGAGCGCGGCGACCCGCAGGTCCGGATCGAAGGCGGCGAGCCCGCGCGCGACCGCCGCGGCGGTGCGCGCCATCCCCGACGCGTCGATCACGGCCACCACGGGCGCGGCGAGCCACTTCGCGATCTCCGCGGTCGAGCCCTCCTCGGAGGTCGCCGATGCGCCGTCGAACAGGCCCATCACCCCCTCGACGATCGCGACGTCCGCGCCGCGCGTGCCATGCGCGAACGTCGCGAGCACCGCGTCCCGTCCCATCATCCAGCCGTCGAGGTTGTGCGCGGGCTCGCCGGACGCGCGGGCGTGGTACCCCGGGTCGAGGTAGTCCGGGCCGCACTTGAACGCCGCGACCCGCAGGCCGCGCCGGCGGAGCGCCGCGAGCAGCGCGACCGTCAGCGTCGTCTTCCCGCTGCTGCTCGAGGCCGCCCCGATCACGAGGCGAGGGATGACCGCGCCCGTCGTCATCAGAAGTCGACCCCCGCGAGCGCCTTCACGCCGCGCGCGAACGGGTGCTTCACCGCACGCATCTCCGTCACGAGGTCGGCCGCGTCCACGAGCGGCGCCGGAGCATCGCGCCCCGTCACGACCACCGTCATCGCACGGTCGCGCGCCGCGACCGCCTCGAGGACCTCTTCGCAGCCGACCCAGCCGCGGTTCACGACGTGGGTCAGCTCGTCGAGCACGACGATCCGGTGGCGGCCCGAGGTGAGCAGGTCGCGCGCCCGCGTCCAGGCCGCGCGCGCCGCGCGCGCGTGCAGGTCCGGGTCGTCGCCCTCCCAGGTGAACCCCTCGCCGAGGGTGAGGAGCTCGAGGCCGGGAACGCCCTCCGCGAAGAGCCGCTCGCCGGTCTTCCAGCGGCCCTTCACGAACTGCACGAACGCGACCGGGAGCTTCCGCCCGAGCGCGCGGAGGGCCATCCCGAGCGCGGCCGTCGTCTTGCCCTTGCCGTCGCCGGTGTAGACGACAAGGAGCCCACGTCCGTCGCTCACGGCCGTCCCCCCGCCGCCGCGCGCGCGAGCAGCCGCGCGCGGATCGCCACGACCTCGCCCACGATGACGAGTGCCGGCGCGTCGCCGGGCCGCTCCCCCACTCGCGCGGCGAGATCGGCGAGCGTCCCGACCACCACCTCCTGCTCCGGCCGCGACGCCGAGGCGATCCACGCGACCGGCGTCCCGGGCGCGCGCCCGTGCTCGACGAGGCGCGCGAGGTTCGCGGCGAGGGACCGCGAGGCCATGTAGAGGACGAGCGTGCCGCCGGCCGCGAGCTTCGACCAGTCGCTTCTGCTAGGCCCCGCGGCGCGGGTGAGATCGTGGCCGGTCGCGAAGGTCACGTCCGAGCTCACGTCGCGGTGCGTGAGCGGGATGCGAGCGGCGGCGGCGGCGCCGAGCGCGGCGGAGACGCCCGGCACGACGTCGAACGGCACGCCGGCGGCCGCGAGCTCCTCGCCCTCCTCGCCGCCGCGGCCGAACACGAACGGATCGCCCGCCTTGAGCCGCACGACGCTCTTCCCCGCTCTCGCCCGCTCGAGCACCGCCGGGTGGAGCTTCAGCGGATCGCGCGCGCGCCCGTGGCAGCGGCGGCCCACCGCGAGCCGCTCGGCGCCGGGCGCAGCCGCCTCGAGCAGCGCCTCGGGGACGAGCTCGTCGTACGCGACGACGTCCGCCGTCTCGAGCAGCTCCGCCGCCCGCAGCGTGAGGAGCCCGGGATCGCCCGGGCCGGCGCCGACGAGGTAGACCCAGCCCGGGCGCGCCGACCAGTCCCCGCGGATCACGGCTCGCCCTCCTGGCTGGCGGCGCGGAAGGCGTGCCCGAACTCCGGCGCATAGAGCCGCGAGTCGGGGAAGGCGTCCGCGGCGAGCGCCGGGCCCACGAGCACCATCGCGGTCGCGCCGATGCCGTGCGCGCGCGCCAGCGCGGCGAGATCCGCGACGCGGCCGCGGACCACCTTCTCGTCGGGCCAGCTCGCGCGATGGACGATCGCGGCTGGGCAGTCTGCGCCGTACGCCGGGACGAGCGCGGCCACCGAGTCGTCGAGGAGCTGGGCGGAGAGGAAGAGTGCGAGCGTCGTGCGGTGCGCCGCGAGCGCCGCGAGCTCCTGCCCCTCCGGAACGGGCGTCCGGCCCGCGGCGCGGGCGATGATCACCGCCTGCGCGACGCCCGGAACCGTCAGCTCGCGCCGGAGCGCCGCCGCGGCAGCGGTGAACGACGAGACGCCGGGGACGATCTCGTATGGGATGCCGAGCGCGTCGAGGCGGCGCATCTGCTCGGCGGTCGAGCCGAACAGCATCGGATCGCCGGTGTGGACGCGGGCCACGTCCTCTCCGCGCGCGTGCGCCGACTGCATCTCGGCGACGATCTCGTCGAGCGTCAGCCGGGACGAGTCGAGGACGCGTGCGTCCGGACGCGCGCGGGCGACGACGGCGCGCGGCACGAGCGAGCCCGCGAAGATGACGACCGGGCAGCGCGCGACCACCTCCGCACCGCGCACCGTGATGAGGTCGGGCGCTCCTGGCCCCGCTCCGACGAAGTGGACGGTCATGGCGCCTCCTCCCCCGCGAGGCCCGCGCCGTCGCGGCCGTACTTCTCGGCGTAGCCGCGCGGCGTGACGAGGAAGCCCTCGAACGCGAACGTCCGGCTCGAGCCGACGATCACGGTGGTGGTCATCCCGATCTCCGCGGCGAGGAGGTGGTCGAGCGTGATGACGATCGTCCGCTGGCCCTCGCGGTAGGCGTCGGTCACCACCGCGACCGGCGTGTCGCCGCGGCGGTGCCGCGCCAGGATCGCGTGGGCCTGCTCGAGCGGCCTGCGCCGCCTCGTGCTCGCCGGGTTGTAGAGGGCGACGACGAAGTCCGCGGCCCCCGCGGCCTCGAGCCGGCGCGCGATCACCTCCCAGGGCGTGAGGAGGTCGGAGAGGGAGATGGCGCAGAAGTCGTGGCCGAGCGGTGCCCCGGCGAGCGCCGCGCACGAGGCGAGCGCGGTGACGCCCGGGAGGATCTCGAGATCCGGGGCGCCGCCCCGCGTCCAACCCTCGTCGCGCAGGATCTCGAGGACGAGGCTCGCCATGCCGTAGACGCCCGCGTCGCCGGACGAGACGAGCGCCACGCGCGCGCCGGCGCGGGCCCGCGCGATCGCCTCGCGCGCCCGCTCGGTCTCCCCGGTCATCAGGCCCTCGACGAGCTCCTTCCCCGCGAGGAGCGGCGCGACGAGAGCGACGTAGGGCCGGTAGCCCACGACCACGTCCGCGCCGGCGATCGCCGCGCGCGCGGCCGGCGTCAGCTGATCCGGCGCGCCGGGACCGAGCCCCACCACCGCGAGCTTTCCCCTGCCCGTCATGCGACCTCCCGTGGAGCCCGGGCGACGGCGACCGTCACCGACCGGCCGTCCGCCGGATCACGCAGCGCCTGCTTCGCGACGAGGAGCCGCGTCGCTCCCGCCGCGAGCAGCGCCGCGGGCTCGGCGACGCCGCGCGTGCCGACATGCCGGCGGACCACGTCCGAGGGGCGCTCGATCCCGGCGGCGCCGTCGAGCGTCGCGGCCGGGAACAGGCGCAGCGGACACCCGAGCCGCAAGGCCAGCGCGACGATCGCGCCCTCGTCGTGCTTCAGATCGATCGTCGCCACGGCGCGCACCGACGCCGGCGCGAGCCCGTGCGCGTCGAGTACGGAGACGACCGCGGTCCACACGGCGGTCTCCGACGCGCCGCGATCGCAGCCCACCCCGACGGCGAGCGTCCGCGGCCGCCAGACGACCGCGCGGCGGAGGACCTCGTCGTCGCGCACGGCGCGGTCGGTCACCGCGATGACCGCGGCCCAGCGCGACAGGTCCCGCCCGTCGAGCGCGCGCGAGACCTCGACGTTCGCGGGGAGCGGCCGGCCCGCCGGCCACCACGCGCCCTCGCCGGCCTCGTCGAGGACCAGCACGGGGTCGCCGTTCACGATGGCGGCAGCCGTCCGCGTGGCATTCCCGGCGGGGTCCTCCATCGTCCAGCCCAGCTCCGCGCCGAGCAGATCGACGCGCAGCGTCCCCTGCGCGTCCGAGGCGGTCGTGACGACGGGGGCCGCGCCCACGACGCGGGCCGCCTCCTGCGCGAGCGCGTTCGCCCCTCCCGCGTGGCCCGAGAGGACCGCCACCGCGAACCGCCCCGCCTCGTCGACGCACACGACTGCGGGATCCGTCCGCTTGCTCTCGAGGAGGGGCAGGACGAGCCGCACGGCGGCGCCGACCGCGAGCACGAAGACGTGGCCGTCGTACTCGGCGAACGTGCGCGCTACGGCCTCCCGCATCGGCAGCGCGAACGGGCGCGCGCCCGGCGCCGCGTCAGCCACCGGAGCGGCGACGAGGAGGTCCGCGCCGAGCCCGTCGGCGAGCCTCCGTCCGAGCGCGGCCCCGCCGCGGGTCACCGCGTGGACCGCGAGCCGCCGGGTCATTCGCCGCCCTCCGGGCGCGTCCGCACGAGCACGGTCGTGAAGTAGCCGCGGGCGCCGGCCTCGGCATCGGCGAGGCGGACGACGTGCTCTCCCGGGCACGACGCGTCCGCGACCACCCAGGCGCGACCCGCGAGCCCGTACGCCGCCAGCCCTTCGCGCAGCTCCGCGAGGTGACGTCCGGCCTTCAGGAGGAGGAGGGTCTCGAAGTCGCGCACGAGCCGTGCGAGGTCCGGAAGGGCGCGCGCCGCGGGGAGCACCGCCAGGCGGTCGTCCCCGTCCGCGAGCGGGACCTGCGCGGCCGCGGCCACCGCGGTGAGGGACGAGACACCGGGGACGACCTCGATGCGCGCCCCGAGCCGCGGTGCGGCGAAGAGCAGGTCGAGGAAGGTGCTGTAGAGGAGCGGGTCGCCCTCCGTGACGAACGCGACCGAGCGCCCCGCCGCGAGCCGCGCGCCGATCACCGCGATCGCCTCCTCCCGGGCGGCGCGGCGCAGGCCCGCGTCGCGCGTCATCGGGAACGTGAGCGGGAGCGTCTCCTGGTCCGGCACCACCCCGACGGCCTCGCGCGCGATGCGGAGCGCGAGCGACTCCCCGCCGTCGGTGGCGCGCGGCGCAGCCACGACCGCCGCGGCGCGGAGCACGGTCACCGCGCGCAGCGTCAGGAGATCGGGCGCGCCGGGGCCGACGCCCACGCCGAAGAGGGTACCGGTCACGCGGTGGGATCCCCGGGCTTCGCGCCCCCGATGAGGAAGACCGGCGACAGCGGCTCGAGCCGGGTCCGGCCGGCGAGCGGCGCGCCGCGCGCAACCGAGAGCGCCATCACCTCGGGCTCGATCCCCGCCGTGCCGAGCGCGCGTCGCGCCTCCTCGAGCGTCTCGAGCGTCACCGCCGCGACGACGATCCGGCCGCCGGGACGCAGGCGCGCGAGCGACGCGGCGACGATCCCCCCGACCGCGCTCCCGCCGCCGCCGATGAAGATCGCGTCCGGGGTGTCGAGCCCGGCGAGCGCGCCAGGCGCCTCGCCGTGCACGACGGCGACGTGGTCCATGCCGTGCCGCCGCGCGTTCAGGCGGCAGTGCTCGGCGGACCCGGCATCGCGCTCGATCGCGAACACCCTCCCCTCCGGCGCGAGCGACGCCGCCGCGAGCGCGACCGAGCCGGAGCCCGCCCCCACGTCCCACACGACGGCGTCGGGACGGATGGCGAGCGACGCGACCGCCACCGTACGCACCTCGCGCTTCGTCACGAGCCCGCCGCGCGGGCGCCGCATGTCGAGCGCCGACTCCGGCAGGAAGAGGAGCGCAGGCGGCGGCCGCCAGGAGGCGTCGGTTCGCGCCAGGAGCAGCACATTCAGCGCGGAGACGTCGTCGCACGCGGCGGCGGCCTCGAGCGAGTCGAGGCGGCGGACCCGCTCGGCCGGCCCTCCGAGGTCCTCGCAGATCCACGCGGCGAGCCCGGTCTCCCCATGGTCGAGCAGGTGGCGCGCCACGCGGGCGGGCGACGCCTCGCCGCCGGTGAGGAGCGCGACCTTCCGTGCGCGGCGGACGCGCGCCGCGAGACCGGCGAGCGGCCGGCCGTGCACCGAGAGGATCGCCGCGTCGTCCCAGGCGAGCCCGGCGCGCGCGAAGGCCCACTGCACCGAGCTCGGCTGCGGGAGGATCTCGACGTGCTCCGGCCCGAGGCGCGCGACGAGCCGCGCCCCGATGCCGAAGAGGAGCGGGTCGCCGGAGGCGAGCACGCACACCGCGTGCTCGTCCGCGAGCGCCGCGACGCGCTCGACCGCGCCGGGGAGGTCCTTGCCGAGCACGATCCGCTCGCCCCGGAACTGAGGGAACGCCGCGAGGTGACGCTCCCCCCCGGCGAGGACGTCCGCCGCGGAGACGGCGCCGGCGGCGCGGCTAGAGAGCCCCGCGCACCCGTCCGCGCCGATCCCGACCACGGTCACCGGCCGCCTGCGGGTCACGCGCGGCCCTCCTCTGCGAGGATCGCGAGGGCGTTCAGGATCGCGACCGCCACCGGCGTGCCGCCCTTCCGCCCACGGGCGACGATCCACGGAACGGGCAGCCGCAGCGCCGCTTCCTTCGACTCCACGGCCCCGACGAACCCGACGGGCACCGCGACGACGAGCGCCGGACGCACGCCCTCCTCCTCCACGAGCCGCTGCAACTCCGCGAGCGCCGTCGGCGCGTTCCCGACCGCGATGACCCCACCGTCGAGGAGCGCGAGCCGCGAGGCCTTGCGCATCGCCTCGGCGGCGCGCGTCGAGCCGCGCTCGCGCGCCGCCCGGGCGACGTCCTCGTCACCGATGAAGCAGCGGATGGCCAGGCGCGGCAGGCCCGCGGCGATCATCCGCACGTCGGCGACGACCGGCGCCGCCCCGCGGAGCGCCGCGACCCCTGCCTCGACCGCGGACGGATGGACCTCGAGCGAGCGCTGGAACTCGAAGTCCGCCGTCGCGTGGATGACCCTCCGCACCACCGTCCACGTGCGCGGAGCGAGCCCGTGCGCCCCCGCCTCGCGATCGATGATCGCGAAGCTCTCCGCCTCGATGCGCCCGCCGGCGGGGACGATCCGCTCGCTCATCGGTCCTCCCCGTCCGGCGCCCGCCCGATGACCTCGCCATCGAACCCGACCAGCTCTGCCGCGAGCGCGAGCCCCGGGACGTGTCCCCCGCACCGCTCCACCGCCCGGCGGCACAGCCCCGCCGCGGCGCGCCGCTCGAGCCCCGCTCCGCGCCAGAGCTCGAGCGCGTGCCGCGCCGTGTTCGCGACGGCGATCGCGTCGCGGAGCGCGTCGCCGCCGCCGATGTCGCCGGTTACGGCGGCGAGCAGCCCGAGGTCCACGTCCGCGCGCGACGCGTGGGTCTGGAGCGCGCCCGCGGCGAGCTTCGACATCTTCCCGACCATGGCCACGATCTCGACGCGGCGCGCCCCGCGCGCCGCCGCGTGCCGGAGCGCCGCGCCCATCGCGTCGCCGACCTGCACGAAGGACGGCTCCGGGAGCGCCGGGCGAAGCCGCATCGCGTGGGCCTCGGTCCGCCCGCCGGTCGTGAAGACGAGGGTCCCGAGCCCCGCCGCACGCGCGACGTCGATCGCGGCGGCGACGCTCGCCTCCCACGCCGCCGTCGAGAACGGGCGGACGATCCCGGTCGTGCCGAGGATCGAGATGCCGCCGACGAGCCCGAGCCGCGCGTTCATGGTCCCGCGCGCGATCTCCTCGCCGCGCGGGACGGAGACGGTGACGCGCGCGCCGCGGTGACGGCTGCCCGCGAGCTCGGCGCGCACCATCTCCGCGATGTTCCTGCGCGGGGCGGGGTTGATCGCGGGGCCCCCGATCTCGAGGCCGAGGCCTGGCCTCGTGACCGTCGCGACGCCGCGGCCGCCGCGGATCTCGACGCCGTCGGCCGCGGGCTCCACGTCCGCGACGATGCACGCGCCATGCGTGACGTCCGGGTCGTCGCCCGCGTCCTTCACTACGCCGCACCGCCGCGTCGCGCCGATCTCCTCGGCGAGCGCGACCGGGAAGGAGGCGTGACGGCCGTTCGGCAGCGTGATGGCGATCTCGCGGGGCGGCTCGCCGCGCACGAGGAAGCGCGCCGCCGCGCGCGCCGCCGCCGCCGCGCACGCGCCGGTCGTGTACCCTGTCCGGAGCCCCGCCGGCCGCTCTGTGGCGGCGCCGATCATGCCTCTGCGCGCGGACAGGCGTCGCATGGGTGGATGGCGACGCCGCCGAGGACCTCGTCGAGGCGTTCCTCGAGCAGCTCGAGGAGGCGCGCGTCGGGGCCGAGGTGCCCGGTGAGGTGGACGGCGCGGCCGGGGTGCCGCGCACGGAACGCCTCGACCTCGCGCGCGAGCTGCTCGACGAGGAGACCGGCGAACAGGAAGTAGGGCTGCACGAGGATGGGGCCGTCGTGGACCTTCGCGAGGTCCTCCGCGGCCGGCTCGAAGAGCGGGGAGGTCACCGCGATGAAGCACGGCTCGGCGCGCCGGAAGCCGCCCCGCTCGGCGAGGACGCGCGTCAGCTTGCAGAAGTCGGAGTTCGCGTCCGAGTCGCTCGATCCGCGTCCCACCGGGAGGAGCGCGGTGCGCGCCGCCTCGGCACCGCCGAGAGGAACCTGCTCGCCGGCGCGGTCGAGCGCGAGGTCCACCATCCGGTTCACCACGCCGAGCACGCGAGCCGCCTCGAACCGGACGCGCGGGAAGCGGGCGCGGGCTGCGGCGAGCGCCTGCGGCACGTCCTGCTTCATGTGCCCGGCCGCGAGGAGGAAGACCGGGAGGAGCACGACCCGATCCGCGCGCGCCGCCGCGGCGGCGAGGCCGTCCACGAGGAGGGGCTTCGCGAGCTCGATGTACGCGTGCGAGACGTCGAGGTCGGGGCGGCGCCGCCGGAACGCCTCGACGAGCGCCTCGAACTCGGCGTTCGCGCGCGCCACCCTGCTGCCGTGGCCGAGTATCAGGACCGAGCGACGCTCCACGAGGGCACCTCCACCGGCGCATGAGAATGACGACGGCCGTCGTGCGGCGCCGACGGGTCGAGAGCGCCGGGCGCGCGCAGGCGTGCGCGTACGAGCAGCGGCACGTCCGCGAGCACGGCGGCGACTGGCCCGTCGGCGAGGACCCGCCCCTCCCCGAGCACGACGGCACGATCGGCGAGGAGCGGGACGAGGTCGATGGCATGCGTCGCGACGATGACGGCGGTGCCCCGCTCACGCGCGAGCCGGGCGAGGACCGCCGCGAGCTCCACCTCGCCCGCGGGATCGAGGCCGGCCGTGGGCTCGTCGAGCAGCAGCAGCCGCGGGCACATGGCGAGCACCGCCGCGAGCCCCGCGCGGCGCTTCTCCCCGAAGCTGAGCCGCTCGATGGCGCGATCCTCCAGCGCCGCGATCCCCGCGTCCGCGAGCGCCTCGCGTGCCCGGGCGCGTGCCGCCTCGAGCGCGAGGCCCGCGTGGCGCGGCCCGATCATGACGTCCTCGAGCACCGTCCCGCCGAGGATCTGGTCCTCCGGGTTCTGGAGCGCGAGCGTGGCGCCGGCGCCGACCGCGTCCTCGGGAGAGCGCACCACCGTGCCGAGGACGCGCACGCTCCCCTCGACCGCGGCGAGGCCGACGACGGCCCGGAGCAGCGTCGTCTTGCCGGCGCCGTTCCCGCCGAGGAGGGCGACCCGCTCGCCCGGCGCGATGCGGAGGCGCACGTCGCGCAACGCCGGATCGCCGCCGTGGGGCCGCAGCGTCGCGGCGTCGACGTGGAGCGCCGGCGTCATGGCGCGAGCCCTCCGGCGACGAGGGCGCAGGCGGCGAGCCCGAGCGCGGCGGTCGCCGCGAGCGCCGCGTCGCGCCGCGTCGGCGCGGGGAGCGATGCGGGAGCGAGCGGCCCCGCCGCTCCTCGGAGCGCGAGCGCGTCCGCGGTGACGTCCGCCTGCGCGAGCGCGCGGCACGCGGCGGCGCCGGCGAGCGCCCCCATCGAGCGGACGGACCTGCGCAGCCCGATCCAGCCGAGGCGCAGGCGCTGCGCGTCCCGGATGCGCCACGCCGACTCGGCGAGCGCGTGCCGCTGCCGCTCCGCCAGCGCGACGAGCTCGAGGAGCGGCGCCGGCACGTGCGCCCAGGCGAGCGCGGCGAGGAGATCGGGGAGCGGCGCGGCCGCCGCGAGGGCCGCCCCGACTGCGCCGCAGGCGCCGACGCGCGCGACGAGGAGCGCGGCGGCCCCGAACCGGTCGGGGCTCGCCCCGAGCAGCGCCTGGAGCGCCGCCGCGATCGCGCCTGCGGCGAGCGCCGGAGCGAGGGCGCGCAGCGCGCGGACGCGGCGCAGCGCGGCGACGACCGCCACCGCGAGCGCGGCCACCGCGAGCGGGCCGGCGGCGTGCCGGGAGGCGAGCGCGACGCACCACGCCCCGACCGCGATGCCGAGCGCGATGCGCGGATCGACTGCGCGCACGGGGCTCATGGACGCGGCACCTCGCGACCGCGCGGAACGACGAACAGCGCGTGGTACCCGTAGCCGAGCACGAACCCGCCGACGAGCCCGGCGACGAGGAAGGCGAAGAGCAGGGCATCGCCCTCGGGCGCGAACGGCACCGTCCACGGGGTCCGCCCGGCGGCGATGGCGACGCGCTCCACCACCGTCTCGTCCACTCCCGGCCAGCGCTCCGGGGCGGCGACGCGCGAGACCGCGGCGAGCAGATGGGCAGCGCGGGCGATCACGCGGGCTCCTCGACCGCGAGGCCGGCGCGCACGAGCAGGTCCGGCCGGCGCCGGAGGAGGAAGCGCACCGCACCCGCCGCGAGGAACCCCTCGAGGATGCCGAGCGGGATCTGCGTCGGGAGGAACGCGGCGAAGATCGTGACCGCCGTGGCGCCGATGGGCCGGGCGCCGTGCAGCGCGGTGGCGAGCTCGAGCGAGGTGACGGCGTAGGTCGCCCAGTCGGAGAGGAGCCCCGCGGCGAATGCGGCCGTCCCGAGCGGCGCGCCCGCGCGGCGGAGCCCGTGGAACGCGGCCCACCCGACGAACGCGCCCGCGATCCCCATCGACACCACGTCCGCGCCGAGCGTGGTGAAGCCGCCGTGGGCGAGGAACAGCGCCTGGAGCGCGAGCGCCGCGAGCGTGACGAGCACGGTCAGCCACGGGCCGACGATCAGCGCCGCGAGGCCGGTCCCGCACGGATGCGAGCACGTCCCCACCACCGGCACCGGGATGGGCATGCACGAGAGGACGAATACGAGCGCCGCGACGAGCGCGACGAGCGGCCGGACGCGGCGGTCGGCGGCGGTGCGGCGCCGCAGGCGGACGAGCGCGATCGCCACCGCGACCGCGGCGACGCCCGACCAGAGCGCCGCCCATCGGAGCGGGAGGATCCCGTCGGCCAGGTGCATCGCGCGCGCGGGCGCCGGCCACATGGCCAGGGCGACCCCGAGGAGGATGAGGTTCCGGATGATGGGGTCCCGGCGGGCGATCTCCGCGCCCGCGGGACGGCAGCCTTGCGGCATGGCGTCCTCGCCGCGTCCGGGCAGGTCTCCTGGCTCATGGGTTCGGAGGCTTTCGCCTCGCGCGCCGCTCTCGCCTTCCCCGGCACGTGCCGAGTGGCTCTCGAGAGCGGCTCCCCACTCACAGTGGCGGGACCGCGCCGGAATCTCACCGGCTTCCCTGTCGTGCCCGTGATTGGGCACCCGTACGCTATGAAGGTTGCCTCGTAGCGTCTCGCGCGGCGAGGTGTCAAGGCGCGCGGCCAACCGGCCGCGCCCGTTGGATATCCTCGGAGCACCCGCCGCGTCTCGCGGGAGTACCCGCCGCGTCGCGCGCCGCGCGCGCTATCCTCCGCCCCGTGCGTGACGTGATTGTCCTCGGCTGCGGCTACACCGGCGCGCGGGTCGCGACGAGGCTGCTCGCCCGCGGCGTGCGCGTGCTCGCAGTCGCCCGCGCGGCCTCGAGCCTCGGCGCGACGGCGGACGCCGGCGCCGAGGTGCTCGCGATCGACGCGGCGCGGGCGGGTGCGCTGGAGGCGCTCGCGGCCGCGGCGGCGCGGCGTCCCCCTGGATTCGGAGTCGTCTGCACGATTCCCCCGGTCGAGCGAGGCGGCGCGCTCGTCGACACGACCGCGGCGCTGCTCGCCGCGACCGGACGGCCCGCGCGCGTCGTGTACGTCTCGTCGACCTCGGTCTACGGCGCACGGCGGGCGATCGACGCGTCCTCGCCCATCGCGCCGCGTACCCGGGACGCGGCGCTGCGCGTCGAGGCGGAGCGCGCGGTCGCTGCCGGGCCGTGGTCGTCGCTCGTGCTTCGGGCCCCCGCCATCTACGGGCCCGGGCGCGGTCTGCACGCGAGCGGCGGAGCCCCGCCGCGCCGCGCGGGCGATCCCGACCGCGAGCTCTCGAGGATCCACGTGGACGACCTCGCGGCGCTGTGCGTCGCGGCGCTCGCGTCGCCCGTGACGGGCGCGCTCCCGGTCGCGGACCGCGCTCCGGCGACCCCGCGCGAGGTGATCTCCTTCTGTGCGGCGCTCGGCCTCCCCACCCCGCCGCTCCCGCCGCCGACGGGTACGCCCGCGGGCGGGCGGCGGGTGGACGGCCGCGTCGCATTCGACGCGCTCAGCGTCGCGATCGCCTACCCGTCGTACCGCGAAGGGATCCTCGCAGACCTCGGGCGCGATCCGCCGCCGCCCGGTCGCTCGTGAGCGCCTCACGAGGGATCGGCCCCTCGCTTGACAGGCTGCCCCGCGATTCGCTACTCCGGTCTCGTTCCGAGGATCAGGGAAGTCGGTCCAAGTCCGGCGCGGTCCCGCCACTGTAGCCGGGGTAAAGGTGTCCTCGACGTAGCCGCCACTGCCGCGGAGGTTCGCGGCGGGAAGGTGGAGGACGCCAAGCGGAGAGCAGCTCTCCGCGACCCCGGAAGCCAGGAGACCTCCCTCGGAGCGGGCGGCGCATGGTGCGCCGCCTGCGGTCACGGGTCCGAAGGAGACCCGGCGCATGAACGGGATGTTCCTCCCCACGGGGCGCGCTCGCGCCCTCGTCGTCGTGTTCACGTTCACCCTCGCCGTCCCCGCGTTCGCGGCGGAGCCGTCTCTCGAGGCGGCGCCCGAGCCGGACGCCGTGGCGAGCGCCGCGGTCGGCGCGGCGCCGACCGCGAGCGTCGAGCCCGCGAGCACGCCCTCCACCTCGACCGCGACAGCGTCCCCGCCCTCCCCCGACGAGATCGTCATCGTGGGCCGGCGCCTCCGCACCGAAGCGCAGCGCGATCGGACCGCCTCCGCGACCGTCATCTCCGCGGAGCGCTTCGCGGGCGAGGCGAAGGGGGTCGCGGAGCTCGTCGCGACGGCTCCCGGCGTGGCGGTGAACGACTACGGCGGGCTCGGCCGGCTCGCGACGGCGTCCATCCGCGGCTCCACCGCGGACGGCGTCCTCGTCCTGCTCGACGGCATCCCACTCAACACCTCGTTCGGCGGCGGCGTCGATCTGTCGAGCATCCCCCGCGCCTGGATCGACCGGATCGAGGTCGTCCGCGGTGTCGAGGGGGCGCACTATGGCGCGGGTGCCCTCGGCGGGGTCGTGAACGTGATCACCCGCAGGCCGGCCCCGGGGGCGTGGTCCGCCGAGCTGACGGGCGGGTCGTTCGGGACGGGGTCAGCTGCGGCCGACCGGAGCCTCGGCCTCGGCGACGCGACGCTCATGCTCGCCGGCGGCGTGGACGGCACCGAGGGGGCGTTCCCGTACGAGTTCAGTCCTCAGCGATCCCTCGCGGGCAGCGCGCTCGAGGACCGCACCCGCGCGCACAACGGCAGCGTGCGCGGCGGCGGGCTCGCGAAGCTCGTGGTGCCGCTCGGCGCTGTGCGGCTCGATGCGGTCGCGGAGCTCTCCGGCGGCCGGCGCGAGCTGCCGCCGGACGTCGGCCACGACTCGGACGGCTCGCGCGACTGGCAGCAGGACGCCCGCGCCCTCGCGGCGCTCCGCGCGGTCGTGCCGGGACCGCTCTCGGGGCTGTCGCTCGCGGGACGCGGCGGGCTCCGGCTGGACCAGACGGAGACGCGGCTCGCCGCGCTCGGCGGGACCGCGCGGCAGCAGCGCGGCGGGCTCGCCTCCTCCGGCGCGGAGGCGCTCCTCGATCACGGCATCGGGATCCTGCGCGTCGAGGGCGGCGCCGAGTCGGAGTGGATCGACGCGGACGCCGCCGGCGGAACGCACTCCCGCCCGCGGCTCTCCGCGGCCGCTTCGGAGGAGGTTCGCGTCGCGTCGGGGCGGATCCGGGTCGCCGGCGCCGGACGCATCGACCGCGTCGGCCGTTTCGAGGGCACCTCCGGGAAGCTCGGGGTCACCGCGGCGGTGTGGGGGCCGGTGTCGATCCGCGCGAGCGCGGGGCAGACGTTCCGGGCGCCGAGCTTCGCGGAGCTGTACCTGCAGCAGGGGGTCGCGCAGCCGAACCCCGAGCTCCAGGCGGAGAAGGGAACGGGAGGCGACGCCGCGGTCGTCGTGGACGGGCCGCTCGGGATCGCGAGCCTCGGCGGCCACGCGACGCTCTACCGCGACCTCATCGTCTGGGAGCCCGCCTCGTTCGGGCGCCTGAAGCCGTTCAACACGGGGAAGGCGTTCCTCGGCGGCGTCGAGGCGGAGGCCGCGAGCCCCCCCATCCGCCGGCTCGCGGGGCTCTCCCTGTCCGGCGCGTACACCTGGCTCCGCTCCGAGAACCTGCGCGGCCCCGAGGAGGTCGCCGGCAAGGACCTCCCGCGCCGGCCTCGCCACCGGCTCTACGCGCGGGCTTCGATCGCGCCCGGGCCGGTCACGCTCCACCTCGAGGCGCACTACGTCGGCGCCCAGTGGCAGGACGCGCGCAACGTCCTCCCGGTCTCGTCGTCCGTGCTCTGGAACACCGGCGGGTCCGTCGCGCTGAACCGGGCGCGCTCGGTCACCCTCCACCTCGAGGTCCGCAACGCGCTCGACGACCGGACGCTGGAGGACCCGCTCGCTAATCCGCTGCCAGGACGGATGGTGTTGCTGTCGGTGCGCGCAGGATCGGGCCGGGCGGAGGTGACGCCGTGAAGACGACCATCTGGATCGCAGCCGCGCTCGCGGTGACGCTCGCCGGGTGCAAGACCGAGATCCTCTGTGCCGCAGGCCAGACGCTCTGCGGCGATCACTGCTTCTCTACGGACGTCGATGCCGAGCACTGCGGCGCCTGTGCGGTCCGCTGCGGCTCTCACGAGGAGTGCGACGCGGGCGCCTGCGGCTGCGCGGGCGGGGCGACCGCGTGCGGCGGCGCGTGCGTCGATCTCGTGACCGACCCCGCCCACTGCGGGAGCTGCGGCACCGTCTGTGGCGGGAGTGATGCATGCCGGGCCGACGGCGTCCTCGGCACGGGGTGCGCCGCGAGCTGTCCGGGCGGGACGCAGCCCTGCGGCCGCGCCTGCGTCGAGCTCGCGAGCGACCGCTTCAACTGCGGCGCGTGCGGGACGGAGTGCCGCCGGGGCGAGAGCTGTCGCGCGGGCGCCTGCGCCGCGGACCTCTACGTCGCGTGCTTCGCGACGGATGACGTGCGCCCGGTGAGCGCGAGCCTCCGCAGCGGCATCCCGCAGCCCGCCGGCGACGGTCCCATCGCGCTCGCGGTCGAGGGGAACCGCGTCCACGTCGCGAGCTCGCTCTCCCACTCCGTCACGACCTTCGCGACCTCGTTCCGTGGCCCGGGGTACGAGCACTTCCTCGGCGCGGGCGATCTCGAGGAGGTGACGGCGCACGACGGCCGGCTCTACGTCTCGAACTCCGATGCCGGCACGCTCGTCGTGATGCGCGGCGACACCGGCGCGTTCGTCGACGAGGTGGTCCTCTCGCCGCGCGCCGGCACCAACCCCCGCGAGGTCGCCTTCGTCGGCGACACCGCCTACGTCGCGCTCGCAGGGAAGGACGCCGAGTCGGGTGGCCAGGAGATCGCGGTAGTGGACTTCTCGGGCCCGCGCGGCGTCGTGACCTCGCGCATCCCCGTCGCCGCGCTCGCCGCGCCTGGGGCGCTCGCCTTCCCGAGCGGCGTCGTCGCGCTCGGGACGAAGGTGTACGCCACCACCGGAAATCTGAAGCTCGGAATGTTCGGCTACACCGATCCCGCCGGACCGTCCCAGCTCGCGGTGCTCGACACGGCGGTCGATCCCGTCGCGCTCACGACGCTCGACCTCGGCGACGCCTGCACGAACGCGGGAGCGGTGGCCGCCGAGGGATCGCGGATCTGGATCTCATGCGGCGGGACCGGGAACGTGCTGCCGGTGGACGTGTCCGGCGGGGCGCCGGTCGTCGGAGCGCCGGTCGCGACGGGACTCTGGGGCCCCTGGAAGATCGCATTCTGCCGCGGCATGGGTTACGTGACGGACGCGTGGATGGGCCAGGTGTTCCGCTTCGACCCCACCGGCGCCGCGAGCCCCGCCTCCGCGGCCGTCTGCCCCCTCGTCGGCCAGAACCCCTACAAGTGGGCCTTCGCGGCCGGCGTCGCGTGCGCCCCGTAGCGCTCGCCGCGCTCGTCCTCCTCGCCGCGCTCCCCGGCCCGGCGGAGGCCGCGGACGAGCTCCGCCCGAGCGGCAAGTCGCTCGCCGAGGGCGGCCCCGTCTGGATCGGCGCGCGCCCTGCGGCGCCGCCTCGGCGCGTCGTCGTCCTCGCGCCGAGCGTCACCGACGTCATCGTCGCGCTCGGGCTCGGCGACCGGCTCGTCGGCGTCACCCGGCTCGACGACGACCCCCAAGTTGCGCGGCTGCCGCGCATCGGCGGCTACCTCGATCCGAACCCGGAGGCGGTGGTCGCGCTGCAGCCGGACCTCGTCGTGTGGGTGACGAACGGGAGCGCCGCCGGCCCGGTCCGGAAGATCTCCGAGCTCTCGCGCGCCTCGCGCCGGCCGTTTCCGATCCTGGCCTTGCAGATCGACGGCATCGCCGACGTGCTCGCGGCGCCGCGGGTGCTCGCCGACGTGCTCGGGGAGCCCGCCCGCGGCGAGTCGCTCGCGCGTCAGCTCGCGGCGGGCGTGGACGCGGTACGCCGGCGCGTGGCGGGGCGCGCGCCGAAGCGCGTCCTCTTCGTCGTCGGGCGCGAGCCGCTCATCGTCGCCGGCCGCAAGAGCTTCGCCGAGGAGCTGCTCCGGGTCTGCGGCGCGCGCAACGTCGTGGAGGGCGACGTCCCCTGGCCGGTCTACCCACTCGAGAAGGCGGTCGCCGACGACCCCGACGTCGTCGTGGACGCGGCGGTGCAGGAGGCGCCCGAAGGGATCCGGCGGCTCGCCGCGATCCCCGCGGTGCGGCGCGGCGCGGTGGTCCGGATCGCGAACGACGACCTCATCCGGCCCGGCCCGCGGATGGTGCGCGGGCTCGACGCGCTCTGTCGCGGCATCCACCCGGAGGCAGACCGGTGACGTCGCGCCGCGCGCGCCTCGCGCTCGCGCTCGGCGCGGGGGCGCTCGCCGTCGTCCTCGCGGTCGCGGCGTCGGGGCTCGTCGGCGCGCAGCCCATCTCGCTCCGCGCCGCGCTTGCGGGCGTCGATCCCGACCGGGCGATCCTGTTCGAGCTCCGGCTGCCGCGCGCGCTCGTCGCCGCGCTCGTCGGGTGCGCGCTCGCCGCCGCGGGTACGGCGCTCCAGGCGATTCTGCGGAACCCGCTCGCCGAGCCGTTCGTCCTCGGCGTCTCCGGAGGCGCGGCCCTCGGCGGCTCGCTCGTGCTCGTCGCCTCGGCGACGCTCGCGCGCGTCGCCGGCGCGGCGGGCGAGGCGCTCGGGTCGGCGCCACCCGTCGCGGCCGGCGCCATCCTCGGCGCCGCGCTCTCGACGTTCCTCGTCTTCGGCCTCGGCCGGATCGCCGGGCGGCTCGTGCCGGAGGCGGCGCTGCTCGTCGGCATCGTCTTCAACGCGTTCGTCGCGGGCGTGATCACGCTCCTCAAGCTCCTCGTCCCACCGGAGCAGGCGAGCCGCCTCACCTACTGGCTCGTCGGCGCGGTCGGCTACGAGTCGGGGGCGACGCAGGCGTGGGGCGCCGGGGTCGTGCTCGCCGCGGTCGTCGTCCTCGTCACGCTCTCCGCGCAGCTGAACCTCCTCACGCTCGGCGACGAGGAGGCGGCGACGCTCGGCCTCGACGTGCGCCGCGCTCGCGCCTGGGTGTTCTTCGCCGCGAGCGCCGCGACCGGCGCCGCGGTCGCGCTCGCGGGGCTCGTCGGGTTCGTCGGCCTCATCGTCCCCCACCTCGTCCGGCGCGTCGTCGGCCCCGACCACCGGCTCCTCGTGCCCGCCTCCGCCCTGTTCGGCGCGGCGTTCCTCGTGCTCGCCGACGCACTCGCCCGGCTCGCGTTCCTGCCGCTCGGGACCGAGCCCCCGGTCGGCGCGGTGACGGCGTTCCTCGGCGGCCCGTTCTTCCTCTGGCTGCTGAGGCGCAGCGCGCGCCCGGAGATGGCGCGGTGAAGGGGCCGCCCGCGGGGCCGCCCTGGCCCGATCCGATCGTGGACGTGCGCGGCGCCTCGTTCGCATACCGCGGCGCCGAGGCGCTCTCCGGCGTCTCGTTCTCGGCGCGCGCCGGCGAGTTCGTCGGCCTGCTCGGCCCGAACGGCGCCGGGAAGTCCACGCTCGTCCGGCTCGTCGCGGGCCTGCTCGCGCCCGCCGCGGGCGAGGTGCGGCTCGCGGGGCTCGACCCGTTCACCGCGGCGCGCCGCACGATCGCCCGGGTGTGCGCGCTCGTTCCCCAGGAGCCACAGGTCACGTGGCCGTTCACGGTGCGCGAGGCCGTGATGATGGGGCGCGCGCCGCGGCAGGGGCTCCTCGCGGTGTCGAGCCGCTTCGACCGCGGCGCGGTGGACGGCGCGCTCGCGGCGTGCGACCTCGTCCACCTGTCCGACCGCCGGCTCGACGCGCTCTCCGGCGGCGAGCGGCGCCGCGTCTTCTTCGCGCGCGCGCTCGCGCAGGAGCCGCGCGTGCTGCTCCTCGACGAGCCGACCGCGTTCCTCGACCTCGGTCACCAGGTCGCCGCGATGCGGATGGCGCGGCTCGCCGCGCGGGGCGGGCTCTGCGTCGTCGCGGTGCTGCACGACCTGAACCTCGCCGCGGCGGCCTGCGACCGCGTCGTCATCCTCTCGAGCGGGCGCGTCGTCGCCGGAGGCCCGCCGCCGGAGGTCCTCACCGCGGAGCGGGTGCGCGAAGTCTGGGGCCTGCCGGTCTGGCGCGGGGAGAACGCCGCGACGGGCGCGGCGGTGGTCCTCCCCGCGCTCGAGCGCGGGTGATGGGTCACTGCGGCAGGAACACCTTCAGCGTCGCCGCGATGGTGCGGGCGGACGGATCCTCCATGCTCTGCCGGTAGCCGACGTCGAGCGCGACACCGTTCTGCGTGACGAGGCCCGCGCCGATGGACCACCACTGCGTGTCGAGCGTCTCGTCCTTCATCCACCCGGCGCGCAACGGCACGAGCCGTCCGAGGAGCACCTCGACGCCGGCCGCAAAGCGGTTCGTCGTCTTGCCGCGCCGGTCGAAGTCGGCCCGCCAGTCCCCGGTGAGCTGCAGCGTCCGATCGTTGCCGAGCGCGATGCCGGCGCCCGCGCCCATCGGCGCCACGGCGTCGTTCCCGACGGGCACGAGGTCGTAGCCCGCGAAGCCGATCGAGACGAGGTCCGCGACCTGCCAGAGCACGCCCGCGTCCACCGTGGCGGCCGACGTGTTGCTCGGCCCGCGCACCGAGAGGTACTTGCCGCCGACGCCGAGGTAGAGCTTGTCGGCGATCGGACCGGCGAGCGCGAGGTGGACGATGTTGCCGGTGAAAGTTCCCTCCTGCGCGCGGAGGAACGACACGCCCGCCGTGACGGGCGAGCTCTGCGAGTCCACGATCGACCCGCCGAGGAACCGGTCCACGGTGTCGGCGCCGCGCCGATCGAGCAGGAGCCCCGTCTCGACCGAGTAGCGCTTGCGCGCCGCGATCGCTCCGGGGTTCAGGTAGATGCCGTCGTTCCCGGCGGCGGTGCCGATGCCCGCGGAGAGGCCGAGCATGCGGGGGCCCGCGATGTCCGGGATGCCGCCTGGGGGTGGCGGCTCCGCGGCGAGGGCGCTGCCGGCGGCGAGGAGGGCGATCGCGCAGAGGGTCCGTGCGTGCACCCGGCGGAGGATACGGAGAGGGAGCGCCCCCGGCAAGGACGCGAACTCGCCCCTTCGCGCGCCGTCCGGATCGCGCTACCGTCGATCCACGGGAAGGAGGGCTCCTCCATGCGCAGGCGCGAGGTCCAGCGGTACCGCAGCGTCCTCGAGTCGCAGCTCGCTTCGCTCGTCGGCCACGGCGAGCAGGCGGTGCACGAGATGTCCGGCGCCGGCGGCGAGGAGATCCCCGATCCGAACGATCGTGCCACCGTGGAGGAGGGCCGCAACTGGTCGCTCCGGCTGCGCGACCGCGACCGGAAGCTCATCGGGAAGATCCAGGAGGCGCTCGCGCGCCTCGAGTCGGGCACGTTCGGCAAGTGCTCCGTGTGCGGGAGCGTCATCTCGCCCGCGCGGCTGCGCGCCCGGCCGGTCACGGATCTCTGCATCGACTGCAAGACCGAGGCGGAGGGCGGCGAGCGCTGACCCCTCGCCGCGGCCCGTCCGAACACGAGGCCCCCCGCGCGGTCCGGTGCTAGATTGCCGGCAACATGGCGACGCAGAAGATCCGCAAGGCCGTGATCCCCGCCGCGGGCCTCGGCACGCGCTTCCTCCCGGCCACGAAGGCGGTCCCGAAGGAGCTCCTCCCGATCGTGGACACCCCCACGATCCAGTACATCGTCGAGGAGGCGGTCGCGGCGGGCGTGCGCGACGTCATCCTCATCTGTGCGCGCGGCAAGGACTCGATCGTCGATCACTTCGACATCGCCGGTGAGCTCGAGGCGCACCTCGACCGGACCGGCAAGCACGAGCTCCGCAAGCAGATGCGCGCGATCGCCCAGATGGCGAACGTGGTGATGGTCCGGCAGCAGGAGCCGCTCGGCCTCGGCCACGCGGTGCTCTGCGCGAGGGACGTCGTCGGCGACGAGCCGTTCATCGTCATGCTCGGCGACGACGTCATCGACGCGGCGGTCCCGGGGGCGAAGCAGCTCGCGGACTGCTGGGATCGCCACGGCCTCGGCACCATCGCGCTCATGAAGGTGCTGCCCGAGGAGACCGCTCTCTACGGCATCGCCGCGGGGTCCGCGGTCGAGCCGCGCACGATCCGGATCGACCGGCTCGTCGAGAAGCCGAAGAAGGACCCGCCCTCGAACCTGGCCGTGATCGGGCGCTACGTGCTGCCGCCGCGCATCTTCGAGGTGCTCGAGCAGGTGACCCCCGGCGTCGGCGGAGAGATCCAGCTCACCGACGCGCTCGCGGTGCTCGCGCGCGAGGAGGGGCTGCTCGGCTACGAGTTCGAGGGCGACCGCTACGACGCGGGCGACCGGGTCGGCTACCTGAAGGCGAACGTCGCCTTCGCGCTGAAGCGGCCGGAGCTCGCGCCGGCGCTGCGCGAGTGGCTGCGCCAGGTGACGCGGTGAGGGCGCTCCGTCGCGCCGCCGCCGTGCTCGCGCTCGCCGCGGCGCTCCCGGCGGCGGCCTACGTCCTCCCCGTCCCCGGGATCCTTCGGCGCCTCGGCGAGCGCCGCGCGGCGCTCTCGCTCGACGCGCTCGAAGTGCAGGGATCGCTCCTCGCGCGCGGCGATGCCGCAGAGCGGATCGCGGGGGCCGCCCCGCGTGCAGGCGGCGAGGCCAGCGCTCCGGCGCGCTTCCTCATGAAGGTTCCCGGGCGGTGCCGGCTCGAGGTCGTCCGGCCGGGGGCGCCCGATACCGAGCGGCCGTTCGTCTCCGTGCGCGACGGCAAGGTCACGGGCCCGCTCGCGGACCTACCCTCGATCGTCGCGTTCGCGCGCGCGCTCTGCACGCTCCTCGCGGCGCCATCCTCGGGAGACGCCTCCGGGGTGTTCGCAGGGCTCCTCACCCGCCGCGGCGTCGGGCTCACCGAGGCGACCCTCGGGCGCTTCGACGGCCGGATCGCCTACGTGGTCGGCGGCCGCGCGAAGGACACGAAGCCGCTCCTCTTCGTCGAGAAGGACGGGTTTCGGCCGCTTCGGCTCGTCGCCCCCGAGGGGAAGGAGCTCCTCGACGTGCGCCTCCTCGGCTGGGGGTCGCCGACCGGCGGCGACTGGTTTCCGCGCGCGGTCGAGGTCTGGGCGAAGGACGCGACGCTCCTGCGCTTCACGACGGAGCGCGCGACCGCGAACCCGCGGCTCGCGGAGCAGCTCTTCCCGTAACGGGCGACCGTCCCTCGCGGAAGGCTACCCCGTCGCCCGGTCGTCGCCGCCCTCCTCGCTCGAGTCGGGCTCGACGTCGCTCCGGTACTTCCGCAAGACGCGCTTGAAGTTCGAGCGATCCATCCCCGCCTTGCGGGCCGCGGCGGAGATGTTGCTGTCGCACGCCTTCATGAGCGCCTCGACGTAGCCCTTCTCGAACCGGCGCAGCGCCTGCTCCTTCGCGGCGGCGTAGGAGAGCGAGAGCCACGCCGCCTCGTCGCCGTTGACCGGCGCCTCGCGCACGAGCGGCGCGGTCCGTCCGGTGACGGCGGGCGGCATGTCCCCCTGGAGGATGGTGTCGCCTCGGCACAGCACGACGGCGCGCTCGATCGCGTTCTCGAGCTCGCGCACGTTGCCGGGCCAGCGGTAGCCGGAGAGCAGCTCGAGCGCCTCGGGCGCGACGGAGCGGACCTTCTTCGAGAGCCGCTCGGCGTAGCGGCGCAGGAAGTGGTGCGCGAGCAGCGGGACGTCGTCGACGCGCTCGCGCAGCGGCGGCAGCGGGATGTTGATCACGTTGAGCCGGTAGAACAGGTCCTCGCGGAACTTGCCGGACTTCACGAGCTTCGGCAGGTCGCGGTGGGTCGCGGCGATGACGCGCACGTCCACGCGCACGGAGTCGGCCGCGCCGACCCGCTTGATCTCGCCCTCCTGCAGGACGCGCAGGAGCCGGACCTGGGTCGGCGGCGGGATGTCGCCGATCTCGTCGAGGAAGATGGTGCCGCCGTCGGCGGCGTCGAAGAGCCCCTTCTGATCGCGCTGGGCGCCGGTGAAGGCGCCCTTCACGTGGCCGAACAGCTCGGACTCGAGCAGCGTCTCCGTGAGCGCGCCGCAGTTGAGCGCGACGAACGGGTGGGCGCGCCGCGGGCTCTTCGCGTGGAGCGCGCGGGCGACGAGCTCCTTGCCCGTGCCGGACTCGCCCGTGACGAGCACGGTGGCGGCGCTGTAGGCGACCGCGTCGATCATGCGCATCACCTCGCGCATCCCGCCGGAGCTGCCGACGAGCCCCTCGGGCGCCGAGCCGGTCCGCTCGCGCAGCTGCGTCTCGAGCTCACGGTTGCGGTCGAAGAGCATCTTGCGCTCCGCCGCCTTGCCGACCGCGCGCGCGACGAGCTCGACGTCCTCGAACGGCTTCGTCAGGTAGTCGTACGCGCCGGCTTTCACCGCGGCGAGCGCGGTCTCGACGGTCGCGTGCCCGGTCATCATGATGACCTCGACCTCCGGCCGGCGGTGCTTCACCGCCGAGAGCAGCTCGAGCCCGGACAGCTGGGGCATCTTGATGTCGAGCAGCGCGACGTCGAAGTCCTCCTGCGCGAGCTGCTGGGTCGCGGCGATCGGCGACTCGAGCGCCGTCACCTCGTGGCCCTTGCGGCGGAGCAGCGCCTCGAGCGCCTTGAGCAACGTCGGCTCGTCGTCGACGACGAGCACGCGTGCGCGTCTCGTCTCCTGGGTCTCGGCCATCGCATCCCCTCCCTGTCGCGTGGTCACGTCTCGACCGCCGGCAACTCCAGCACGAAGCGGGCCCCGCGCTCGTCGGACGGCTCGAGCCGGATGACGCCGCCGTGCTCCTCGGCGATCTGGTAGCAGATGGAGAGGCCGAGCCCTGTGCCCTGCCCCTCCGGTTTGGTGGTGAAGAAAGGCTCGAAGATCCGCTTCGCGTGCTCGGGACGGACGCCCGGGCCGGTGTCCGCGATCCACAGCTTCACGCGGCCCGGGCCCGCGGGCCCGCAGCCGATGGTCATCGCACCGACGCCGGACATCGCCTGGATCGCGTTCACGAGGAGGTTCAGCGCGATCTGTTGCAGCTGGTTCGCGTTGCCGCGCGCGATCGCGCCGGAGTAGCGGCGCCCGATGTCGACGCGGCCGTCCTTGAGCTGCGGCTGCACGAGGAAGAGCGCGTCCTCGAGGACCTTCGCGAGGTCCACCGGCCCCTTCTCCTCCTCGCGGGGGCGCCGCGAGAACCGGAGCAGGCTCTCGACGATCCGCTTCGCCCGCATCGCCGCGTCCTGGATGAGCCGCAGGTTCTCGGCGTCGTCGGCGCTGCGCTCCTCCTGGCTCATGAGCTGCGCGAACGCGAGGATGCCGCCGAGCGGGTTGTTGATCTCGTGCGCGACCCCGCCGGCGAGCTGGCCGATCGCCGACATCTTCTCGGCGTGGAAGAGGCGGCGCGAGACCTCGCGCTCGTCCGTCACGTCCTTGTAGACGACGACCGCCGCGCCCGCCTCGCCCGCCTCGAACGGGAACGACCGGACGAGCCAGGTCCGCTCGCCGAAGCGCGCCTCGCGTTCGGCGCCGGCCGCGGGCATGAGGCAGCGCGACGGGCACGGCAGCGCGCCGTACGCGTGTTCGCTGCAGCGGAGCGCGGAGAGCATGTTGGGCGTGACGCCGGCGGCGCGCGCGAAGGCCGTGTTGGCGCGCACCACCTCGCAGCCGCCATCGCGCATGATCGCGAGCGGGTCCCCGATCGCGTCGAAGCAGGCGCGCCACTCCTGCGCTGCGCGGATGAGCGCCTGCGAGCGGGCGGCGAGCTTCCCGTCGAGGTCGCGGTTCAGCCACTCGAGCTCGGCGTTCCGCTCGGCGAGGAGCGCCTGGAGCCGGGAGTTGTCCTCCAGGATCCAGAACTGGTCGATGGCGCTCTGGATCGTGATGAGGAGGTGGCCGTCGTCCCACGGCTTCCAGATGAACCGGAAGATCTCGGAGCGGTTCACCGCCTCCTCGATCGCGGTCGAGTCGGCCTGACCGGTGAGGAGCACGCGCTGGATGAGTGGCCAGCGCTCCTTCACGATGCGCAGGAACTCGACCCCGGACATCCCCGGCATGCGGTAGTCGGAGACGACGACCTGCACCGGCTCCTGTGCGAGGAGGGCGAGCGCGCCTGAAGCATCGGGCGCGTCGACGACGCGGCAGCGGGTCCGACGCAGCACGCGCTTCAGCGCACGCCGGACGTTGTCGTCGTCGTCGACGACGAGCAGCGTCGTCTCGGGGACCGGCTCGGGATGCTTCGACCCGGCCGCGCTCTCCTGGGCCTCCACCATGGGTGCGGCATCTAGCTGCATGGCAGGCGCCAGGTCGGCCGGACCCAGGCTGCCGTGTTTTCGCGGTGATGACGGGAGGGTGGAGAGGGTTCGCGTCACACCCGGGTCATTTCATACCCGGATGATGGGTTACCTTGACCGGGGTCATGCGGACGCACGATGGCGCGCGCGGCTCAGGTTTTCGACGCCTCGTACCGATAGGCGGCGGCCTGGTACAGGCAGATCGTGTTCCGCCCCGCCCGCTTCGCCTGGTAGAGCGCCTCGTCCGAGAAGCGGAGCAGGAGCTCGCCCGTGGTGATGTCCTTCGACGGGTAGAACGCGAGGCCGAGCGAGGCGGTGATCTGGATCGTCTGGGGCGCGGGGGCGTCCGCGCCCGGCGCGCCCGTGCCGAGCACGTATTCCTTCGCCCCGAGCGCACGCCAGATCCGCTCCGCCACCGCGAGCGCGCCGGACATGTGCGTCTTCGGGAGGATGACCGCGAACTCCTCGCCGCCGTAGCGCGTGCAGATGTCGGGGTCGCGGATGGAGGCGCGGATGAGCGCCGCCGCCTCACGGAGCACCGTGTCACCGGCCGGGTGACCGAATCGATCGTTCACCTGCTTGAAGTGATCGAGGTCGATCATGATGAGCGACAGGTAGTCGCCGTAGCGCTGCGCCCGACGGAACTCCTCGTGGAGCCGCTCGTCGAAGAAGCGCCGGTTCTTGAGGCTCGTGAGCGCGTCGGTGATGGACTGCTCCTCGAGCTTGCGCTGCATCTCGTGGAGCCGCTCCTGAAGGTGCTTGATGCGCAGCATCGCCGCGCAGCGCGCGAGGATCTCCGCCTCCGCGAACGGCTTCGCGAGGAAGTCGTCGGCGCCGATCCGCAGCCCGGTGACCTTCGAGTCGAGGTCGGACTTCACGGACAGTATGATGACCGGGATGAACGAGTCCTCGGAGCGCGCCTTCACGAAGCGGAGCACCTCGAGGCCGTCCATGTCGGGCAGGACCATGTCGAGGAGCACGAGATCGGGCGGCGCGGCCCGGACCTGCCGGATTGCCTCCTTGCCGTCGCGCGCCTCCGTGATGTCGTAGCCCTCCTTGCGCAGCACCTGGACGAGCCACTCGAGCTGGGTACGCGAGTCGTCGACGACGAGGATCTTCGAGGGCGTGGGCACGAGCGCGGAAGACTATCCGAGATCCCGCACCGCTCGAAATCCCGCCGCCTGGCGACACCGCGTCCACATCGGGAGGGTTTCCTAAAGGCCGGCGCGTAGCTACGTGGACCTCGTGCCCCGCCGCGCCCGACCCGCCGACCAGGCGGCCATCCTCCTCGCCGCCCTCGCCCGCGCGCGCGCCGGCGGACGCGCCGCGATCGCAGCGCTGGACCTCGACTCGACGCTGCTCGACAACCGACCGCGCCAGGCAGAAATCCTCCGCGACTACGGCCGTTTCGCCGGGATCCCGGCGCTCGGCGCCGTCGGGCCCGAGCACCTCCAGGGCTGGGACCTCGAGCGCGCGCTCCGGAACGCGGGGCTCTCGCGCGGCGAGGTGGACCTCCACGCCGCGGCCGTGCGGCGGTTCTGGGAGGAGCGCTTCTTCACCAACGGTTACTGCCGGCTCGACGTCCCGGTGCCGGGTTCCGCCGCGTTTGCGCGGGCGGTGCGCGCCACCGGCTGCCGGATCGCTTACGTGACCGGCCGCCCGACCGCGATGGAGGCGGGCACGCTGCACGTCCTGCGGCGGTTCGGCTTCCCGCTCCCCGACGGGGTCACCGTCTTTCTCCTCATGAAGCCGGGTGAGGCGCTCCGCGACGACGCCTGGAAGGCGATCGCGCGCGACGAGGTCGGCGGGCTCGGCCGGCCGGTGCTCGCGGTCGACAACGAGCCCGCGCACGTGAACGCCTACGCGCGCGCGTGGCCGGAGGCGCTCGTCGTCCACGTCGACACGGATGACAGCGGCCGCCCGGTCGAGGTGGATCGGGCCATCCCGTCGGTCGCGGACCTCGCGCTCCCGGACGCGCTCAGCGACGACGCGGCGGACGCCAGAGCAGGAGCCCCGTAGCGGAGTCGGCGCGCCGCTCGAGATCGCCGTCGTCGAACACGTCGATCGCGAACTCGACGTACACCGCGCGCGCGCTGACGAGGAACCCGGAGCGCACGCCGGGCGCCTGTCCCTCGGCCTCGGCGAGCGCCAGCACCGCCCAGAGCCGCACGCCCGGTCCGTCCGGCTCGAGCGAGACGTTCCCCTGGAGCGAGGCGAGCTCGGCGGGTCCCGCGGCGGCGCACGCGGGGACGTACCCGCGCGCGTCGGCGTCGTACCGGGCGAGCTCGAACGCGTCCACCGCGCCCTGAGCGCGGACGAAGCCGGCGTCGATCTTCTCGAGGCGCGCGAGCTCCCGGATCGCCGCGACCACCTCCTCGCCCTCCTCGATCCGCCCCATCACGCAGCGGGTCGGCCGGCTCTCTCCCGAGATCACAGGAGCGCCTCCACCACGTCCGCGGGGATGACCGGCGCGAGCCCACCGCCTCCGAGGATGTTCACGATCGGAGAGGCCGCCGCGCGGACGACCGAGCCGTCGGGACGCGATGGCCCGAGACCGCAGTAAGTGGAGAGATCCCGGTAGAGCTCGCCGCGGGTCGCACCCTCCGGCGTGATCCGCGTGGCGGGCTTGCGAACTGCGAAGATCCGCTCCTGCGCGACGAAGCCGCCCCCGCGGCGGTCGCCGGCCGCGTCCTGGACGACGTGGGCCCACGCGTCCGGCGGCGTCTCGGCGCCGAGGTGGACGCTCTTGCCGCCGTAGTCCCAGCTCCGCTTCAAGACGAAGGCCTCGCGCTCGGCGACGATCCTCGGCACGAGCGCGGGGTCGAGCCGCCTCGTCCACGGCAGGCGCGCCGCGGCCGCCCGCTCCTCCGCGTCGAGCCCGGCGCGGGCGGCGAGGGCCGCGTCCTCCGCGCACTCCGAGAGCCGCGCGAACAGCGCCTTCGCCTCGAGGAGCCCGTTCACGGGGTTCACGACGACGAAGCGGGCGGGGTCGCGAAGGGCGCGGGCGAACGGCGCCGCGGGATCGACGCGGTGGGCCCACACGTGGCGGTAGAGCACGTCCCACCGCTCCGGCTCGCAGTCCGCTGGGACGAGGTGGGCCGCCTCGTGCCCCATCTGCCGCAGGTGGGCGACGAGCCGGGTGAGCTCGCCCGCTTGCGCGTCGGCGGGGCGCGAGACGACCGCGATCGACGGCCGCTCGCGCGCGCCCCCGCGCGCGTGGTGCACGGCGACGAGCGCCCCGCGGAGCCGCTCCATGTGGCTGCCACAGCGCGCGACGAGAGCGCGCTCGGCGCGCGGCGGTAGCCCGCGCTCCCGCGCGGCGGCGCGCAGCCAGGAGAACGCGGCGAGGTCGGCGTAGGCGGGCATCGCCGGGATCGTCGCGTTGAGCTCGAGCGCGCGCGGGGCGCCGCCCGCCTGCGGCAAGAGGAAGTCCACCCGCGCGACCATCACCGGGAGCGGCGCGTCGAAGAGGCGCGCCATCGCCTCGGCCTCGAGGCCGGAGAACGGCTCGACGAGGGCGGCGCGGTCGCGGACGTCGCCGGACGCGAGGAGGGTGCGCGCGAGCTTCACCGAGCCGGACAGGATCGCCTGCGCCTCCCGGGCGACCGCCGCGATCGCGGCGCGAGAGAGCACCTCGGGCTCCGCGACGAGCGGGATCGGCACGACGGCCCCGTCGGGCCTGAGGACGGTCATGCCCTCGGCCCACGCCCGCTCCGCCGCCGCGCGGCCGATGCGCAGGAGCGCCTCTCCCTCGAAGATCGATTCCATCGTGCTCGCGCGGGCGTTGTGCGGGCCCGACCCCTCCGATAGTGTCCGGATGGTGAAGATCTACACGAAGACGGGCGACGGCGGAGAGACCGGCCTCTTCGGGGGGCCACGGGTCAAGAAGAGCGATCACCGCGTCGAGGCGTACGGCGCGGTCGACGAGCTGAACGCGGCCGTGGGCGCCGCGCGCGCCCTCGTCGAGGACCCTGAGATCGACGTGGAGCTCGCCCACGTGCAGGCGGAGCTGTTCTGCGTCGGCGCCGAGCTCGCTACCCCGCACGGCGCGAAGGCGCGCTCGGCCATCCCGCCCGTGGACGCCGCCTGGATCGCGCGGCTCGAGCGGGCCATGGACGGCTGGGACGCCGAGCTGCCGGCGCTCACACGGTTCGTGCTCCCCGGTGGCACGCGCACCGCTGCGGCGCTGCACGTCGCGCGCACCGTCTGCCGCCGCGCCGAGCGGCGCGCGGTCTCGCTCGCCGCCGAGGTCGAGGTGGACCGGACGGTGCTCGCCTACCTGAACCGGCTCTCGGACTTCCTCTTCGTGGCGGCGCGAATCGCGAACCGGCGCGCCCGGCGCGACGAGCCGACCTGGGACCCGTCGCGCGGGGGCGGGAGCTAGTGCCCGGGTCGGAGCGCTAGGCCATGGCGCGCGCGCGCGTCGCTCTCGTCACCGGCGCCGGCGTCCGCGTCGGCAACGCCATCGCTCGCGACCTCGCGCGCCACGGCTGGACGGTCGCCGCGCACTACCGCACCCACCGGCCGCGCGGCTTCGACGCAGCGCTCGAGGCGAACCTCGCGCTCGCGGACGGCCCGGCGATGCTCGCCACGGCGTTCCGCGCGCGCTACGCGCGCCTCGACCTGCTCGTGAACGGCGCCGCCGCGTTCGACGCGCTCGCGCTCGAGGACACGGACGCCGCCGCGTTCGATGCGCAGATGGACCTGAACGCGCGGGCGCCGCTGCTCCTCGTGAAGGCGCTCCTCCCGCTCCTGCGCCGCGCGCGCGGCTCGGTCGTCAACGTCGCGGACATCGGCGGCGGCCTCGTGCCCTGGCGCGGCTACGCCGCCTACGCGGCGTCGAAGGCGGCGCTCATCCGGCTGACCGAGTGCCTGGCGCTCGACCTCGCGCCGGAGGTCCGCGTGAACGCCATCGCGCCCGGGACCGTGCTGTGGCCCGAGTCGTATTCCGCGTCGCTCCGCAGCAGACTCATGAAGCGGATCCCGCTCGGGCGCACGGGCGAGCCCTCCGACGTCGCCGTCGCGGTCCGGTATCTCGCCGACGCTCCGTTCGTCACGGGCGCCGTGCTCCCGGTCGACGGCGGCCGGCATCTCTCCGGAAGAGCTTAGGAATATCCTGGTGCCCCCGTCCAGGTCTCCCGGGCGCGGCGCATTGAAGCGCCGCACCCCCGCTGTTATGCTCCTTGCGTTTCGTCAATTACTCGCGGGAAGCCCCCGCCACGGAGCCCGAACAGACATGGACGCGATCACCCAGCAGCCGACCACCCCGACGACCCCCGCCGATCTCGGCATGGATGCCTCGCCGGTCTCCCTCACCCCGAAGGCGATCGAGATGGTGAAGGACGCGATGCAGCGCGAGGGGCTCGGCGGCTACGGCATCCGCGTCGGCGTCATGGGCGGCGGCTGCGCGGGCTTCCAGTACTCGATGGACTTCGAGAAGGAAGCGAAGGACGGGGACGTCACGTTCGACCTCGAGGGCGTGAAGGTCTTCGTCGACCCGATGAGCTCCATGTACCTCCAGGGCGTCACGATCGACTACGTCGTCGGGCTCCAGGGCGCCGGGTTCAAGTTCAACAACCCGAACGCGCGCACCACCTGCGGCTGCGGCTCGTCGTTCTCCTACTAGTCGATCACCAGTCGAATGCTCGTCGTCCGCCGCGCGGTGGTCGGCCCGGTCGCCGCGAACGCCTATCTCGCGGCGTGCGACCGCACCGGCGAGGCGGTGCTCGTCGATCCCTGCAGCGACGGCGACCGGGGACGACGGCTGGATCGCCGCGTTCCGGGAGAGCGCCGCGCTGCTCGTGCTCGAGGCGGCCGAGCCGCCGAGGATCGACCGTCACCACGCGGACGGTGAGACGTTCCAGGTGGGAGAGGAGCCGGCGCCGGCTCGCCGCGGCCGTTTCCCCTAGCCCATCGACACGACGCCGATGATGTTCTGCCCGGCGTCCACGTGCAGCACCTCGCCCGTCACGTTCTTCGCGAGGTCGGAGCAGAGGTAGAGCGCGGCGCGCGCGACGTCGTCGTGGTCGATGTTGCGGCGGAGCGGCGTCCGGTCGGCGTTCTCGGAGAGCATGTTCCGCATCCCCTTGATGCCGGCGGCCGCGAGCGTCTTCACGGGCCCCGCGCTGATCGCGTTCACCCGGACACCGTCGTTGCCGAGATCGTCCGCGAGGTAGCGGGTCGCGCACTCGAGCGCCGCCTTCGCGACCCCCATCACGTTGTAGTTCCGGACGACCTTCTCGGCGCCGTAGTACGTGAGCGAGACGATGTTCGAGCCCGGCCGCATGAGAGGCTTGAACGCCCGCGCGAGGCCGACGAGCGAGTACGCGGAGATGTCCAGCGTGATCCGCCAGGCGTCGCGGGTCGTCACGTCGGTGAAGCGGCCGTCGAGCGCCTCGCGCGGCGCGTAGCCGATGGAGTGGACGAGCACGTCCACGTGGTCCCACACCTTGCGGATCTCCTCGACCGTGCGGTCGATGTCCTCGTCCTTCGCCACGTCGCAGTCGACGATCGCCTTCGCGCCGAGGCTCTCGGCGAGCGGCCGGACGCGCTTCTCCATCCCCTCGCCCGGGTAGGTGAAGGCGAGCTCGGCACCCTCCGCGTGGAACGCCTGCGCGATCGCCCACGCGAGCGACCGGTCGTTCGCGACGCCCGTGACGACCGCGCGCTTTCCCCGCATGAGGCCGCCGAGCGAGGAGCGGATGTCGTCCGCCTCCATCTTCGCCCGCGTGCCCTCGACGTCCTTCGGATCCATCGGACTCATCTCCCTGCTCCTCGAGCGCGGAGGGCTTCGAGCGCCTGGCCGAGCTCGCTCCGCGCGTGCATGTCGTTCACCCGGGTCGCCGCGGCGACCCCATCTTCGTAAGCCCGGGCCGCATCCGCGTCCCGGCCGAGCGTCTCGAACGTCTGCCCGAGCATGAGGTAGGCCGGCACGTAGTCCGGCTTCCTCGCGCGGAGCTGCTCGAACTCCGACGCGGCGTCCGCGCCGCGCCCCGCCGAGCGGAGCGCCATCGCGAGCGAGTAGCGCGCGAAGGCGTCGTCCGGGTTCTTGGCCACGAACGCGCGGAAAGCTTCGATCCGCTGCTCCGGAGTCACGGGGGGAAACTTTCTACCCGAAACGGAGGGGGGGTGCCAGCCCGCTCCCCTTCACGATGGCGCTGCGCGTTACATTCCGGGGCGAGATGGCCGGATCGCGCCTCGACGACTGCACGGGTACCCTCATCGCGGGCGGCCGCGCCACGCGCATGGGCGGCGCGGCGAAGGGGCTCCTCCGTGTGGACGGCGAACCGATCGCGGCCCGCTCGATCGCCCTGTTCCTCCGGCTGTTCGGGCGCGCGCTCGTCGTCGCGAACGATCCCGCGCCGTACGCCGCGTTCGGCGCACCGGTCGTCGCGGATCTCGTGGCGGGGCGCGGCGCGCCGGGCGGCCTCCACGCCGCGCTGTCGGCGGCGACGACGCCTTGGGTGTTCGCTGCGGGGTGCGACATGCCCTTCCTCGACGAGGGCGCGATCTCGTTACTCGCCGCGCGCCGGGATGGCGCGGACGCGGTCCTCGTGCGCGCCGGCGGCCGGCTCGAGCCGCTGCACGCCTTCTGGTCCCGCGCCTGCCTCCCCGCGCTCGAGGAGCTCCTCGCGCGGGGGGAGCCGTCGCTGCGCGATCTCGCCGCCGCGGTGCGCGCGCGGATCGTGGAGGAGGCCGAGTGGCGGCTCGTGGACCCGACGGGCCGCTCGCTCGAGAACGCCAACACCCCGGAGGACGCGGCCCGTCTCGGCCTCGAGCCGCCCTCGCCTCACCAGCTGTAGCCGAGCCCGAACTTCAGATAAGGCCCGAACTCCCCGCCGACGAAGCTCGCGAACTCGTCGTTCTTGTCGTTCCCCGCCACCCGACCGCCCACCCCCGCGGCGAGCAGGCCGGTGATGCCGTTCGTCGCGATGAAGTTGTACCCGAGCTCGCCGGACATGCCGAGCCGCGCGAACGTCGTGCTCCCCTGGAACCGCTCGCGGCCCGCCGCGAGCTCGAGGCGCGGCCCGATCCGCAGCCCCTCGTTGTTCCTGCCGATGATGAACAGGTCCGCCCCGGCCATCCCGCCGAACGTGGACGCCGTCCCGTTCGTCGCATCGGCCTCGGAGTAGCGCGCGCCGGCGACCCACGAGAACTTCGGCGCGTCCATGAATGCCCCGAACAGCTCGACGTTCATGCCGAGGCCGCTGAACCAGCCGACCGGGTTCGTCACGAGCGTGTACCCGACCGGACCGCGCGGGCGCATGCCCATCGCCCTCGTGCGGTTGCTGCCGGCGAGCTCGGACGCCGCCGAGCCGAACGCTGCGAGGACACCCTGTCCAGGCTCCGGCGCGGCCGTGGACTGGCCGGGCTGCACGCGCGCCTCCGTGGACTGGCCGGGCTGCACGCGCCCCTCCGTGGACTGGCCGGGCTGCACGCGCCCCTCCGCCTGCAGCCGGAGCTGCTCGCGCGCGGCGAGCTGCGCCTGCCGCCGCTGGTCGGCCTGGATCTGGTCGTCCGCGCGTCCCGCCATGAGGTTCGCGCACGCGTCGCGCAGCGCCCTGATCGCCTTCTCGCCCGGCGGCAGCCGCCCGTGCAGGAGATCCACGCACGCGCGGTCGAACGCGTCGCTCGGCCCCGCCGCGGTGGTGGAGCTGTCCGCGCTCGCCGTCCCGCCGGCGGTCGCCGTCCCGCCGGCGCTCTCCGTCCCGCCGGCGCTCTCCGTCCCGCCGGCGCTCTCCGTCCCGCCGGCGCTCGCCGGCCCGGGTCCCGCGTCTCCCTGCGGCTGCGTGGCTTCGGCGCCCTGCTGCTGCGCATCACCCTGATCCTGCGCCTGCCCGCGCGCGATCCCGGCCGCGAGCAGGATGCCGACCCACCCCACGACCTTCCGCATGGACCCCTCCCTATTCCGAGTTCACCCAAAGGCTGCGCATCCTCGGGGGCGGTCGCACCGCTCGGGGGCAAAGCGCGCGGTCGCCGCGCCGCCCCTCAGGAGGCGAGGAGGCGGCCGACCGCGAGCCCGGCGAGCCCGGCCGCGAGGCAGCCGACGACGGTGAGCGCGAGGTTCGCGGCCGCGAGCGCGATGCTCCCCTGGTCGAGGAGCGCGATGGTCTCGGTGTTGAACGACGAGTACGTCGTGTAGCCGCCGAGGACGCCCGCGCCGAGAAACAGGCGCAGCTCCGGCGAGACGCGGCTCCCGGGCAGCGCGAAGAGGAGCGCGAGCACGAAGGAGCCCGTCGCGTTCACGAGCAGCGTTCCGCGCGGGAAGTCCGCGCCGAGCGCGCGCGCGGCCCAGGTGGACACGAGGTAGCGGGCGCCCGACCCGAGCGCGCCGCCAGCGCAGACGAAGAGGAGCCGCAGCACGCCCCCGTTTACCTCGCCGCGGCGGGTGCGGCAATCTCGTGGCGGCGGCGCGGCCGGCGACTTGCGCTCCGTCCGGCGCTCCTCCGCGAACGCCAGGTCCCGATCGCGCAATCGGAATGTGACGAATCCTGAGGAGCCGGAGGCTACGTCGAGTCCTGAGGAGCCGGAGGCTACGTCGAGCATCGAAGCGACGAGTCCGCCCGAGATCGGCCGGGATCGTGCGCCGCAGCAGCTCAATGCAAGTGGGTGTCGCCATCAGACGCGCACGAGCTTCACGCGCGTGTCGTAGAACGAGACGCTCCCCCCGACCTTGTCGAGCATGCAGGTGTTCTTGAGGTTCGGGTCGATCCACATCGCCGCGTTGGCGTGGATGCCGCCCTGCCGCCGCGGATCCGCCTTCACCGCCGCGCCGTCGATGACGACGTCGGAGGCGCCGTCGCCCCAGTGTCCGTAGCCGAGCGCGAACGCCACGACGCCCGGCCGGATCCCCTCGGTGACGAGCACCTGGCCGACCATCGGCTTCACGACCCCGTTCCTGAAGTCCCAGGTGCCGTCGGGGTTCGTCGCCGACACGAGCTTCACCCGCGCGCCGCTCTCGAGCTTCAAGCGCCGGGCGTCGCTCGCGCTGACGAGCAGCGCGTTCTCCGGGCGGACATCCGTCAGGTACGAGTGCGAGATGGTCCGCGACTTCGTCATGAGCACGTCCCGGAACGTGACGAGCTGCAGGTCGTGGCCCGCCGCCAGCTCCCTCGGCTCGCGGTCGAGCGTGTCCGCGACGGGGACGAAGCGCGCCAGGCCGAAGGCGTGCTTGCCGGTGAACGCGTCCTTCGTCTTCGCGGTCTTCTCCTGGTACAGGTTCACGAGCTTGCCGTAGCGATTCGCGACGCGCGCGCCCTGGTACGAGGCCTCCTGGGTGTCGAACCGCCCGCCGCGCGTGAGCACCGTCACGACCTTCCGCCACGCGGGCCCGGCGATCTTCTCCCAGCGCGCGGCGTCGAACACGCTCTTCGGGAGGTGGCGCCGGCTCTCGAGGAAGATCCGGAGATCCTCGTCGCTCGCGTCCGCGACCGCCTCCTTCCCGTCGAGCGCGACGTTCGCGACGAGCCGGACGTAGAAGTCGTCCGGCCGCGCCAGCTCCTGCCCCGGCCCGAAGCCGTCCTTGCCGAAGCCGGGCAGGCCCAGGCGCTCGGCGAGCGCGAGCCAGAGCGCCTCGTACGAGAGCGGCTGCTCCTCGCCGAACACCTTCACCGTCTCGTTCGGCGAGGCAATCACAGGCTGCCTCACCGGCTGCACCTTCACCGGCATGTTCGGGTGCGAGCCCTGCAGCTCCCAGCGCTCGAGGAAGTGGAGGTCCGGGAACAGGTAGTCGGCGTACATCGAGGTCACGCCGATGGTGATGTCGCTCGCGAAGTAGAGCGGGACGCGCGCCAGATCGGTGAGCGCCTTGATGTTCGTGTGACCGGCCGGCAAGGAGTACGTCGGCGCGGCCATGTACGAGAACAGGACCTTGATCGGGTACGGGTACGCGTCCGCGATCGACGGAAGGATCTCCTCGTAGACGTCGGACGCGAGCGGCCACCAGTTGCGCTTCGCCGGGTAACCCTGGAAGAGCGTCGACTCCTCGTACTTGGCGTCGTGGCGGATGACCGAGAGCCCGAACGCCTTGCCGACCTTGGGCGAGAGCTTCTTCAAGCTGAACGGCTGGCGGTCCGTCTTCGTGCCGTCGTGGTTCCAGGTGGACGCCGCGATCATCCCGCCCGTCCAGTCGAAGTTGCCGACGAGCAGGTTCAGGTTCATGAGCGCGGAGATCGCGTAGAAGCCGTTCGTGTGCTGCGCGGGGCCGCGGTGCATGTCCACCGCCGCCTTCTTGCCGTGCGAGGTGAACTCGCGGGCGACCGCCTCGATCACCTTGGGCTCGATGCCGCAGATCGCCGCGTACTCCGCGATCGTCTTCTGGCCGGCGACCTCCCGCATCACCTGGAGCCCGGACTTCACCTTCACCGGCCCGGCGGGCGACGGCAGCGCCTGGTCGACGAAGAGGTCGCCCTCCACGGCCGCCTTCTCGTCGTTCGGGTCGAACGCGATCGGCTTTCCGTCCTTCAGCACGACGAGGCGCTCGAAGTCGTACTCCTTGCCCTCCTTGTCCTTGCGGACCTCCTTCTCGCAGAGCCCGAGCTCGGAGGCGCGCAGGAACGCGCCCGGCTCTCCGTCCTTCCCGAGCTTCACGAGCCACGCGCCGTTCGACCAGGTGCTCTCGCCGTCCGCCGTGGCGGCGGCCTTGTTGGCGTTCGAGAGGAACTTGGCGTCGAACCGGGCGTTCTCCAGGATCCAGCGCGTCATCCCCATCGCGAACGCGGCGTCGCTGCCGGGCACGACCGGCACCCAGCTCCCCGCCGCCTTCGACGCGAGCTTCGTCATGCGCGGGTCGAGCACGGTGAGCTTCAGCTTCCCGTCCGCGATCCGCTGCGTGATGCGCGGCGTCCGGTTCGGCGGGCCGTAGTTGCCGTCGAAGAGGTTCGCCCCGACGAACACCACGTACTCGGAGTTCTCGAGGTCGGCCTGCCAGTAGAACTTCTGGCCGTCCTTGAACCCGCTGCCGTCGTACTGCTCGCTCATCGCCTTGCAGGCGAAGTAGAGGGAGCCCTGGCAGACGGTCGTGTGGCCGTGGGTGTTGACGGTCCCGAACGCGTCGGTGAAGCGCTTCGCGAAGTCCGACCGCCCACCCTTCTTGCGGCCCCAGAAGTAGACGAACTGGTTGTTCTTCGGGCCGAGGTCCGGGTGGTCGGGATCGATGAGTGCGCCGAGGTTCGCGGCGTGCTTCGCCTTGAACTCCTCGACGGTCAGCTTCTTCTTGCGGAGCTTCGCGACGTCCGCACCCATCTCGTCGAGGACCTTCGCGTCCTGCAGCACGAGGACGTCCTTCAGCCCCTCGACGAGACGCCCCTCCTCGCCCGGCACGTGGGCGAAGAGCTTTCCGCCCTTCACGATCTCGTCCACCGCCTGGTCGAACGGGATCGACGTCCACCTGTTCTCGCCCCGCTTCCCGGCGCGCTTCAGCACCTTGCGGATGCGGTAGGGGTCGTACGCGCCCTGGTGCCCCGCCTGCCCCTTCGGGCAGATCGCCGAGTCCACCTTCGCCGCCGCGCCGAGCTCGGTCGTCATCGGCAGGTGCGGCGCGAGCGTGAACGGGTTGTAGGGGCTCCCGTCGATCTTCACGGCCACACCGTCGAGCACCTTCACCTTGATGCCGCAGCCGGTGTTGCAGTTGAGGCACGCGGTGTAGAGCGTCCCCTCCGCGCGCCCGAGCGCGTACCGCTCGGCCTCCGTGAGCTCCCCCGCCGCGGCGCGCGCGAGCAGCCCGTGGACGAGGTCGAGCTGCGAGGCGGCGAGCGCGCTGCAGCCGAGGAGCGCGCCCTGCTTCAGGAAGTCCCGGCGCGACGTCCCGTTCCCATCAGCCATGGCTCACCTCGAGCTTTCCGTTCGCGACGTAGCAGACGCGCGGCGCGGTCCCGGCCTTCGCGTTCAGCACCTGCACCTTGTTGGCCTTCTTCACGAGCGCGACGAGGCTCTCCGGATCGCGCTCGTCGCCGAAGTAGCCCGCGCGGCCGATGCAGCTCGTGACGCACGCCGGGAGCAGCCCCTCCGCGAGGCGGTGCACGCAGAGGTGACACTTGCGCGCCTTCCCGATGGGCGCCGCCTTCGCCTCGCGGCGCCGCGGCTTGCCGTACTCCCACGCGGGCATCGTCTCGTACGCCATGGCGATGGGCATCCCGTCCGAGTGAAACCGGCCGTCGTCCACCGTGCGCGCGCCGTAGGGGCACGCCTTCGCGCAGCGCCCGCATCCGATGCAGCGGTCGTAGTCGATCGAGACCGTGCCGGCGGCGACGCCCTTCGTCTCCTTGCGCGTCGCGCGCCCCTCGACCGGGCACACGCCGACGCACTTCGGCTTGTCGCACTGCATGCAGGGCTTCGGGAGGAAGGTCCGGGTGACCGCGGGGTACGTCCCGTGCTCCCGCTCGAGCACCGGCCGGTAGTGGAGGCTCGGCGGGAGCTTGTTCTCCGAGACGCACGCGACGGTGCAGGCGTGGCAGCCCACGCACTTGCGGAGGTCGAGCACCATCGCCCAGCGTCGCTGGTCCGCGGGGCGCGCGAGCGCGCGCCGCAGGTCCTCTTGCATCGTGATCAGGATGTCCGGTCCCATCGGTTCTCCCTCGCGGCGAGCACCGCGATTTCGCACACGCGGCGGAGGGGGATGAGACCTCACCGGCCGTGTAGGTGTCCACGCCAACCGGGTGCGGCAATCCGCCACTCACTCGCTTGATCAGCGTCGTGGACGGCGGCGCACGACGGGCGTGCGCGCCGGGAACCCCTCGAGCGCGTAGAGCGGCACTCCGCTCCGGACGGACGCCCAGAGCCCTGCGCCCACCTGGACGAAGTGACGGGCGAGCCGCTCCCGGTACCAGCGCGCGGAGCGGGCGTGGAACGCCATGTCCGTCGCGGCCGTGTCGAGCAGCGCGAGATCCTCCTTCGTCACGGCCTCGAGGTAGAGGAGTCCACGGCACATGGCGCCGAGGTTGTCGATGGCGCGCTCGGCCTCGGATCGATCGAGGTACTGGAGCACGCTGTGGCAGATGACGAGATCGAACCGCGCTGAGGCCCGCCACGCCGAGATGTCGCGGCGCTCGTGGCCGTACGTGGCGCAGGCATGCGGCGACACGTCGATGGAGCGATACCTGACCCGCGGCCGGTGCCGCCTGAACCAGCTCCGCCACAGCCCCGTGCCCGCCCCGACGTCGAGGACGGACCGGAGCTCGACCCCGAGCCAGGCGGCGAGGCCACACACCCCGCTCGCGAGGTGCGAGACCTCTCGCGCGCCGTGCACGCGTCCGGCACCGCGGTAGAAGCGGCGGTAATACGCTGCGTCGAATCGAGGGGCGCTCACCGGCCCATTCTGCACGCTCGGGACCGCTCAGGGCGATGCGCGCATCCTTCGCCCGCCCCGGTGCGTCCGATCACGACGAACAGCCCGCCCTCCCGCCCGAGCGTGAACGACCAGGACAGCTGGTGCAGCACGTTCTCGAACCCCCAGCTGTCCGCAGCCGGGGCGAACAGCCCCGCCCCGTCCGGAGCCGGCTCTCCCGTGACGGTGCTGGGGTACGTCCGCACGTACGCGACGCCGCCGGCCTCGAACCACCGCTGCACCTCGGCGAGGGTGTGCCGGTGCTCCTCCGGGTGGGAGTACTGGTCCCGCAGCCACGCCGCGCGGCGGGCGGGCTCGGCGGCGCGGTCGCGCAGCACGGGATCGAGCGGGAACCAGCGGTAGCCGCTCAGCCGGGCGACGGCCCTCCTCACCCGGTGCGGGACCCGCGCGTAGGCGTTGTAGAGTCCGACCACCAGGAACCCGCCGGGGCGCACGAGCCGGGCGATCGCGCGGAAGGAGGCCTCGGGGTCGGGCGTGTGGTGCAGCACGCCGGAGCACGTCACGACGTCGAAGGCGCCGGCGCGCAGGCCGGGCTCTCGCAGATCGGTCTCGACGAAGGACACGCGGGCGACGCCGAAGCGCCGCGCCGCCTCGGCCGCGAGGTCGAGCGAGGCGCGCGTCAGGTCCGCGCCCACGACGAGCCGGTCGCCGGTCGCGAGGAAGAGGCTCAGCTGGCCGGTGCCGCAGCCGACGTCGAGCACCTTCGCGTCCGGCGCGATCGCCTCGTCGAGGAGCCGGGCGAAGGGGCTGCGCTCCGCGCGCGCGCGGAAGGTCGCGTAGCTGTCTCGCGGCGGATATCCCGGGAAAGGCGCGACCGAGTAGAACTCCCGGACCTCGTCGACGCGCGGCTCGAGCTCGCGCCGCAGGCGCGGGATCCCGTCGTGGACGTCGAAGGAGCGCCCGCAGCCGCTGCAGCCCACCACCGCGGGGCCGGCGCGGAGCGCGGCCCCACAGGTGGGGCAGGCGAGCACCGCGAGCAGGTCGGCCGGGAGGCTCGCCATCAGAAGATCGAGTAGATGAACGGCGCGAGCGCCTCCACGCTCGCGGCGAGGAGCAGCACGACCGCCGTGAGGCAGAGGAACACCACGAGGGGCACGAGCCAGCGCTTGCGCTCGCGGTCCTGCCAGAGCCCGCGCACGAGGTCGACCGCCGAGGGCACGATGCTCGCGGCGACCGTCGCGCCGCTGCGGAGCTTGCCACGCTTCCTGATCACGAGACCGCCTCCTCGAGGTGCAGGCCGCTCGCCTTCGCCTTCGCGACGATGCAACGGCCTGCGACGACGAGATCGATCCCCGAGCGCCGGAAGGTCGAGTAGCCCTCGACCGCGCGCGCGACGATCGGCTCGCCGGAGAGGTTGAACGACGTGTTGAGCAGCACCGGGATCCCGCTCCGGGCCCCGAAGGCGAGCAGGAGCGCGTGGAACCGGGGGGAGATCGCCGGATCCACCGCCTGCACGCGCGCGGTGCCGTCGACGTGGGTCACCGCGCCGAGGCGCGAGCGCCACTCGGAGCGCACCGGAAAGACCCCCGACATGAAGCGGCAAAGCCGTGCGCCGCCGGGCGGGAGGTCGAAGTAGCGGTCCGCGACCTCTACCGGGACGGCCGGCGCGAAGGGCCGGAACTCCTCCCGGTACTTCACCTCGCGGTTCAGCCGGTCGCGGGTCTCCGCGCTGCCGGGCGAGGCGAGGATGCTGCGGTTCCCGAGCGCGCGCGGACCGAGCTCGCATCGCCCGTCCATCCAGCCGACGATGCGGCCGTGCGCGAGCTCCTCCGCGACCCGCTCGAGGAGGGCGCGATCCCCGGACGTGCGCTCGATCTCGAGCCCGTCCTCGCGCGCGAGGCGCTCGAGCTCGTCCGGATCGACCGCGCAGCCCCAGAACGCGTGGTCGGGCACGGGGCGATCCGGGCTCCGGAAGTGGAAACGATCCGCGTACAGCGCGGCCCCGAGCGCGCAGCCCGCGTCCCCCGGCGCCGGAGGCACGAAGACGCGCTCGAACCCCGACTCGCGCAGGATGCGGGCGTTCGCGCAGCCGTTCAGCGCGACGCCGCCACCGAGGCAGAGGTCCGGGAGCCCCGTCTCGCGCCGCAGCGCGCGGGTGAGCTCGACGAGGCGGTCCTCGAGGACGCGCTGGACGCTCGCCGCGACGTCCGCGAAGCGGGACCCCTCGGGCGTGGCGAGGTCGATCGGCTCGTCCGGCGACCGCGGCGGCCCGAAGACCTCGACGAGCCGCGAGGACCACGCGCGCCGGCCCGACGCGTGGAAGTCGAAGTAGCTGAGGTCGAGCTCGAGCGCGCCGTCGGCGGTCGGCCGCAGGATCGCGCGCACCTCGTCCTCGAACCGCGGCTTCCCGTACGCGGCGAGCCCCATCACCTTGTACTCGCCCTCGTTCACCTCGAAGCCGAGATAGGCGGTGAAGGTCGAGTAGAACATCCCGAGCGAGTGCGGGAAGCGCAGCTCCCGCAAGAGCTCGATCGCGCACCCGCCGTCCGGCGACCGCGACCCGCGCCCGACCGTGAGCGTCGCCCACTCGCCGACGCCGTCGGCGGTCAGGATCGCCGCCTCGCGCACGGGCGAGGTGAGGAAGGCCGCCGCGGCGTGGGACTGGTGGTGCTCGGTGAACAGGATCCTGCGCGCCGGCACCCCGAGGCGAGACGCGATGATGCCCTTCACCCACGCCTTCTCGCCGAGCGTGTTCTTCATCGCCTGCGGGAAGCTCCGCCAGGAGCGCGGGAACGCTCGCAGCGAGCTGACGAGGATCCGCTCGAGCTTGCGCATCGGCTTCTCGTAGAAGACCACCGCGTCGAGATCGCCCGGCTCGAGACCCGCCTCGCCGAGGCACCACTCGACGGCGGCGAGCGGGAACGCCGCGTCGTTCTTCCGGCGAGAGAGCCGCTCCTCCTGGATCGCGCACACCGGCAAGCCGTCGACGACGAGCGCCGCGGCGGAGTCGTGGTAGTGCGCGGAGATGCCGAGGATCTTCATGGCTCAATATTGGCGCTCGAGCGCCGCCGGCCGCTCGCGCCGCTCGGGCTCGCTCCAGCCGGGGCGCTCGCGGCGCGCCGCGCGCTTCGCCGCGAGCGCGAAGAGCGGCAGGACGAGGAAGTACTGGGCGAGGAGGACGACGGTGCCGAGCCAGCCCGCGAGCGCCGATGCGACACGCAGGTAGCCCTTCCAGAGGCGAGCCGCGCGCGCCAGCCACAGGTGGCGACGATGCCGTGCGGGCGCGATGCGCTCGAGCTGGGTTCGCGTGTAGCGCATGTGGAACACCTCGTCGTGCAAGATCAGGCGGAAGACCTCGCGCGTCTCCTCGTCCGCGATGACGTCGCGGTAGACCGCGAACCGCGCGGCGGCGAGCTTCTCGGAGAGGTGGAGGAAGGCGAGCAGCGACGCATCGCCCTCGTCCTCGACGCGCAGATCGTCGCCGCCGCGTTCGCCGGGGGTGATCCACCTCGCCTCGAACGAGCCGCCTCCGGCGCCGGCGGCGGCGAGCATCGTGCGCCCGCGCGCGCGGAACAGCTCCGCGTGGTGACGCTCGTCCATCGCGTGCCGCAGGAACAGCCTGCGGAGGAGCGGGTCGGCGGTGAGCTCCGCCGCGCGCGTCAGATCGCGCCCGCCGTCCGCCTCGGTGGCGGCGAAGCTCATGAGCTTGCGCGCGCAGCGGTGGGCGTCGCGCCAGACCCACCGGTGCACCGGTCGAAGGATCCGCTCCAGCGGGGGCGCGCGGCGCTCGTCCATGGCGATTAGATGCCCGAGGCTCGCGGTCCGGGACACGCTCTGGAAGGGCACCACGTGCAGGAAAGGACGATGCGCGCGGCGGGCCTGGCCGCCCGGATGCTGACCACCCTCGGGGGGGCAGCGCTCGTCGGCTGGTCCCTCGTGGCCGACGCGCACTGGGCGGAGCGGCACGTCCTCGGCGCGTACTGCGCGACGAACCGCGGCGTGTGGGTCGTGGCGCGCGCGGTCCCGTGGATCGCCGCGGCGCTCGGCCTCTTCGCGATGTGGTGGGTCGGTCCCGCCCTCGGGCGCCGGGCGGAGCGCCTCCACATCCGGGAGCAGGCGCGCACGCTCGCCGGGATCGCCGTCGCGGTCGCGGCGGCGCTCTGCGTGGGCGAGGTGGTCGCGCGGCTGCAGCACGATCGGCTGATGCTCGGCGCGCGGTCACCGACGCGGGACGGGCGCGAGGCGCCTATGACACGCTTCGACCCGCGGCTCGGCTGGTCGTACCTCCCGGGCCGCACCACGTGGACGCGCGTTGGCGATCGCCCGATCGCCTACGCCATCGACGCCGAGGGTGATCGCGCCGCGAGAAGCGACGTTCACGCCGACCCCGCCGGACCCACCATCCTGTTCGCCGGAGAGTCGATCGCCTTCGGCTACGGCCTCTCGCACGACGAGACGTTCGTCCACCTCGTCGGCCGCGAGCTCGAGGTCCAGACCGTGAACCTGGCGGTGGTCGGGTACGGCAACGACCAGGCTCACCTGCGCGTGCTCGATGCGCTCCCGCGCTTCGCGCGTCCGCTCGCGGTCGTGACGGTCTTCGTCACGGATCAGATCGAGCGCAACGTGGATCGCTGGCGACCTCGGCTCGGGCTCGCGCCGGACGGGTCGCTCGTCTCCGTACCTGCCTCGAGCGGCCCGAGGCTCGCGAAGCTCCTGCAGCGCCTGCCCTACCACGGCGACGAGCCGCTGCGCGTCACGGCGGCGATCCTCCGTGCGACCGCCGACGCGGCGCGCGCACGCGGCGCGATCCCGCTGTTCGTCGTCACGAACTACGGTCCGGCGTGCCTTCGCGACGAAGGCGACGAGGCGTGGATCGTGAACGAGCTCTTCGTCCGACAGGCGCTGCCGTTCGTGCGCGTGGAGCTCGACGCGGAGGACCTCTTGCCCGGTCTCCTGGAGCGGCACCCGGGCGCACGGGGCGCGCGGAAGATCGCGAGCGCCGTGGAGCGCGCGCTCTCGGATCGTCTCGCCCGCGCGCCGCGATGAAGAACGCCGCGGCCGGCCTTCACGCCTTCCGGCGGTAGGGCTCGAACCAGCCGAGCCCCTCCGCCGTGCCGCGGGCAGGCCGGTACTCGCAGCCCACCCAGCCTCCGTATCCGAGCTCGTCGAGGAGCCGGAAGAGGTAATGGTGATCGAGCTCTCCCGTGTCCGGCTCGTTGCGCTCGGGCACCCCCGCGATCTGGACGTGACCGACGTGGCGCACCCACCTGCGGAGCTTCGTCGTCACGTCGCCCTCGACGATCTGCGCGTGGTACAGGTCCATCTGTACGGCGAGGCGCTCTTCACCGACCTCCTCCCGCAGGGCGTGAGCCTCCGCCTGCGTGTTGAGGAAGTAGCCGGGGATGTCGCGCGGGTTGATGGGCTCCATGAGGAGCGTGATCCCGCGGGCTGCGGTCTCGCGCACCGCGTGGCGCAGGTTCTCGACATAGGTCCCGCGGTGACGGGCGCGGTCCGCGCCGGCCGGGACGACGCCCGACATGGCGTGTAGGCTCGGCGTCCCGAGCGCCTCGGCGTAGCGAAGCGCGCGCGCGACGCCCTCGCGGAACTCCCGCTCGCGGCCGGGGAGCGCGCCGATGCCCCGCTCGCCGGCGGCCCAGTCGCCGGGCGGCATGTTGAAGAGGACGTTCTTCAGCCCGAACGCACGCAGCCGCGCGGCGAGCTCCTCCGGCGGGTGGTCGTAGGGGAAGAGGAACTCGACCGCCTCGAAACCCGCCCGAGCGGCGGCCTCGAACCGATCGAGGAACGGCACCTCGTTGAACATCATCGTGAGGTTGGCGGCGAACCTGGGCACGGTCCCCCCATTGTGGGAACTCGGGTGTCAGAGATCGAGCTTGAAGGCGACCTTCAGCTCGGCGATCTGCTCCTCGGTGAGCACACGCGGGGCGTGCCCGCGCAGCAGCAGGAACAGCTTCGCGGTCTCCTCGAGCTCCTCGATCGCGTTCACCGCCGCCTCGAGCGAGCTGCCGGACACGACCGGGCCGTGATTCGCGAGCAGCACCGCCGCGTGGTGCCGCGCGAGCCCGCGGATGACGTCGCCGAGCCGGGGATCGCCAGGGCGGTGGTACGGGACGAGCGGCAGGCGCCCGATCTTCATCACGTAATAAGGCGTGAGCGGTGGGATGCAGTCGCGGGGGTCGAGCCCGCTCATGCAGGACACCGCTGCGGCGTGCGTCGAGTGAAGGTGTACGATCGCCCCCGCGCCGGCGCGCTCCTCGTACACGCTGCGGTGGAGGAACGCCTCCTTCGACGGGGGATCCCCGGAGATGAGCCGGCCGTCCGGGTCGAGCTTCGACAGGCGCGCGGGATCGAGCGCGCCGAGCGAGGAGTTCGTCGGCGTGAGCAACCACCCGCCTTCGACCCGCGCGCTCACGTTTCCGCTGCTCCCGGCCGTGAGGCCGCGATCGAAGAGCGACCTGCCGTAGGCGCAGATCTGCTCGCGGGTGCGGTGCTCGTTCACGGGAGCCGTCTCCAGGCCTCGAGGAAGAAGTCGCGCGCGCCGAAGTTCCCCGACTTGAGCGCGAGCGACAGCGTTCGCCCGCCGAGCGTACAGGTCCAGGGCACGCCGGGCGCGATCTGGGGACCGATGCGGAGGCCCTTCACTCCGAGCGCGCTGACTACGGCGCCCGAGGTCTCGCCGCCCGCCACGATGAGCTGCCCCACGCCGCGGTCGACGAGCCCGCGCGCCACGGCGGCGAGCGCCTGCTCGACGAGCTCACCGGATCGCTCGCGGCCGAGCTGCTCCTGGACCTCGCGCACGCGCTCGGGCGAGGCGGTGGCGTACACGAGCACGGGCCCGCGCCCGAGGAGCGGCGTGGCCCACTCGAGGGCGGACCTCACGACGTCCTCGCCCGCGGCGAGCCGCAGCGGGTCCACGCGAAAGGCGGGCACGCCCGCCTCGAGCGCGGCGGCGACCTGCCCCTGCGTCGCGACCGAGGAGCTGCCGGCTACGATCGCCCGCGACCCGGCGGCCCGGGGGAGCTCGCCCGGCGCTCCGACCGCTCCGAGCACCCCCGCGGCGCGCCATGCGGGAGGCAGCCCCAGCGCGAGCCCCGAGCCGCCGGTGACGAGCGGCAGCTCGACCGCGGCCAGGCCGATGCGGAGCAGGTCGTCGTTCGAGGTGGCATCGACGATGGCGATCTCGACGCCTCCGCGACGGAGCTCGTCGAACCTCACCGCGAGGCGCTCACGCCCGCCCGAGACGGCGGCGGCGTCCGCGAGCCCGACCCTGCGCCGCGTCTGCCGCTGCAGGACGCGCACGAGGTTCGCGTCCGTCATGGGGGTGAGCGGGTGGTGGCGCATCCCGCTCTCGGAGAGCAGGACGTCCCCGACGAAGAGGTAGCCCTTGAAGATGGTCCGCCCGGCCTCCGGGAACGCCGGGCACGCGATCGTGAAGGGCGTCCCGAGCGCGGACATGAGCGCGTCCGCGACCGGGCCGATGTTGCCCTCGTCCGTCGAGTCGAACGTGGAGCAGTACTTGAAGTAGAAGCGGCGGCAGCCCGCCTCCTCGAGCCAGCGGAGCGCCGCGACCGAGAGGTCCACCGCCTCGGCGGCCGCGATGGTGCGGGACTTCAGCGCGACGACGAGCGCGTCGACCTCCGGCGGCGCCGGCTCGGCCGGCACGCCGATCATCTGCACCGTTCGCATGCCGGCGCGCACCAGCATGCCTGCGAGATCGGTCGCACCGGTGAAGTCGTCCGCGATGCAGCCGAGGAGCGGAGCCACCGCCTACTCCTTCCCGTGAGTCGAGGCCGGGGATCCGGAGGTGCCCGCGCAAAGATGGCGACGGCGGGGAGGGGCGTGTAGTCGCCGCGCGCTGTACGTTGAGCTCCGGGGGGCGACATGAACGTCTCGATCACCGGTGGTGCCGGCTTTCTCGGCGTCCGGCTGGCCAGGCGGCTCCTCTCGAAGGGGACGCTCCGCGGCCCGCGCGGAGGGCAGGAGCAGATCGCGCGGCTCACCCTCGTCGACGTGGCGCCGCCGCGCGGGCTCGACGACCCGCGCGTACGCGTGGTGGACGGATCGATCGCCGATCCGGGCGTCATCGCCGCCGCGATCGACGCCGACACGGACGCGATCTTCCACCTCGCCGCGATCGTGAGCGGTCAGGCCGAGGCCGACTTCGAGGCCGGCATGCAGATCAACTTCGACGCGACCCGGCTGCTCCTCGAGCGCGCGCGGCGCAGCGGGAACAGGCCCCGCGTCGTCTTCACGAGCTCGGTCGCGGTCTTCGGGCCCCCGCTGCCGCCGGTGGTTCGGGACGACACGGCGCCCGTGCCGCAGAGCTCCTATGGCGCGCAGAAGCTCATGTGCGAGCTGCTCGTGCAGGACTACAGCCGGAGGGGCTTCATCGACGGGCGCGCGCTGCGCATGCCGACCATCTCGGTGCGCCCGGGTAAGCCGAACAAGGCCGCCTCGAGCTTCGCGAGCGGGATCATCCGCGAGCCGCTCGCCGGCGAGGAGGCGGTCTGCCCGGTGCCCGCGGAGACGGTCATGTGGCTCATGTCCCCGGGAAAGGCGATCGACAACCTCGTGCTCGGCCACGAGCTCGACGCGGAGCAGCTCGGCCCCTCGCGCATCGTCAACATGCCTGGGCTCTCCGCTACCGTCCGGGACATGGTCGCCGCGCTCGAGCGCGTCGCCGGGCCGGCGGTGTCGCGCCGGATCAGGTGGGAGCCCGACCCCGCCGTCATGCGCATCGTCAGCTCGTGGCCGGGGCGGTTCGACACCCCGCGCGCGCAGGCGCTCGGGTTCGAGGCGGACGCGAGCTTCGAGGAGGTCGTGCGCGCCCACGTCGCGGACACGGGTTAGAACCTCCGCATGCCGACCCGGATCTACCTCGTTCGACACGGCGCGACGCAGCTCACCGCCGAGAACCGCTTCTCCGGCGCCGTGGGCGTCGAGCTCTCGGACGAGGGGCGCGCCCAGGTCGCCCGGCTCGCCGCCCGGCTCGCTCACGACCACATCGCGGCGGTCTACACGAGCCCGCTCTCCCGGACGCTCGAGACGGCCCAGATCCTCGCGCGGTCTCACGGCCTCGCCCCGGTGCCGGACGACGGGTTGCGGGAGATCTCGCATGGACGCTGGGAAGGTCTCACGCGTCAGGAGGTGGAGGAGCGCTTCGCCGAAGAGTACGCGGCGTGGGAGGCCGACCCGTTCACGTTCGCGCCGGTCGGCGGCGAGAGCGGGCTCGCCGTCCTCGCGCGCGCGCTCCCGGCCGTCCGGCGCATCGCCACGGCGCACGACGGAGAGACGGCGGTGATCGTCTCTCACAAGGCGACCCTGCGACTCCTGCTGTGCGCGCTGCTCGGCATCGATCCGCGCGGCTACCGCGATCGGCTCGACCAGTCGCCCGCGTGCCTCAACGTCGTCGATCTCAAGGACCCGGTGCGCGCGCGGCTGATGCTGTTCAACGACGTGTCCCACTACACGGACCACCCGCGCGCGTCGGCGCAGAACCTCTCCAAGTGGTGGGATCCGGGGCGGCGCTGAGCTACACCTCCGAGTCGTCGAGCGCGGCGCCGCTCGCGAGGTGGCTCGCCTCGCCCCAGCGCTCGAGCTCCCATGCTCCGTCCGTCCAGCGCAGTCGGTTCAGCGTGGCGTTGAGGAGCGCGTGCGCCCTGGGCGCGCCGAGCGGGATGCGCATGGCCTCGCGGTAGAGGACGTCGAGCACGCCGCCGTGCGCGACTACGGCGATCCGCTTCGCGGCGGCTTCCCTGGCGATGCGGTCCAGGGTCCCGAGCACTCGCACGCGAAACTGGTTCGGGCTCTCGCCTCCCGGCACGAGGTGGTCGGGATCCCTCGCGGCGTGGCGCGCGAAGTCATCCGGGTGATCCCGCTCGATCTCGGGCCAGGTCTTGCCTTCGAAGATGCCGTACCGGCGCTCCCGCAGCCCCGGCTCGAGCCGCACCGCGAGGTCGGTCGCCTCGGAGACGTGCCGGGCCGTCTCGCCCGCCCGGCCGAGATCGCTGCTGTAGAGGACGTCCGGGCGCTCCGCCGCGACGCGCGCGGCCGCCGCGCGCGCCTGCGCGATCCCTCTCGCGGTGAGGGCGCTGTCGCGCTGCCCCTGGATCCGCCCCTCGCGGTTCCAGGCGGTCTCGCCGTGGCGAATGAGCAGGAACGTGAGGGGGGTGTCCATGCGCGCTGCTCGGCGGCGAGCGGGACCATGCTACGCCGTAACGTTCGGCGAAGGGGATCGCCCGCCGCCGAGGTAGGCCGCCCGCACCTCCTCGTTGTCGAGCAGCTCGGCGGGGGTCCCTTCCAGCATCAGCTTGCCGGTCTCGAGCACGTAGCCGCGATCGGCAACGGAGAGCGCCATGTGCGCGTTCTGCTCGACGAGCAGGATGGTCATGCCGAGCGCGCGGATGCGCTTGATGACCTCGAACAGCTGCTGGACGATGATCGGCGCGAGCCCGAGCGACGGCTCGTCGAGCAGCAGGAGCCTGGGCTTCGCCATGAGACCGCGCGCCACGGCGAGCATCTGCTGCTGGCCGCCGGAGAGGCTCCAGCCGAGCGCGCTCGAGAGCCGCTTCAGGTCGGGGAAGATCTCGAACATCTCCTCGATCTCCGCGAAGAGCGTCGCCCGCCGGAGGCGGCCGCGGCTCGAGGCGCCGAGCATGATGTTCTCGGTCACGGTCAGCCCAGGGAAGACGTGCCGGCCCTCGGGGACGTGGGCGATGCCGAGCCGCACCACCTGCTCCGCGCGCAGGCGATGGATCTCCCGTCCGGCGAACGTGATCCCGCCCGCGCTCGGATGCATGAGCCCGGAGATCGTGCGCAGGGTCGTCGTCTTCCCCGCGCCATTCGCGCCGAGCAGGGTCGCGATCTCCCCTTCCTCGACGCGCAGCGAGACGCCCTTCAGCGCCTGAACCGCGCCGTAGTGGCTCTGCACCTGGTGAAGCTCAAGCAGCGGCATGGCCGGGAGTTCCGAGGTACGCGGCGATGACGTCGGGATGGCGCAACACCTCGGCCGGCGCCCCCTCCGCGATCTTCTTGCCGAAGTTGATGACGGAGATCCGGTCGGACACCTGCTCGATGAGCCCCATGTCGTGCTCGATGAGGAAGATCGTGAGCCCGTGCGCGCTCCGCAGCCGCTTCAGGAGCTCGACGAGGCTCTGCTTCTCGACGGGGTTGAGCCCGGCGGCGGGCTCGTCGAGGAGCAGGAGCTTCGGGTGGCCCGCCAGCGCCCGGGCGATCTCGACCAGCCGCTGGTGGCCATAGGGGAGGTTCTTCACGACGAGGTGCGCGCGGTCCGCGAGCCCCACGAACCCGAGCGCCGACAGGGCGCGCTCGCGCAGCGCCGCGTTCCCGGGCGGGAGGGGATTGCCGTCGCGCTGCGCCCCGACCATCACGTTCTCGAGCGCCGAGAGGGCGGAGAACAGTCGGATGTTCTGGAACGTGCGGCCGAGGCCGCGGCCGGCGCGCTCGTGCGGCGACCGGCCGGTCACGTCCTCTCCGTCGAGGACGATCCCCCCCGCGGTCGGCCTGTAGATGCCGTTCAGGACGTTGAGGATGGTCGTCTTGCCCGACCCGTTGGGACCGATGAGCGCGTGGACGGTGCCGCGGGAGACCTGGATGTCCACGCCGGCCACCGCCTTCACGCCGCCGAAGTGCTTCCGGACCTCGCGCAGGTGCAGGATGGGAGACGTGTCCGCGACGGGGATGTCGAGCTCGAGGGGGCGGACCCGCCCGACCTCCACCGGCGCGGGCCGGGCGAGGCGCTTCCACACCGTCTGGATGAGCCCCCAGATGCCCTCCGGCATGAACACCATGATGAGGATCACCGCGAGGCCGTACACGGCGAGGTAGATCCCTTTCAGGAAGCGGAGCCACTCGGGGAGGAGGATCAGCAGCACCGTGCCGAGCGCCGCGCCGATCGGCGACTGCACGCCGCCCAGCAGCACCATGGTCAGGAACTCGACCGAGCGGCCGAAGCTGAAGTTGTCCGGGCTGACGTAGGCGAACCCCGCGGCGAACAGCACGCCCCCCATCCCCGCGAGCGCCGAGCTGATGGTGAACGCCACCACCTTGACGCGGAGCGTGTGCACGCCGGTGACCTCGGCCGCGAGCTCGTTCTCGCGGACCGCGCGCATCGCGCGGCCGAGCCGCGTGCTCGGCAGCCACCACACGAACGCGACCATCGCGTAGAGCACGGCCGCGCACAGGACCAGGTACGTCCTCGCGTCCGCGAGCACCCAGCCGAACAGCGACGGGCGCGCGATCCCGGCGATCCCGTCGGGCCCTCGGGTGACCGCGATCCAGTTGTTGAGGACCAGATCGAAGATCTGCTGGAAGCTGATGGTGATCATCGCGAGGTAATGCCCGCCGAGTCGCAGCGTGGTCAGTCCCAGCACGAACCCGAGCCCCGCCGCGAGGGCGACTCCGATCGGCAGCCCGATCCAGAAGCTCTGGCCGAGCGTCACCGTGACGAGCGCCACGGCATAGGCGCCGAGGCCGAAGAACGCGGCCTGCGCGAGGTTGATCTGGCCGGTGTACCCGAGGACGATGGCGAGCCCGAGCACCGGCATCGCGTAGGTGGTCGCCTGCATCAAGATGTTGAGCGTGTAGTCACTGACCGTGATGGCGAAGGGGAGGAACGGGAGCAGCGCCAGCACGACGAGCGGCGGGATGAGGCGCGGCCGCAGCCGCGGGCGGCGGACCGTGATCGGTGGGGCCATCGTCGATGTGGCCGCTTCGCTCATGCCTTCTCCGACACCTTCTCCCCGAAGATGCCTTGCGGCCGCAGCAGCAGGAACACGAACACGAGCAGGAACGCGAAGGCGTCCTTGTACGGGACCGAGACGTACGCGGCGGCGAAGGCCTCCACCACGCCGAGGAGGAGGCCGCCGACGATGGCGCCGGTGACGTCGCCGAAGCCTCCGATGATCGTGGCCGAGAACGCCTTCAGGGCGATGGTCGACCCCATCCCGATGGAGACGAAGAGGATGGGCGCGACCAGGATCCCCGCGAGCCCCCCGAGCGCCGCGCTGTAGACGAAGGTGAAGGTGATCATCCCCGCGACCGGGATGCCGACGAGGCGCGCCATGTCCTTGTCCTGGGAGGTCGCCTGCAGCTTCTTGCCGAGCAGCGTGTACTCGAACAGGAAGTACTGGAACCCGACCGCGACGAGCGTGACCGCGAGGATGAGGAGGTACTGGCTGTCGAGGAACACCCCTCCGACCTGGAACCCCTGCGCCCGGAAGACCTTCGGCAGCGGATGCGGCTGGGGTCCGAAGATGGCGAGCACCGCGTTCTGCATGAAGATGCCGGCCCCAAGGGTGCTGATGAGCACCGGCAGGTAGGTGCGGTTCCGGAGCGGGTAGTAGACGCCGTAGTTGAAGGCGACGCCGACGACGGCCATCACCGCAAGCGAGAGGACGAACGACAGGAGATACGGGAGCTTCAGCGAGGACAGCAGGGTCAGCATCGCGAAGGCGGCGACCATGGGGAAGTCGCCCTGCGCGAAGTTGACGACGTTGGTCGCGCGGATGATGAGGACGAACCCGAGCGACACGAGGGCGTAGATCGCCCCGACGGCGAGTCCGGAGAACAGGATCTGGAGGTTGATCGCGAGCACTGGTCACTGCGAGCCGGACGCGGTGCCGCCGTGCGACTCTTGCGACGGCGGGAAGTCGATCCGCGTGATGAAGGCGACCTTGCCCTTGTCGTTCTTCACGACGTTGTAGCCGTGCAGGCCGTCCCCGTTCTTGTCGAAGTTGTAGGTGCCCTCGACCCCCTTGTAACCCTGGGTGGCGAGGATGGCGTTCCGGAGATCTTCCGGCTTGGTGCTATTCGCCTTCTTGATCGCCTCCGCGACGAGCTTCATCGCGTCGTACGTCCAGGACGAGTAGAAGTCGGGCGCGACGCCGTACTTCTTCCTGTACTTCTCGGCGTAGGCTTTGGCCTCCGGGTTCGCATCCGGCGTGAAGTCGGAGACGGAGTAGATTCCGTGGAGCGCTTCCTGGCCGAGCTTCATCGCGGTCTCGGTCACCAGCGAGGGCGAGCCGATCCACTCCGCGTTCACGCCCAGCTGGCGAAGCTGCTTCGAGAAGATGCCGACGTCCGGCGAGTTCGGGATGTACGTCCCGACGACGTCGGCGCCGGACTGCTTCACGGCGAGGATGATCGGGGTGAAGTCCTGGGTGTTGCTCGTGAAGCCCTGGACCAGCACCGGTGTCACGCCGCGCTCCTTGAGCGCGTCGAGGAGCGCGTTCTTGCCCCCCGTGCCGAAGGCGTCGGTGGCGTGCACGATCGCCCACTTCTTGCGGCCGAGCGTCTTCGTGCCGTACTCGGCGATCACCTTGGCGGAGTAAGCGTCGCTCGGGCGCGCGCGGAACACCCACCTGTTTTTGGCGTGCGTCAGCCCTGGGTCGGTCCCCCCGATCATCATCGGGAGGCCCGCCTTCATGATCGTGGGCGCCATCGCCTGGATCTGCGTGCTGCGGACCGGCCCGATGAAGGCGGTGTAGCCTCCCTCGCTCGCCATCTTCGAGAGCGCGAGGACCGCTCCGGGGTTGGTGCTCTGACTGTCGGTGATCTTGAGGTCGATCTGGCGCCCCATCACCCCGCCGGCGGCGTTGATCTCCTCGAGCGCGAGCTTCGCGCCGTTGACGCTGTACGCACCGGACTCCGCGTTGGGTCCGGTGATCTCGGTGACGAGCCCCACCTTGATCGCGTCGGCGCCCGCGGTTCGGACCGGAAGACTCAGCACGAGCGCGGCGAGGACCGCCCCCCAGGATCCGTTCATGGCTCCACCCCTTCCTTCGCTCGGTTCACGTCCCCTTCGCTTCCTCTTCCTTCTTCGCGGCGGCGCGCTTGTGGGCGACGAGGGCGGTGAGGCGCCGGTCGCGCCAGCCCTGACGGCGCGGGCGCTCGCTGGCCGGCAGCTCCTGCAGCCGTTCCGCGGCGACCTTCTCGATCAGCGCCTTGCTCCAGGGCCGCGGCGTCGTCTCCTTCGCGATCTCGTAGTAGAGCGGGCCGTAGCGGGCGCAGTAGTCGGCGAGGCCGCCGGGGGCGTTCAGGTCGATGGTCTCGAACGGCCCCATGAACGACCAGCGCAGGCCGAGCCCGTCCTTCACCGCCTTGTCGAGGTCCGCGCCGCTCACGTACCCGTCCTCGACGAGGCGGAACGCCTCCATGAGCAGCGCGCCCTGGAGCCGGTTCACGATGAAGCCGGGGATCTCGCGGCGCACGAAGATGGGCACCTGGCCGGTGCGCTCGAGCAAGGCGGTGGTCCGGGCGACCACGTCGGGATCCGTCCAGGCGGCGGGGACGACCTCGACGAGCGGGATGAGGGACGGCGGGTTGATGGGGTGCGCCACCAGGCAGCGGTGGCGTCCCTCGAGGTCGGCGGTGAAGGCGGATGCGGGGATCCCGGAGGTCGAGCTGGCCAGGACGGCATCGGCGGGCGCGAGCGCGTCCATCGCGGCGAAGATGTCCTTCTTCGCCTGCACGTTCTCGAACACGTTCTCCTGCACGTACCGCGCGGCCCGCAGCGCCTCGGCCAGGCTCGTCATGGCGGTGATGCGCTGGCGGACGGTGCTCGGCGTCTCGCTGATGAGCCCGTGGGCGTGCAGGTCGCCGAGACCCACCTCGATGGAGTCGAGGGCCGGCGTGAGGGCGGCCTCGTTCGCGTCGTACAGCATCACCGGATGGCCGGCCCGCGCGAAGACCATCGCCCACGCGCGGCCGACCAGCCCGGCGCCGATGACGGCGACCGTTTCCATCGGGCGCGCCTCCCCCCCCAGAGAGAGCCTTCAGACGTGTGCGAGCACGTGCACGCGCGTCGCCCCGAAATATGAGGACCCGCCGCGCACGCGGCCCGTACCGCAGGGCGCGACATGGCAGGAGGCTCCTCGGCGAGGACTTCGAGCCCCTGGCCGGCTCTCCGCTACGCCAGCAACCGCTCGATCTCCGCCGGATCGCAGGGCTTCGCGACGTGGCCGTCGAACCCGGCCTCGAACGCCTTCTTCACGTCGTCGGGCTGCGCGTACCCGCTGACGGCGAAGAGCCGGGGGGTGTTCGCGGATGCGCGGAGCGCCCGCGCGACCTCGTACCCGCTCATCCCCGGCAACCCCACGTCGCAGAGCACGATGTCGGGCGGGTTCGCGCGAGCCCGCTCGACGGCGCTCGGGCCGTCGTAGGCCACGTCCACTGAGTGCCCGAGTATCTTCACGACATCCGCGAGCGAATCGGCGGCGTCGGCGTTGTCGTCCACGACGAGGACCCGGCGTGCCCCGTTCATGCGCTGGACGACCGCCGGCTGCCGGTCCTCCATCACCCCCGCGGCGACGAGCGGGAGGCGCACGACGAACTCCGCTCCCTTCCCGGTGCCGCCGCTCTCGGCAGAGACGCTTCCTCCATGCAGCTCGGTGATCCCCTTCACGAGCGCCAGCCCGAGCCCGAGCCCGCCTTCCGCCCGCGCGAGCGTGCGTCGCCCCTGGACAAACGCGTCGAAGACGTTCGGCAGGAGCGCCGGGTCGATGCCCGCGCCCGTGTCGCGCACGCGGATCTGCGCGTCAGCTCCGGCAGCGCGCAGCGAGAGCGTCACCTCGTTGCCCGCGCTCGTGAACTTCGCGGCGTTATGGAGCAGGTTGCCGAGGACCTGCGTGATCCGCGTCGCGTCCGCTTCGGACCAGACCCTCGACTCCGCGAGCACCGTGCGGAGCGCGATCCCACGCTCTTCCATCATCGGCCGGAAGTCCTCTGCCGCGCGCTGCACGACCTCGCGGAGATCGACGCGAGACCGGCGAAGCTCGATCTTCCCGCGCGCGATCCTCGTCACGTCGAGGAGGTCGTCGACGAGGCGCGTCAGGTGCTCGGTCTGGCGCTTGATGACGGTGCGGGCGCGCGACGCCTGCTCGGTCGCGGGATCCGCCTGCTCGAGGATGTAGACCGAGTTGCGGATCGGGGCGAGCGGGTTGCGCAGCTCGTGCGACAGCATCCCGAGGAACTCGTCCTTGCGGCGGCCCGCGTCGTCGAGCTGGGAGGTGCGCTCCGAGACCCGCTGCTCCAGCTCGGCGTTGAGCGCTCGAACCTTCTCCTCGACCTGCTTCCGCTCGCCGATCTCCGTCCGGAGCCGGTCGTTCGAGTCGAAGAGCTGCAGGTACGGCTTGGACACCGACGCTGCGAATGCGCCCTTGTAGATGAGGAAGAAGGCCGCGACCTTGTAGACGTGGCCGAGCACGTTGTACGTGTCGAAACCGGTCTTGTAGGAGGCAAACGCGGCCTCGCTGAAGATCCCGACGATGAAGGCCGCCATGTAGTAGACGAGCAGCCCGTCGCCGGTCCTCTCCATCCGCTTCCAGTACGCTCTCAACGCGAGGAGGAGGAAGAAGATGACCAGGTATTCGGAGAACACCTTGACCGGGGTGAGGCCGAGGCCCGGGACGAAGGTGGCAGGAAGGCGCGACGGGAAGAACGTGACCCCGGTGAAGACGAGTGCGGGCACGGCGAGGGCAGCGAACAGCAGCTTGCGTTTCGTGAGCCAGCTTCGCGGCTGGTCCGGGTAGACGAAGGCGCTGACGAGCAACGCCGATGAGTCGAGGAGCCTCGCCGATATCCAGTACTGGGTCGACTTGTTGGTGGAATTGGCGGTGATGAAGGCAGGCATCGCGGCATTGGCGAGGGCATGCATGAAGTCGATGAGCCCCACCGCGAGAAAAGCCGTGCCCAGGAACAGGGCATGCCGGTCCCTCGACTGGTCGTAGGCGTACCAGCCCACGCCGAACACGGACAGGGACACCATGATGCTGAAGAACTCGGCCGAGTTGTGAAACACCAGGTACGAGCCGATGTTCATCAAGCCATCGAGTCGAGCCGGGAACAGCTCGACGAGCAGGAACGGCACCGACGCGACGAGGAACACCGCCGACAGGATGCGTCTGGCTCGCACGGAGTTCATGTTGCGATCCTCACTTCTCCGATGACGGCGCTTCGCTGCTCGGACATGCCGTGCCCGGCGATGGAGTCAGCGGGCGGTGGCAGCGGTGCCGAGCAGCTCCGCGTCGATCACGTCGCGCAGGTAGCGCTCACCGACGAACCCGACGACGCGCTCCACCTCCTTGCCGCGCTTGAAGAAGAGCACCGTCGGCGTACCCATCACTCCGAACCGGGCCGCCGTCCGGATCGCCTCCGAGGCGTTCAGCTCGGCGACCTTCACGGATCCCACGTACGCCGCCGCGAGGTCCATCACGATCGGCTCGAGCATCCGGCAGGGCGCGCATCCCGGTCCCCACACGTCGACGACGACGGGCAGCTCGGACCGGAGCACCTCGGAGACGAAGTTCGCATCGTCGAGGTGCACCGGTTGCACACGCGCCACGCGCGGCCCGAACAGCCTGGTCAGCAGTCCCATCTCGGCCTCCTCGCGATGAGAGCCGGACGCCAGTGCGAGGTTTCAAGTGGCCGGAGAGAAGGCGCCCTCCTACCTGGCGCCCGGAGCCGCGCGCTCCCGGACGGCACTTGCGCAGGAGCCCAGCTTCCTTCACGTTCGACTGCCAATTGCTCCGCAATCGTGACCTGCACGCCGAGGTCGGCGCGACCCCGCGTTCGCGCCGACCTTTCTCCACGCTGCTCGTTGCGTGCAGCGCGCTGTCGATCGGGCTCTGCCTCTGGGGAACCGTCGGATGGCGCCGCGCGTACCGCGCGCAGGGCGAGGTCGACCATCTCGTGCGGGAAGAGGAGGCCCGGGACGCTCAGCTCCTGCGAATCGTCGCGAGAGGCGGAGAGGCAGCCGCGCAGCTCGCCCTCGAGGGAAGGTTCGAGGCCTCTCCTGCCGAGATCGTCGTCGACGGAGAATGACCCGGGCGGCCACGCCTCCTGCGTCCCCTCTCGCCCTGCGCGCCTCGCCCGGCCAGCAGCCCGACCGAGCCTTCCCATCCCACGCGCCCGCCATCCCGTGCGTCCCCCCGAACTCGGCGCCCCAGATGAACGCTGCACCCCACGGGTTCACGGAGCCACCTTCGCTTTCAGTGGAGGGTCTGCGCGATGGCCACGGTTCTCCCGCCCGGCGAGGCCGGGCTGCTCCGGCCCGGCGAGGTCCGGGTCGACGGAGTGCGCTCGCCGCTCCTCGAGGGCGGCCCACACCACGCCGAGGAGGCCGTGGTGTTCGTCCACGGAAACCCGGGATCGTCGCGGGACTGGGTCGAGCTCGCGGGCGCCGCCTCAACGTTCACGCGCGTGGTGGCGCTGGACATGCCCGCGTTCGGCAAGGCGGACCGGCCGAAGCGGTTCGAGTACACGGTCGCCGGGTACGCGCGCCACCTCGCCGGCGCGCTCGACGGCCTCGGGATCCACCGCGCGCACCTCGTGCTCCACGACTTCGGCGGCCCGTGGGGCCTCCTCTGGGCGGCGGCGCACCCGGACGCGTTTCGGAGCGCGACGCTGATCGACACCGGGCTCGTCCCGGGCTACCGCTGGCACTACCTCGCACGGATCTGGCGCACGCCGCTCCTCGGCGAGCTCTTCATGGCGACCGCGAGCCGGGCGGCAACCCGGCTGCTCCTGCGGCATGGGAACCCGCGGGGCCTCCCTCGCGCGTTCGTGGACCGGATGTACGACGACTTCGACCACCGCACGCGCCGCGCCGTGCTGCGCCTGTACCGCGCGACGGACCTGCGGGACCTCGACGTGCTCGCCGCGCCGCTGCGATCGCTGCGCCGGCCCGCGCTCGTGGTCTGGGGGGCGCACGATCCATACATCAGGCGCGCCTACGCGGAGCGCCAGCGCGAGGTCTTCCCGGACGCGCGCGTGGTCGTCCTCGAGGGAAGCGGCCACTGGCCGTTCGTGGACGATCCGGGCGCCGTCGCGGCGGCCGTGATCCCGTTCCTGCGCGAGCAGGTCGCCACGGCCGCGGCCGCTACGCGCGCTGGCGAGCCTACCCTCGGGCACGAGCCCTCGCCGCCCGGCCACGGAGGCTGATCATGGAACGCGATCACGCCATCGTAGTCGGCGCGAGCATGGCGGGCCTGCTCGCTGCGCGCGTGCTCTCCGACCACTTCGCGCGCGTCACCATCCTAGAGCGGGATCCGCTCCCGCAGGGCCCGGAGGTCCGCAAGGCGGTGCCGCAAGGCGCGCACACGCACCCGAGGTCGCTCGCCTGGCACCAGTTCGGCGCCTGGAAGACACGCCGGCCGATAGGGCTGACGATGTCCCAGCAGACGAGGCCGCGTGCCGGAAGGCTTCGTCGTGCTCGGCGATGCGTCGCACCGAGGCGCGGGCGTCCCGGCCGGTCCCGGGCCATGAGAGCGCCCGCCGTGCTCCCGGCGCGCTCCGAGCACTCGCGTCAGCCGCCGTCGACGTCCCCGTCCGCGTCCTCCCCGTGACCGACGTGTCGTTCAGCGCTCAGGGTTCAGGACTGCGTAGATCGTACTCACCCGTTGGCTCCCGTGATGCTGAACAGCCCCGTAGCGCTTCTCGCCCCCGATCATGCCGCCGCCGGCGCGGGACTGGCCCGGCGGCGCTCCGCCCAGATCCGGTCACATCATGCCGGTGACGAGGCGCAGCGCACTCGCCGGATCCGGAACGCGCCGACGGCGTGGCTGCGCCGCTTGATCTGAACATCGTGTCCACGTGCTTCAGGTGGTACTCGAGCGTCTCCGGAGCCGCTCGATGAAGGCCGCGTCGACGCCGCGCATGTTGAGCGCGTGGGCGCCCTGCGATCCTCGAGAGGTCCTCTCGCGCCGGCTCGTCCTTCTCTGCAGGAGACGCACGGCCCGTCGGCATCGATGAACAGGGACCGGCCTCACCTCAGCTGAGCGGATGTTTCAGCTCACCAGATCAGCGCTCCGCGCGTCGCACGCGCGTGCTCACGAATCTCGTAGACAGCCTCCTGATCGTTGCCCTTGATTCTGGTGGGCATCCCGAACGGGATCGCGACAGCCTGCTCAAACGTGAGTGGCGTCCCTTGGATCACGAGCGGCTCGGCATCGAGCTGAACCGTCGTGGGGCTCGCTCCCCGTTCCCCGTTGACGGGCCTGTATAGCTCGATCTCCCCCGTGTACCTATTGTAATACGCGGATTCGGGCCACGCCTCCCCGATGTCTTTCCCGTACCTCCATCCGGCAAACGCGTTGCCAAAGTGCAGCGCGAACGACGGGCTGGAGCTGCGATAGTAGTACAAGACGCGTCTTGCCGGGAACTGGCTCTTGGTGAATGCGGCAATCTCGACCTGAGCGTCGCGCTGGTCCTCGATGTACCGGTGAACCGACCTGAACGCCGCCGCCTGGGCGACGCCCACGGCGAGCGCGGCCGCCACTGCGGTGACGAGCATGGCCCGCCCCGCGGTTGCGAACCGCTGCGCGAGCAGCGTCCATGAAAGTGCGAGAACGGCTCCCGTGAGACCCAGGGCCGGGATGAGATAATGGTGGCCCGGTGCGAGGAATTGATCGCTCGGATGCTTCGCCACGAGGAGCACGCACGCCACCTGTGCTGCGATCATCGCGACGAGCGCTCGCGGGAACGTCGAAGTACGCGCCCCGTCCGGTGCCTCACCCGCTCGACGAACCGCGATCATCGCCCCCACTCCGACGAGCAACCCCGCGGCCATCACGGGCTCGCCTCGCAGCAAGTCCAGAACGACGGCGGGGTACGATGCGAGATCGATGTGCCCACGCGGCCCGTTCCCGAAGGAGTTCCGGAGAAACGAGAGGAACTGATGGAAGAGCGGCCACGCAGGGATGGTGAAGAGCGCAGCCGCGAACGCGGCTGTCGCCGCGAAGATGCCGCGCGAAGCCCACCCGCGGAGGACGATCAGGGGCACGAGCAGGAGCGGTGCGCCGTTGATCTTCGTCGCAAGCGCAGCGCCGGACAAGACCCCCATCGCGACGGCGACACCAGACGATCTGCCACGTTCTGCGCGACGGACCACGGCGACGGCAGCAGCGCCCATGAGAGCCGAAATCGTCGCGAGGACCGGCTCCGGCTTCACGCAGGCGACGTGCGGCAGGACTATCGTCGAGAGGAAGGGCGACGCCTGGGCCAGGACGGCGGAGTCCAGCCGCCTCAACGCCGCATGAGCGACGCGGCCGACGAGGTATAGACCGGACGCATAGAGCGCGAACAGCACGTATTGGATTGCGCGGAGGTAGAGCTCCGGACGCCGCACCACGTCCGCGACGAGGTCACGCTCCCCGATGATCCCGTGAGTCGCACGGACGACGATCGCTCCGATCACGTGGACGAGCGTTCCAGGATGATCCACGTGACCGGGTGGTATTCCACGGGCGACGCTGAGGGCATTCAGCAAATAGCAATAGTCCGGATCGCTGTTGATACCGAGCCAGAACGGCCCCTTCGCTTCGAGGAACACCGCGGCGGCGCCGAACGCTGCCACGGGGATGATGGCGAGAACGAGCTCGGTCCAGCCTTTCCAGGCAGGCGCCGGAGAGTCGACGTTCGCGGATATCGACATGTTTCGCATGGTACCAGACGCATGACCGGATCCGATCCTCGAGCCCGCGTGCCGTGATCCGCCACCGCGAGACAGCTCATTCCACGGCGAGGTCCGCGCACGTCTCGCAGGAGCGCTGACCACGCGCTCGGCGGGGTCCGAGCCGCGCGCGTACGTGCGGTCGAGCTGCGTCGCGTCGGCCGTCATCCCCTCTTTCGCACCATGTGACGCGGGTGCATTCCGCCCCTACGTTACCTGGGCGCTGATGCGTTCGTCGTCGATCGGTCGTGAGCTCCACGGGCGCCCGGCGCAACGGCCACCCCGAGGGCGCCACGTTGGCGTGGAGGGACCGAATGGCTGATGCTCCCGCCGCCAGGCCGTCACGGGGTGAGGCTCAGCCCTCCACCGCCGAGCACGGCGACCATTCCAGTAAACCGGCCCGGACGCCGCCCTGGAAGAAGCGCCGTCCGCTCTTGATCGTCGTCGGCATCGCCGCGGTCGTGGTCCTCGGCGGCGTCGTCTACCTCCTCGCCAACGCGGGGAAGGAGGGCACCGACGACGCGCAGATCGACGCTGACGTGGTGGCGCTCGCTCCCCGCGTGGCAGGGCAGGTGGCCGCCGTCGCGATCGTCGAGAGTCAGGCGGTGAAGAACGGTGACCTCATCCTCCAGCTGGACGACCGCGATTATCAGGTCCGCCTGGCCCAGGCATCGGCCGAGGTGGAGAGCGCACGCGCCCTGGCGGACGCGGCCGACTCGCAGATGGCGGTGGCCGAAGCGGCCGCCCGCGGTTCCCTCACGCAGGCGGAGTCGAACCTGCTCGGTTCCACCCGATCCGTGGCCAGCGCGCGCGCTCAGCTGGAGCAAGCCCGCGCCACTCTCGTCAGCCGCGACGCCGAGCTGAAGCTCGCGGAGGTCAACCTGCGGCGCGCGCGTGAGCTGCGGAGAGGCGGCGCCATCGCGCAGCAGCAGCTCGATCAGATCCAGGCGCAGTACGACTCGGCGAAAGCGGGAAAGGAGGCGGCGCAGGCCAGCGTGGAAGCAGCGGACGAGCAGCTCCGCCGAGCCGAGGCGCAGGTCGGTGAGTCGAAGGGGCGCGTTGCCGCCTCCCGGCCTGTGGACGCGAACATCGCGGCCTCCCGGGCGAACGCGGCGTACCAGCACGCGCGCTTGCGGAGCGCGGAGGCGGGGCTGACGCTGGCGAGGCTCAACCTCGAGTGGACCCGGATCGTCGCTCCGGACGACGGCGTCGTGAGCGGGATCACCGCCCACCCGGCCGCATTCGTGGCGGTCGGACAGAACGTGGCCCAGTTCGTACCAGAGAAGAAGTACGTGACCGCGAACTTCAAGGAGACGCAGGTCGCGAAGATGCATGTCGGCCAGAGGGCCGACGTAGACGTGGACACCTACGGGCGGACCCTTCGTGGAACGGTGGAGAGCCTGTCTGGAGGGACCGGCGCGCGCTTCTCGCTCCTTCCCCCCGACAACGCCACCGGCAACTTCGTGAAGGTCGCTCAGCGCATCCCGGTGCGCATCGCGCTCGATGGCGTGCCCGCCGGGATGACGCTCCGGGCAGGACAGTCCGTGAATGTCACGGTCCACGTCCGAGAGTGACGCCTCGATGGCTGGGCCCGATGAGCATGCGAGCTGGAGGCCCCGCCACAATCCATGGGCGGTCGCGTTCACCGTCACCCTCGCCACGTTCATGGAGGTGCTGGACACCGCGATCGCGAACGTCGCGCTGCCGCACATCGCCGGTGGACTCTCCGCGAGCCGGGACGAGGCGACCTGGGTCCTCACCTCGTACCTGGTCTCGAACGCCGTGGTGCTGCCCATCAGCGCATGGATCTCGAGTCGGGCAGGGCGCAAGCGGTTCTACATGAGCTGCGTCGTGCTCTTCACCTTGAGCAGCTTCCTGTGCGGATTCGCGCCTTCCCTGTCCGCGCTCGTCTTCTTCCGGGTCCTGCAGGGAATCGGCGGCGGCGGACTCGCCCCGAGCGAGCAGGCGATCCTCGCCGACACCTTCCCGCCCGCTCAGCGCGGCATGGCGTTCGCGATGTACGGGCTGGCGGTGGTGCTCGCTCCTGCCATCGGCCCGACGCTCGGTGGCTACATCGTCGATCACACGAGCTGGCGATGGATCTTCTACATCAACGTCCCGGTGGGACTCGTCTCGCTGCTGCTGAGCTCGGTCATGGTCGAGGACCCGCCGTGGCTGCGCGAGGAGAAGGAACGCTCGAAGCGTGTCGCGGTGGACTGGTTGGGCCTGGGGCTCGTCGCGGTCGCCTTCGGGAGCCTTCAGGTCATCCTCGACAAGGGCCAGGAGGACGACTGGTTCTCGTCCCCGATGATCGTCGGGTTCACGATGGCCATGGTCATCTGCATGCTGGGGATGCTCGTGTGGGAGGCGGCCCATCCCAATCCCATCGTGAACATCCGGCTGTTCCGGAATCGGAACTTCGCGACGAGCGTCGCGCTCATGTTCACGCTGGGCGCCGTCCTCTACGGGACGACGGTGCTCATCCCGCTGTTCCTGCAGACGCTCATGGGGTACAGCGCCCAGACTGCGGGCGAGGTGCTGAGCATGGGCGGCCTCGCCACGATGGCAATGATGCCCGTGGTGGGCTTTCTCGTCTCACGCGTGCCGGCCAAGTATCTCATCGCGCCCGCCTTCGCCGGGATGGCGCTGGCGCTGTTTCACATGGCGAGCATCAATCTCGCCATCGACGCGCACACCGTAGCCATGTATCGCGTCTACCAGGCGGTGCCCCTCGCGTTCCTGTTCATCCCGATCAATACCGTCTCGTACATCGGAATTCCGCGGGAGCAGAACAATCAGGTCTCCGGGATGATGAACCTCGCCCGCAACATCGGTGGCAGCGTGGGCATCGCCTTCCTCACCACGATGCTCGCGCGCCGCTCGCAGACGTTCCAGACCCTCCTCGTCGGCCACGTCACGGGTTCGAGCCCGTATTTCCAGGAACGGCTCTCGCATCTGCAGCGGGCCTTCTCCGGCGCGGGACCGGCCCAGGCCCTGCGGCGCGCCTACGGCGTCCTTTACGCGACGGTTCAGCAGCAGGCAGTACTCCTGTCGTACGTGAGCATCATCCGCGACCTGGCCATCGTCTGCGCGGTGTTCGTGCCGCTCATTCTCCTCCTGGCAAAGAGAAACGAGCCGGGCTCGGCCGGCGCAGGAGCACACTGAAGTGCCCGATCCCACGCCGCGAGCTACTGCGGCATCAGCTGCTGGACCCGCTCCGGCTCTTCGCCGAGCCACTCGGGATGCGTGGCGGTGGCATCGAAGATCGACGTGGTCTTGAACGGCTCGAACTCGCCGCGCGAAGCGGCCGTCGCCGTCCTCGCCAGCAGCGCGCCCACCTCCGCCGGCGTCATGGGCCGGAAGGTGCGCGCCGCCTCCAGCGCCTGGTCGAGGATCTCGATGCTGTCGACGCCCGTGATGACCACCGACGTCGGCAGGTTGAGCGCGTAGTGCAGGCACTCGATCGCGCTCACGGTCCCGGACTTGAGGATGATGCCGTTCGCCATGCTCTTCATCCCGAGCACGCCGATGTCCTGCTTCACGAGCTCGGGGAGGACCATCCGCTCGAAGGAGCGGTAGTGCGCGTCCATGACGTTCAGGGGCATCTGCACGGTGTCGAAGGTGAACCCGTGCTCCCTCGCGACCTCCAGCATGTGCAGATGGACCCGGGGGTCCTTGTGCCCGGTGAAGCCGATGTAGCGGAGCTTCCCGGCCTGCCGCGCCTCGACGAGCGCGGCGTTCGCGCCCTCTTCGTCGAAGATGCGGTGCGGGTCCTCGTAGCGGAGGACCTCGTGGTGCTGGACGACGTCGATGCAGTCGGTCTGGAGCCGCCGCAGGGACTCGTCGAGCTGCTTCGCGGCCTCCGCCTTCGAGCGCCCGTCGATCTTGGTCATCAGCACGACCTTGCGCCGGTAGCCGTCGCGGAGCGCCTTGCCCATGCGGATCTCGCTGGCGCCGTCGTTGTAGTCCCAGCTGTTGTCCATGAAGTCGATCCCGCGATCGATCGCGGTGCGAACGATCCGGAGGCTCAGCGCTTCATCGAGGTGCTCGAATCCGAGGTGCCACCCGCCGAGGCCGATCGCGGAGACCCGCTCCCCGGTGCTGCCGAGCGCCCTGTGGGGCATCTCCGAGCGCGCTTCACTCGCAGCCATCTCACGTCTCCTTCGCGCAGCCCTGCACCGCTACACGGCGCGGCCTCCGGGAGGCTGGCGTGCGCCCACGGACCTTGCGACGGTGCGGCCGCGCGCCCCATCGCCGCTCGAGTCGTTCGCTCCGAAGGATACGCATGGCCCAGAAACGCGCGCTGGGGGCGCGGGCCTGCCGACCGTCGCCGCGAGGAGGCGACCCCTCTGCGAGCGCGCAGCGCTGCGGCGACACGGCGGATGTTGCGACCGGCCATCGACGCTGCGAGGCTCGGCGGAGGGAGGCGCCACATGACACGCCCCGCGGACCACGTCACTGCGATCGACACGCCCGCACTCGTGATCGATCTCGACGCGATGGAGCGCAACCTCGGCCGGATGGCATCCTTCGCACGCGGGGCCGGCGTGCGCCTGCGCCCACACGCCAAGATGCACAAGAGCGCGGAGCTCGCGCGACTCCAGATCGCTGCGGGGGCGGTGGGCGTCTGCGTCCAGAAGACATCCGAGGCGGAGTCGCTCGCGGCGGCGGGTATCGTCGACATCTACATCAGCAACGAGGTCATCGCGCCTCGGAAGCTCGCGCGCGTCGCGGCGCTCGCTCAGGCCCTCACGGCGGGAGGCGGCCGGCTGGCCATCGCCGTCGACAGTGCCGAGGGCATCGCGCGGCTCGATGACGCGGTCCGGATGGCCCATGTCGAGCTCGACGTCTTCGTCGAGATCGACGTCGGGCAAGGCCGATGCGGCGTCCCCGCGGCTGATCGCGATCCGGGCGCCGCGGTCGAGCTGGCGCGGCGGATCGACGCCAGCCCCGGCCTCCGCCTCGCGGGACTGCAGGCCTACAACGGGAAAGCGCAACACGTTCGCTCCGCGGAGGGGCGCCGAGCCGCGGTCGCTGCCGCGGTCGTGGCAGCGCAGGCAACGCGCGAAGCGCTCGAGCGAGCGGGCCTGTCCTGCCCACTCGTGACCGGCGCGGGCACGGGTACGTACATGCTCGAGGCGGCGAGCGCCGTGTACGGCGAGTTGCAGGCCGGCAGTTACCTCTTCATGGACCGCGACTACGCCGACAACGAATCCGACGTCGCACATCCGCCGTTCGAGCACGCGCTGTTCGTGCTGGCGCAGGTCATGAGCGTCGGGGCAGACCGTGCGGTCGTGGACGCGGGGCACAAGAGCCACGCGATCGACTCGGGGCTGCCTCGCGTCCACGATCCATGCGGGCGGCGGCAGCTCGCGTTCGAGAACGGGGGCGACGAGCACGGGATCGTGCGCCCGATGAAGGGTGAGCCGCTCCCCGGGCTCGGTGAGACCGTCTGGCTCATCCCGGGCCATTGCGATCCCACCGTCAACCTGCACGACCGGTACGTGGGCGTACGGGGTGGGCTCGTCGATGGCCGCGTCGAACGGTTCATCACCATCGACGCGCGGGGAGCGATCACATAGTCCGGAACCGGGAGCACATCCGCCGGCAGGGTCAGCGAACGGAGCCGGCCTGACGGCGAACATCCGGTCTCATTCTACGCTGCCGGTCGCCGCCCCCAGTAAAGTGAGTACCCGAGCTTTCCGTCGAGCACCGCGCGGAAGAAGGCCCGTTCGTTCTCGAACGCTTTCCGGACACCGGCGAGGCCATACCTCCTCGCTACGCGCAGCACCGTTCGAGCCTTCTCGACGGGCGTGAGCACGGCGCCTGGTCTGCGGACATCGCGGTCGACCCGCACCTTCCAGAACATCTCCGGGCGCGACCAGGGATCGGCCTCGGCCCGGATGTCGCGGGCGCCAGCCCGCCCGAGCATCTCGATCCACTCAGCGCTCTCGAGCGGTGTCGTGCCATAGCGATCCGCGAGCTCGTCCTTCTCTTCAGCAGGCAGCGACGCGCGCCAGGTGGACTCGTGCATGACCACGATGCCTCCGGGCCGGACGACGCGCAGCATCTCGTCGAGGACGGCCTGCGAGTCTTCGGGGATACCTACCGCGCACTCGTTCACGACCACGTCAAACGTCCCCGACGAGAACGGAAGCTGCTGCGAGTCCCCCTGCCGGAACCGGACGCGATCGGCGACGCCGGCGTGCGCGGCGTTTCGGGAGGCGGTGCGCACCATCTCGTCCGAGATGTCCACGCCGCTGACCTCCACACCGAACTGCTGCGCGTAGTAGATGGCCTGGGTGCCCCGGCCGCTCGAGACGTCGAGCAGCTGCATTCCCGGCGCGAGCGCCGCGACCTCGGCCGTCCGGCGGGTCATGGCCATACCCCCCGGGTGGAGCGTCTCGATGCCACTGAGCTCGATGACTCGTTCGATGGTGGGTTCGTGGGTTTCGTTGCGCTTCACGTGTTTCCTCCCTGAGGCCGCGAAGGACGCTGTCCCGGCGTGAGCGCACGGCGGCGAGCGGGCGGGCAGCAGGCCTCGAGCGCGTCCGCGAGGTTGCGAAGTAGGGCGACGAGAGCGTCGAAGCGGACGCGGTAGAAGACCTCCTTGCCCTGCTTCCGCGCCTCCAGGACCCCTGCCTCGCGGAGCGTGCGGAGGTGGCGCGAGACGACCGAGAGGTCCACGGGGCAGCAGCCCGCGAGCTCGGACACGGTTCGTTCGCGTGCGCCGTCCGAGAGGGCGACCAGGATCGCGAGGCGGTTCGGATCCCCGAGCGCCTTGAAGAAATGCGGTGAGAGCCACCGCTTCAGGGCCGCGCAACAGTCCTTGCCGGAGGGCATCGAACCATCATAGCACCCATGCACAACCATGCAAGCGTGCCGGGTTCATCGAAGCCGACGCTGGCGAACCCGGCTTGGTGGCGAGCGCTCAACGGCTCGCCCCACCCAAGTGGCTCATGCGCGCGGAATTGCTGCGACGCACATGTGCTCGACATGAGCGCCCCATCGCAAGCAGTCAGCGAGTACACGCTCACCGCTCGCTCGACCGACGTGTTCGGCCGTGTCCTGTGCGGTGTCCGAGATCATCACTTCATCATCGACGGCCCGGTGCAGAACGGCGCTCCGGGTGAGGAGGTGACGCCCGTCGAGGCGTTCCTGTCCGCGGTCGCCGCTTGCGGCGTGGAGCTGATCCAGGCGATTGCCCGCAACCAGCAGGTCCCGCTGCGCACCGTATCGGTGAGGATGCACGGCATCCTCGATCGCGCCAAGCAAGCGCGCCCCGACTTGAGGACGCTCAACTCGGTCGCGATCGACTTCACCCTCGCGGGCGTCGACGACTCGCAGGCCGCGGCGCTCGTCGAAAGCTTCAAGCGGCTGTGACCACTCTACGGCACGGTCGCGGTCGCGACCCCCGATGTGCAGGTGCGCTACGCCGTCGCGGTGCAGGCCCGCGACCCGCAGGAGTAGGATCGAGGTGCTCGAACCCGAGCCGACCGGCTGCCTCAGAACGTCACCTGGATCGAGACGACGCCGCCGGCGGCCAACGCGATCGGCGGCGGCGCCTCCGCGGTCAGTCCGACGTTCCCGCCGCGGTACCGCTCGAGGTCGCGCGCGAGGCCTGTCGGCTGCGTCAGGATCTGGGCCTCACCCAGCGCGAACCCGATCGCGAACGTGAGCGCGCCCGACCGCCAGCGCTCCCCTGCGAGCCCCGCGGCGAGGCCGATCGCGCCGTTGACGAGGAGGTTCCCTGCGTGCGCGATCCACCCCGCGCCGAGAGTCTGGTTACGGGCATCGCGTGCGAGCGCTCGCTCGAGAGCGGCGACCTCGGCGCACGCGTCCTCGGCGCGGTCCGCCGCCGGCGGGGAGCGCGCCACCGGCGGCACCAGCAGGATCTGGAGGACCCCGAGCGCGCTCGTCGCCGCGCCGGCGAGCAGCACGGTGCGACTGGACCGGTCCGGCGTGAACGGCACCGCGACGAGCTGCCCGACGGTGAGTGCGCCATCCACGACCCCCCACGTGCGCATCCACCGCTCCGCGGAAGGACGCTCCGCCTCGATGCGCTGGCGCAGAAAGGCGGTGCGGGCCTCCACCGGAACCGCGGCGACGGCGGGGACGTCGCCGGGACAGGCCGCGCCGGCCGCGGTCGGGGCGAGGAGCGCGGCCGCGGCCGCCAGCGCCGCCAGCGCCCTCCCGCGAGGTCCCCGCGCGCGGACTCTCTCCGCCCGGTCCCGTCTCACGGCTGCTCCTTAGCACGGCGCGCGATTGCGCCGGAGGCCCGGATTGGTCGCTGCGGTCCGGCGTGGATGAGCGATAAGGGAGGGCCAAGCCGGATAACCCGCGGAGACCCCATGCTCGCGACCCTCTTCCTTCAGCCGCCGTCGTTCGATGGTTTCGACGGCGGCGCCGGCTCGCGCTATCAGGCCCGGCGCGAGGTGCGCTCGTTCTGGTTCCCGACGTGGCTCGCTCAGCTGGCGGCGCTCGTGCCCGGGAGCCGGCTCGTCGACGCGCCGCCCGCACAGCTGTCGCTCGCCGACGTGGTGCCGCTCGCGAAGGAGTACGAGCTGGTCGTGATGCACACCTCCACGCCTTCGTTCGCCTCCGACGTGAGGGTGGCGCAGGCGCTCAAGGCGGAGAACCCTCGGCTCCGCGTCGGGCTCGTCGGCGCGCGCGTGGCGGTCGATCGCCCCGGGAGCCTTGCGCGGGCGGCGGCGGTCGACTTCGTCGCCGGGAACGAGTTCGACTTCACCATCCGAGAGGTCGCCGAGGGGCGCCCGCTCTCGAAGATCGCCGGCCTGAGCTGGCGCGACGCAAGCGGGGCGGTGGTGAACAACCCGGAGCGCCCGCCGCTCGAGGACATGGACGCGCTCCCCTTCGTCACCCCGGTGTACGCGCGCGACCTCCGCATCGAGGACTATTTCCAGGGATACCTGCTCCACCCGTACGTGTCGTTCTACACGGGCCGGGGCTGCCGGAGCCGGTGCACGTACTGTCTCTGGCCGCAGACGGTGAGCGGTCATCGCTACCGCACCCGCAGCGTGAAGCACGTGGCGGACGAGATCGCCTACACGAAGCGCGCCTTCCCGCAGATGAAGGAGCTGTTCTTCGACGACGACACCTTCACGGACGACCACCTGCACGCCGAGGCGATCGCACGCGAGGTGGGCCGCCTCGGCCTCGTCTGGTCATGCACGTCGAAGGCGAACGTCCCGCGGCGCACGCTCGAGGTGCTCCGGGATAACGGGCTGCGGCTCCTCCTGGTGGGCTACGAGTCTGGAAACCAGGTGGTCCTGAACAACGTCAAGAAGGGGGTCCGCCTCGACGTCATGCGGCGGTTCACCGATGACTGCCATGACCTCGGGATCGCCATCCACGGCTGCTTCATCCTCGGCCTGCCCGGCGAGACGCGGGAGACGATCGCGGAGACGATCCGGTTCGCCTGCGAGCTCGACCCCCACACCATCCAGGTGTCGCTCCCCGCTCCCTACCCGGGGACCGAGCTCTACCGTCAGGCGATCGAGAAAGGCTGGCTCGACGCCGCGAACGCGGAGCTGGTGGACGAGCACGGCGTCCAGCTCGCGCCGCTCAGCTACCCACACCTCCCCCATGCCGAGATCCACGCGGCCCTGGAGACCTTCTACCGGCGCTTCTACTTCAGGGGCAGCAAGATCGCGGAGATCGTGGGCGAGATGCTCCGGAGCCCCCACATGATGCGACGCCGCCTTCGCGAGGGGGTCGAGTTCTTCCAGTTCCTCCGCGAGCGCCGCGGCCGGGCCCCTTGCCCTCCGCGCGCCGTCGCCCCGTGACTCGCGCCGCGCTCCTCCTCGCCCTCGCAGGGCTCGCGCTCGCGACCGCGTTCTTCGCGCACGCCGGCTTCGCCACGATCGTTTCCGCGCTCGGGATCGCGGGGCTGGGGGTCGTCTGGGCGAGCCTGCTCCACGTCCTGCCGATGGCGCTGAACGCGCGCGCGTGGCAGCTCCTCGTCGGCGGGGGCGGGGGCCGGGGCCGATCGCTCCCGTTCTTCACCTGGCTCGTGTGGGTCCGGGAGGCGGTGAACGGGCTCATGCCCGTGGCGCGTGTGGGGGGAGAGCTCGCGACGGCGAGGATCATGATCCAGCGCGGCGTGCGTGGCCCACAGGCGGCCGCGAGCCTCGTCGTGGACGTGACGGTATGCATCGCGACGCAGCTCGTATTCACGATGATCGGGATCGCAGCGCTCGCGGCGCGCGCGCCGGGGGGATCGCTCGTGCGGGCGGCATCGGTCGCCCTCGCCGCCTCCGCCCCGATCGTGGCGATTCTGGTGGTCGTCCTGCGCACGCGAACGTTCGAGGCGCTCGGCCGCATCGCGCACGCGATCGCAGGGCGCCGCCTCGCCTCCGTCGTCGGGGCCGGCCGGCGTGTCGATCGCGCGACGCGGGCCATCTACCGGCGGCCCGCCCGGGTCGCGCGATGCGCGGCGTGGCAGCTCGCCGGCTGGATGGCGGGCGCCGCCGAGGTGTGGGCGCTCCTCGCATTCCTCGGCCACCGGGTCTCGCCGGCGGACGCGGTCGTAGTCGAGGCCGTCGTGCAGGCGCTCTCGAGCGCGGCGTTCGTCGTCCCCGGCGCGCTCGGGATCCAGGAGGCCGGGTTCGTGGCGGCAGGGAGCGCGCTCGGGCTGCCGGCGGAGACCGCGCTCGCGCTCGCGCTGGGGCGCCGCGCCCGCGACGTCCTCGTGTTCGTGCCGGCGCTCGTCGTCTGGCAGTGGCAAGAGGCCCGATCTTTGTTAGGTGCTCGGCGCGCCGGCGCGGACGGTGGCGCGCGTTCCTGACGCGCGCCCCTGGTGAACACGGCCCAGGCGGGACATTGCGGTCGGGCTCCCCAGGACGGATGCTGGCGCCCGCACGCACCGGAAAGGGGGAGGTTCGGCCCGCGCGCGCCGCGGAGTCCTCTCGGGTCAACGAGCTTCCTATGGCGACACTCCTCGATCGCATCGACTGTCCTCGCGATCTGAAGCGGCTCGCCGCGTCGGAGCTCCCGGCGTTGTGCGAGGAGATCCGCGGCGAGATCATCGCCACCTGCGCTCGGACCGGTGGCCACCTCGGCTCATCGCTCGGCGCGGTCGAGCTGAACGTCGCGCTCCACTACGTGTTCGACTCGCCGACCGACCGGCTCGTCTGGGATGTCGGGCACCAGGCGTACGCGCACAAGCTCGTCACCGGACGCCGCGACCGGTTCTCGACGGTCCGCACCGAGGGCGGGCTCGCCGGGTTTCCGGAACGCGCCGAGTCGGAGCACGACGCCTTCGGCGTCGGCCACGCCTCCACCGCGGTGAGCGCGGCGCTCGGCATGGTCGAGGGCCGACGGCTCACGGGCGCCGCCGGGAAAGTCGTCGCCCTCGTCGGCGACGGTGCGCTCACCGGCGGGATGGCGTTCGAGGGGCTGAACCAGGCGGGCTATCTGAAGCGCGACCTCCTCGTCGTCCTCAACGACAACGAGATGTCGATCTCGCCCAACGTCGGCGCGGTCTCGGAGTGGCTGTCGAAGCGGCTCGCGTCGCCAGCGGCCGCGCGCCTGAAGGCGATCGTGAAGGGCGCGCTCCAGGACATGCCCCACGGCCAGGGGACCATCGAGGCGTTGCGCCGGGGCCTCGAGGCGGCGAAGGCGCTCTTCACCCCCGGCATGCTGTTCGAGGCGCTCGGGTTCGAGTACGTCGGCCCGGTGGACGGCCACGACGTGGCAGCCCTCGTCGGAACGCTCGCGCGCCTGGCGCCGCTGCGCGGACCGGTGCTCCTCCACGCGCTGACGACCAAGGGGAAGGGCTACCCGCCCGCGGAGGCCGACGCGGCCACGCGCGGCCACGCCCTCTCGTTCTTCGACCCGAAGACCGGGAAGCCCGTCTCGAAGCCAGGCGGCCTGCCGCCGTACACCGAGGTGTTCGCCGACGCGCTCTGCGCGGAGATGGAGCGCGACCCCCGTGTCGTCGCGATCACCGCCGCGATGCTCGAGGGGACGGGCCTCGTCCGCTGCAAGCGGCGGTTCCCGGAGCGGACCTACGATGTCGGGATCGCGGAGGAGCACGCCGTCACGTTCGCCGCGGGGCTCGCCTGCGAAGGTCTGCACCCGGTGGTCGCCATCTACTCGACGTTCCTGCAGCGCGCGCTCGACCAGATCATCCACGACGTCGCGCTTCAGCGCCTGCCCGTCGCGTTCGCGATCGATCGCGGCGGGCTCGTCGGGGCGGACGGAAAGACCCACCAGGGCGCCTTCGATCTCTCGTATCTCCGGTGCGTGCCCGGCATCGTCGTGATGGCGCCCTCCGACGAGAACGAGCTCGCGCACATGCTCCGCACGGCCCTGGAGCTGCCCGGCCCCGCGGCCTTCCGGTTCCCCCGGCGCGCCGTGGTCGGCCTCGCTCCGGAGCCGCCGCGCAAGCTCGAGATCGGCAGGGGACGGTGGTTGCGCCCGGGCGGCGCCCGTCCGGACATCGTCCTCGCCGCGGCGGGAACGCCGGCCCGCGCGGCGCTCGCGGCTGCAGCCCTGCTCTCCGCGGACGGGATCGACGCGGCCGTGCTCGACGCGCGGTTCGTGAAGCCACTCGACGAGGAGCTCCTCTGTGACGCGGTCGCCGACGCACGCCGGCTCGTCACGATCGAGGAGGGCACGATCGCGGGCGGCTTCGGGGCCGCGTGCCTCGAGGCGCTCGCGGATCGCGGCGTATTGGCGGGCGTGCAGGTCGCCCGGCTCGGCCTCCCCGACGCGTTCGTGACGCACGGCGACGCGGGTCGGCAGCTCGCCAGCCTCGGCCTCGACGCGACGGGGATCGCCGCGGCGGCCCGCGCGCTCGTGGGGTTTGCGCCCGCCGACAGGACGCCTTTGGCCGCACCGCACGCGCGGGGCTTGGCGGCGGGGTGACGCACATGCGCAAGGTCCTCGTCACGGGCGCGAACGGCTTCATCGGCGCCAACGTCGTCCGGGCGCTCGTGGCCCACGGCGAGGACGTGCGCGCCTTCGTCCGGTCCGGGTCCGATCGGCGGAGCCTCGCGGAGCTTCCGGTCGAGATCGCGGAGGGCGATCTGCGGGACCCGGACGCGGTGCGCCGCGCCGTCACGGGCTGCGCGCGCGTCTTCCACGTCGGCGCCGACTACAGGCTCTGGACGCCCAATCCGCGGGAGCTCCACGACACGAACGTGCGCGGGACGATCCACGTCCTCGACGCCTGCCTCGCGCTCGGGGTCGAGCGGGTCGTGCACACCTCGACGGTCGGGACCATCGGGCTCTCCGCCCTGCCCAGCCCCTGCGACGAGACGACGCCCCTCGCTCCCGGCCAGATCGGCGGCCACTACAAGCGCTCGAAGCTCGACGCGGAGCGCGTGGCGCTGTCGTACGCCGCGCGGGGGCTGCCGGTCGTCATCGTGAACCCGACCGCGCCCATCGGACCCTGGGACGCGAAGCCCACGCCCACCGGGAAGATCGTGGTCGACTTCGCGCACGGCAGGCTCCCGGCGTTCGTGGACACCGGCCTCAACGTGGTCCACGTGCGCGACGTAGCGGAGGGGCACTGGCTCGCGGCGGAGCGCGGGCGCGCCGGCGAGCGCTATCTGCTCGGCCACCGCAACATGACGCTGCGCGAGATCCTCGAGACGCTCGCGGAGCTGCTCGGTCGCCCCGCCCCCCGCATCCGCCTGCCCTATGCCGTCGCGTGGGCGGCAGGCGCCCTCAGCACCGCGGCGGCGAACCTCGTCACGCACCGTCCGCCCGCGATCCCGCTCGAGGCCGTCCGGATGTCGCGCCGGCGGATGTTCGTCGATGCCTCGAAGGCGGTGCGGGAGCTCGGGCTCCCCCAGACCCCCGTCCGCGAGGCGTTCGAGGACGCGCTCCGCTGGTTCGCCGCGCGCGGCACCCTCCCCCAGCTGCCTCCGAGGACCGCCGCATGGGCATCCCGCTGAAGCAGGCCGTCACCGTCGGAAAGTACGTCGTCGGCCGGCGCCTCCGCCGCTGCAGACGCTACGCGCTCGTCCTCATGCTCGAGCCGCTCTACCGCTGCAACCTCGCCTGCGCCGGGTGCGGGAAGATCCAGCACCCGCCGGAGACGCTCCGGCGCATGCTCTCGCCGGAGCAGTGCCTCGCCGCGGCGGAGGAGTGCGGCGCGCCGGTGGTGAGCATCGCCGGCGGCGAGCCGCTTCTCCACCCCGGGATCGGCGAGATCGTCCGGGGGCTCCTCGCTCGGCGCCGGATCGTCTACCTCTGCACGAACGGGCTCCTGCTCGAGGACAAGCTCGCGCTCTTCCGGCCCGACGACGCCTTCAACCTGAACGTGCACCTCGACGGCGACGAGCGTCACCACGACGCCGCCGTCCAGCGCGCGGGCGTCCACCGGACCGCGGTGGGGGCGATCCGTGCTGCGAAGGCGCGGGGCTTCCGCGTCACGATCAACTGCACCATCTTCCTCGGCCACGACCCGGAGGCGCTGCACCGGTTCTTCGACGAGATGACCGCGATCGGCGTGGACGGGATCATGATCGCTCCCGGCTACGCCTACGAGCACGCGCCCGACCAGGCCCACTTCCTGCGTCGCGAGCAGACGCGCGCCCTCTTCCGCGAGGTGCTCGCTCCCGCGGCGTCGCGCGGCTGGCGCTTCAACCACTCCCCGCTCTACCTCGACTTCCTCATGGGCAGGCGGGACTACGTGTGCACGCCGTGGGGCAGCCCGAGCTATGGCGTCCTCGGCTGGCAGCGCCCCTGCTACCTTCTTTCTGACGGCCAGGCCGCGACGTTCCGCGAGCTGATGGAGACAACGGACTGGGATCGCTACGGCCCCGGCCGCGATCCGCGCTGCGCCAACTGCATGATGCACTGCGGATACGAGCCGACCGCCGTCGAGGACGGCATGGCGTCGCTCGGCAACGCCTTCCGCTCGGTCCGCTCGATCTTCTGAAGGAGCTCTGATGCCGCACGACGTCGATCGCAAGGACAGCCACCTCGACCTCGCGCTGGAGCGCCAGGTCGAGTTTCCGCAGGGAGACGCGACCGGCTTCGGCGCGCTCCGGCTCGAGCACGACGCCCTCCCCGAGCTGGACCTCGATGACGTCGACCCGGAGACGACGCTCCTCGGCAAGCGCCTCGCCGCGCCGCTCGTGGTCGGCGCGATGACGGGCGGCACGGCGCGCGCCGCGGAGATGAACCGGCGCCTCGGGCTCGCCGCCGCCCGCTGCGGCATCGGCTTCGCGCTCGGCTCGCAGCGGAAGATGCTGGCGGAGACGGCGACGCGCTCGACCTTCGCCGTCCGGGAGTGGGCGCCGGACCTCCGCCTCGTCTTCGGGAACATCGGGGCGGTTCAGCTCAACTACGGCGTCGGCCTCCCCGAGCTCGAGCGCCTCGTCGCCGACGTCGGCGCGGACGCGCTCTCGCTGCACCTCAACCCGCTCCAGGAGGCGATCCAGCCCGGGGGAGACACCCGCTTCTCGGCGCTTCTGCCCAAGCTCCGCTCGGTCGCCGCCGGGCTGGGCGTCCCGGTGCTGCTGAAGGAGGTCGGCTCCGGGATCTCCGAGACGACCGCGGTCAAGATCCGGGATCTCCCCGTGGCCGGGGTCGAGACCGCCGGCGTGGGCGGCACCTCCTGGTCGCGCATCGAGAGCCTGCGGACGCCCGACCCCGTGAAGCGCGCGGTGGGTGAGCGCTTCACGCGCTGGGGCATCCCCACCGCGGAGAGCGTCGCGATCTGCCGGCGCGTCCTCCCGGACCGGGTGGTGATCGCCTCCGGCGGGATCCGCAACGGCATCGAGGTCGCGAAGGCGATCGCGCTCGGCGCCGACGCCGCGGCCATCGCGCTCCCGCTCCTCCGCGCCGCCGAGCGCTCCGTAGACGAGGCGGTCGAGGCGATCTCGCGGATCGTCGCAGAGTTGCGCACCGCGATGTTCCTCACGGGCGCGAGGACCGTCGCCGACCTGCGCACGCGACGGCTGCTGCACGCGCGCGATCTCACGGCCGAGCCGGAGGGGGAGCTCCGGTGAGCGGAGGAAGCCCGCGCCCCAGCCGCCCCTCCGACGCGATCGTGGTCGGAGCGGGCATTGCCGGCCTCGTCGCCGCGACCGAGCTCGCCGCGCGCGGGCGCGAGGTGCTGGTGCTCGAGCACAACCACCAGGCCGGGGGCCTGATGGCGGGCATGCGGCGGCGCGGCTTCCACTTCGACGTCGGCTGCCAGTCCTTCGAGGACATGGGGATCCTCTTCCCGCTCCTCGAGGGCTACGGCCTCTCGGACCTCGCCACGTTCCGGCGGGCGCGCTACCGGCTCGTCATGCCCGGGCTCGACGCGACCGTCGAGTCGATCCCGCAGATCGGGGCGGAGTTCCAGCGCGCTTTCCCGGAGTCGGCCGGCGCGCTCGGCCGCGTCTTCGACCTGCACCAGCGCACCTCCGACCTCATCGGGCGCCTCTTCGCGCCGGGGCGCGTGCCGTACGTCCGCGACGGCGACGCCCCATCGCTGCCGCGCTGGGCGCTCGGCGGGCTCGCGCCGGCGACGCGCTCCCCGGGCGCCTTCCTCGCCCACTTGCGTGACCTCCGCACCTGGCTCCTCGAGGACTTCGACCGCTGGTACGAGCGCGAGCTCCCGCCATCCGCCGCGCGCGACCTCCTCTCCCGGTGCGGCTACAGCCGCATGAACGTCTTCACCGCCTCCGCCTTCTGGCACCTGTGGGCGCACGACTACTGGTACCCGCAGGGCGGGCTGCAGGCGTTCTTCCAGCGCTGGGTGGCGCGGCTCGAGGCGCGCGGCGTCAGGTTCCTGTTCAAGCGGACCGTGGTCTCGCTCGACGCGCGCGGGCGGCGCATCGAGGCGGTGGCCACGCAGCGCGGCGAGCGGTTCCAGGCCCGCGAGGTCGTCTACACCGGCGACTGGCGGCAGGCGCTCGCGCTCGTGGGGCGGGACCGCTTTGCGCCGCGTCAGGTCGAGCGGTTCGACCGCACCGCCCACGCCGACGCGCTCGTCTCCGTCTATCTCGGCCTCGATCTCCCTCCCGAGGCGCTGCGCGAGCGGCTCGGGACCTCGCACGTCTTCTACTTCCCGAGCGCCGGCTGCCGGACCGCGCTGGGCGACGACGCGGGTGCGCACCGCCGGGCGTTCCTGGAGGTGACGTCGCACGGGATGTTCGATCCGTCGCTCGCGCCGCCGGGGCAGTCCGCCGTCGTGCTGCAAGCGTTCACCCGCCACGACTGGCAGGACGGCTGGGGCACCGGCCTCAGCGGCGACCCCGGCCGCGAGGGGCGGCCGCCGCCGCGGCCGCCGGAGTACCGCCGCCTCAAGCGGCGCGTCGCGGAAGACCTCCTCGCCGTCTTCGAGGGGCTCGTCCCGGGGGCGCGCGACCGCGTCGTGTTCCTGGACGTTGGCGCACCACCCTCGACGGTGCGGTTCACGCGGAACTCCTTCGGGGGAAGCTGCGGGTTCGCGCTCGACTGGCGGAACTTTCCGTTTCTGCGCCCGCTCGGGAACGCCGGAACGCCGCTCGAGAACCTCCACGCCGCGGGTCACTTCACCGTCTGGCCGGGTGCGGTCCCCACCGCCGCGCTCTCCGGGAAGATCGCTGCGCAGCGCGCCGACGCGCGGCTGCGCCACCGCGCACGTGACGGCGTCCAGGCCGCGCCGGAGCTCGCAGAGCTGGACCACGCCGTACGCGAAGGAGGGGGCGCCGCATGAGCACGAACGCACGGACCATCGCCACGTCCACGAACGGGCGCGCCCGCGCCGAGGGCCTCGCCCAATGCTGGGAGGTCCTGCGGGTGCACGGCAAGACGTTCCACGTGATGGCGAAGCTCCTCGGCCCGGAGCGGGGAGACGCCATCGCCGCGCTCTACGGCTTCGCGCGCGTCGCGGACGATCTCGTGGACGAGCGCTCGCCGGATGCCCGCCCGCAGGAGATCCGGGACGAGCTCCACAGGATGCTCGCCTTGCTCCGGGGTGCCGTGGCCGGCGAGCCGGTCGAGCCGCGCTGGCTCGTCCTCGGCGAGGCCGTCCGCAAGTACGGAATTCCCCTCGAGCCCTTCGATGACCTGGTGCGCGGCCTGGAGATGGACCTCGACGGTTGCCGCTACCGCACGTTCGGCGACCTCGCCCTCTACTGCTACCGGGTGGCGGGGACGGTCGGTCTCATGATCACGCCGGTCGCGGGCTACCGAGAAGGCACCCGCGCGCTCGAGCATGCGAAGACGCTCGGCACCGCCATGCAGCTCACGAACATCCTGCGGGACGTCGGACAGGATCACGCCCGCGGAATGGTCTACCTGCCCGAGGAGGACCTGGCGCGGTTCGGGCTCTCGCGGGAGGACCTGCCGCGCCACGCGGGCGAGGACGCCTTCCACGCCCTGATCGAGTTCGAGATCACGCGGGCCCGCCGACTTTACACGGAGGGGCTCGAGCTCATCCCGCTCATGACCACCGCGCGCGGGCGCGCCGCGTTCCGGTTCGCCGCCGACGCGTACGGCGCCATCCTCGACAAGATCCGCGCGAACGGGCACGACGTCATCACCCGGCGCGCCTCGCTCTCTCTCCCGGAGAAGCTCGCGATGATCCCGGCCTCCGCGTGGCACGCCTGGCGCGCGGGCGCGGCTCGCCCCGATGCGCCCGCGCGAGCCGGGCGCCCCTCATGACGGTACCCGAGCGCGCTGCCGCGCCCGCGCGGCTGGACGGCGCGCTCGTCGAGGCAGCGGACCACGCCGCCGCGGCCGCCCGGGAGTTCCTCTTCCGCGTCCGCCGGGGGGAGCACTGGCACGGCGAGCTGGAGTCGAACACCAGCGTCACCGCCGAGTACGTGATGCTGCGGCAGGCGCTCGGGCTCGACCCCGCCGCGCGGCGCGACGAGACCATCCACTACCTCTGCGGCCGCCAGAAGGCGGACGGGAGCTGGGGGATCGCCTGGAACCTGCCCGGCGACGTCTCGACGACGGCCGAGACGTACCTCGCGCTGCGGCTGCTCGGCGTCGAGCCGGGCGATTCGCGGCTCCGCCGCGCGGAAGCCTTCATCCGCGCCGCGGGTGGACTCGCCAGGGTGCGGGTGTTCACGCGCATCAACCTCGCCCTGTTCGGCCTGTTCCCCTGGGACGCGGTGCCGGCGGTCCCGCCGGAGATCATCTTCCTGCCGGCGTCGGCACCGGTGAACGTCTACCGTCTGGCGAGCTGGGCGCGCTCCACGATGGTTCCGCTGTTCATCGTGTTCCATCACCGGCCGGTGTTCGCGCTCCCGAACGGCCGCTCCGCCGAGAATGACTGGCTCGACGCTCTCTGGCTCGATCCCGCCCGGAAGCGCGTTCCCTACAGGCCGTCGGTGCGCGAGACGCTCTGGCGGCACGGTCCGGGATGGAAGGCATTCTTCAACGCGAGCGATGCCCTCCTCCGCGCCCACGACGCGGTGCGCGGGGTCGCGCCGCTGCGGCACCTCCGGGCGCGCGCCCTGCGCGCCTGCGAGGCGTGGGTGCTCGCGCACCAGGAGACGACCGGCGACTGGGGCGGGATCTTCCCGCCCATGATGAACGGCGTGCTCGCGCTCGTGCTCCAGGGGCACGCGCTCGACGCGGACCCCGTCCGGCGCGGGCTCGCGGCGCTCGAGGCGTTCTCGATCTCCGACGCCGAGGGATTCCGGGTCGAGGCCTGCCAATCGCCGGTGTGGGACTCGATCCTGGCGCTCGTCGCGCTCCTCGACTCGGGCGCCGACCCCGCCGATCCGCGCATCGTGGCTGCGCGCCGCTGGGTCGAGGCGCGGCAGCTCACGCAGGAATGGGGCGACTGGAAGGTCTACAACCCCCGCGGCCCGCCTGGCGGCTGGTCGTTCGAGTATTCCAATACGTGGTACCCGGACGTCGACGATACGGCCGCGGTCGTCGTCGGGCTCGTGAAGCAGGACCCGCGCGCGCGCGACGGCGCGATCGTCGCGCGCGCCCTCGCCTGGCTGCGATCCATGCAGAACCGCGATGGCGGCTGGGCGGCGTTCGACGTCGACAACGACCGAACGTTCCTGAACGAGATCCCGTTCTCGGACATGGATTCGCTCTGCGACCCCTCGAGTCCCGACGTGACCGGGCGCGTCCTCGAGGCGCTCGCGATCTCGGGCGAGACGGGCGGCGATGCGGTGGCGCGCGCCCTCGACTACCTGCGCCGCTCGCAGGAGCCGGAGGGGAGCTGGTTCGGCCGCTGGGGTGTGAACTACGTCTACGGCACCTCGAACGTGCTGAACGGCCTCGCGCGCGCTGGCGTCCCCGCGTCGGACCCGATGGTCGCGCGCGCTCTCCACTGGCTGGAGTCGGTCCAGAACGACGACGGCGGCTTCGGAGAGGGGCTCGAGTCGTACGCCGATCGCGCGCGCATGGGAGAGGGCCCTTCGACCGCCTCTCAGACCGCGTGGGGCATCATGGCGCTCATCGCCTACCGCCCACCCTCTGACCCAGCCGTCGCGCGCGGCGTTGCCTGGCTCGTGGCGCGCCAGCTCGAGGCGGGGCCGGCCGCGGGCTCGTGGCAGGAGGAGGAGTTCACCGGGACCGGGTTCCCGCGCCACTTCTACATCCGGTACCATCTCTACCGTCATTACTTTCCGCTCATGGCGCTCGGCCGGTTCTGCGCTGCGGCGGCGGGGTAGCGCGTGCCGATCGCCGAGACGCTGCGGCTTCTGTGGGGCACGGTGATTCACCGTCCCTACGTCTGGGCGTTTTTCGCCTGCTTCCTCGCGTTCGCGCTTCGCCACCTCGGCGCGCGGCGCACGATCACGTTCGCCGTGGCGACCTGGGCCATCGCGTTCGCCTCCGAGTACAGCTCGACCCGCAACGGCTTTCCGTTCGGGCGCTACGAGTACTTCGACGCGACCCGCGCGCGCGAGCTGTGGATCTCGAACGTACCGTTCTGGGACTCGCTCTCCTTCGTGTTCCTCTCGTACTTCAGCTTCGTCCTCGCCGCGGCGATCCGCTCGCCGCCCGCGGCGCTCCGGCAGACCCCCTGGCCCGGCCTGCGCGCGCGCTCGACCCCGCTCGTCGGCGGAGTCCTGATGATGCTTCTCGACGTCGTCATCGACCCGGTGACGCTGCAGGGCGAGAAGTGGTTCCTGGGACGGATCTACGCGTACCCCGGCGAGGGCTTCTGGTTCGGGGTGACCGCCGCGAACTTCGCCGGCTGGTTCGCGGTCGGGGTCGCGTCGCAGTGGCTGTTTCAGCGCTGCCTCGAGTGGCTCCCGTGGTGCCGCGGCCCGTGGCGGCCCGCGCCGCGGCGGCTCGCCTTGGCCGCCGTCGGCGCGTACGCCGGCGTGCTGGCGTTCATGCTCGCCGTCACGGTGGCGATCGGCGATCTCTCGCTCGCCCTCGCGAGCAGCGCCGTGAGCGCCGCCACGCTCGCCGTCGTGGCCCGGGCGCTCCGGCCGTCGCGGGCGATCGCCGCGGAGGCCGGCGCGTGATCCTCGTGTGTGCACCGACGCGCGTCGAGGCGGAGGCCTGCCGGCGCGGGCTCGCCGACGCGCGCGCCCGCGGCGTCGAGGTGCTCCAGACCGGCGTCGGCCCGTCGCGCGCCGCCGCGGCGCTGTCCGCCCGCCTTCGCCGCGGCGCTGCGCCCTCCCTCGTCGTCTCTTCGGGGTTCGCGGGGGCGCTGACCGAGGGGATCCCGCTCCACGCGCTCGTGACTGCGGCGGGCCTCCATCGCCTCGGGTCCGACGGCGCGGTCCCAGTCACGCTGCCGCCCGGGGCGCTCCTCCTCGCCCCAGGGGCGCTTCCGTGCCAGATCGCGACCGGCGATACCGTGCGGATCGGCGACGCGCCGGCGCTCGCCGCGCCCGCCGCCGTGGACATGGAATCGGCCGCGCTGGCCGAGACCGCTGCGGCTGCCGGCGTGCCGCTCGAGGTGCTGCGCGTCGTGACGGACACGCCGGGCCAGCCATTTCCGCCGTTCGTGCGCGCGCTCGGCGCCGCGCTCTCCGCCCGGTCGGGGCGCGCGCGCCTCGCCGCGGCGCTGCACGCCGTCGCCGGCGCGGCCTGCCGCCCCGCCGAGGCGATCGCCTTCGCGCGCTCGAGCCTCGCTGCCGCACGGGCGCTCCGCGCCGCGTGGCGGGAGCGCGGGTGAGGGATGGTGCGCAAGCTCATCATGACGGCGGACGACTTTGGCGCCTCGGCGGCCGTGAACGCCGCGGTCCTCCGCGCGCACCGCGAGGGCGTCCTCACGAGCGCGAGCCTGATGGTGACCGGCGATGCAGCCGGCGAGGCGGTGACCCTCGCCCGCGCGACCCCGTCCCTCGCGATCGGGCTGCACGTTGCGCTCGCGGATGCCCGGCCCGCGCTCCCGGCGAGCGAGGTCCCGCACCTCGCCGGCGTGGACGGCAAGCTCGAGCGGCACCCGGCGCGCGCCTGGCTCCGGCTGGCGACGAGCGCCGCGGCGCGGCGGGAGGCGGCGCGCGAGGTGGAGACCCAGTTCGAGCGGTTCGCCGCGACGGGCCTCGCGCTCGCCCATGTGGACGGCCACCACCACCTTCATCTCCACCCCGCCGTCTTCCCCCTGGTCGCTCGGCTCGCGTCCCGGTTCGGCGCGCGAGGGATCCGGCTCCCGTGGGAAGGGCTCCGCAGCTTCCCCGGAGCATCGCCCCGGCGCGCCGCGCTCGATGCCGCGGTGCTCGGCACGCTCGCGATCCGCTGGCGCGGGGAGGCGCGCCGGCTCGGCCTCCGCTTCGCCGGACGGGTCCACGGGATCCTCCGGAGCGGGTCGATGGACGCCTCCTACCTGCTCGCGCTGCTCGCGCGGCTGCCCTCCGGCAGCGCCGAGATCTTTCTCCACCCCTCGACGTCCACGGGCGATGTGTTCGGCCCGAACCCAGGCGATCTCGCTGCGCTCGTCGACCCGGCGGTCCGCGCCGCGCTCCACGGCGGCGGCTTCGAGCTCACCACGTACGCGGCGCTGGAGGAGGCGTGACACCGCTCGCGCTCGCGCTCCTCGCCCTCACCGCGGCGAGCTGTGGGTACTGGCTCCTCGCCCTCTTCGCGGTGCGCCGCCTGCTGGCTCATCCGCCGCCGGCGCCGCCGGCGCTCCCGCCGGTGTCGCTCCTCAAGCCCGTGCGCGGGCTCGAGCCGGGGGCGCGAGAGAGCTTCGAGAGCTTCCTCCAGGTCGACTACCCGGAACGCGAGATCCTCTTCGGGGTCGCCGATCCGGACGACCCCGTCCTCCCCCTCCTCGAGCAGCTCGAGGCCGAGCACCCTGCGCTCGCGATCCGGATCGTGGTCGCGCCCGCTCCCGGCCCGAACCGGAAGGCGCAGCTCCTCGAGGCGCTCTCACGCGCCGCGCGGTTCGACGTGCTCGTCGCGACGGACGCCGACATGCGCGTCGCGCCCTCCTACCTCCGCGACGTCGTCGCGAGCCTCATGGCGCCGGGGGTGGGGCTCGTCACGTGCCCGTACCGCGGCGTCGCACCGGCATCGCTCCCGGCCCGTCTCGAGGCGCTCCACATGGGCGTGACGTTCCTCCCGTCGGCGGCGATGGCGAGCGCCATCGTCGGGATCCCGTTCGCCATGGGCTCGACCATGGCGCTCAGGCGAAGCGACCTCCAGGCCGTGGGTGGGTTCGGCGCGCTCTCCGACCACCTCGCCGACGATTACGAGCTCGGGGCGCGCGTCGGCGCGCTCGGCCGGCGTGTGGCGACGTGCCCGCACGTCGTCGCGAGCGTGCTCGGCCGCGCGCGCTTCCGCGACGTCTGGGACCGCGAGGTGCGCTGGAGCCGCTGCGCGCGCGCGGGCCGGCCGCTCGGCCACGCCGGCTATGCCCTGACCTTCACGACGCCGCTCGCCCTCGCCGCGCTCGCGGCGAGCGGCTTCGCGCCGGAGGGGTGGGCGGCGCTCGCCGGCTCGCTGGCGCTCCGCTGGATCGTGGCGACCGCCGCCGCGCGCGCGACCGGCGATGGCGCCTCGCTGCGCGCCTTGCCGCTGCTCCCGATCCGCGACTGCCTCACCGCCGCGGTCTGGGCAACCGCTCTCGTCGGGCGGCGGGTCGTCTGGAGGGGCGAGGCCTTCGAGGTGGATCGCGCCGGGCGGCTCCACCCGCTCACGGCGGTGACGCCCGCGGGCGCTCCCGCCGCGCGATCCACAGGGCGGCCGGCAGCGCGGTGAAGTCGGCGAGCATCGCGAGCAGGAACGCGGCGGCCGTCACCACCCCGAACTGCCGGAGCGGAGGAAAGCTCGAAAAGGCGAGCCCGAGGAACCCCGCCGCGTTGATGAGCGTGGCGAACACGATGGCGCGCCCGGACACGCGCAGGGTGTGGCGCAGGGCGCCATCGAGGCCGCTCCGCCCCTCGCCCTCCTGCAGGTGGTGGAAGAAGTGGATCTGGTCATTCTCGGTCGTGCCGAGGACGGTGGTGGCGATGAGGATCGTCGCGACGTTGAGCGAGGCGCCGAAGAGCCGCATGCCGAGGAAGGTGACGAGGATCGCGAACACCGAAGGGATCATCGCGAGCAGCCGGGCCGAGGCGGAGCGGAACACGAACAGGAAGGCGACGATGATGAGGCCGACGGTGAGCGCGAGGCTCTGCGTGAGCGTCGGGACGAGGCTCGCGCCCACCTTGGCCTGGAGGAGCGACTCCCCCACGACCTGCATGGAGGCGCGGCGAAGGGCAGGAATCTCGGCGGCGGCGTTGGCCCAGGCGGCGCGGATCCCGTCTGCGAGGGCGCGGTAGTCCGCCTCGTCCTTTGCGGTGAACGTGACGGTGAGCTGCGCGTTCGCGAGCGTTCCCACGTCGATGAACCCGCGCAGCTCCGGCTCGGTGAGGAGGAGCTGCTCCACGTCGCCCGCTGCCCGCGCGAAGCCGACCGGGTCCTCCGGCAACCGCGGGTCCTGGCCTGCGAGGTGGCGCCGGATCTCGAGGAAGGTGGTCGGGCCGACGACTGCGTTCACCAGCGGGAGCCGCTCGATCTCCTGCGCCACCCGGGCGATGCCACGGAGCACCTCGGGTTCCGTTGCAGCGGCCGGCGGGGTGCGGATCCAGACTCGCGCCACGTCGAGCCCCGAGACGTGCTCCTGGAAGAAGACCATGTCGCGGCGGATCGGGAGGTCCGGGTCCACGTAGTCGAGCGCGTCCACGCCGACCCGCATCGGCGTGAGCCGGCCGGGGATCCCCACGAGCGCGACGACCCCGCCGGCGGCGAGCGCGAGGGCGCAGGCGAGGAGCGGCCAGCGCCAGCGCCAGGTGAACCCGGGCAGCGCCTCGGCGATCGCGTCGTAGGCTCGGGACCGCACCGCCACGGTGCGGCCGGTAGGCGTCCGGAGCGTCCGCTGCAGCCCGGGGAAGACGACGAACGCGACGACCCAGGAGAGGGCGAGCCCGGTCGCCGTCCAGATCCCCATCTCTCGCACCGGCCGGATCGGCGAGACCGCGAGTGCGGCGAAGCCCACGGCGGCAGCCCCCATCGAGGCGGTGACCGGGAGGAACTTGTTCGCGAGCGCCTGAAGCTGGTGGACGTCCACGTCGACCCCCTCCGGCTGATCGACGAACCGCGAATGGATGTACACGAGCGCCGCGAGGGCGGTCACCATCACCGTGAGCGGAACGAGCGCAGACACGACCGTGAAGGCGAAGCCGAGGAGCTTCCCTGCGCCGAGCGCCAGCGCGACGGCAACGGCGAGGGCGAGAAGGATGGCGAGGAGCGTTCGCCAGGAGCGGTAGAGGAAGAAGGTGATCCCCAAGATGAGGAGCCCGAACACCGGGAAGTTGCGGAGCGACGCCCTCCCCGCCTCGCGCTCGATCCAGGACTCCACGTACGGCGCGCCCACCTTGCGGATCTCGCGCGCCGCTCCGGTTCGTGCGCCCGCCAGAGCGGCATCGATGCGCGCGAGCGCCGCGTCGCGCTCGGCTGGGCCGGTCGCTGCGATCTCGACCGCGATGCCGAGGAAGCGGTCGCCGATGAGCCCTTGCCTGCGGAAGAGGTCCGCTCCCGTCGCGAAGCGCCGGAACGCCGCCGCCCCGACGGCGTCCGGGACGAACGCGGCGTGAGCCCGGCGGTACACGTCGAGCGCCGACACCGGCGTGACACCCGGCAGCGCCCGCAGCGCCGTCTCCGCTCGGTCGAGCTCGTCGAGCACCGCCGACGCCCACGGGTCGTCCGCCTCGAGGAGGAGCAGGACCACGTCCGCCTCGGGGAACACCTCGTGAAAGGCCCGCGTCGCGACGTAGTCCGGATCCGAGGGAACGAGGAGCCGATCGATCGCGCCTTCGGAAGGGATCCGCGCGGCGAGCGCCGCCGCGGCGCAGGCCGCTACGGCCGTGACAGCGAGGATCGGGACCCGCAGCGCGACGATGCGGCGGAACGCGCGGGCGAGCCGGTTCTCCGATTGCATGATGGGTCGCAGGTTATCAGCGCGTGGGCCGTCCACCCCGACGTTCTCGTTGCTGCCCCCCACGGAGGCGCTAAGCTGCCGCCCGATGCGCCTCGCGCTCGCCGCGATCCTCCTGTCCTCCCTGAGCGCGGCGCGCGCGCCCGCGACCGCTCGCTCGACGCTCGTCGCCTGCGCGCCCGGCTACCCAGGGACGACCGAGGAGGCGCAGCCGAACATGGACGCGCTTGCCTCCGCCGCCGCGCGCGCCGCGCGCTGGCCGGAGGGTGCGCTCGCGGCGGTGTACGAGCCGAGCGAGCGCAGCGGCCTCGCGCGGCTCGCCGGCCAGGACGTTGGCGTCGCCCTCGTGCCCTTGCCCTTTTACGCGAAGCACCGCGCGGCGCTCAGGCTGCGCCCTCGTGTCGAGGTCGTGAACGAGGGCGCCGGAGTTGGCGGCGAGACCTGGGCGCTCGTCGCGAAGCGAGGCCGCGTGACCGCGGCGTCCTCGCTCACCGGCTTCGCCGTCGCGTCGAGCGCCGGGTACGCCCCCGAGTTCGTCCGGGCGGTGCTTGCCGGCTGGGGCCGCCTCCCTGCCGACGCCCGGATAGCCGAGTCGTCCCAGGTGCTCTCGACCCTGCGCCGCGCGGCGTCGGGCGACGACGTGGCGGTGCTGCTCGACGGCACGCAGGCGGCGGCGCTCCCTTCGCTGCCGTTCGCCGGCGAGCTCGAGGTCGTGGCGCGGTCGGACCCGCTACCGTCCGGGCTCGTCGTCACGGTCGGCGACCGCCTCCCAGAGGCGCGCTGGCGCGCGCTCGAGAGCGCGCTCCTCGCGCTGCCCTCGACTCCCGACGGGAGCGCCGCGCTCCAGGGGCTCCGGGTCGCGCGCTTCGCCCCGCTCGACCCCGCTGCCCTCGCGAGGATCGATCGCCTCCTCGCCGGGACGCGGCGGTGAGACGGGTCGCAGCGATCGCCCTCGTCTGCGCGCTGGCCTGCACGCCGGCGCTCAGGACGCCGCGGCCCATCGGCACGAGCGGTCCGCCGGCCGCGACAGGCGCCCGGAACGCGCCCGAGCTGCTCGCCGAGGCTCGAGCGCGCTTCGCGCGCCGCCCCGACCTCGACGAGGTCAGACAGGCCGAGGCGCTCTTCCTCGCCGCCGTGGGTGCCGACCCCAAGGACGTCGCCGCGCTGTACGGGGCGATCCAGGCGAAGATCTGGCGCATCGACCACGACCGCTCCGTCGATCGCGGCGCCCTCGCGTCCTCGGCCGTGGACGCGGGCCAGTGGTGCCTGCGCAGCGCACCGGCGAGCGCCTGGTGCGACTACGGGCTGGCGCTCGCGCTCGGGGTGCAGGCCCGAGAACGGCGCGCCACCGCGGTCGATGGTCTGAAGCGCATGGTCGAGCACCTCCGCCGTGCCGCCGCCGAGGATCCCGGCGTGGACGACGCCGGCCCGGACCGCGTGCTCGCGCTCGTCCTCGCGCGCGCGCCGGGATGGCCCGTCGGCCCCGGCGACCCGGAGGCGGCGGTCGAGGCGGCGCGCCGCGCGGAGCAGCGCGTCCCCGAGCACCCTCCGAACCCGATCGCCCTCGCGGAGGCGTTGCTCGCGACGGGCGCAGTCGCCGAGGCGCGCGCCGCCGCCGAGCGGGGCCTCGCGCTCGCTCGCGGCTCGGTCGGCGACCCCGACGCTCCGGAGTGGGTCCGCGACGGGGAGGCGTTGCTCTCGAGGGCGCGCGAGGCACGCCCCACCGATGGCGTCGGCTTCTCGCCCTGAGCCTGTCGAAGGCTGGGGAACCCTCCCAAGGGAGTCATCGCACGGGGGCGGTCCGATCCGACCGCCGTCGACGCCCACCGCGATCAGGCGTCCCCGCCTGGAGACGACCGGCTCGCGGCCATCGTGACGAGACTGTGCTCGACAGGCGAAGCCGCGAGCGAGGGAACGGCGAGCGAGGGAACGGCGAGCGCGGGAATCGATCGTGCGGTCATGGGTTCGCGCGATGGCAGGGGCGATCTCGCTGCTCGGGCCCGTAACGGGCCGTACCGAGGCGGCGCGGCCGGTCGCATGGCAGGACCCCGGGCCTTTCGCGCAGCCATTCCTGCAGCTCCCGTTCGACGCTCCGGAGCCAGTCGCCCGCGGCGTGCTCGAGCTGAGCATCCGGACGCTGTACTCGAACAGCATCGCTCGGGCGCAGGCGGCCGGGCTGTCGGTGGACGTCTCGGTCGAGACCGCCGCCCCGATGGGGTCCGTTCGCTACGGTCTGGGGCGCGGATTCGAGGTCCAGCTCGCGATCCCCGGCGCCATCGAGTACCCCGGCTTCCTCGCTCGGCCGATCAAGGTCGTCGAGGGGCTGTTCGGGAGCGTGAACCCGTTGCGCGCCGGGCCAACCCCCGCGGCCGCACGCTTCCGGGTCGTGCGCGATGACACGTCCGGGATCGACTGGTCGGGCACCGACGGGAGCGCGGGCGATCCGTTGGTCGGGGTGAAGCGTCGCGTGCGCACCCAGAACGGCTGGGCCCCCGCGCTTTCCTGGCGCGCCGCGCTCAAGGTCCCCCTGACCCCCCTTCCCTTCGGCAGCGGGCTGTTCGAGGTGGGGAGCGGTCTGCTCGCCGGCTGGACGTTCGGCGCCTTGTCACTGCGGCTCGCGACCGATGTGATGATCCCGGAACGAGGCCCGTTCACGGCGGCCGCGCTGCGAACGCGGCCGCACTTCACGGTCCAGGTCGGCCTCGCGCGCCGCCTCAGCTCATGGCTCACGGGGATGCTCCAGGCGAGCGCGCACACCTCGGCCATCGCCGAGACCGGGATCGGCGTCATGGACGGGACGACGACCTACGTGCTCGCCGGCGTCGCCGTGGAGCCGACCCGGCACACGTCCGTCGGGTTCGGGGTCGTGGAGAACGTGCTGCATTCGTCGCGAGGCGCCGACATCTCGGGGGTTCTGGACTTCGCGTGGCATCCCTGAGACGGCAGGCGGGCTGGCGCGTTTCCATTGGCGCTATCCATGTCAGGCGTCACGCCCCTCGCCGGAGTGCTTCGACCAGATCCGTCCGCTCCCACGCGAACCCTCCATCCGCGTCGGGGGCGCGACCGAAGTGGCCGTACGCCGAGGTTCGCGCGTAGATCGGCCGCGCGAGGCCGTGGCGATCGCGGATCGCCCGCGGCGTGAGCGAGACGAGTTGCCGGAGCGCGGCGGCGATCCGGTCGTCGGGCGCCTTTCCGGTCCCCTGCGTGTCGACGTACACCGCGAGCGGCTCGGCGACGCCGATCGCGTACGCGAGCTGGATCTGGCAGCGGTCGGCGAGGCCGGCCGCGACCACGTTCTTCGCGAGGTGGCGCGCGGCGTAGGCGGCGGAGCGATCCACCTTGGTCGGGTCCTTGCCGGAGAACGCGCCGCCGCCGTGCGGGGCCGCGCCGCCGTAGGTGTCCACGATGATCTTGCGCCCCGTGAGCCCGGTGTCGGCGGCGGGTCCGCCGTGCACGAACGAGCCGGTCGGGTTCACGAGGAGCCGCGTCTCCGGAGTGAACCATC